>Ga0213919_1001157_pt1 | contig 9896 bp, 10 predicted proteins | sample McNCre317MG_FD_161056 | JGI IMG/M metagenome (GOLD analysis project Ga0213919, IMG submission 161056) | Freshwater microbial communities from McNutts Creek, Athens, Georgia, United States - 3-17 MG | ecosystem: Environmental > Aquatic > Freshwater > Creek | place: USA: Georgia | collected 2017-06-12 | reverse complement strand
AGTGAGAGGTAACGCAGCAATTGCAGGGGTTTTAATGTATTCTTCCAAACCGCCAATATCAAAGACGTTGCCAGATCCAGGAACAACAGATGTGAAGTCATTGGCTACAATTCCCCCAACAGACTTGTTATATTCTGAGGCCCATTTCTCAGGTTCCTTCTTACGATCTACACGAGCCAGTGCAGGATCGCTAAGAGCGCGAGTAAGAATATCCGTCACAGGTTTCATCTGTTTCGGGAGATTCAGGTCGAAGCGCGCAATTGCTTCAACTGCTTCAGCAGGTTCGGCGCCAATGTAAGCAGTAGTTCCGCCAGTAGATTTGATTCGTTGCCCATTGCGAGCATGGTACATATATGACTGGTCGCCAGCCTTATACATAGCAACAATCTGTTTCATACCAATGCCCTCAGGAACTGCAAGGCCGCTGGCTTTCATGCTAAGCGTAATGTTATCAGCAAGGAACTGATCAAATTGTTGTTGCTCTAATTTGGCACCACGTGCTTCTGCCCTGGCTTCTGCCATTGCACGAGCACTCTCCTGCTGGATCTTAAGCTGTGCAAGATTAATCTTCAAATTCTCATTTTGAACCCGCATAGTTTGTTCAGCTTGAATAGCATTCTGAGATTTGCCCAGAAGTTCCAGAGTCTGAACTGATGTTTGCTGAATTGTCTGCGCACCGAGAAGGTTATATTTCAGGCCCTCTAGTTGCGATTTACGAGCTAAGATTTGGGCTTCGGCGGCAGCAACTTGGGCTGCGGCATCTGCGGTGGCTGCGGTAGATACCTGCTTAAGGGCGGCCTGAGTTTGGAAAGTTTCCTGCAATGCGTTATTTGCACCGATCAGCTCAGTTTGAATGATCTGCGTTTTATGAACCTTGGTACGTAACTTAGTTTCTGAATCCTCCAACGTCACCATATCTTTAATGGTGTTGATAGGATCAGAAACAATGTCCCAAACATTGCGATTACGTTTGCGCTCTACTTCGTCAACCGTAGCTAACAACTCATCACCAGCTTGACGTTGTTTAGCTAACAACTCTACAATCCGCCCACCAGAGCCATCAGCAGAAATACCTGCTGCCTGAGCTGCTGCACGATTAGCATCTTGAACTGCAATCTGCGCTACCTGTGCTTGCCTCGCAGTGACTGCAACAGATTGGGCTACTTGATCGTAAATATTGCTGATCTGTCCTTGGATAGCTTCTTGACTACGAAAGGTTTCCTTAGCTACCTGCTCTACGTCACGGGTAGCTTGTTGTGCAGTATCTGATTGTTTAAGAATTAGATCAAGCACCGATGTGGCCATACCGCGCTCCCAGATTTGCCAAGAAGCCAAGGACAAAACAGACTGGTTGACCAATATAAATAGTTGCTGCGCCTAGCAGATTAAATCTACCAGTAGTCACCATCTCATATCGAGCCTTTGCAACTGGCAACATCAGATGAGTTAGCAAACCTGAGGTGCGCATACGCTCTGCAACTCCCGCGCCCCACAATTGGTAGCCTGCAATCGTGTACGGATGAAGATTGAAGAAATGTTTGGTAGCTATCGGATGGTTATAAAGCGCAGAAGATAGCAGACCTTGGCGATGCAATTCAGTGCAGATTACAGTTTTAAGCCCGCCAGAGGCTTTGGTGCTGGAGGCTTTAGATTGTTTAGATGCAGTACCGGTTTCAGTACTAACCGTTTGGGCAGTTACATTGGCTAATTCACCAATTAGCTTCACCATAAAATCTTGTGCAAGCAGTGCTTTGGTAGAGGCTGCGTAACCTCCTGCCAAATTCTCGCCAGTTGCCAGCGATGCGAATCCTTGATCTGCAGATGAAACATCATAGATCAGTTTATTAATAGCGTCCTGCGACAGTACTTTACCAGTAGTCGTAGTTTGATTTGCTATCTGAGTTTCAGATCCTGTAGTGTTAGTCTTATCTACGCCAAAACCAATATTGATCCCCATGATGGTATCTCCAAATGTTCAGATTAACGAATTAGAATGGCTGCAATCGTCTTAAGATTGCTAAGAATTGCACCTACTGCACCACCAAGAGTTACGAGAATCCACATAGATCCTTTTCCTTGGTTGGCCAGGGCAACTAGATCCTCTAGGATTCTATCTTGTCTAGAGGTCTTTTCTGTAAGATCCTCTACACGTGTAGTTAGAACTCCGATTGCCACATGCAATCCCATGAGTTCAGATTTGGATACTGGAATATCATCAGATACTGACATAAGAATTGCAGGAAGGTTAGAGTTTTGGGTAGGATTATAGTCTCATGGATATGGTCTGAGATGACTAGGGGACTGGCAAAAGCCCTTAAACTCCTATAGCCCACCAGTAGCAATCATGGGATGCGCCACTATGATCAACTGTGAAGGTGCTGAGAGTCGTGGCAGTTACACCAGGCGCTGCGCCCTTTGTTTGTGGCTGGATAAACACCCCCAAAACTTGCAGAGTTAGTGGCGCAGGGAAATCAAATACGGTAGTGGCAGATGGGACTGTAATCATGCCGCCTTGAAAGATCAGCCCATTAAATACAAATGTCCATTGGTCTGAGTTAGTCCCAGAGAATTGAGGCACTCCTACAGCTTCTCGTAAATCTTCAAGAGTATTTTTTCCGTATGCCGGTGCGCTATTCCATCCCATTATCTACTCCCCCCAAGATGACATGTAAGCTCTAGAGAAGAAAGACTGAAACGTCCAGTAGTAGCTATAATATGCCAAGCACCTTCAACTCGCGTAGGATATATAACTTGTTCTAGATCTGTATCTGAAGCTACAAGAACTGCACCAGTTGATGGCATTGTACCGTCTACACTATATAAGACTGCAGAAGTTATAGAAGGTAATTCGCCAGTTACAATAACTTCATCTAATTCCAGGCGCCTAGATCGCACATACTTGAATTTACCGAATGCGATTACAGAATTCCAAATGACACTTTCATCGTCATTGTGAATATCAAATTCTAGTTGACAGATTTTACCTGTAGTTGTTAGGCAGTAGATATGCGAACTGTCGTCCCAGAAAAAAACAGGTAATGCGCCTAGACGACCATAACGACGAAGAAGAATATCGTAAAAGAGGGTACATTTAGGTGTGATTGGGGACGATCCTGAAGGTTGAAATTGTACAATTAGATATCGATTGGCCAAGAACATAATCTCATATGCTGAGAGATATGCAGGAGTAGTATCAAATGCGCGAGTAGTGGGGTTATAAAGATCGTATGAGGCAGAAAATGTACGAAGATATGTAGAAACTTCTGGAGCAATTCTAGTTGCACCATTAGCAGAGATTTGAGTAATTGACCCCTGAGCGTTGATAGTAAAATGTGATTCAGAATCCTTAGGTGCAGCAATCAGTCTTTCCGATGCATGTCCCCCAGAATTTGGAAGCTCTGTAAACTTCCAAGGGTATCGGACATTTCCTGTGTATCGCGCCAATACGGAGTTGGTTTCCGTATAAAGGATAAACCCTTCTGGAATTGCATGAACTGCTACAATATCTCCACGCACTGCTTCAGGCGTAATAGATCCAGCACCAGATACAAGAGATGGGGTGAAATCTAATGGATCTGTAGTGGATGACCAGGCAATAGATCCATCAGTCAAAATTGCAATTAGGTAGTTATTACTGGTAGTAATACTATTAATATCAGCAACTGCAATACCAGATAATGAACCACTAAGATCAGTTAATGTAACGCCTGATACAGATCCAAACGTATTACCATTGCGAACGTAAATATAATGAGTTCCACGAACAATTGCTTGGGACATGGTATTGTAACTACCATAACCCTCAATGTACGGAAAGCCTGCAAATGCAGACCACGTTACAGTAGCATCAGACCAGAGAGATAATTCTGTATCATCTGTACGATATACAATATCCGTACCTAAAATAGTCCCAAACAGATAAGTGTATCCATCAATGACAGCTACGCGGTAGGGTTTGAAATTAGTGTTAAATGTAACGCCAGGTGCGGCAGGCCCTAGAATTTCATACCCAACGCTTTGATATCCATTCGCTGTCGGAATTACATTCTCTAAATAAATTGCTTGTGGAATACCTGCATCTTTCTGTTCTCCTTCAGGGTCTACTCGACGGTCGTAATTATTATCTGGGCCAGGAACAATAACAGTGGAACCTGCCAAAGAGATGGAGAGTGGAAATATGGCAGATGAAAGATTAGCTCGATAAGAGATTTGTGCCATCACAATTTCTCATTAGGTTTGAGTGCCAACAACAGTGCCATCAGTATCATATGTTGGCGCAGTCGTTTTAACTCTTACACCCCCAGTAGAATCAGTCCATCGATAATAGGGAACACCAGTTGATGTTGCTCCTCGATAGATAACTTCAGGATTAAGCCATCCAATTGCAGAAGTTAAAAATGCGGTACCTGCGCCATCAGTTTTAGCAGCGCCAATATAGTATAGTGCGGCATCCCCAGTTTTAACCATGTATCCAGATGCTGTATCCAAAACCGGAACAGCCGTAGAGAATTCTAATGAAGCAGTACCTGCACCTGTATCATATAAATAAATATAGTATACAGTATTAGCAGTCAAGGTGCCAGTCAACTTAACTACGCCAGACGTAGGAGAGATGAATTTAGTCCACTCTCCAGAGATAGATGAAACTCCACCCCTTCCTGCACGTAATCGCAAAGGGCTACCACGCCCACGTCCAATTGTTTGAGCTGCCCGATACCTAGCAAATCCTGATGTAACTTCCAGTTCACATTGTTGTTCAACAGGATCAAACTCCCAACCATTAAAGCGAGTCTGATCAGGGAAATCAAAGTTTTCCCAAGCAACATTCTTAACTCGGCAAGTTGCCAAGTCTACATTGGAGCCAGATAACTTGAATGCAGTGGTTGGGGCGCCCTTGATAGTAATAGATCCGGTAGGTGCGCTAGATTGAGAAAGATTATAAGTACCAGTACCTCCAGTTCCTGTTCCAAAAGAAACTACCGTAGACCCTACAGTGATGCCTGTACCATAAATCTTACTTCCAACAACAATATTTTGTTCCACCCCTCCAGCAACCGCAGTAATCGTTAAGACAGTTCCACTAACACTGCCAGTCATATTAAGTCCAGCAGCTCTTACAGCTCCACCATCCCAATCAATCTGACGAACAGTGTAAGAACTTCCATCAAATTCGCACATGGTAGGCGCAGTGTATACGGTGTTATTGTATAGTTGCACATTACGTGCTTTAAAGATATCAATACCAGTACAGAAAACACCCCACCCATTAGTGTTTTCTGAAGTACAATTCCGCATATCGACTGTCTGACCGAGACCCGTATCTCCCTTGAAATAGAATGCTACATTATTAGTACCATTAGCTGCACCCACCTGTTCCATTGTAAGGACTTGTCCTTTCCAAATCATTGCGCCAGATGTAGGAGGATTTGCCCCTCCATCATCAGTACCACAAGATTGGAAAAATACTGATTCCATGTAGGTATAGCTGCCTTCATTTCGTGAAGAAGAGCCGTCAGCTTTCACTCCCCAGCCAGCAATCGTATCAATCCAAAGCTGCCTAATAGTAACACGATTCCATCCATCATCTGAATACAATCCATTCTTCAGCTCGATACCATTACCAGACAGTCCTCTAATAACTAGTTGCTGAAAATCAACCTGAAATCCATTAAGTACACGAATGCCAGTGGAATTAACTGCTGAGTTAGTTGTAATAATATTGAATCCAAATAACGATGTTCCCATATTTGCAGTGAACTGCCCGCCATGAGAGGGAGAGTCAATATCAAATAAAGGACCGTTTGCTACTCGGCTGTCAAAAAAAGTAGATCCTACTCCATCACCAAAAATGATTGCGCCAGGGCCGAAAACTCCCCAAGTGGCAGCAGGTTTAATATTAATGGTAGAATTGCAACGATAAATTCCCTTGGGAAAATATAGTGGGCGGCCAACGTAATTAGTTAGCGCGCCATTGATAATATCTGAACAATCGGTAAGTCCAGTGTTATCGCAATTAAATGGGTATTTGGTCATATCTAGACCATAACGGCTATCCACAATTGCGATAGATTGGCTCGGATTCCAAATAGATGCAGACATATTAATAACCTTGAACTTGAATGTTAGTCAGGACAATCCGCTGCTTCTCTTCATCTCGCAAGAATTTAAAAGCAGCAAATTCTTCTGTCTTACCAATCATTTTAAATACTTTCTCCGCAGCCTCTAGTACAATTGCGTATGGATGGTCTAGTGCAATCCACGAATCGTAATTAGCTGTGGTAATGATTGGATTTGCGTAATACCCAAGAATCGCGTATTGAAACTGGGTAGAAGATTTAATCTCAATTGATGCGCCTGCTGCATAGCAAACATCTGTACGATCCGTGCCATAAAGATCTAATACAGATTCAGGTTGCACAACCGTAAAAAAGACGCCAGTGGCGCCTGCAGAATCTGATTTCCTAAGATATTTCAATGCCCGAAATTGTGGCAAGATACTACGGTATTCTAGTTCTTGCAGATATGCAGAAGAACTAAAACTAATTCCAGTCTCCTTCAAGTCCCGCCAGAAGTAGTCAGATTGGTGAAGAGCCAAAGTAGCTTGCCGAACTGCTAGAAGCGTTTCAGCAACCAGATCTGAGCGTTTGGTAATTGTATAGACTTCAGCTTGCAGTTCGGTAAGCGTCATAATTGTATGCCAGTTTGGTTATTAACGCTGTGCACCAATAGTAACAGGTGCGATATCTTTCGAGGAGGTCGCTTTCAATGGCCCTTGTGTGCTAGTTCCAAGGTCACGACCGTCAATGTTTGCGGCTGCAACAGCTTGTTGTTGCTGAAATTCATCAAAGAAGCGCTTGCGCAACGAGGCCAAAGGATCGGTAATATCATAATCTACCGTAGTCTCGTTAGCATCCACGTACAGATATTGATGACCTTTACGAATTTGCAGTTCCAGTTCTGCAATCTCTCCTTCGTTGGCAGTTGCATATTTGCCATTGACAAAGTTTGCAGTAGTGCCATCAGAGAAGATGTATTTGCAGGAGAGCAGACGATTCTTGAACAGCTTAACTTCTGGCTTGGCAGGAGCAGCCGGAGCAATAAGAGAAGCCAGAGCAGAGTTGGTGGTAGCCATAATGTGAGATAACCTTAATAAGAGAGCCTGAGGGGACGGTAACAGTTTTTGAATAGAACCACTACCAGAAAACTATTCCCTCAGGAGGATACTAACCAGTGATGAGTTTGAACCTAGCAGTATCTTGCACCAGTTTCGTGGCTGCAGGCGCATCTACCGTAACTTGCCCAGTAGTTGTATTGGGCGTGAGCACGGTAGCGGAACCGCCAGTACGAATGGTGATGCTAGAAATATAGCCAGGGTCAGTACTGGCCATCCCCGGAGTATTAACTTGGATGACGGCCATGATATTAACCCGCAGCAGCAGCAGTAAGACTGTAGATAACAGCATTAGCCGGAGGATTCTTCACCACGCAAGTCATTTCAGTGAGAAGAGTACCGCCAACTGCGTCGATACCGTTATCCACTGGCTGACCAGACATGTTGAAATCTTCCTTCTTCGTCTTACGGCCGCCAAGATAGGCAACACGGAAAGTCGAAAGATCCACAGCAATTGCCATCTTGCTCCAATCAGAGTTGCTATTGAACAGCGGATGCTCAATCATATTGAAGCTGCCACGAGCAATCTTGAACGAGCTGAATTGCAGGCCGTACGAAGTTTCGTTGCTATACAGTTCGTACGTAGCATTCAGTCGACCAATGTTGTTCAGCACCTTACGAGCAGTGCCACCAACAAACAAGACTCGCTGATTACCTGCCTTCGGATCAGTTGCCTGATTGAACACAGGATCAAGAGCTGCTTCCAGTTGCGTGAAGTTGGTAGTAGCACCAGCAGTCGTAACGTTCACGGCAGCGTAACTAGAAGGATAGTTAGCCAGCGTAGAAACGATATTGATCAGACCATCCATGGTACGGAACGGTTGACCGTTACGAGTACCAGACGATTTCTGACCAAAGAACAGCGCTTTTTCAATATCAGCTGCGTGGAATGCAGCGCAATCTTGGCGCGATTCAGCAACCGTGGATTCGCCAGCAATCACTTGCGTAGCCTGAGCCGAACCTGACAGCGCCCAAGTATTACGGAAGATTTGCGTGTAGTTAGTGATGCGGACCGGATTGATCTGCAACGCATTCGGACGAATCGAGGATTCTTCAAAAGCATTACCAACCTGGTACCAATCGACACCATCAGCAACTGCGCCGGCGGCAATAGTACCAATACCGCGAGTCACCGAAACAGTGGTGGACGACAGGATTTGGTTGATAATAACAATTTCACCAGTGCTCTGCGCACGCATCAGCATGCCAGGCAGAAGATTGGTAGTGGAGGCAACAGTAAAAGTAGTGTCGCTAGCACCAGCAACTGCCGCATCCAGATTCATGCTGGGAAACAGCATAGTCTTGGTGAAGAAACCGTGCTCAACTTGCAGCGCAGTTTCCGACGGCAGCATTGCAGTCATACCAAACAGTGGCGCTTGACCATTCGGCATCAGCCGAGTAATCATTCCCGCAAACGACTTTGCAACGAAATCAGTAGTACCAGCCAGGACGGTGGTAGATTGAATACCAGTAGACATTTCAGTTATTCCTTAGGATTTAGAGATTTGGTCTGGCACTGATTACAGCACAGTCCACTTAACAGTGGTAGCACTAGTCTTTTCCACCACAATGATGGAGTTGGAACTAGCAGGAGTCGTGGTGCGGCCATCCAGAGTCACGTTAGTACCGGCAGCCCAAGTAATGGCAAATGCGTCCTGAATGGAAACGATCAGCATAAAAGTATCGCCAATGTCCATATCAGGTGCAGCAGCCAACATTAGCGCAGCGGTAGGAGTAGTAACAGTGCGACCAGCAGAAAGTGCCGAATAGTAAATAACACCACCAGCCATTTCCGCAACCGTGATGGTATGGTTAGCATCAGTAGTTTTACTGGCGATGACGACATTACCAATCAGGCCAGTACCGACAGACGATTTGCCAGGGATTTCTTGTCCACTAGCAGTATATTGAACTCGCTTAAAAAGCATGATAAGATCCTAGAAGGTTGGGTAGATTAACCACGAGTATCGCTACTCATGTATGCATCCCAATCTACTCCTTGATCGCTAGTCTTGCCATCGGCAGATCCAGTAGCTTTAGGAGGAGAAATAAGGGCAGCCATAGCTTGCAGGTGATCTTTCGCCATCGACGTAAGTTCTGCAGGAGAGGCTTTAGGGAACTTTTGTGCCAGTTGTTGAACCTGAGCATCAATCATCGGAGCAATTGCAGGATGTTTGAATGCAGGGTTATCATCAAAAACCTTATTACGGGCACCTTGGTTTTTGATGACAGTTGGAATTTCAGAGATGAATTGGTCACGAGCCTGAGCAACTGCTTGCTCCACAATTCGTGCAGTAGTTACTGCAGATTGGCCATAGACTTGCTGGCCGAAAGAATTGAAAGATTCGAGAAGGGCTTTAATTGCCTCTTCACCGCCACCAGCAACCTTTGCCAAAGTTTCCTGATTCAGTGCAGATGAGAAGTCTACTTTGCGAGCGGCTTCCATCAATTTAGCAGGGTCAACAGATTGTTGTTGCTGCGGCGCATTTGGATCAGTTGCGACAGGTTGCCAGAGGTCCTTAAACTTATCCAAAGGGGATGCGGTATTGGGGTCAGCTTCTGCGCCGCCCGGGGGAACTACACCGTTTGCATCAGTTCCAGGGGTCTGGGCAGTTGCAGATGCTGCCGGATTGTTGCGACGCGGATCGTTAGTAGGAGCAGGTGCAGGAGCTGCAACAACGGGAGTAGGTGCTTGCTTTGCACCAAAGATTCGAGTGAATGCGTC
>Ga0213919_1001156_pt1 | contig 9903 bp, 18 predicted proteins | sample McNCre317MG_FD_161056 | JGI IMG/M metagenome (GOLD analysis project Ga0213919, IMG submission 161056) | Freshwater microbial communities from McNutts Creek, Athens, Georgia, United States - 3-17 MG | ecosystem: Environmental > Aquatic > Freshwater > Creek | place: USA: Georgia | collected 2017-06-12 | reverse complement strand
TTCGGCTTCCTGGGCGTTCTTTTGCAGGAGGTTGAAGGCGGAGGTGGTCTTCACGTTGAACCATTCGGAGTGTCCAGCCATGAGGGATTCCATGGTGGCCAGAGTACGCAACTTGATGTTCGCCTTTTCCACGATGCCGATGGCCTTGGCTTCGAGGATGGAAAGGGTAGCCAAGCGGTCGTTCTGTGCGTTGTTCATTGTTTCTTCCTTTTTGATCCAGGGAGACATTCCCTTTTGATCATGAACAAAAGATACCACGGACTATAGTGAGTTTCAAGGGTTTAAGTAGATTCTCTTAAAATAATTCTAGATATTTTCCATCTTTACAGTTTAAGTAGTCTATATTAAATTACCTATTCATCTACCTAAAAAGAAACCCCTGAGTAAACTCAGGGGTCAGACTGGTTGAATCTCCCAGGGAGCCTCAGACGGCGTTTGGTTAGGGAGACTCAAAGGACCTTCCCGCAAAGGCCCTAAACCTGTCTAGTTAGTGCTGGACCACAATGTAGTTGTCGTCGGACATGAAGGTGATTTCGGTGGTGGCTGCGGGGATGAGCTTCTGACGGGCTTCTGCGATCTTGGCCGACGCGACCCGCTCGGCGCTGACGATGGCTGCGAGGCAGAGGAGGGCGAGGGTTCCGAGGGCGATGGTCTTCTTGCTCATGGTGTTTTTCTCCGTGTTGATCTGGGCAACATTGCCCTTGTTCTTTAACTAATGTATCTCCAAATAGAGAGGAAGTCAAGGTATCAAGTGAAATAGTTTAAAATAATTCTAGATATTTTCTCTCTTGACGCTACGCATATTCTATACTAAATGCTCATTAAATGAATAGAAAAAAGAACCTTACGGTTCCAATCTCATGGGATATGTGATTGAATTTCCGGATTTGAATGTTACAATGGTTTTCCCATCCACATTACAAACACTGGAAAGAATATTGGCATTTGCCATGAATCGGATTTGATTCTCCAAATATTCTTTATGTTTGATTGGGTTAGCCATTGAAGACATTAGTTCCCTTTCTTTTTGAACATTACGGACATATTGTCTTCACGTTTGGTGGAATGACATATGTTTTCGGATTTGGTAATACAGATGGAACGATAATCGCAATGATTGCAAATATTCTTTCCATCGGGAGAACCTTTTGCAACTGCAATGAATCCTTCGGGTGCTTCGGTTTTATCAACCCATGGGTGTTGTTCTTTAAGATAACGAGGAATTACGAATTCCTTTTCCATTATGAACACCTTCCCTCTCTACCAATTCGGACAAAATATCCATCTTGGTAAGCATACGTCCAACGACCTGAGATTCCATACATTGGAACAGGCTTATCGAATCGAATGTAAAAAGTGGGCAAACTCAATTCGGTCAAATTGGAATAGTTTTCCAACTTGATTTGATCGAGAATGTATTGGCTGGAAATGTGAATCCATTTCCCATTGATCCTTCCACAATGTAGGATTGTGGAATAGGAACAAACAACCAACATGGATTTGAATTCTTCGATTGTGAGTTTCGCGAAATCCATTTACTTTCCCTCAGTGATAGTGGTATTCAATTCTGCAATCTTCTTATTGATAGTATCATTCTGCTCGTCCAAAATCTTTTTCATTTTATGATGCATTTTCTTATTGATATGCATAGTGACTTTGGCACTGGATTGATTAATCGAATCATTGATTGCCAACTTGAAAGCCTTATAGAAGGCCGACACGTAGAGGTAGGCGACGACGAGCAGAAGAAGGAAGAAGTATTTCATATAATGAATATACGTTTAACCTTTTCCAATGACAAGGGCTATAGTGCAAAAGATGAAAATAATTCTAGACGTTTTCTATCTTGACAAATTAATGTATCTATAATAAATTAGCTAACATATTAAACAAAGAAAAAAGGGAGAGTTTCCCCTCCCTCTTTTTACAGCCTTGAATCCACCAGAGCACCGAAGAATTCGGAAGGATCCATTTGATCCCATCCCTTGGAAGATCGAATTTCCATGGATTCCACAAGATCGTGGTTTCTCATGAAATCGGCAAAGGCCGTTCGATACTCGTCTTCCGTCTCGTTTTCGAGAGGTTGACGAAAATTCCTTTGAGTAGCCCTGCTTTTCAGGGATTCCAGGTTAGGAAAGCTCATGGGCATTTTTCACCAGACCTTGGACAGGAAGTGGAAAACCACGTAGCCGATGAGGCTTGCGAAGGACAGGAAGCCCATGACGAAGATCAATTCGGCCAGGGTGAATCCGGCATTCTTGACGCGAATTCCCCGAACAACGTATTCGGTCCTCTCTTCCCGCATGATCCGGACTTCGGCCCTCTTCTTGGCGTCGTTCTGTTGACGGGAAGCCTTGCGGGTGAACTTGTCGGAAAAGTTGGGCTTGCTCTTGCTCATCGTGTTTCTCTTTTGTTTGACTAGGGAACATTCCCTTAAGTCTTCATACAATGTATCTAAACTGGACTAGGATGTCAAGGTATGTAGTAAGAAAGATTAAAATAATTCTAGACGTTTTCTCTCTTGACAGTTTGAATAGTCTATACTAAATGATTACTACAAATAAGGAAAAGAAAAGGGAGAAAATTCTCCCTCTCATTCTTCAGGTGATTTTGATGATCTTTCCGTTTTCCATCTTCACGTTGGCGTACCATTTGTGAGGCTTCGGATAATGAGGTCCCATGAGGTCCAGAATCGTTCCCGTGAAATCAGGTCCGATCTGAGGTCCCATACCTTGAGGAACGAATCGGACGGGCTTCCCTTCGGCAACCAATTGCTTCAATTCGGCTTTGCTCTTGCAGTTGGGATAGACATAGGTGGTCATGTTGAAAGACTCCCGATTTTGACCTAGGGAACATTCCCTTCTGTCAGACTAGAATATATAAAATAATCTAAGATATATCTACTAGTTTCATCATATGGGGGGTAAGTAATTCTAGACGTTTTCTCTCTTGACATTTTGGATAGCCTATACTAAATGTATTTTTACCAATGAGAAAAGAAAAGGGAATTACCCCTTCTTCTTTTTCGATTGACCTTTGGAAAATTCCGATTCTTTCATCCCGTTCCGATAGATGATTCCGGAAGGGAGGATCTTTCGATTCCTCGCATCTTCCGCTTGAAGTTGCCGAAGGAAAAATTTTTCCATTTCCTTGGTCATTGGGATTAGTTCTCCGACCAGCACGACCCGTACTGGCTCGAATAGCAGGTGGTCAACATTTCGGGAGCCTTCACGCTCTTGGTGACCTTTGCCACGATTTGGTGGTCGGAAGGCCTCGAAAGACGACCCGAACGGGTGAAGGCGATTCGAGCGGGTTCCTGGACCTTCACGGAATCCAGCTTGGTCGAGTCGGTCATTGCAAGGGCGAGGGTGACGATGGAGTACATTCTAGTTCCTTTTGATATTCGGGCAACATTGCCCTTTTCGATATAACAAAGATACGTTGGAAATAGTCCTAGGTCAACAAAAAAGGTTGATCGACACAAAATAATTCTAGACGTTTTCTCTCTTGACAATTTAGACAATCTATACTAAATTAGGCCAACTTCCCTGGGAAAAAATGAGGGGTAAATTTCCCCTCACTCTATTATCGATTATTGGACTTTTTGATTTCCTGTCTCAATGCTTCTCTGAATTCTGGAGATTCGATCTTATCAAAGAAATCCTTATCCTTGATTGGATCAGCAAGAACAATGGTATTCCCTTTCCAATTGACTCTTTCGATATCAACGAAATAGAATTTGTAATCCTCTCCATTTGGAAACTTCAATCTGAGAGCATTATCAAAGATATGCCCTTCAGCCTTTCCAATCAAACCATATTGATGAATGTAATCTGGATTGATTACTTTGAATTCATCTCCGAATTCGATCTCTTCGGGCTTGATGAAGGATTGCATTGTATTTCCTTGGTTAGGCAACATTGCCCTTTGATTCTATAGAAGATACGTTTATGTTCTCAACTTTCAAGGGTAGTTCATGAAGAAAGTAAAAATAATTCTAGATATTTTCTCTCTTGACAGAATGAAGACTCTATACTAAATGCACAACCAATCAGGACAAAAAGATAAGTGAGTCTAGATATCTAGCTCACTCACTCGACAATGAAAAGGGAATCAATTAGATTCCCATTCCATTATTCAATTCAAACCAACGAACGACCGTAGATTCTGGATTTGATTCGATTCGATTTGGCGACAATCGCATCTTTGGAAAGATGGATTGCAGCTTTCGATACTCCGAATTCATCTCCGATTTGTTTCAAGGTCTTTCCCTCTTTCAATCCAATGAATATCTGTTTTTCCCTTTCGGTGAATCCGGCATTTCCGAAAAGGTAATCGAAAGCATCTTGCCAATCGATCGATTCCGATTTCCCTTGGATTGTTTCGTGTAGGTTTACGTCCTCATTGCTTCCCGATCCTTCGGAATGAGCATCGAGGGAAAAGGTACCCTCTTCCTTATCGGCAATTGCTTTGATGCGCTTGCATTCGTTCTGCAATGCCCGATAAATCCGCTTGAACAATGCGGAGGAAAGATTGTGTGCCTTTCCTTCCTTCCATGCCTGAATCCCTTCTGGGATCTTCTGAAGGGCGATTGTGTACGCTTCGGAAGTTTCCAGTTTGTTAAACTTGGAAATCAGATAGCAGATTGTGCGAATTGTGTTAGGGTCTTTCACTTCAGGACACCGAAGGGATGCGGCAACGTCGGAAAGGTCCTTTGCAATGTTCATCTTTCTAGCTCTCCTGTTTTGACCTAGGGAGGATTCCCTTTTGTCTGAGATAAACATACAAAACGGATTCGAGAAAATCAAGGGAGAAAGACGAAACGATGAAAATAATTCTAGACGTTTTCTATCTTGCCATAAGAGGGAGTCTATACTAAATGAAAAAAGTACCTTGACGAAATTTCAAAACGGTTGACATTAAGGACAAGAGGATCCAATTAAAAAAGGACATGAATATCCAGATTTAGGAACTCACTCACTCAAAAAATTAAGGGACATTAATGAATTGTAAATCGATTCATCTATTTCCCTATTCCAAAATGCCAAAGTTGCAGACTCACTCACATATTTCTTTTTGGCATTTGCCCAAGCAATATGTGCATCATGTGGATTATTAAAATATCCAATATGTTTTACTCTACCATGAATACTTAGGCAAGCCTTATATCTATTCCTATCGGGTTCATAACTAACCCCCAATGGATATTTACCTCTGTCATTTGCTCTATCAGTCAACAATACATTAATATAATTTGGAATAAATGAACAAGTATCCGGAGAATATACGGTATTCCCAGGGAATTTCAAATCCTTATCTAAACAACATCCATTACGATGATTCAGGTCATACCATTTTTTGAAATTGGAATATATTAACCAATCATCACATACAAAACATTTAACATATGTTGGATGGTTTTTAATTGATTTCGGATCATAACAACGACGAATCATATTATGCCAATTTTTATATGACACTTCACGTTGAGATAATTCAATCCCAATCAAATCATTTGTTGCAACTCCATAGATTTTATTCTTCATGGAGTTATTTATTCTTTCAAACTCACTCCAACTATGTTGCTTTGTGCTCCTGAGTGGAAAGTTCCTTGATGAGTGCGAACAATTCTTCTTTCTTGTTCGTTCTGGTGTTGTGGTTCCTACCACCAGTGTAGTCCTTTTCGTGGGCCGCTGTTCGTGCGAAGTACCCTGGAGATCCCATGCGATCATCGAACGAGCAGAAGTAAACCCACCTGCCCGAAGGGAATCCAACAAACCCACTGACATAGTGGTAGTTCTTGGAAAAGATGATTTTGCAATCAGGGAAAGCCTTGACAAGGGAAGTCCGATTCCCCATGTAGATCCCAGGTTCGTTCCTGACTCCACTTTCACGGTATCGCATTGGATTCTCCTAGCTTAGAGGAACATTCCTCATATTCCTAATGTACATGAAACCGACTATAACGTCAAGGTAGAAAATTAATTACCACTCTCTCCAAGCATCGGCCAGCTTTTTCCAAACAGAATTGCCTTGGAAATTGGAAGAAATCAAATAGGTTTGCACCAGATATTCATTGAAAGGTTGTTTATGAATGGTATGTGAAGGAAGCTTGGTATTGTTCAAATTACGGAAAGCCAAATTGATTCCGTAATCCGTGGTAAAAACATGGGGATCTTCATGGTTATCGAATTCCAAAGTCAACATCCGAAGATCATTGAATTGCTTGTCTGTCGGAATTGCAATCACTTCCTGAGACGTTTCGTCAATAGCAAGGCTGAAGTAATACTTCTTTCTTTCGCTCTTGAAATTGATATACAGAGGAATGATTCCAGGGACATACAAACAGGCATCCCAATTTTTCTTGTCCAGGATCTTTTGTTCGGCCATTGGAAGGAGCATTGTTTACCTCTTAGTTGGTGATATAACTAATGTAGTCATTTCCAACTATAGTGTCAAGGTACAAAAACAAAAAACCCACTAGACACAATCTAGTGGGTTCCCATTGAAAATGGCGTGGGAGCCTAGCTCCCTGTCAAGGTTGTTTCAGGGACCGTCCCTGCATTGTGTCTTCATAGGCTGCACCTTTACCCTTTCCAGATCCGCACCATTGCCCGTTGCAATGTTTTAACCCCTTGGATCGAAAAATCGAGGTAGGGTTTTGCCAATAGAAGATGGAAACTGATTGGCGTTGATAATTTGTCCATCTTTTTAGTCGCCTGAAGGTCGGAACACTTGCACACTTGGCCTCACGGCCCGTCTCGCGATTTCATTTCGCACCGCCTTTCTAGTATGCCTACTCTCCATTGAGATAGGCTAGCGTCATTCCTCAGATAGCATCCATCCATTGTTCAGGTAACTAACGGAATGGTAAATGTGCGGAAAGTCCAGGCGTGCGATTGGGGCGAACGAAACCCACCACATTGCCAATCCTCCAGGTTGGAGCGACAATAGCAATGACCTTCCTTGTCAAGCATGGCAAGGGCCAGAAGCGAGAGACGAGAAGGAAAAGGGAAGGAACAAATCCGATCATTTCGTCTCTCCTTTCTACTTGACATTCGTTTGGTTGGGTTTTTCTCAGAGGCTCCATGTCCTCTTGGTATAATGAATGTAATCCAGATTGAAAGAGAAGTCAAGGTAGTATTTTCTAGAGAATTTCTATCTTGACAGATGAACTACTCTATACTAAATTTGCAATTTGCAATTTGCAAATTGAAAACTAAAACGAAAAAAACCCCCCATTGCTGAGAGGTTCTTATCCATTTGGATTTGAAGGATTACTTTCGATCCCAGCCCTTGCCACCCAGGACCTGACGGACGTTCCGAGCCACGACAGGCTTGATCTTCTGCTGACGATGAACCAGCTTCAGCTTGTACTTTTCCTCGTCGGAAATTTCCACCTTGGGAGCTTCCTTGGGAGCCGCCTTGTGCTGGTCCACGTTGCGATCCCGCTCCTTTGCCAAGGCGAACACGACGACCTGACCCGAAGGGTAAACCATTCCCGAAAGGCCGTTGGGCATGTTCCAGCGAACGGCGATCCCATTCTTCTTGGCGGTTCCGACCAGGGTCTTGGGGGCTTCGATGGTGCTGATGGCTTGCATGGTGATCTCCTTGTGCTTAGAGGAACATTCCTCATATAACTAATGTAGCCAAAAACCACTATAGCGTCAAGGTAGTATTTTCACAGAAACAAAAAACCCCTCCGGATTTCTCCGAAGGGGTAGGACATCAAACGTATGTGGATTTCATTTCTCCAAGGAGTATTGGTACAGTGGAAGTTTGTAGCCATCAATCACCTTATGGGTTGCGGCTCCAGAATTCCAACGACTCAGAAGGGATTCCACATTGGTTCTGTAATGAACAAAGATTGTGATAATTCTTTTGTAGAATGTTCCGTCAAATGCAACACAAAGACATTTGATTTTGAATTCGTATTTGTGGATCTCGTCTTTTGTGTGGGTATATTCCAACATTAGAAATCCATTCTGGAAAGTTGTTCGTCGGCTTTGTCACTTGCATATTCCTCATCGCAAGTGCATTCGGGAACAATGGGATCTCCATCTTCGTCCAATTCCCATTCATCTTCCTTGTCTTCATGGCAAGGGCAGCAACGATGGTGAGAATCGTCAAGGTGGTCCATCAACTGACGCTCGAAGTGTCGATCTTCAGCAGAACCCCCAAAACATCCAGCCATTTGCATCCCCCTCGTTATGGTGTATAACTAATGTACATGAAATTAACTATAGCGTCAAGGTAGAAAATTCATTAGTTTAGATTAAACTTCTAGAGATTTTCCATCTTGACAGATCGGACTCTCTATACTAAATGCAGAATTCCAGGCAAAAAAGAAGGGAGGTTGTTTTTGCCTCCCTTGTTTTCGCGTTTTCTATCGTATTTGGATTTGTCCTTGAATGCCTGACATCGCTGTTTTGGCAAAGGGATCCTCATTTTCGGAAGTTTTATTTTCTTGTCCATGAGTGTATTTACTCCTTCTGTAGTTTAATGTAAACAAAAAGACTCCACCTGTCAAGGTATTATTTTTGGAAAATTCAAACTAGCATATTCACCAAATAGTTCAGTAGCCTTTTCGTCATATGCAATTGCGGCATCAACTTCATTTCCAAAATATCCCAATCCAATTAATCTATAATTCAATCTAATTCTACATTTCCATCTACCCTTTTCTTTACAATAACTCACTCCTTTGTATTTTGAAGAGGTATTCAATCCTTTCTTCCTAATGTTCATCATATTAGTAGATCGGTTCGCTGGACGTAAATTATTTGGATTATTGTTTTTCTTATCTCCATCAATATGATCTATCTCGAAATCTAATCTATCAATGTTATTGACTATTTGATATATTATTCTATGAACTCCAAAGAATTTACGATTCAAACAAACCACAACATATCCATTTGTTGATAATGTTCCTGCAATACTATTCACATTAATACAATTGGAATTTGCAATTTTCCACCTGATTACATTTGGTTCATTAATATCGTAAATGAAATACTTTTCAATTTCAGCTAATGTCAGATTGTTTATTGGCATTCAAGTATTTATTCTAAAAATGGAAAAATCCCCACCCATTGGATGGAGATTCTTAATTGATTTTCTGAAATGAATATTAGCGCACAGTATGTTCGATTCCGCCAATTTTGACGAAAGTAATGTTTTCCAGCTTGACAGAGTTCACGATGGGTTTTGCCGCATCGAAGGATCCACCTTCGATAAGAGGTTTCCTTTCCTTTTCCTTCGGAAGAAAGCCCTTTGCAACCTCGTATTCGGTCGGGGACATTTCCACTTCGGATCCATCCGCCAATTGCTTGTAGTACACCACTTCCCGACATTCCTTGCACAATTGATTGTCAGGGTACATATACAAGCGGACATAGGTCTTTTCTTCCGTCTCTCCCTTGGAAGTGTGAGTCAGGAAGATTTTCGATCCAGGAACCCACTTCCCCCACTTCAATTCACCAACCTCGAAATTCTTCTCGAAACCTTCCTTCTCCAATTTGTTGTTCACGGCATTTTCGTAGATGATGCCGATGGAATAAACCCCTTCGGATTCCTTGGAAATTCCGATACATCCCAAAGCAACCTCGATGGATTCCTTGGTTTCGCGATGGGTCTTGGTCAGGTCGGGATGGGTCTTGGTTCCGATGAAAATGTACTTATGTCCGGTTCCGTCAAGACTCTCGAAAAGTTCCTTGAGTCCGTCCAGATTGATGTTCTTTTTCATTTTGTCCCTTTGGTTGGTTAGGCAGGATTGCCCTTCGGATATATCTAATGTAGGTGAAAACGACTATAGCGTCAAGGTAGAAAATGCATTGATTGTAAGAAAAATTCTAGACAAATTTACTCTTGACAATCCGAATACTCTATACTAAATGCAAC
>Ga0213919_1001155_pt1 | contig 9910 bp, 9 predicted proteins | sample McNCre317MG_FD_161056 | JGI IMG/M metagenome (GOLD analysis project Ga0213919, IMG submission 161056) | Freshwater microbial communities from McNutts Creek, Athens, Georgia, United States - 3-17 MG | ecosystem: Environmental > Aquatic > Freshwater > Creek | place: USA: Georgia | collected 2017-06-12 | reverse complement strand
GGCGCTGCCCAACCAATTCCCCGACCGCCTGCTCGATCCGCATCGGGTGTGGCTGCTGCAATGATCACGCTCGGCGCGGGTGACCTCGACCGCCGCATCACGCTCGAATCGCGCAGCGTGGCCAAGGACGCCACCTACGGCAGCGTCAGCGAAACGTGGTCGACACTGGCTGCCGGCATCGCAGCCCGCGTGCTGGAAAGCAGCACCGAGGCCGGCGTCGCCACCGGCCAGGCCGAGGGCGTGGTCAGCTACGCGCGCCCCACCCGCATCTGGATTCGGTGGCGCGACGGCATCACGCGCCAGGACCATCGCGTGCGCTACGGGTCGCGCCTGCTGCGCATCATCGGCACGGCCGAGCTGGGGCGCCGGGCCGGCCTCGAGCTGTCGTGCCTGGAGTGGTCGCATGAGTGACGTGCGCATCAAGGGCTTGGCCGAGTTGCAGCGCGCGCTGGACACGCTGCCCGCGAAGATCGAGTCCAACATCATGCGCGGCGCCATGCGTGCCGGCGCTAAGGTGATCGCCACCCAAGCCAAAAGCAACATCATCAGCCGCAGTGGAGAGTTGGCGCGCGGCATCAGTTATGGAGTCAAACTCGATCGGCGCGCTGGTCGCGTGATGTCGTATGTGCGCGCAGGCGGCAAGGGCCGCGACGGCTGGTACGCGCACATGGTTGAGAAGGGCACGAAGCGCCACTTGATCAGCGTGCGCGAAGACCTCAAGCCATCGCGCATGACGCGGCGCGGCTTGAAGACCTACAGCATCTCGACGATGAACAAGATGCTGCACAGCGGCAGCCTAAAGATCGGCGGGAAGTTTGTTGGCGCAAGCGTGATGCACCCAGGCGCTCGCAAGAAGCCATTCCTGCGCCCGGCAATGGACAGCCGCGCGCAGGCAGCCGTCGAGGCGGTGCGCGAGTACATCCGCACGCGCCTGGCCAGCAAGCACGGCATCGACGTGCCCGGCCCCGACGACAGGAACGACGAATGAACGCGCAGGCCGTCACCTACGCGCTGCTGTCGGCCGATGCCGGTGTGACGGCCATCGTGCCCGCGGCGCGCATCTACGCCAGCATGCTCGACGAAGGCGTGGCGCTGCCGGCGGTGGTGATCATGCTCATCAGCACCGTGGATCAGAGCACCATCGATGCCACGTCTCCGTTCCAGCTGCGTCGGTCGCGTGTGCAGGTCAACGCGCTGGCGCAAGACTACGCGCAGGCGCAGGCATTGGGCCGGGCGTGCAATGCGGCGATGGCATTCAAGCGCGGCACCGTCGCCGGCGTCACGGTCACGTCGGTGGTACGCGACTGGACGCATGGCGACGACTTCGACTCCGAGCTGCACGCCCACGTGGTGGCAGCCGATTTCCTGATCGTGTGGCACGAGACATGAGCGCCACGCCCATCTCCAACCAGCCCGCATTGCGCGGACGTTTTTCATAGAGGCCCACCATGCCCGCAGCATCCGGCGTATTCAAGCAGCTCGCCTACAAGGTCGAGTCCACCTACGGCACAGCGCCCGGCGCCTCGGGCGCGCAGTCGCTGCGGCGCGTCACCAGCGACATCAGCCTCAGCAAGGACACGTACCAGTCGAACGAGATTCGCACCGATCAGCAGATGTCGGACATGCGCCACGGCGTGCGGCGCGTGCAGGGCACGATCAATGGCGAAGTCTCGCCCGGCACCTATGCCGACTTTATGGCCGCCGCGCTGCGCCGCGACTTCGCGGCCATCACCGCGATGACGGCTCTCACCATCACCATCGCCGGGTCGGGTCCGTACACCCTGACGCGCAGCGCGGGCGACTTCCTCGCCGCCGGCATCAAGAAGGGCCAGGTAGTGCGCCTCACGGCGGGCGGCTTCAACGCCGCAAACCTGAACAAGAACCTGCTCGTCACCGGCGTGACCGCCACCGTGCTGACGGTGCGCGTGCTCAATGGCAGCGCGCTCGTCGCCGAAGGCCCGATCACCAGCGCCACCGTCACGCTGCCCGGCAAGGTCACCTGGGTGCCCACCACCGGCCACACCAACAAGAGCTTCAGCGTCGAACACTGGTTCGGCGACTTGGTGCAGAGCGAGGTCTACACCGGATGCCAGCCCAGCGGCCTGGACTTCCAGTTGCCGGCCTCGGGCCTGTCCACGCTGGGCATCGGCATCGTCGGCCAGGGCGTCACCACGGCTGCCAGCCAGTATTTCACCAGCCCCACCGCGGCCACCACCACGGGCCTGATGGCAGCCGTGAACGGCCTGCTCCTGGTCGGCGGCACCGTGGTGGCCTCGCTCACAGGCCTGTCGCTCAAGGTGGAAAGCAACCGCAGCGGCGATCCCGTGGTGGGCGCCAATGTCGTGCCCACGCTGTTCCCTGGGCGCGTCCTGGTCAGCGGCCAGGCGACGGCGTATTTCGATTCCATCACGCTGCGGGACAACTTCATCAACGAGACTGAGTTCGAGATCCTGCTCGCGCTCACGTCAGACAACACCGCCGGCAGCAACTTCCTCTCGATCGCGCTGCCGCGCGTCAAGGCCAACGGCCACACGCTCAGCGATGGCGAGGCCGGCCTGGTGGCGACGGTGCCCTTCCAGGCTTTGCTGCCCACCACCGGCGGCGCCGGCATTGCCAACGAGATGACGACGATCACCATCCACGACAGCGCCGCCCCGTAACCACCGAGCACCTACCCGGCCGCCGCTGCGCCTGGTTCCCCTTCTCAGCGGGAGCGGCGGCGGCCTGGGCAAGGGCACAAGCAATGAGAAGCCCCATGGACCAAGACACCACCACCGCCTCAACGCTCGATCTCGATGCCTTCGAGGACGTCACCAGCGCCGACGTGCGCATCAAAGACCCGACCACCGGCGCGCCCACGCCGATGACCGTCACTCTGGCCGGGCCCGAGCACCCCGACCGAAAGCGCCTCGCCTACGCCAAGAGCCGGCGCCTGCGCGCGGCTCTGGCGAAAACCGGCAAGCTGCCGACCACCGACCCCGAGGACGACGACGCCGACGATCTCGAGCAACTGGTGGCCTGCACGCTCGGTTGGTCCGGCGCCTCGCTGCCCTACAGCCGCGACGCGGCGCGGCGCCTGTACGCCGACCCCAAGCGCCGCTGGCTGCGCGACCAGGTGGGGGCCGCGCTGCAGGAACGCGAGCTTTTTACGCGGGCCTGCGCGGCCAACTGATCGAGCACGCCGAGGCGCAGATGCGGCTGTCCGCCCGCCAGCCAGACGGCAGCACACTGCGCCAGCACCTGCAGGCCGCTGCCGCATCCGGCATGGTGCCGGACCCCATGCTGCGCAGCCGGCCGCCGCGCGAGGCCGCGCCGCTGTGGGAGACCTTCGTCGCGCTCAACAGCGCGCGCCACGCCGGCATGCAGCCTGGCCCGATCCTGCCCAGCGAGATCGTCGCCTGGCAGCAGTTGACGGGCGTGCGCCTGAGCCCGTGGGAGGCCGAGACGCTGTTGGACATGGACCGCGCCGCGCTGGCCGCATCGGCGGACGCAACCGCAAAGGGGCATTGACACATGGCTACGCTGGGCGCGCTCGAAATCCAGATGTATGCCGACCTGGCGCGGCTGCGGCAGGACATGGCCCAGGCCAAGAGCATCGTCGGCGATGCGGCGACGAGCATCCAATCGACCATCAAGGGCGTAGGCACTGTCTTCGCAACGCTCGGCGTGGGCCTGTCGGTCGGCGCCTTCACCGGATGGATCAGGGGCGCAATCGACGCCGCCGACGAAGCCAGCAAGCTCGCACAGAAGACCGGCGTCGCCACCGACAAGATCGCCGGCCTGACGCTGGCCTATCAGCAGGCCGGCGCCGGCGGCGTCGAGGCCCTGCAGAAATCGATGTCCAAGCTGTCGAGCGAACTCGTCAAGGGCAACGACACGCTGCAGGCCATGGGCATCACCACCAAGGACACGCGCGAGGCGCTGGGCCAGATCGCCGACAAGTTCGAAGGCATGGCGGACGGCACCGCCAAGGCTGCCGCGGCGGTTGGCATCTGGGGCGAGAAGATGGGCGCCAACATGATCCCGCTGCTCAATGCCGGAAGCAAAGGCCTCGAGGAGATGGAGGCCATGGCGCGCAAGCTTGGCCTGGCCATCAGCACCGAAACCGGCCAGGCCGCGGAGAAGTTCAACGACACGCTCGAACTGCTCGGCCTGGCATCGAAGGGCCTGGCTACGCAGGCCATCGCGCAACTGCTGCCGAGCATGAATGCCTTCGCCGGCGCACTGCTCGAATCCCGCACCGAAACCGAACGCATGGAGCGCGGAGTCGAAGTGCTGGCGACGGCGCTGAAGGGCTTGTTCAGCCTGGTGGCGGGCGGCGCCGAGATACTCAACGTGTTCGGCAAAGGCATCGGCGGGGCAGCGTCGGCGGTGGCGCAACTGCTCGGCGGCGGAGGAAGGGAAGGCGCCTCGGAGGCTCTCCGGGCCAGCTTCGACGACATCAAGCAAGGGATCGGCAGCACTTCGGACATGATCAAAGGCGTCTGGACCGGCAGCGCCGCGGCCGTGGCCGAGAAGTCGGCCGAATGGGCCAAGCAGCAGCGCCTCGCAGCCCAGGCCGCCGACGATTTGATGCGCAAGATGCTGGCGCAGAGCGAGGCCGCGAAGAAGGCCGCGGCCGAGACCAAGAAGCTGGCCGATGCGGAAAGAGATCGCATGGCAAATCGACCACTACAGGATTTGGCGCGTAAAGAGCAGGCCGAGCGCGAGCACAACAAGATCAATGAGGATATTGATGCAGCAGAGAAGAAGCGCATGGATGGTCGCGAGCTTCAGGCGCGCGCCGTGTGGGAGGAATACGAGCGCGCACACAACGCAGCCAACGAGGCCATTGCAAAAGACGACCAGAAGCTTATGGAAGGGCTGCAAGCCGACTGGCAGCGCACCGTCGATCAGATGGGGCAATCGCTGGCCGACGCATTGATGACCGGCGGCAAGAACCTCGCAGGCTACCTGCAGGGCCTGTTCCGCACGCTGGTTTTGCGCCCGGTGCTGATGCCGGCGGCCACGGCCGCATCGGCGTTCCTTACCGGCCCGGCCGGCGCTGCCAGCGGTGGCGGCGTGCTCGGCGGCACCGGCAATATCGGCAGCATCGGCAGCCTGCTCGGGGGCATCGGCGGTTTCGGCGCGTCGGCCGGTGCCGGCTTCAGCGCCACGCTCGGCGGCGCCGGCATCGGCGACCTTCTGGCCGGCGCCGGCGCGGCGCTGGGCCAAGGCACGATGGCCGGCGCCAGCGCGGGCCTCGGCCTGGGCGTCGGCGCCATCGCCCCGTACGCCATCGCCGCGGTCGGCGCCTACATGCTCGGCAAGAAGCTGTTCGGACGCAAGCTGCAGGACACCGGGCTGCAGGGCACGTTCGACGCGAGCGGCGACTTCTCCGGCAACGCCTACCAGTTCTACAAGGGCGGGTGGCTGCGCAAGGACAAGACCAAGCGCAGCGAGTTGGACCCGGCGCTCGAATCCACACTCGACGCCGGCGCCATGGCCATGTCCGCCACGGTGCGCCACTACGCAGAGGTGCTGGGCCTGCCGGCCGAGGCGATCAAGGGCTACAGCCAGCAGATCAAGCTGAGCCTCAAGGGCCTTGGCGACAAGGAAATCGAGGCCGTCATCACCAAGGCCATCGCCGACTTCGGCGAGGGCATGGCAGGCCGCTTCGGCGCCGCGCTCAGCGCGTTCCAGAAGGCCGGCGAGACCATGGCCGACACGCTCACGCGCCTGGCCGGGCTGCAGACCTTCTCCAACACCCTCGCCGAAATGGGCGGCGTGTTCGAGCGCGTCGCGCGCCTGGGCATCGATGCGCGCGAGGGCCTGATAGAGATGGCCGGCGGCATGGACGCCATGGCGAAGAAAGCGCTGCAGTTCGTGCAGGACTACTACAGCCGCGATGAGATCGCGGGGCTGAAGGCCGGAGAGATCAAGGATGCGCTGGCGGCGGTAGGCATCACCAAGGACGTGAACAGCCGCGAAGAGTTCCGCGCGCTGATGGACAGCCTGGATGTCAACACCGACACCGGCCGGGAGCAGCTCGTGGCCATGCTCGACATGGCGCAGGCCTTCACCGGCGTGGCCGACTTCCTGGCCGAGACCGGGCGCACGCTGTCCGCCGCGGCGGCCGGTGCGCCGGCCGGCAACGGCGCTACGGCGCTGTTCGCCGCCGGCGGCGCCGCCGACCAGGTGCTCGCCATCAACAACGTCGGTTATTGGACGCAGGCGGTCTACGACGCAATCAAGGAGCAGACCGGCATCATCGCCGCCCAAAGGCCGCCCGCGTCGGCCCCGCTGCCTGAGTACTACCCGCCGCCGGAAGTGAACAACGGCTGGAACTGGGGCGCCGAGAGCAACTGAGCGCCGACCTATGCGAGCACTCTCGTCCCCGCTTTCCACCGCCGTCTCAGGCCCGGTGCAGCGCCCGGCGCTGCTGGTGCAGATGGGCTTCAGCACCGCACAGCGCTGGTCGTCGGGCGGCACCATCAGCTGGAACGGCAACACCTGGACGGCAGCCGACGTGCGCGTCGAGGGCCTGATGGTCGAGGCGCTGCGCGTGAGCGGCACGCTGATCATCGGCAACCTCGATGATGTCATCGGCGGCCTGATCCTGAGCCAGGGCGTGCAGGACATCGCCGTCTCCATCTACGGCTACGACGCCGCGGCCACCGCCACCGGAGACGTGGTGTGGTTGGCCGATGCCGTAGGGGCCAGCGCGCAGCTCACGACGCACGAGGCACGCATCGCGCTGCGGCACTATGCCGAGTTCGTTTCGAGCCCGCGCACGCTCGTCGGCGCCGCCGCGGGCTTCGGCCAGATGCTGCCGGCCGGAACCGTGCTGCGCATCAACGGGATCGACATGCGACTGGAGCGCCGATAGATGGCCGCCTACCCCACGCTCAATGCGCAGCGCAGCAGCAGCACCGTACGCAACGGCGGCCAGGATGCGCAGCGCGCCACCAACGGCACGCTCAAGATGCGGCGGCTGTACAGCACGGAGAAGATGGACTTCACGGTCGATCACTGGCTGACCGACGCCCAGAAGTCCACGCTCGAAAGCTTCTATCAGACCAATCGGGACCTGGACGTGTCGTTGACGTGGGCCGAAGACGCTGTGACCTATACCGTGCGCTTCGCGGCACCGCCGCAGTACCTGCGCATGCCGGGCTGGTGGCAGGCGCGCGTGCGGCTGCAGGAGGTGTAGGGCGAATGGCCGGCATCACCAAGCTCAACTTCGCCGGACTCACCATTCCGCCGGCGGCAGCGATCAACGCCGCGGCCAGCCCGCGCACGCTGGCGGCAGCCGGTGCGCGCGCGCTGATCCCGCTGGTCTATGGCGAGGATCGGGTCAGCGCGCTCATCCTCAACGTGCTGCGCCACGCCACCGATCCCAACACCCTGCTGGTGCAATGCCTGTGGGCACATGCCTGCAACCTGGTCGATACGCTGAGATGGAACGACCAGGCGCTGCCAGGCAGCGCCACCGTCACCAGCTACACCGGCAGCCAGGGTACGGCCGACGCCACGCTGGTGGCGGCATTCGCGGCGCAGGGCATCACCTACACCGACACGCTGGCCGGCTACGCCTACAGCGTGGTATCCATCAACGCGCGCGACTTCGACGGGCAGCTCAACTTCAGCTCACGCGTGCAAGGGCGCAAGCTGTACGACCCGCGCCTGGACAGCACCAACGGCGGCTCAGGAAGCCACCGCCTGGCCACGCCAAGCACCTGGGCCTACAGCACGAACCCGAGTCTTGCATTGGCCGACTGGCTGTACAGCAGCCTCTACGGCGCCGGCGTGCCGGTGCTGTGGAGCAGCGTCATCACCGCGGCCAACGCCAATGACGCGCTCGTCGGCAGCCCGAGCGAAACGCATCGGCGCATCGGCGTCACGTTCTCCCAAGGTGTGCCGGTGCCCGACATGGCCGAGGCGCTGCGCGCCTACGCCGGCGTGTGGCTGGTGCCGACCAGCGGCGGCGTCAAACTGCTGCCCGACGCCACCGCGTCCAGCGTAGCCACCTACGCGCACTCCAGCGGGCAGATCGCGGCCCTCGACGCGCTGACACTGCGCGACCTTGGCAACAGCCCCACCGCGGTCGAAGTGGTCTACACCGACACCAGCCAGATTCCTTACCGCGACGCCAGCGCCATCGCGCAGCGCAGCGGCGCCGGCACCACGCTGCCATGGCGTCTTAGCACCGTGCGCCTGCCCGGCGTGCAGCGCTACGGCCAGGCGTTGCGCGAGGCCACCGAGCGGATGAACAAGCTCTACCTGTCTGACCTGAGCACGTCGATGGAGGTGTTCGACGGCGGCATTGCGCACGAGGTGGGCGATGTCATCACCGTGGCGCACCCGGTCGGCCTGGTGGGCAAGTTGTTCCGCATCTCCGGCTCGCCGGAAATGACGGGGCCAGGCCGCTGGCGGCTGCCGCTGTCAGAGTACGACCCGGCGGTGTACAGCACGGCCGTCGCCACGGCTCCGAGCTACACCGATGCCGGGCGCACACTCGACGGCAACACACGGCTTTTCCGCGTCATTGCGCGTGGCTTTGCCGATGTCAGCCGCCCATCGGGCACCGACTCGGCGCTGTACGACGCTGACACGGGCGCGGTGCTCGCTGGCGGCAGCAACATGTATCGCGTCGCCAAGGTGGCGCGCAGCAGCGGCGCCGTCACATCGGTAGGCACTTACAACCTATACACCGCAGGGCAGCCCGCAGCGATGGCCGCCGCGCTGAACGCCATCGGCAATGATTACATCGTCGTCGTGTTCAGCTACGACGAACCCCAGGCGAGCCGCCTCTCTGCGGGTCTAGACACCGCGATGTACCGCTGCGGCGCATCGCGCGCGGTCTACGGTTCGCCGCAGTTCAAATACCGCGCCGCATATGTCCTGGTCGGCTTCGGCGGATGCGGCGAGGGCAACGGCTACGAGGCCTATAACGGCGCAGTGGACAGCGACACCAATGCCTGGTGTGACGTCGCGTTCCTGGTGCAGTCCGGGCAACTGATCATCAGCGGCAGCGCGGCCACGCCGCGCACGCTGGCCGACTTCGCCTACACGGGCGATTTGAACGCCACCGCCGGCGCGACGTGGGGCGCAAACATCACGAGCCAGCCGGCAGACAGTACGCTGATGAACAGCTACGTCCCCACCGGCGTCAATCTAATCTACAACTCGGCCTTCGAAGCGGGGATGGATGGGTGGGCCTACGGCAGCAACGTGATTTCGCCGGACCTGGGAAGCGGCGTCAACCTCAACCCAACATGGACTCTGGCACCGGCCGGGAACCCATGGACAAACGTATTTTGGGCGGGCCAGGGGGCGCGCAACGGCACAGCGAATGCCTATTTCCAATGGGCGTCCAAAGAGATCCCGGTGGCGGCGGCCAAGCGCTATGTGCTCAGCGCCTACATCCAGGCGCACCGCGCAACCGTGGAGGTGTTCGAGTACTTCTTCGACTCGGCAGGCAGCGTGATCGGCACGCCTGGGCTGATGTTGTGTCAGGTCGTCAGCAACCCGCAGGCCAACGCCAAGACGCTGGACACATTCACCCGTGCCAGCGCCGCCGCGTCGGCACCCGCCGGCGCCGCCTACGCGCGCATCGTCATCCGCAAGTACGACACCAACAGCGGCAGCAGCGATAGCTACATGTTCGTCACACGACTGCAACTCGAGGAGGTCCCTGCCAACGTGACGACGCCCAGCGCGTGGTCCGATGGCGCGCGCCAGCACTCGTTGAACGCCGGCAACGTGCTGACCTATGTCGCCCCTGGGGCCATGACCACATCGGGCATCGGCGCCTACTCGCTGGCCGCGATCTACAGCGGCTCGGCGATCAGCTTCATCTCCACCTACTACGCCGACGGGCCGACGCTCACGGTCGGCAGCGGCAGCCGCATTTTTGGCGCGGTCTCGG
>Ga0213919_1001148_pt1 | contig 9951 bp, 12 predicted proteins | sample McNCre317MG_FD_161056 | JGI IMG/M metagenome (GOLD analysis project Ga0213919, IMG submission 161056) | Freshwater microbial communities from McNutts Creek, Athens, Georgia, United States - 3-17 MG | ecosystem: Environmental > Aquatic > Freshwater > Creek | place: USA: Georgia | collected 2017-06-12 | reverse complement strand
CGGCCAAAATTGGTTTAAGCCATCCCCCAACACCAAAACCACCAATGGCGGTAATGATAGCGGGCAAGGCTCCTAGTAAGTCTTGCGCCATAATAACTGTGTGATGTATGCTCATTCACGCGGGGGAACGTTCATGAGTGATTGAAATAAAACAGGGGTGGGTGTCCAGTCCACCCCTGTAGGGAATTGCTTAAAAACCTGAAAAAAAGCCTTAGTTGACAGCGGCCCAGCTAACCGTAGTAGCGGAACCAGCATTCAATACAACGGTCAAGCCGCCGCTATTGATAGGCGTAGCCTCGGTAGTGGTGATGAACACCGTAACGGTACGCGTGGATGCTGCATCTGTGGTGGTCGTTGGAATAATGCTGATCGTGCCAGCAAATCCGATGGTATTGACCGCCGTTTGCAGACCTGTAGTGAGGGTAGCGCCGTTGTGCAAGTCAAGGGCAGAACCTGGAGTATTGGTCACCCCGTTGATGTCAATGACAGTCACCGTGTCATTGGTCGTAGTGGTGTCACCCGTCCAAGTAATTACGGCTTTGTACTGAATAGCACGGGCAGGATCCCTAGCGATGCAAGTAGGTGTGAATGCAGCCGTGCCAGAGGATGCCTGTACGGAATTAAACTCAAGTTCGGAGCGTGGAATGCTGATGACTGTATTGGAGCCACTGATGGCCACTGCAATGTCCGTAGTGCGATAACCAAGGCTATCTACCAATTCCACAATAGCATCTTGGAGTGCTTGCGTGTTCTTTGAGTTGATAGGTGATGCAAAGGTGTGTGCAACTGCTTCAATGGTCACACCGCTTACCGTGGTGCTGGAAGCCACAGAGACTTCATACGAGCAAAGAGCTTGTACGCCCGGAGTATCACCGCAGCATACCCCAAGGTTCTTGTTGAACTGGATAGCGTTGTCGGGATTTGACCCCGCGCTGGATTTTTTGACGATCATAATTTGATAAAGTTTTCGTTAACGAATTACCACTTACCATCGGGGCATGTGGTTATTTTTTTCTCTTGTTCTAATCCCGATTCGATGGGGTCGAACTTGAGTCTTGTTTTTACATCCATAAAGCAGTGACACACACTGCACTGCCTTGTAAGTGAATTAAAATTGTCAGTGCAAGCCTCGCATGTAGCAATACGCTTTTTTTGTTCGGCCTTTGGTACCAGTGTCAAGTCAATACCTTCGGCCATGTAGTACTTGAGCGTATCAATTACCTTGGTGAGTATTTGTATTGCATTCATGACCTAGATACGTTTATGCCAAAGTTTCTCCTTGGTTTGCACTTTTTAGTTTCGCAACATGTAGACGTTTCTTGGTTTGGTCCATAAAGCGGAAACTTATCTGGGTTGCGACGCAAGTACATGTCGGCATTTTCAATCATGCGGTCAATGTCAGATTTAGCCTCTGCTTTGACCGCCATTATCTCCTTTAAGCTAGCAGGGTCGAAGTCTTCACCCTTGCGTTTAATTAAGCCTTGGTTGTCGTCCTTAATGGCTCGATACACTACCGTTGACCTAGTAGCTATGAAGGAAAGAATGGATTTGAGGTAGCGAACCCAGAAGAACTCGTAATCTTCATTTTCAAACTTTGCCGCAAGGCTCCAATAATTTTCATTGGATGGAAGCTGGCCAATATTGGAGCTAGTGCAAGTGTAGTATTTGCCATTCCAGCACACCAAGGCGCCTATGGAGTAGGTGATGGTTTCGCGGTACGCCGTAGCTGCTGACATGTCACGCTTATCCTCTAATAGTGCAAGATAGAAATCCCATCCAAAGCACTTATTGAACAAATCTTCCTCAACACTTACAATCAACGATGCAAACTCACTCGCTGCACTGTTGGTTGCAACAGGGGCGCTTGTGATGATCTCATTGGGTGTAAGCAGTGTGCTATTTGGTAGCATTGGAATTGGTTGTGGTGTCAGTAGGAGCGTCCAGTAGTAGGTTGGCAAAGATATTGGTAAGGCCAATAGTAGTGCCATTGGGATTTTGAAACCCTAGCCACTCTTCAGCTAACTTCAAAGCCTGTTGCATGGGTGCCAAAATTGTCTTTTGTAGTGGGAAGATCACCGTGTGGAATTTCAAGCGAAACACCTGCTGAAACTCTCCAGCATTACCAAGACTACCTTGTGTCTTTTGATTGAGCATTGGGTGCCAGTCGTGTGCTTTGTACACTTGAGATTCCGCAATGTCACCCATCGCCTGATGGAATTTCTCATTGGTGTTGGCTGCAAACTCGTGAACTTCCGTCTTTTCAGAAGAACCTGGAGCGCGTACTCGATACATTACAGACTTTTTATCACTTCCACGGTTGGTAAAGGTGTTGAGCAAAGCCTCCTCAAATTCATCTGTGCTATCACTAGCTAATGAATCACTATCGCCTTCCAAATCTTCGCACAACTCAAAGAACACCCTAGGTATCCAATCATTTGCATACCCATCTACCGTAAATCTTCCCTGTTGGTACTCTAGGTAGATGAAATACAGACCCATGATACTATCTGGCAATCCATACCAGTCACGCCCTACAACGTCATTTGTCAGGTGGATAATGGTACGTCTGCTTCCATTAGCATCTACGGTTTGATTTGGATAGAGTGGAACGGAGTTGGGAGTATTGCGTATGATGTACGAGGTTGTCCAAAGAGGACTAATCAACACTATCCTAGGCTCGTTGGGGTCGGTCAATAGATACCTGCATGTATCTGCGTCGTGTACGTGGAATTTCACTGATCTTTCACCAGCTACTTCCGACATGACAATCTCAATGAATGCGTTGCCGTATGTCTTGTAATTGTCGTAAATCTTAGCCAGTTGGCTATGTAGTTGCTGAAAGTCTGTGAAGCGTTGAATAAACTCAATGTAGGCATTGCGTTCACTGTCACTCACTGGGAGCTTCTCAGCGTCGGTTTGAGCAAGTCCGGGCAACTTTCGGTTGGTGATTTCAATCTCACCACCTAGCACATACTTGGATATTGTCTCAATGCAACTACCGTGCGTTGGTGATAGTGTACGCATTCTCTCAAAGAATTTCAGAGACGCGTCACCACCTTCAAAAAACGGTTGGTAGGGAATAATAGAGTATGCCATTCGGGCAATATCAAGGTCTCTCAGCTCATCGCGCAATGGAGAAGGAATATCCCCAATTGCGGATGTCTTAGACTTGACCTTGTGTAACTGCTTCAAATGATCGAATGACATACTCTAGTATTGATTTTTAGGCTTTTTTGCCCGGTTTGAAATCCGCTGGATAGTCGAACCATTTTGCAAGAGAAGAATCATACTCAAGGGTTGCCTTGATTTCATCTTCCGTAAAGCATGGGATTTCGACTTCCTCAAGTTCGCCCGTAAACTCGCTACGACGCTTCGTTTTCAAGGGAACCAGACCAAGGCAACGTTCACCGTTCACTGGACCTGCAACCATGATCGTCATGTCATTGACGGCCTGTCTGCGACCCTTGCGAGCGTTGTAGATGCCATTTTTTAGGAGCTCAGCTTTCACCGAAAACTTAGCCGCCTTTGCCGCTGGAGCGACGGGGGTTGGAGTATCTGCCATTTTATGGAGAATTTAGTAGGTGAAAGGAAATTACGTTGGAATGACAACCGTAGGGTCCAACTGTGGTGCATACGCCGAAGCAGTACACATCAAAGTTTGCACGTATTCGGCGCTGTCGTTTTCGGAGTTAGCTCCCGTATTCGCGCTTCCCTCGCCACCCTTCATATCTTCCACTTGGAAAGTGTCAGTTGAGGAGTTGTAAGAAATGCCGCAAACGTGGCGCAATCCCGTATTGTCTTGGACAATGCAGATATTGCAGCAACATTCATTCAATTCAATGAGTTGCTTGCGCAAATAAGGGGAAAGACCAGGCTCCGTGAAAGAAATCGTCTGTTTGACTACCATTCCAGACTTTGGGCGTGTGAGTGCTTGGTTGAGAAAAGCCGTGTCTTTCTCAAATTTGATAGGCACGAACACTTGACCAGATGCCATGGTAATGGCAGTGATAAGAGCGTCAGCATCAAATGTGAGGTCCGTCACGTTTTCGCAAGCGGTAACCCAAATTGTATTTATTCCAGCTCTGCCAGTAATGCAGGAGCTAGACGGTTCAATAGGTGTTGTGAGGCACATAAATTAAGACTTTTTGAGCGTGATGGAAATATTATGCCTCTGTGCTGTTCCAACTAGCCACAATGAGCTTGTTGTGTGCAATACCAAAGCCCAATTTCAAGGCCATGTACGTAGCAACTGCACCCTTGTCCTTAATGCTAGGAGACACTTGGACAATGATACCTTCGCCGTTGACTGCACTTGGAGCGCTGGATACGTCCGAAGCAACTGAAAGCACCTCTTTGGCTACGAACATAGCACGGAGGTTCTTAGAGGTGCCATCGCTGTTGAGTGCCTTAGTTTCAGCATCAAACATACGCCATTCGGGAACCGCCATAATGGGGTATCCGTTGAACGTGTACACGTTTGGAACTGGAGTTCCATTGACAATCAGTGCGTAGCTTTGCAAGTCACCATGAGCGCGCAAGTATTGGATATACGCGTTGTATATATCCTGGTCAACCAAGTAAACGGGCCATTCGGAGTTTGGCTTGCTTTTGTTCCAGTATTGCAATACTGGGTCAGCAGCAGCGTAGAGTTGCTCTAGGAAAGCAATGACCTTGGTAGGGTCACTTGCTTTATTGGTTCCATCGTAACTGTCTACATAGGCAACTTTGGTGTCAGGATCCGTTTCGTTGACACGATTTGCTATTTCTTTCCACCAGCCGTTGCAGTGGCGCAACATGCGTTGCATAGCAGCGCGGTTGTCGGAGTCCATGTCCGCAAAATCACCGAAGAACATATAGTTGTCGCCCTGAAAGTCTTCGTCACCGAAGTAGGCGATTTTGTAAATGTCGTCTGTGAGACCTTCGCGCAAAAGAAGCAAGGATGCCATTTGCATCTCATCAAGTCCGGGCACTGCCATGGAATTAACGAGGCTGCCAGCCCCTTGCAAGTTGCGGAGACAACCTGCGTCGAACTCGTCGGCACACATTTCGCCCTCAACCTCAAAGCTGCATACGGTGATCTCGTCGGCATTGAGCTTGTAGCGTACATTTGCATCCCATTTTTTGCAGCCGCTTTTGGGCTTCAAAGAATTGGAAGGTTTGGAAAGGTGGAGCATCTTGCGTTTATCCTTTACGCCTGTCATGACGTAATAGATACCCATCTGGTTCTGCAACACGTTGTCGGAATTCAGTGCGGGGGCAAGAAGCAAATCTGTTGCTTGCTGCGTTTGCAGGGCAACAATAGTCTGGAAACCTCTTGGATTAGCCATAGATTGCTTTTTAGAAATTGAAAAAATTATTTTTTGGAGCGTTCGGCAGATGCTTTTTTAGCACTTTCTACCATGCTCTCATATTTGCTTTGGTTGATCTGTCCACGGTCAAGCATTTGTTTTGCCAAACGGACAGATGCCATTGCAGTTTCGTCAAGCTGACCGTCTTCGCTGGCAGCATCAGCCTCAATGGTGCCATTGGAAGGTTTGGAACCGCCACTTTTGCCAGTCATGAGACCCGCAACTGCTTCGGCTGTCTCTTTGGTTTTGGCAGTGAGGCTTTCAATGCTTTCGCTAAGCGCCTTGATTTTGTCGGCAACAACGCCATCAATAGCCTCAACGGTCAAAGTTTCAGCCGTTGAGGCCGTTGGGATAAGACCCAAAACAGCTTGTTTGAAACGGTCGCTTTCAAGAGCGGTGACAAATGCAGCCTCGAAGGCTTCCGTGTTCATAGCGGCCTCAAAGTCCGCATCTGGGAGGGCTGCTTCCAACTCCGAAGCGCTAACCTCTTTGCCATCTTTGGACATGGCAAAGCCAGCCGCTTGAAGCATGGCGAAAAATTTAGATTTTACTGACATACTTTCAGTTTTAGTTGATGAAATGATAGTTGTAGGGGGAATTATGGCATTACCCAACTCCTTAGATCGCTTGTCTAGGTAATTAAGAGCTGCTTCAATATCTCCCATTGCATCCGCAAGACCTTGTTTTACGATCTCAGGGCCGTAGAATGTGCGACCCGTCAATACGAGTGGCACACCGTTTTCTTTATCCGTGGTATTGAGTTTTGACCCGCGCCCCTTAGTCACTGCTGACAAAAAAGCCTCGTTCAGTGGGTCAAGGATATTGGTACGCATCAAACTCTCATTACCATCAAGTGCAGCTTTTACTTCTGCATTCTTGTTAAATGACTTGGTGGCGTTGATTACGATTTCTTTGATACCCAATAGTTCCATTTCGCCGCTGTAATCATATAGTGTAACCATTGTACCAATGCAACCAGCTTCAGCAGAATTGCCATTGACAATTACATAAGGGCACTGGGAAGCTATCCAATAGGCTGCACTGTCGGCCTGTTGTTGAATAAGGCCCACAATAGGCTTATTGTACTTTTGCTCAAAGTCCGCTACAAACTTTGCTAGTAGTTCAGTTCCCCAAACAGAACCGCCCGGAGAATGGATTTTCAAAACCACGCCCTTTACACGGACATGTTCGCCAACCATCCGCAATTCTTCAGTAATATCGTCGCAACCTTTGTAGCACCATCCCCCTGTACGCATGATAGGCCCGTCAATGCTGATAATGGCATTCACGTCTTGGATAAGGCTGTTGAGTGCGTCGTAGTCGTCGCAATCGTCTATCTCCACACCTAGCTTGGTAGCATCAAATGCGCTTCTAAATTGCATCCTTGAGGCCATACGCGCATCCTTGCGCATCTTAGCTTGCTCTTTACGGCTATACTTGTGCGTGCCCTTGATGATATTGCTAATGGCAGGCATGTAAGCATGTACCGAGCTTGGATTGATGAGCCACGGTGCCGAAATGATCTCGTTTAGTAATGCCTCCATGAAATTATAGCTTTGATTGCAGAATCATCGTAATTTTTTACGAAATTGCACCGAATTTTAGACGGTTCAATTATTTCGCTTAAATAGTTGTGCCTGATTATTAACTATTTATCTAATTATCAAACAACAACTTTATGGAAGTTACGAAAGAAACGGTAGCCGAAACACTAGCGGATGCTTTAAGCTCTCTTGAATCCCTCAATACGGGCAATGATAGTAGCATCAATTCCGCTATGGGGCACTTGCGCAAGGCTGCTAGCGCGCTCAATCCAGCACTAAACACCTTTACCAAGCCAACGCCTGTTAAGTTTGGCACAACCCCACCTACATATGGTACAACTACCGTAAAAAAAAAGGATGTTGTGGATAGCAGCCCCGACATAGAGGAAGTGAAAAAGATACTAGAAGACACAGAGGCGCAGGTTAGGCTTGCAGCTATGAAGACTTACATTGAGGAAATGAGGTCACTCAACGTAGACACTATCAGCAAGAAGTACACAATGGAGGTACTATTGCAGGTTGCAGAAGCATTGGCCCTAGAGGTTCCAGAAAACAGCGTTCCAAAACGCGTTGCAGCTCAAATTTTGGTTGCTATTAAAGCCCTAGGTAAATGATAGTAGTTACCATCAACAAAGATGGGAGCGAGAAAGAGATAAAATTTCGCTCCCATCCGTCGGAAATCACCCTTGCACAGTACACGGAAATGCAAATACTGTTGCAGGATGCACCCGAACACATTGCGCCAATGCTGGATGGAGGTAGTGAGGATTTGCCCCAATGGACACCGTGGCAATGGCAGGAGTTTTTTATTTTCATTGCTAGTGTGCTGTCCATCTTCACAGATGAAGACTTTGAGGCCCTGCTGGATATTCCGCAAACTCCAAAGAGTGGTCTAATTGAAGAAGATGCAGGGCATAGCCTTGTGGCTTTGTTTTATACTATCACCAATGCCATTGGGCAATACGCCCCCAAAGAACGTAGTAAGTTCGTTCATAATGGGATTACTTACTTAGTGCCTTCCACACTTACTAGGAATATTAGCGCGCCTGTTTTGGGACCTGGAATATCAACCATTGAAGCAGTCGAAGCCTTGCAGCTTCAGCATGTACTTGGAGTAGTAACGGACGACAAGCTAAAGATGATTGATAGGCGTTACAAGACCGATCTGGGTGTAATGGCTTGTTTGTGTCGTGCCATTGGCAAAGATGGCAAGGTTGAGCAAATGCCACTGGATATTAACCAGCGTCGGGCATTTGTTGAAAAGCGAATGATGATCTTTGAAAGCGTGACTATGGACGTTGCGTTTGACGTGTCTTTTTTTTTGACCAATTCAAGCGAAGTCTTGAAGATCATCCCTTTGTTGGGCATGTTTTTAAAGCAAGCTACAATTCCGTTGAGCAAGCAATTCAAGGGAAAAAAGCACAGTCGCGCTGGCAGGTATTTGGGTGGTACAACACGCTTACGCAAATAGCGGATGGGGGGATGTTTACTTCCCCTAGTATGACCCCAATGGAATCAGCTATGCGTAGCAATTTTTGGGAGGCAATGATCTGGTTAGGAAGGGAAGCACTGATGAATCAGGCAATTGATTAGATTTGCATTAAAATAGCTACCTATGGCCTTAGCACCTCCCAATTTGCAACCCCATGATCTACTACGTACCATTATCCGCATCGTTCGGAATTGGCCGCAATCATTCACGCCCGACAACGCTTACGAATTGAAGTGTAAGCGTCCGTCGTGCGTGGCTAAACTGTGGTCACGTAGTCAAGTGAATGCTGAAAATCTGGGTAAAGATGCTCGATACATCAACTCAGATATTTTCTACTCTCGCATCTGGGAAGATACGGGGCAAAACCCCTCAAATATCACCCACGCGTACCCCATGATAGGGCTAATTGAGGATACAAATACTATCAAAGGCGCATTTACCACCAACGGAGCTCAATACTCTGTACAGTACAACATATTCGTACTTGACAGAATGCCCGAAAAGCAGACCAACCAACCTTTAGACCCATGCTCTAATAGAACGTGGGAACAAGCTGGAGACAATTGTAGGTCTATATTGCTTACTTTATTTCAGTCGCTTTCGAGAATGGAATGGTGCCAGACGGTTGTAGATGGTGACATTCAACCTGCTGAATGGAATGACCCAAAATTTCTAGCTAGACAGCAATCACGAGGTGAAATTGACAGCTTTGAAACAAACGGAGTACCGTTAGCCTCATTCCTAGGGCCTCAAAATGTCAATGGAACCACTATGTACAACGTCTATGGGGATAGTGATGTTGGATTCTTTACCACGATCACCGTGAACTTCTCGGAGTGCGTTCAATCGTACACCGAGATACGCCGCGAAAAGAGCTATGGAGGGTGTGACTTATGGTAAATATATTTCAACAATCCCTCATAGATACCTTCAATGAGATAGGACAGCTATTGCGCGAAGAACTTGCGAGGGAACTCATAGAGCAAGGGCATAAAGCCACTGGAGACCTTGCGAACTCCATAGAGCAAAAGGTCAGCATCTTCATTGATATGCTGGAATTACAGGTATCTTACCTTGACTACGCTAGGTATCTTGAGAATGGCATACCTGCGAGTGCATACAAGAAAGAACCGGGCAAGTTAGAAATAGATGCCCTAGTCAGGTGGATAAAAATTAAGGGCCTATCTAGGGGCATGGATAGAAAAGATACCTCTTTCGCTTGGGCCATTGCTCAAAATCACCGCAAGTATGGGTTTCCCTCAAGACAAGCAGACGCTTTTTCTAAAAATGGCAGGTACATAGGCTTCCAAACGCATGTCCTTGATGCCAACGTAGACCGTATAGCAGGGATGCTATTTGCAAGTATTGATGGAGATATTGATCTTGCATTCAATTCCATTATCAATAAAATTCAATCAGCATGACCAAGAACGACATTGAGCAAGCCTATCAAAAGGCACAAGCTAATAAAGTGGCTTACGAAACATTCCTAGCAAGCTGTGGCTCCAACGATCAGGTGGTAATTCTACCCACCGCATTTACCGTGATGGTCATTGATAGCGAAACG
>Ga0213919_1001147_pt1 | contig 9964 bp, 10 predicted proteins | sample McNCre317MG_FD_161056 | JGI IMG/M metagenome (GOLD analysis project Ga0213919, IMG submission 161056) | Freshwater microbial communities from McNutts Creek, Athens, Georgia, United States - 3-17 MG | ecosystem: Environmental > Aquatic > Freshwater > Creek | place: USA: Georgia | collected 2017-06-12 | reverse complement strand
ATGTTCTGATCAATAGCTACTACTGAACCTAGAGCTGGGAAGTCACCGAAGTTAAGAACAAACTCTGTTACAAGAGCGCCTTTATCATAGTCTTCGAATGAACCACCCTTACCTAGTGTGGCTTCTGTAACACCTAGCTGTACGACGAGGCCGTCAGCGTTAATCCATTGTGCCATAGTATATTATTCCTTTAAGAGTTAAGATTAGACCTGATCGGTATCTGTTAGAACAACAACCATGTTTTCTGGACGGAATAGCTTGAAGCCATAACGGCAGGTTGTAACATACTCGTCGCGCTGTAGGTCTTTGTTGTAGTCGCTGTCAACTACTGGAGCCTGACGTAGTGAACCGATGAAGGGGATTACGTCTGGAGCAGCTGAGAAGAATAGGTTAGCTACGCCAACAGTAGTTGTCTTAGCACCAATTGTTTCAGCAATACCAGCCTTGAGGTTCTGTGAAGTATATACGTCGAAGCCGTAGATGTTCTTGACGAAGCGCATACCACTGGAGATACCAGAAGCTACGATACCATCCCACTGTGGGTTGTTTGAGATGTTTGAGATGTTAGTGATTGTATTAATAGCATACTCAACAGATGGATCAACGATTGCAACAAGGTTAGTTGTTGGTACGTTGGCTAGCTGTAGAGCATAAAGGGCCTTGGCGAAGTCGTTGACAGAGATAGTTTCGTTTGTACCTGTGCCGACAAAGCGATGCTGTGCACCGTTGATTGCGTTAACGTTACCAGCTGTCTGAGCGTTTGGACCAAGAGATAGAATGGCAGCTTCCATTGCCTTCATGATCGCACGGTTCTGCTTAGGAACGAACTGTGAAACGATCTGTGACATTACATAGCTGTCCTGCTTCATCTTATTGGTGATGAAGGTGGCGCTTGACTTGTAGTTGTCAATGGTGAAGGTGAAGTTACCAGTATCTAGTGCTGTGTAACGGATGGCTTGGCCTTCAGCATAGTCAAGTGCTTCCATCTGACCGATGCTGGGGATGTTCATAGTATCACCATCTGGGAAGTCGGTGATCATATCAACATAGTTCATAGCCATTAGTTCGTCAAGGAGGACTTCCTTGAGCTGGGTTGACCAGATGTTACTGCGAACAACGTGATCAATTGTGTTTGTCTGAATACCTGACATTAGTTAGACCTTTATTTGTTGAGGAATGAAGAACCGCGTTGTGCGGCTAGCTTGTGTATTTCTGACTGTACTTGTCTAGACCAATAACGACGAGGATTAGTCTTACGTAATGCCTCATAATCTTTCCACTTCTGCTCATTACCTGGCTCTACGTTACCAACTACGGTATGCATTTCATTACGTGGAGGGGCTTGATATGTAGAAGCTTTGCTTGGTCCTTCTGGTTGGACACCTAGTAGCTTAAGGAAAGCCATAGGTGCCTTCTCCGCTGTCTGAGAAAGGAACTCTTCAGAGACGCCTAGACGATCAGCTTCGATCTTAAGCTTCTCAGGGAAGGTCTGTCCCCACTGCTTAAGAAGTTCATTGCGAGCGAACATTACATTCTCTCGACGCTGCTTCTGTTCGTCTTTCTGTTCGATCTGTTTCTCTACTAGCGTGGCAATCTCTTCTGGAGACATGCCGGGCTTAATAACAGGTTGTTCATTCCCTCGTACGCCTTCGGGCACTTGTGGTGCTTGACTAGTGGGGGTTGTATTCTTTTCATTCTTCATCTGTTTGACGAAGTCTTCTACTGACAACCTTGTACTTAACTCTCGTCTTAGCTCTTCTTGTTCTCTGGTAAGTCGTTCAATGAAACGGTCTGCTTCGGCCTTGCCTCGTGCTAGAGCCTGTACATCTTTAAACTTCTTACCTTCGCCAACAAGTTCCTGGACGAAGTCAACCGTGCTGTCTACTTGGTCGCCATCAGCACGGACTTCACCTTGTTTAATAGGTGAGAATAGATCACTCATTTGGGTCATTTGCCTTTTGTAATAGGGTCAATACTTCACGGAGAGCTTCGACATATCCGTTATTGTGAGCTTGTCTATATGCCCAATTAGGATTATTGTAGTCGAAGTCTAGTTCTTTAGTTGATAGTTTATCTAGAAGAATCTGTCTTACTCTTTCAGTAGTTTTATCTTCTAGATAGTAATTGATTCGTTCTATTGTTTTGTTATGATCTTCCTTAGGAACACCAACTAACCAAACAGTAGAGATTCTTTGTTTACGCATCGCCTACACCTGGATCAGAGTCACCTGGACGGAAGCCAGTAGCAGTAGTAGTAGACATATGTACATCTTGTTGAGCAGCTGCAGTCATCTTAGCTGCATCAGACTGTTCAGAGATACGTACGAATGGAAGTACAATCTTATCTGATTCAATCTCTAATAGTGCTTCAAACAACTTAGCTAATTTAACTGAAGAGAAATGCTGGCGTACTTCTGGGTCTTGACCAGCAGCTGAATTGAAGAATGCATTTAGATTTTGTACCTTATTAGCTTGTTCAGCAAAGTGTCTAGCAGCTACTGGTTTGATTCTACCTGCACCAGTAATATCTTCAGCTGTTAAGGTCTTGAAGTTAGCAAGCTTAAACTCAGTATCAAAGATACGAATGACAGAGACATCTACATTACGACGAGCTAGTTCTAGCATAGCATTGAGAGCATTCTCTACAACTGCACGTTCAAACTGTTGAATCTTATTCTGGAAGATTCGACCAGCTGCCATCTCTAGACGTTGTACTTCGTACTTAGTTTTCTCTCCTGGAGTACGGAAACCAGCAGCTTCTTTAGGAGAACCTGCCATCTCTTCCATACGCTGCTCCAGTACAGCGATTTCAGAGTTACTAGAAAGAATGTTAGTCTCTACATTTAGTAGAGAAACATCACCAGCATCACCAGTATAGATACGCTCACCTGGGCCCCAGTCGAAATCTTCTACGTAACCCTTAACCTTTAGAACTGGGAATCTAGTTAGGTCAAAGATATCTGCCTTCATATTCTCAATGTGATCAATACGATATTGCATACCTACTAGATTATCTAGAGGACCCATAGCCCAGAGATTGTCTGGACGAGTACGCCAACCTGCGTGATAGATTGGAGCAGTACCGAAATAGCTTGGGTTAGGTTGCTTGCATAGAACACGATGTCGATCAACTACTTTGATCTCGTAATTACGGAACATAGTGTCGCTATCTGGATCGTAAGCATCACCGTAGAATGTAAGTAGTTCTACGTAGTTACTACCTAGATAGTTCTGGAAGTCTTGGAAGCCAGCTAACTGGAATAGATTGTCTCTTGTTTCAGATGAGCCATTCCATGTAGCTACTTGCTTACGAACTCCTACCATATAGTCATAGAGTTTTAAAGCAGATTCTTTCTGATCAGCAGGAATGCTACCAGATTCAATCATTGACTTTACTTCACCGATAGATACAACAGAACGAATGATCTTAGGTGAATCAGTGAATGTAGGAGAGGTAGGATTAAAGACAATATCAAGTGGAGAAATACGACGAATACCAGGACCTACGAAACCAATCTTAGTTCCATTAGCTACTTGTGTTCTATCAATCCACTCTGGCATTACGAAGCAATTACCATAGTCGATATAATCATAGACTACCTTAGCCATCTCATCGTAGAATTCATTACGATCAATAGCCCATAGCATGTATGATTCAATAGCTTCCTTCTTCTCTCTGTTCTCATCAGTGATTCCTTCACCTTGCCATTCTAACCAGTTCTGTTTAGGGAACATAGCTGCAATGTAATTGGCGTATAGGTTATCTCTGATTTGGCAGAGCTTAGGAATAGTAGTTTTATTAGACCAAGGTAATTTGCTATTACTAGTCTTAGTAGTATCTGTAGCAAAGATATACTGTTGTATCTCTTTCCATTCAGCTACCTTGATGTTACGAGCAGATTCCCAAGTCTGATAGTTACGACCAATATCGCAAGCCAAGGAATCCTTGGTTAGGATAGATTCAATCTCTAGAACTTTTCCGGCCACTAGTTAATTCCTCCGAATCGAGTATGGCTTGCGCTTTGTGTAAATTGTCTACGATTAGTAGAGATAGCTTGATGTGTTGGTGGAATACAAATCTCTATACATGAAGCTAATGCGTCTTTAATATCATCGTGTGGTGGTCTCTGCATTCGTAACTCTTCTTCAAGGAGTTCACAGTTACCACCAGTATAGTGCCACATCTGTCTGTTATTATACTTGTGTTGAAGGATTGCTTCAATACGTTCTTCTTTAGTACCTTGATGTCTATTAGGTCTGTGTTCATCAATTGAAAGAGCTAGGCCATGTACTCTGATGTAACTTTCTTTTAGGTCTTTGACAATTACACTTTGAGCAACAGAGACTTCAGCTCTTAGTTTTCTAAAATTCCACTTGACATGAAGCTTAAGAATACGATCAAAATATTCAGAGATAGAGGATGTCTTAAAGCGATCGATGTCTAGTACATAGTAGTTTTGTTGAGAGTCAACTCCTACTACTACAATAGCAGAATAGTCAGCTTGTTTCTTAGTAGAGAAAGCAAAGTCAATAGAAGCAAAGATATTTAATCGTCTGTCTCTGAAGTACCAGAATCCCATCTCTTGTCGGAGCAGGTCTTTGTTGTATTTCTGAAACATACTAGAGTCAATAGTAGCGGAGCCTACATCATTAGGATTGTTATAATACTGCGCTCTAAATTTAGTAGGATCACTATACTGTGCTCGTTTCTTAGCTAAGATAGCTCGATCGAAACCGAACCACTTACCATCTCCGCGTTGCTGTCTAGGCCAGAGGAACTGACCAGAACCATCACCACGGTCTTCTACTTGACGTTCGAAGATTTCATATAATGACTCAGAAGAGATAACTTCTCCATCGTCGTTATAGATATCTACATGCATATCTAGCATGTCGTTGTATAAATCAAGAGGATGGTATCTTGTACCTACTGCCCATAGTGAGCTTTCTGCTCCACCAATAGAGGCTAGGTAAGATACCTGATCTTTAACTTTTAAACGACCTTCATTATTGTAGGCGTTGTTATCGATAACTACGTCATCTAAGACTGCAATGTCGCAGTGCATACCAACAATAGTCGTGGTTAGACCAGCGGTAAAGATTGTAGGGTCTCGAACAACTTCCTGTTTTCGAAGCGGATGGTCAACTGATATTTCTTCTGTTGTCCACTTCTCTCGCTTCGCCTCTTCGAGATTAATCATCTCAGGCCAATAGAAGCGATAGATATCTGAAGTGAGAATGTCCTTGATAAACTTAAGCTGCTTAGTAGCTAGGTTACTGGTAGAGGAAATGTAGAGAATACGGACAGATGGATTCTTAGTAATTTCCCAGGCTACGCGGTAGGCCATCAAGGCAGACTTCTGATGGTCACGAGGTAGAAGAGCTAACTGATGAGTCTTAGCTTCGCTACGAGTCCACCAACTAATTAGTTCTTTATGGCAATCTCCTAAGACTCGATTGGGATGGATTAAGCGAATGAACACTTCCAGGTCTAGAAGTGCAGCCTCTCTAATTAAGTCGGCCTTAATTACTGCTTTACTCATATGGCCCCGAAGGGATACTCACTACCAGAGAAGTAAGGAGAAACTCTACACTTAGTTAAGAGTTGTACATCTACGTTAGGATTTAGATAAACGAAGAAGTTACTACCTTCTGAATCTGCTTCTCTGTCTGCTACGATACGACAAGCTTCGTTTGGAAGTTCCATTAGTTCTTTACTTGGTTCTTCCAAAGCGACATTAACATAGTAACCAGGAACTGAGACACGATCTTCGAAACCTTCTTCATTGAATGAACCGAGGGGAATAAAGATTTGAAGATTAGGAATTACATTACCTACCCAACCAAACTCCTTATCATAAAAATTCAAAGAGGTTAAAGTATCTACAGCTTCTTGTTCAGAGTTAAACATCAAGATGTGATCGTAGTAAGCCATAGTTTCTTTCCTTGATTAAAGAGTTGTTAAAGCTACAACGTCAGCATTTGATCGTTTGTTAGGCCAGAGAGTAATTGAATTGATACAGAGATCAATTTGATTAGAAGATAGATTAACAGGAAATAGACCAATACCGAATTGATCTAGACCACTAGGAGGTAGGAATGTATTGTCTGTCTGGATAGCTGAACCATTAGCAGAGAAAGAAGAATCATTAGGACCAAATGTCAGACAAGCTTTGTTTAAGAGAGTAGCTGAGTTAGTTACTGAACTGTAACTTGTCTGTACTACACCACCAGCAGTTACTGATGGTGCTGTCTGGTCTACTGTACCTACTGATAGATACATATTTTCATTAGCAGGACTTGCAGAGTTAGCATAACCACCAAGAACACCACTAGCAGCTCCAGGACGATAGTACTTAATTAGGATAGTACCATTACCAGTTACTGCTGTAGCTGTAGCTTGTGCAGCTGTAGTAGGTACATAGTTACTAGGGTAGTCACCTACTTCTAACTGTGCTCCCCAAACGAAAGCTGTAAGACCAGCAGCGACTACTGCAGAGTTACGGAAGACATAACATCTTGCTAGAGTACAAGTAGCTGGTGTAGTAAATGTAAACCATACACGATTCCAAGAACCAACGACAGGAGTTACATTAGGAACAATATCAACGAAGAGAAAAACTGCATTAGTTTGATCATAGATAGCAAACTTGTAATCTGCTGCAGTCATAGTTCCTAATTGTACATAGTAAGAGAATGTATAAGTAGTGTTAGGAGTTACTGTAGCAACTTGATATAAGGCTTGGTTACCTGCACCAGTAGATGTAAGTGTCTCTGCATTGGTAGTTGTATCTGGAGATACTGTAGTGTTAGAGGTAACAGTGATTGAGTTGATCCAAACACCACCAGTACCAATTTCACTTGAACGAATTAAAAGATTAGTAGTAGCTTTCTGAAGACCAGCGTTGACAGCAGCTGTAGATAGCTTAACATTGATGTCTGCTGCTCTTGTTACCTGTACAGTAGTTGTAGGGATATAAGAAGTAGCATGGTTACTTTGCTCTAACTGATGTCCCCACATCAATACTGATGTACCATCTGTTGCAGTAGTGGGACGACAAGGATAGCATCTCATAGTAACACAAGTAGCAGGAGTAGTTACTTGCTGTACTACTCTAGTCCATGTAGTACTATTAATTCCAGAGAAGGTAAGACCAGTAGAAATGAATGCTAGATTAGTTTGATCATAGAACGCAGTAGCAAAACCTGCTGGGTCAAAATCTTCTGTCTTAACATAGAAACTATATGTATATGTAGTGTTAGGTAGAACAGTTACTGCTTGATAGTGGAAACCAGCACTAACGTGTGTGTAACGTGAAGCAGTAAGAGTTCCATCGGGAGCTACTCCTGCGTTGTTAGAGATAGTAGAGTTAGTGATAATCCAAGGAGCAGTAGCTTCTACTTGAGAACGTAGAAGTAGATTAGTAGAAGCAGCTTCAACGAGAAGACCACGAGGAACACCTGTGTTAAGTTCACAGTTGTATCGTGGTATATCATTAGCTGCAGTTGAGATAAGACCATTACTGTTTATGTATGTACCAGTAGATGCTCTAGTCAGAGAGAACCCACTGGAGATATTCTTATAACCTGCACCATCTTCTAGATATGATTGTCTAGCAAAGTCTATATTCATACCAGCTGTAATCAGAGAAGGAGGTAGAGGTGCAAATGATCCAGAGACAATGGTACAACGTAGAGCACCAGTAAGGATATTAGTAGTGAATGGAGGAAGAACAATATTTCTAAAACCAGAGGGAGAGTATGCAGGAATAGCTACAGTAGATGAGTCTACGTTTAGGCATACATTCATAGCACCACAAGGATGATACAATCCTTTAGTACCTATTACTCCTTCAATCACATTCATAGAACCATCAGGAGCATAAGCTCCTACAGGTAATAGTCCAGAGACTACAGTGATCCTGATTGAACCATCATCTGCGTATAGCATCTTTAGTTTACTTCCTTTGGGGAGAGGATACGATTGTAATCATCAGAGATACGAGAAGATGATTCCTTTGAAGATGTACTATCCATTACTTCTTCTTTAGTTATACGTGTCTTAGAACCTTTACGCTTATCTTCTCTAGAAGCTCTCCATCCACCTTCTACGAGGTACTTATTGATAGAGGCTTTAGTAGGATTAGAGTCAGAGATAGTAGTGTTCTCAGCTAGAGAGACTAGAGCTTTAAGAGCTTTAGATCGAATGCTTAACTCTAACTCACGTCTCCATTCACGTACAATATTTTTAAACCAATACATATCAGTTAGTCTTTCCCAGTGATCTAAGTCTAGGAAGTATTTAGTAGCAAATGAATACTCTGTAATATCAGACTCTTCGATGTAAAGTCGCTTTAAAGACGGAACTACTCGTCCAGAGGAAAGTGTTACATCATGGTCTTTAATAGTATATAATACTCTATCCTTCTCTTCATCACGAGAGAACTCTAAGAGTAGAGGTTTAAATAGTAATTTATTACCATTCTTAAATTTATTCATACTTAGAACTCTTTAAGAGTTAGAATTAGCAGCAAGAGAAGAGAAGAGAATCAAAGGGAAGAAGATGATTAATTAGTGATAACTAATTATCTTCTTTCCTACTTTAAAGACATTATACCACAAATCATATGTGCTTGTCAAGCAAAATCGACATACTTTCACCAACTATTTTCATTTTCTCTGGATAAAGTACCTTAGTCCTTGAGTGACTCCTTGGGTGTATTTTATGTAAGTCTTTGATATTTCAGAAATTTTTGAGTCCTACTTTGGACGATTTTTTGTGAGCAATTTTCAGGGTGTAATTCCTCCCCGCCCCGACCCCCGGCATCCCCCTTAATTTCCTGGTAACCATTTGGGCAAAGGTTGCACACACACCTAGGAACAGTTGCCGATACAGTTGTAGTTGCTCCCCTCGACCTAGAAATTTTGTTGTAAAAACAACCCAAACCAAGACAGTGTTGCCTAACCAACTGAAATCATTAAACATTTTAACCCTAATCACAACATCGTGATCATGCGGTTTATGCACACCAGTTATGCAAACTAACATAGATATCAGTCACGATCTCTCTTATCTTTAACTTTATCTTCACTTTTACCTGCCTTTCTATGTTAGTTTGCATAACCTCACAAGCGAAAGGCACACACACAATGGCACACCGTAACAAGTACGGGGATAAACCTAATTGGTATCCAATACCATCAGGAAGTCATCAACCACGCACTAAGTATGGTGACAAGAAGGATCATAAACCACGGGCAACCACCCGTGAACAGCATCGTTACGCCTCTAAGCAAGACAAGACCTATCAACGGTCTTTGATCTATGATGCTGCTATGTGGGATGTTGGTACTGCCAAGGCTGCTAAGCGTCGGCAACGCCATGCAATCGTCTATCTGGAAGGGCAGACGAAGGTAAAATAAGAAATCTTCTTTCCTTAGCACTCTAGTAATAACTACATGCTAGAGTGTCTAGGTAAGCAGATTAAAGGGTAGCTCTAGCAGGTTACCTTTGCTTCGCGGGGTTAGGCTCGCGTTAGAAACATGACCTAATCATAGCCCCTTGGGGTACAGTGAACCTGTACTAATGGGTACATCATGTACTACACATGATATGTGATTGACGTAAGCAAGCGGATAACTTCCGTATCTTATCAATGATAAGGGCTATGGTCACACAGGATGCGCAACCACTAGCGCTAGAGGATTAAGTTACCTCTTAAATGGTGCTATCGCTGCATCCCTGATTGGACTAGGGATGACAGTTTGAAATAAATCCATAGGTAATAGGTGTGTTCCCTTTGTCGTGTGAACTAATGGCCATGCTCACAAGCGTGAAGCTATGTTCATGGCAGATAACACTCGCCTCATTGGTAAGATAGCACCTATTATTAATACTCTCATCTCGTCTATCCCTCATAACATCTTTTGTAGGATAAACAACCATGGCTGTCGCCGTAGCTAC
>Ga0213919_1001146_pt1 | contig 9984 bp, 18 predicted proteins | sample McNCre317MG_FD_161056 | JGI IMG/M metagenome (GOLD analysis project Ga0213919, IMG submission 161056) | Freshwater microbial communities from McNutts Creek, Athens, Georgia, United States - 3-17 MG | ecosystem: Environmental > Aquatic > Freshwater > Creek | place: USA: Georgia | collected 2017-06-12 | reverse complement strand
AAACAGCAAAAGATCGTTCATTGCACACTCACCAACTCGACGGAATAAAAGTGCTCAGAAATTAACTCGAATTCTGGCGAAGCGTTTGCCATTGCCAAAACTTGGATTTTATGGTTTACACCTTGGCACCCCACATCTATAGCCTGTTGAATGATAGGCGCATAGGCTTCACCAATCGCCGTTAGCGCAATTGCGAGCGCTAGGGTGTCTTCTATGTATTCTTTTAAATCCGCATCGTCTGACGGGTCGCGGGTCGCGCGTTTCTGAATTTCCAAGCGATTAGCGAGCGATTGCAATCCGCTTGCGCTATCTTGCAAAATTTTTTGAATTTTCATGGTAGGGGTTTCCTGAAAAGAATTTATCGGAGATTCCCCCGGCGCGAACCGTGGGGAATCGGACGGGAAGCGATTACAGCGCAAGCAAAAGCATTGCTTCATTTTTAACATCGGTCTCCATGACCGGGCGAACAATGTATTCGTACTTGTTCGGGTCGCGTGGGGAAACCTTTGCGGAAATGTCAAGCGAAAATTTCAGCGTAGCGCTCGCGTCTTCTTTTTGTGCAGCTTCAAGTGCATCAATGATGGCATCGCCCATCGCGCCGGGGATGAAAATGCTTTTGCCGGTGAAAATTTCGCCGGTCTGGTGATTCGTTGCGGCGCAAATTCCGACAAGGCATTTCCAATCGCCGTAGCTGCTGGAACCTGAATCAATAGCGCTTGCAATACCGGCCAAGCGGCAGAGCTTCAATTCACCATCAGCGGGAATGTCAGCAACCAAAACTTTGCCATAAACAGTAGCAATCGACAATTTTTTGATGACCGTGGGGCCAACTGCTTTTGCAGTTTCGTTAGTTGTTTCAGTGTTTTGGGATTTCTTGGATGCCATGATAAAAACTTTCTAATGAATTGGGCAAAATCGCCCCAATTGCCCCGCACGCGAAGCAATTAGGAAATTTTATTTTGTAAGAGAAATTTCTACATCCCGCCATTTAGAGTAATCAGCCGTAAAAGGAATTACAAACCAATACTTGCTATTGCTTGCCAAATCGTAAGCCATAGATTCCGTGTAAGAAATTGCGACGATTATTTGGCCGTCAAGTTTTGCTGCGACTTCGTTTTCGGCTTGAACTATTTTGTAAAGAGTTGTCATTTTGGGGTTTCCTTCTATCTGCTCTCGCATTGGTGCTAATTATTACACGGATTTTCTAGTCCGGCAATATTTCTTGAAATAAATTTCACTCTATTTTTTCCAAGCGAAAAGCTAGGCGCGTCATTTTTCCAATTTTTTGCGTTACCGCCGCAGAGTGAAAAAATTTCTTCGCCTTTGAGGATGACCCCCTTAGATGCTGTCTTAACAAATTCGCCCCGGTTCGCTAGCGCGTAAACCTTTTTCCCGTAAATGGCGATTGTGTCGCCAGTGGCTTCTAATTTCCATGCGCCTAATCGCGAATCATCCAAATCCCCCGCGAATCCTTCACAAATAATTGAATCTGTGTCGCAGTAAACCGGGTTAGTCGCCTTGGCTAATGCACGCATTAAAACGGCCCTTGCTGCGCCTGTAATACTGGCAGCAGTCGCCACATCGTAGAACGCCTCCGAATCGCTAGGCTTGCGCCAAATCGAAATAGTATCGATTCCCCCGCTGTGCAATTCCCAATCATCGCCGGGACAATCGCCTAGCGAATAGTCCCAATAATTCGCGGGGCTCTGGCCCAGCTTGCCATACGAACTGTTCAAAATTAGCTTACTGAAAATTTCATTAGCCTTGTTTCCTTCTTTTTTCGCCGCTATCTTTTCCGCAGAAAAGGTATCAACGAATTCCCCAAAGCTAATAGTCTCTTTTGGCGCGTGTACTTCTAGGGCAATGCAATCCGATATGCGCCCTGTTTCGAAAGCTGCTTCTAATTCGTGGCTAGTTGTCCAAAATTCCCCACCCGGAATATCAAAATTCAAAGGTTGATTTTTTACCCGCACGGGAAAAGCGCCGTTTTGCTTGCATTTCACCTTGGCAAAGAAAAAAGCAGCGTCAGTAAATCCCGCAATTCGCCCCCGCTTGTCAACAATTCGGTTAAATCCTGAAACGTACCGGGAACCCGTAGGGTGCTCGCAATTTTTCATCACTGCCGGGTACATTGAATTTACATCGTAAACTTTCCAATCGCCCCGGATAATTCCCGTTTTAAATGCTTCAACCCTGCCACCAAAATAAAACGGGCGGAATTTTTCGTCGTGCCATGCCCTTTGCGAATCAAAAGGGTGAATTTTTCGCAGGGTCTTGATTGCTGCGCCTCCTATCGTCAATTGAATTCCAAAACGCTCTATAAATTTGAACACCAATTCAAAAAGGGCGACACAATCCAGCTTTAAGTAATCGCTGATTTCCTGCCGGTGCTGTTCCCTTACTTCGCGTTCCAGCTTTTGGTAATCAATGTCGCCCTTTTGGTATAGACGAAGCGGAATAGGCAATATGCAATACGAATCCCTTAATTCGTGAATTCCCAATTGAACCGCCGCAATTCTGGAATTAATTATGCGAATGGGATTCTGGAAAAAATCCAGCATAAAGTGAAAATCAAATTTTCCGCCATTGTGGGCATAAATCAGGTATGCGGTTGACAATCCATTGATAAATTCGCAAACCCGCGCTACGCAATCATCCCCCCAAAATTCGACATAGCCCGTTTCTAGCGAATAAAAACCCGCAGCAAAGGGTTTTGGCTCTCTACCATATAAAAACGGGTCAGTTTCAAAATCAAGGGTTGCAATGGGGCGCTTACTTTTTGGGGTTCTTTTTCTTGGCATATCCGGCGCTTTCGATTTTGACGATTGAAATATATTTTTCTATATCCGCGTTGGTCTGTCCGGGCTTCAAATTCCAATTAACGTTAGAAACGTACCGGTTTAATTCCGCAAGCGATTGAAACTCTCTTTTTACTGTGGCGTTATCGCCCACCTTAATAGAGTAGCTTTCGTTTTTCTTGCGTTTTTGCTTTGAAACTTTTTCTATTTTTTCGCTTGAGTTTTTTCCCCCTATCAAAACAACGGTTTCCGTTACCTTGTCGCCGTTTCGCTTGTTGGATCCCTTGTAGACAATTTCCGCGCCTACTTTTACCCGTTTCTTTTTTACCTGTTTATAGGTTGTCTTAATTTGAACCGTTTCAAATTCCTTTAGGGGAATAATTGCTTTATTTGCTTTGGTGGCTTTCAAGCCTGAATGTTTCAATTCGTTTTTAGTCGCCGTGGAAACCTTGCGAACCGCAAAAGATTCGGGATGCTTTAGGAATTGTTCGAATTCTTTGGCCTTTTTTCTCAGGTTGTAATCTTGCGATTTACTTAATTTGTCACCGGCTCTATAATCAATTGCGCCTATCGAGCGCAAAGCCTTGATAGTTTGTTTATATTTGTCTTCCGCAATGTGCGGATACTTTAGGATTGCCATGGAAAACGAAACCCCCGTAAATGACCCGGAAATTACGAAAACAGAAACCCCCGTTTCTGAAACGTCACCGGAAATTGTAAGCGAAAACAGCTTCGCTCTGGCTGATGTGTTGCAAGGCGTACAAGCTACCGCCCCGGCGCCTATCTTAAACAAGGACGGGACGCCAAAGAAAAAACCCGGCCGCAAACCCGGCCAAAAGAACGGTATGCCCCCGCCTACCGCCCCGGACGCTACCGCCCCGGCTGCGAGCGTTTCCCCCACAGCGCCCAAATCACCACAAGAACGTAAAGCGGTGCGCCTAGGGTGCGACCAAACTGCACGCGCAATCCTTGGAACTACCGTGGGCGCTTTGCGTGAATTCGTTGGGCCTGAATGGGACTTCCAAAGTCAGGAAGAATCGGACGGTATGCGAATCGCTCTCGCTGCTTATATAGAGGCCAAGGGTGGCGGCGAAATGTCGCCAGAATTGGCGCTGCTGTTGGTAAGCTGCGGATATGCTGCCCCACGGTTTGCCCATGAAAACACCCGCACCAAATTCGGCAAGTTTTTCCGGGGCGCTTGGGACGCGATTAGAGGCGTTTTTTCACGTTGATGCACCTACCCCCTTCACTTTCAAACTTCGCATTTCATAACCGGTAACGAAATTATGCAACCACATCAGCAACGTGTAATCGATGAGCGCGACGAATTGGAAGTAAAAAGGCTCGCACTTGAAAAATTTATAACCGAAAACCCTATATTCAAAAGTATCAGTGTTTCGGATGGGGAATTGTTGTGCGAACAATTCCGCGCTATGTGTGTTTACTCTGCTATTCTAGCGGAACGCATTAGGAGGTTTTAATATGGGACGTCCTAAGACCTACGAAAACGCCGCCGAACGCCAAGCGGCTTTCCGCGCGAACAATCGCCGCATAGATTTAGTTGTGCCTAATGAGTTAGGCGACACACTCGACCAAATTAGCGACACGCTAGACATGACTAAAAATTCGCTAGTTAATGCAATGATTCGATTTGCCCTGACTAACCACAATTGGAAAAAATCCGGGGTTTGGATGGTGAAAAAATGATTCACTCGCTTTATACCGGGGTTACCCAATCGGGAAAAACAACCCTTGCAAGGGCGACAGCGCGAGAGCTGTGCAAAGCTAAACAGAGGGTTATTGTTTATGACCCGCTAGGCACGCCAACAGCCGGGGGCGAATGGGGCGAATCAGCAGAAGTGCATGAGGATTTGGAAGCGTTTCTAGAGGCGGCATATCACCCGGATACAGTCAACGCGCACCTGTTCATTGATGAGGCACACCATATATTCGCCCACTCCGATAAATCGCACCTTTGGCTGTTAACTCAGGGTAGACACTATGGCTTGCAATTGCACCTATTGACGCAACGCCCCACCAAAGTTCACCCTGACGCGCGTACCAATTGCGGACGCTGCTTTATGTTTCGATTGGCCCACGACGATGCACGCGCAATAGGCTTAGACTATGGCTTTAGCGATATCCATAAAATTTCTCTTGACAAGGGCGATTTTTTGGTTTTGAATTCGGGTACGGCGACATTTAGCCGGGGAAATGTTTTCAAACTTTTGGAGTAATCAAAATGCCCTCTATCAAAGAAGCCGCAAAGATCGCGGTTATTGCCGTGATCGCCGTTGCAATCGCTAAGCGCGTGCCCTTCACCGCTTCCTATCTGTAATTTTGGAGTAAAGCCACATGGCACAACAATTCCGCATTAAGCGCACCTATGCGACCGTGGCAATCGTCGCCGGTGGCTTTGCTACTATCGACCTGCCGCGCGGGTACGATTACGAATCGATTCACATTCGCGCCTATGGCACTGTGAACGTCACCGCCGCCGCCACTTCCGTGCGCGCAGAGGCTCCCGTCCAATGTATTAGCCGCGTAGAATTGGTCGCGGACGGTCGCAACACGCTATTTAGCGCACCTTTCTGGTTTGCTACTTTGGGCAAGTATGACCGCCCCAGCATGCTTGAATCTGGCGCCCGTGTCACCACGGCACCAACCGCCGCAACTATTGCCTCTTACCCGTTTGAAGCTAACGGCGTGATTGACTTGATGACCCCGGACGGCGAGCGTCCCAAAGATTCCAACTTCCGCACCGATGGACTGCAATTGTTCCAATTGCGCCTGACATTCGGCAACGCCTTGGATATGTTCGTCCCCGGCGCAGGTGCTGCGACCTACACCACTGCGAACGTCGAAATTTCTACTGTTGAATTGGTGGAAATCCCTGACGCTAACGGACAGCGCACGACTCCCAGCGCATTGAAAAAGGTTTCCTTCCAAGAAATCGCGGTTCCTACCACCAACGCCAACCAAGAAATCCGTTTACCTGCTGGCAATATGATTAAATCGGTCGTGTTGCGTACCGAGGGCGGTGTGACTGCGGGTGAACCCGGCGCCACTGTTTTGAACCGCTTGCAAGTGTTTTCCGGTGTTGACGTTCGCGTTAACAGCTTGAGCGCTGCAATTCGGGGTCAAAACAATAACGACTTCGGGCAGTTGACAGCCGGTTACTATGTCGCTGATTTGGCCCGTAATGGTAGCTCTACGGCGCGCCTAACCGAGCTTTGGGACGTTACCCGACAAGCTGAACCCAAGATTTCAATGGACATTACCGGCGGCGCTAACGTGAAAGCGCAAGCGGTTGTCACAGAGTATTTGGCCTTGAATAACGGCTAAATCTTGGGTGCGAAACGCCCCGGTTAAATATCGCTTTCTTGGGGTTTCTTGGGGCGATATTTCCGGGGCTTTTCTTTTGGGGGATTTATGGGTTTTTGGTCTAGTATTTCAAGCGCTTTTAGCGGGTCTAGTAGTTCGAGCAGTTCGAGCGATTCGGGCGCGTCTAGTTCGGACGCTGCGCGAAACTCTACGACTTACGCGCAAGACAATACGCCGACCGAATCGGCGCCCGTTTCTAGTTCGAGTAGTTCGAGCGGATATAACCCTAATGCTTCGCCTAGTAGCGATACCGGGGTAAACGCCACGCTCGTGCAAACTAGTGGGTTTTCGCTGGACAAGGTTGTAGGGTTTGGCTCTGGAATAGTGGGTTTGGCTAGCGGCAACCCAATGGGCGTTTTGGGCGGTATTTCCACCATATCCAAAACGCTAAACATGCCCATTACTCCGGGCGGGTGGCAAGTTGTTGTAAATGGGCCGGGCGGTTCTGTCGTATCATCTGACCCATTGGGCGCTAACCCTAACGCAAATAAATCGTCAACTTTTACGCCATCAAAAACCCCGTTTTATGTTCCTAGCGCAAATATTTCTAGCGGTGTTTCTAGCGGTGTTTCTAGCGGGGTTCCTGCTGCTACTGCTAGTGCAATACCGGGTAAATCAGATACGGCGCAGGCTAATGAAGCGGGCGCGTCTGGCGTTGCCGCTGCTGCTGCTGATGTGGCTCAGGCGGCAAAGGATTCCACCTTGGCAAAATGGGCCGCAATAGCGACAATTGCCGGTGTAGCCTATTCTTTTTGGAGTTAATTAAATGAGTGCAGTTCCTGACAATATCGGCCCTTTTGGTTCGTGGGAAACTATTAGCCCTGAGCTTGGCACTGGTACGCTTTCGAACGGTCAAGCATCCAACGTGGTGAACGCGCCACGGTCGGACGGTGTTTCTTGGACAGGTATTCTGTCTGGGGTTTCTGCCACTGCGGATTCTTTGCTTGGCGCTTGGGGTAAGGTTGTTAGCCTTCAAGATGCCGCAGAGGATAAGGCATATCAGCGCGAACTGAAAAAAGCCACGTTCGAAGTAAACAAGGCTCAAGCTTTTGGCTCTTTGGAAGTGCAAAAGGCGACCGTAGACGCGAATAAGCAAATCGCCCTAGCGCAAGCACAACGCGCCGTTAATGACCAGTTAGCACGCACCAATAGCGGCGCTGCGGGGTATGTCACGGTTCCCGGCTCCATGCCCACTAAATGGCTTGTAATCGCCGGGATTGTGGGGATTGCGGCCTATTTGAAGTGGGGCAAGAAATGAAAGCCATGGACGCTGTAAAAATCGGCGGGATTGTCTTTGCTGGGGTTGCGGCGTATTTGCTTGTCACTCGCACGGTAAAGGCCGGGGACGATGTGGTAGCGGCAGTGAAAAAGATTGTCACTGAGGATTTAAACCCAGCAAGTGACAAAAACGTAATTTACAAAAATTTGCCCGAAAGCTGGACGGAGAAAATAGGCAACAAACTAGGCCAAATTTTTGACCCTGAGGGACACGCCAAGTATCAGGAAAATCTGAAAAGCCTAGACGATAAAATCTTAAAAGTGAATGCCACTGATGGATTGTCAAATACTAGCGATCAGGCAAAATTGTTGGTTGGCAATCAATCGAACGCTGAAACTAATCGCCTTTTGCGTTACGAGGTAAAAGCGGCGACCGCCGAAACTGCGGCTAATATGGTCAAATATGGTAACCCTTACGGTTACAACTTTGGAGAATAAACATGATTCCCGGATTGATTGAACCAAGTACAAATTTTGCGGCTGTTCGCGATGGACGCAACTCACAAGTTTTTTATGTTGATATTGCGCTAGACAATGCGCGAACTGTTGGGGGCTCTGGCGTAAATGCGGCGATTGTTTTGAATATCTCAGGTAACAGTTTTTACTGTGACGCGAATCCCTCGGATGGCAATTGCTTTGTGCATTTTCAGGATACAAATTTTGACCGTGGGCCGGTTCCCTTGTACGTTTCGCCGGGTGTCATTTTCAATATTCCATACACTCAGGTTCTCATTGAAAACACAGCGCAACCGGGCAAAAAGGTTCGGATTGCTTATGGTATTGATGTAGATTTTCAGCCGGGTTCGGTGGCTCAAATTGCGGTTACCAATAATGGGGGATATACAGCCGTTCGCCCGGAATCACCTACCGGGTTTTTTAATAGTGTTGCATCATTGGCGGCTGGCACTGCTGAAACTGTTTTTACCGCTGCCGCAAATACTGGCGGTGCAATTATTTTGGGTGCTCATATTTCAGTTTACGAGTCAACACCCATAGTGCATAACGCCGGTTACCTTGCAAAAGCTACTGCACCCACTACAACTTCTGATTCTGCCGCCGACCCCATTTTGATGACGCAACAAATAACGGTGGCTTCAGCATTTGTCGCGTCAGCGAACCTTCCAATTGCGCAATTTGTACCCGCAGGTAAGGGGCTTTTTTATATCGATGAAATTGCAACACCAGTAAATGGACAAACCCGAAGAAACTGCCGATATAGATTGCTATGAAACGCCTAGCGCTTTTCGTTGCAATATCTGTCGGTGTTTTCGCCGCGTGGGAGGTTTCAAAATATGCCCTACAAAATGAAAACGCCGATAGTGCAACAAACGACACGCCGGAGCCTAATGATTCGCCCATGGGCTCATTTAGCGATGTTGTGGCGTCTATATTTACCCCTGTAGAGGATATTGTGGTAACTGCAAAACGCGCCGTATTTGGCACCCCCTACGATGACCTGATTGATTCGAGCGCGAATCAATACGGGATACCGCCCCAAGTGCTTTACAAACTGCTTTGGACGGAATCCCGGTTCCGCCCGGATATTATCGACGGGCGCACAAAATCGCCCACGGGGGCGCTTGGCATTGCACAATTCATGCCGGCCACTGCGGTTCAAGAATTGGGAAGCGTACAAGCGGCCTTAGACCCTAATCAAGCCATACCCGGCGCGGCGCGGTATCTGGCGAAGTTGCAACGTCAATCCGGGGGCGACCTGACAAAAGCAGTCGCCGCCTACAATTGGGGAATCGGCAACGTCAAGAAAAAAGGCTTGACAAGTGCGCCGGGGGAAACGGTAAACTATGTGCTTTCTATTCTTGGTATTAACTTGAGGGCGTAATTATGGAATGGCTTAAATCTCGACTTTCTGAAGGCTCCACGCATGCCGGTATTGCTGCCATTTTTCAGGCGGTAAAGTTTTTTGTACCCCCACCATGGGGCGCGGTTATTGACGCGGCGACCGTGCTTTTTGGTTCTGTTGCGGTCGCAATCAAAAACTAAATCATGGGCTCCATTACCCCCGAATTCCTGCTGCAACTAATCATGGCGCTAGGAGCGCCTGTTGCGGTTTATGCGGGGATTAAATCGGATTTGGCGACGACCCGCCTACAAGCGGACAACGCCAAAGAAAGCGCTGCGAATGCTCACGCGCGAATTGATTCACTTTTGCAAAAGGATTAGTTACTATGAAAACTTTGGTCGAAAAATTTGGCTTTGATACTTCGCGCAATCCGCCCGAATATTGCCAGCACACATTTGCGAAAACTGGCGATGTGTTGGAGCATTACACGGACGGGACATTGCGTGCGCAAGTTCCAGAATTGGGCGTTAATGATTATTTGGGTTCGGAAAATCTGTCGCAATTGCTGACAGACGACGAAAAGCAAATTTTGCTTGACAGTTTCAGCGATTTGTAATCGTTACCCATTCCCCCACCGACCCCGGAGGCCGAAAGGTTTCCGGGGATTTTTTTCGTTCTGTTTCCGTGAAGTTAGAGGGCGCTGAGGGGGTACCATACTCCCCA
>Ga0213919_1001143_pt1 | contig 10004 bp, 11 predicted proteins | sample McNCre317MG_FD_161056 | JGI IMG/M metagenome (GOLD analysis project Ga0213919, IMG submission 161056) | Freshwater microbial communities from McNutts Creek, Athens, Georgia, United States - 3-17 MG | ecosystem: Environmental > Aquatic > Freshwater > Creek | place: USA: Georgia | collected... | reverse complement strand
CATTATCTCCATGAGATATCAAACTTCTGGGAGAAGACTCTTAGAAGTCGAAACTGAAGCCAATAGTAATTAAAAAATTAACTAAGACTCACAAATATGGAATACTCTTTTTTTGATCACACTGTGATCATTATTCCAACTTATAATGAAGCTCTCAATGTGCAGCTGATGCTCGATTCATTATTTGGTCTCTGTCCAAATGTATCTGTACTTATTATTGATGATAATTCTCCCGATAAGACTTACGCCATTGTTGAAATGATAAAGTTCAAGTATCCAAAACTTTATCTCATTAAACGTCCCTTAAAGAGTGGATTGGGAACGGCCTATGACGAAGGCTTTAAATGGGCATTGGCTAAAAAATTCAAGTACATTATTCAAATGGATTGTGATTTTTCACACAATCCCGAAGATGTGAGAAAATTGATTGAAACTCTCATCGATAAGAAAGCTGATCTCGTTATAGGTTCAAGGTTCTTAGAAAAAAAGACTCAAAACCATCAATGGTCTTCGAAGCGAAAATATTTTTCTAGCTTTGCCTCAACGATGCTTCGGATCTTGTCGGGTGCCAACATAAACGACATCACTGGTGGATTTAAGTGTTTCTCACGAGAAACATTAGAGAAAATATTAAAAGATGAATTAAAATCAAAAGGCTTCATCTTTCAATTTGAAACAAATTATAAGGCCCATAACCTAGGATTAAAAATTATCGAAATCCCAATCATGTTCAACCAAAGAAGATTTGGAAATTCAAAAATGAGCTTATCCATTATCCTTGAATCAATTTTAATTTTTTTCAGACTTAAATTTGCTTAAATTACCTAACTAAACTTTTGCGACAAAAAATTTCTTCATTGAGTGGATTATACATCATCAGAACTAATATCCAATAAAACACCAGCTCAAAAACAATGTAGCGTAAATCAGATGGAATGAAACTCATCATCACTGAAGTGATGGCATAGGCACCAGTTTGAGTGTAGCGAGGTAGTGGAATGGCAAAACGATTAACGAAATTTTTAATTTGCGAAAGTCTGGAATAGAAAAATGGCAGTACGATAAAATAAAGTGTCGCTAGTATCTTTATACCAAGAGTAAAAATAATATCGGTAAGTTCAAAGCCTGCTACCACCAAATGCCGAATATTCATTTCTCTCATCGAATTTCTAACGGCTACAAATTCTGGTGTTTTATATTTAAAGAGAATTTGTCCCCAAGACATTTCGTCCATGGCAAAACCTAAAAAAATAAATCCAGATAAAACAAGGCAAGCTGAAAAAAGACTTCCTCGAAAAGGCTTTAAAATACTGGCCCGATAAAAACACATTAAAGAAGCAAATAACAAAGTTGAAATAATTAACCATTGCAATGGCCCGCCTTCAACTGCGAGCTGACTTTCAAAATAATAAGCATTATTTCTGGCGTGATAAGTATAAAAAAGAATGAGCACCACTAAAAGTGGATACATGATCTTTTCAAATAATTTCAAACTTTTTCTCCGAGATTTTCAAACAGCTTTAGGCGATCACTGTGGCGACCTCCTTCGAATGAATGAAGAAGCCAAGATTCAATAATGGCCTTGATTTCAGATACTGAGCTCACTCTCGCACCAAGGCAAAGAACATTGGCATCGTTATGCTTACGGGCCATTTCAGCATCATAGGGCGATCTACAAAGAGCGGCTCTCACTCCTTTAAAACGATTGGCCACAATGGAAACACCTATCCCAGATCCACATAAAAGAATTCCCTGAATATGCTTATGAAGAACCTCATGGCTTACTTTTTTAGCGTAATCAGGATAGTCGGCACGTTCAAGACTATAGGTTCCACAATCGATGACTTCAATGTTCAAAGACTGAAGGAGAAGAATCACCTTCTCCTTCATTTCAAACGCTGCATGATCGGAACCAATAGCAATTTTTGTCATATTAGTATCTGTAGTGATCCGGCTTATAAGGACCTTCGGCTTTAATCCCTAAGTATTCAGCTTGAGAGCTTGTTAAAGTATCAAGCTTCACTCCGATTTTTTCTAAGTGAAGACGAGCAACTTTTTCATCTAAATGTTTTGGTAAAACATAAACTTCATTTTTATAGTTTTTATGGTTGGCCCATAATTCCATTTGCGCCATAACTTGGTTTGTAAACGAGTTCGACATAACAAATGAAGGGTGACCTGTTCCACAGCCAAGGTTAACTAATCTTCCTTCAGCAAGAACGATTAATTTTTTTCCTGATGGCATAACATATTGATCAACTTGAGGCTTGATCGTGATTTTTTTACCAGTCTTATTTAAGTAAGCCACTTCAATTTCAAGATCGAAGTGACCAATGTTCGCCACGATCGCTCCATCTTTCATCATTTCCATGTGCTTACCAGTGATGACGTCACGACATCCTGTTGCTGTAACAAAGATGTCTCCGATTTTTGCAGCATCTTCCATTTTCATCACTTGGTATCCTTCCATTGCTGCTTGAAGAGCACAGATAGGATCGATTTCTGTCACGATAACTCGTCCACCAAGACCTTTAAATGATCCCGCAGATCCTTTACCAACATCACCGTAACCAGCGACAACACAAATTTTACCAGCGATCATGACGTCAGTGGCACGCTTAACAGAGTCGACAAGAGACTCTCTACATCCGTAAAGGTTATCGAACTTTGATTTTGTTGTTGAATCGTTGATGTTGATCGCTGGAACTTTTAATTCCCCTTTCTTCACCATTTCATAAAGTCTATGAACACCCGTTGTTGTTTCTTCAGAAAGACCTTTGATACCTTTAAGCATCTCAGGGAATTTTGTGTGGACCATAACAGTTAAGTCACCACCGTCATCAAGAATCATGTTAAGTGGAGATCCATCGGCCCACTTAAGAGTTTGCTCAATACACCAGTCGAATTCTTTTTCTGTCATGCCTTTCCATGCAAACACAGGAATCCCTGCAGCAGCAATGGCCGCAGCCGCTTGGTCTTGAGTTGAAAAAATATTACAAGATGACCAACGAACCTCTGCTCCTAACTCAACAAGAGTTTCGATAAGCACAGCCGTTTGAATGGTCATGTGAAGACAACCTGCAATACGAGCACCTTTAAGTGGCTTTGATTTTCCAAATTCTGCTCGTAGTGCCATGAGTCCTGGCATTTCGCTTTCAGCAATTTCTATTTCTTTACGTCCCCAGTCTGCCAGTGACATATCTTTTACTTTATAATCGGTAAAGGCCATAATTCCCCCTAGTGGTTTAACAAATTTATTATAGAATAATCGAGTCAATATAACACTCAAAACTGGGTGAGGGCAAGGTAATTTAGCCATGGCAAGTTATACACAAATTTCTCTCGAAGATGCTGAGTGCATTTTAAAACTTTACAATCGCAGTGGCGTCAAAAGTTGCACTCCATTATCCTTGGGTATTTCTAATTCGAATTACCGAGTTGAATTAGAAAATAAAGAATTCGTCTTGCTCAAAATTTCTAACGATAAAAATCAAGCTCAATTAAAAGATGAACAAGACATTTTAGTTTATTTAAACGATTGTTCTTATCCTTATTCGTTAAAGCCCTATCCACTCAAAGATGGTCAATTCATTTATACTTATGGCCAATATTTCGGAGTGCTCTTTCCATTTGTTCAAGGAATTCCACCGGGACCTTCAGATTTTACCTGCAGTGAAGTAGGACGAGCAATCGCAAGTCTCCATACTTTAAAACACGACGAAAAAAAAATCTCAAAGCTTAGGTCTCACGAAGCTGTGGGCTATGGTGCAGAAGAAATTTGTGATTATGTGAAGTCTAAAAATTGTCCTGAAGACTTCAAAGCAATGTTTCATAAGCTTTTTCCTGATGAACTTCAAACTTACTTAAATGCTTCAAAGACCTTAGAGAGAGGTATTATTCACGGAGATCTCTATTACGATAATACTCTCTTTGATCATAATAAAATCAGCACAGTGCTGGATTTTGAGCAAGCAGGCCGTGGTGAATACTTACTTGATTTAGGGATTTCTATCTCTGGAACTTGTTTAGAGAAAGGACGAGTTATAACTCCGCTGGTCAACTCATATCTTTCGGGGTATGAAACCATAAGACCGATGCCGACACAAGAAAAATCACTCTTAGATCAAGCCATCATGCTGGGACTTTTTTCAATTTCCCTTTGGAGAATCAAGCGCTTCAAAGAAAGAAATTTAAATCCTCTCATGGAAAACTCTTATCAAGATTTACTCGTTCGCGCTCTCCACTATTTTGAAATGAAAAAACAGGAACTCTCATCATGACTGAAAAAAATAACAAGAAACCCTACGGCCCTAAACGCGATTACAAAAAAGAAAGGTCTGAAGGAGGGCGAGAGAAAAGGACTCCTAAAGTTGTAAGCGACGTAAAAAGCACTCCTCGCGCCAAAGTCAATGCCGATGGGACAAAGGAATTTGATCAGTCGACCTTTTTTGCTTCTTGCCCTCGTGAAGTGGAGCATCTCTTAGAAAAAGAAATTAAAGATCTCGGCATTACGAGAATAGAAATTGAAAAAGGTGGAGTGGCCTTTAAAGCAGAAACTGAACAAGCTTTAGATGTTCTTTTGCAATCAAGAATCGCCTCTCGCGTTTTTAAAGAACTCCAAGTTTACACTATCGCTAGCGAAAAAGACCTTTATTCTCTCGCTAAAGAAAAATGGTGGGATAAAATTTTTAGTGTCCATCAAACTTTTAAAATCAATACTCTTTTTGACCGCGACACTAAAGAAAATTTTAAAAACTCCATTATTTTCTCTCAGCTCTTAAAAGATGCCATTGCTGATAACTTCAGAGAAAAATTTGGTGAAAGACCAAGTGTGGATACCGGTCGCCCGGATATTACTTTTTTACTTCGAGTGGAAAGAAAGCCAGGAACGAATCTTTATAATGCTCGCATCCTCGTTGATATGTGTGGTGAGCCTCTATCTAATCGCGGTTACAGAGAAGAATCTCTCAAAGCTCCACTTAGAGAAAATCTTGCGGCTGCTATTGTCATGACGACGGATTTTAACCCTGATGCCGATATATTTACCGATACAATGTGTGGAACAGGCACTCTCCTCATTGAAGGAATTCTGATTCGAGCAAAAGTCGCTCCGACTTATTTAAAAATTAGAAAATATGTTGAAAAGAAAGTTCCCGTTTTTGATTTTTTAAAGCATCCATGGTTTCAAGCTGACAGAAAAGCCCAGAGACTTTTTGATGAAAGGGCCCAAGCTATTTACAATCATTCACTGGCCGCTTTAAACGAACTGCAAACCAGACAATTTTTTGGCTTTGATATCAGTGAGCGTGCTCTAGAAACCACTCGTATTCATCTTCACAATGCCATGATTGATCAACAAATCGTGACCCTCAATAAAAGAGATGCCACTAAGATCACTCCAATGGACGAGCCACCAGGAATCGTTATTTGTAATCCTCCCTACGGAGAACGCATGGGGGAAGAAGAAGAACTTAAATCTCTTTATAAGTCTTATGGTGAAAACTTAAAACATAACTTTAAAGGTTTTAGGGCCTATGTTTTCACTTCCAATCCACTTCTTCGAAAAGAAATCTCATTAGGTACAAAAGAAAGACATACGTTTTTTAACGGAAGTCTGGAGTGTCGTTTACTTAAGTACGATCTCTATTAACTTATTGGCCGATAGCTATCCAATAAGCTTTGTAGGGTCCATTGGTAATTGAATTTCCGATGTGATCAAAACAAAGATCAGCGCCTGCTGCAGTTTGATTTCTAAACCCACTGGTAATGGCCGCATTGGTTGATCCATAATCTTGAAATTCTGGAGTCACGACAAGTGATAATAATTGATTGGGAAAAGGTGTGGGAAAAGTTAGAGTCACACAACAGTTATTACTATTACAAGCAGGAATTAATACAAAGCCTTGCTTCATCATCGCGGAGCCTAGAATTGGAGTTCCCACGCAAGAAGAAATCGTGCTTAAGCCTGCTGCATCAGTGTCAAAAACAACATTAATATTTTTAACGATAGGAGAAAAAGTAGATGTTGCTCCCATCTTTACTTTATCGCCTTCAAACTTAATTTCTCCTTTAAAAACTTGGCTAGTTCCGGTTGGAAAATTCACTCCTGCAGTATAATCAGGCATAGAGAATTTTACATTGGCAATATTGAGCTTCCCGTACTTATTAGAATTGACATCTGTTCCAGAAATAAATTTACGACTACGATTGGCCAATTGATCACCATGTCAGATCTCAACATCTCTAGGCGTATTTCGAATCGTGCTACCATTGAAAGTCGTATTTTTTAAACTCGCAGTGCAGTCAAAGGGATTAAGTAACATTGAATCTAATTCCGCTTTGAATCCAAAATAATCTGCATTAACAATAGCATTTGTTTGGCTTGTAAAAGTATTTTTTGTAAGCTGCATAACCACGAGCCCAATGCCTGCGATCATTCCTCCGACCATCATCATTTCTAGTAAGGAAAATCCATTTTTCTTATTTTTCATTATAACTTATTAACCTTGTACACTTAGTTTCTCTGAAAGTTTCATGGCTAAATTTGGAGAAGCATATTTTAAAAATGTAATCGGATTAATAATTTTATCAAAATGCTTTGAAGACTTTGAAAAGAAATATGAATACACATCTGAGTCTTTTAAAAAAATCGTGTGCCCCTTATTTGAAAATTTTCTAGAGACATATTCTGAATCTAAAAAACAAACTTCTCTAATCATGAAATTTTTTGCAACGTAGATGATAATGCAATAATCAGAAAGATCGACTAAGGTCTTTTTTATCTTCACACCTTTTGGAGAAGAAGCATCACTCCACTCCACTTGAATTTCAACTCTTTTAGAGTCTTCACCCATGATGAAGTCAAATCCTCTTTGAGACGTTGACTTAACTTGCTTAAGACCAAAGATGCACTTGGCATACCATTCACCTAACTGAGTCGGGAGATTTTTACCATTGAGTAGAATTTGTTCCATACTCAAAATTTCATATGAGCGATTGATGAGTCCTATTTGATCGAGGATTAATTTGTTATTGGGAACATAAACAATAGAGATTTTTCTAGCATCCCTTCTCACTAATTTTTTAGCGAATTGTTTTTCAAACCACACTTGGAAATTTTCGTTATTTGAAAGTTCGAAAGAATCATAGACGTACCCAATCTTTAATAGAGAGTAGATGTCTTTGCAATCTGGAATCTTTTTTTGAATATATTTAAGTGGAGCGAATTCTTTTCTATCTTCGCTCATGATAAAGTATTCGTCTTTATCGTAGTCACTACTTCCATGAGTAGTTGACGAGAAGAGGGCAATCTCTTCGCTTAGTTTCTGAATGTCCATTTAGATGCTCAATTTAAAAGTATAATCTTTTAAAGTGTAGCACTAAGTGAATCAAACATTCAATTGCGATAAGTCTTCTTTGAAATTTAAAACAGACTGCGAAATGCCAGAATTTTTAACGAGCTGTTGATGCACAAAGAACTTAAAGTCGATCTTTTTACTCTGGTAATAAGCCTTATCCTCGTCATTTGAAGCGCTTGGAAGCAAAGCCGAAGCTTCACATGCGGCATCAAGTAAGAGCCAAGAGCAAATAAGGTTTGCACTAAAATTTAAGAAAGCACTTGAATTAAATAAAATGGCATCAAATTTATTTGCTTTTGCTAAAGTTCCAAAATGACCAAGCATCTCCTGAGCTTTCTGCAAGTTTTTTCCAATCATTGTCAGTTCATCAGTAAACTCTTGTGCCTCTGGTCTCGCCATGGATTTTTGAATCTTTGCTCCAAATTTCATGAAAGTTTTAGCGTTATCTTTTAAAACTTTTCTCATAGTGAAATCCATCGCCTGAATCCCATTTGTTCCTTCATAGATTGAAGCAATTTTTAAATCGCGGGCAAATTGCTCAATTCCATACTCCGAACAAAAACCATACCCACCGTGGGTTTGAATGGCATCCACGGCCACATTAAATCCTTCATCAGAACAATAAGACTTACAAATAGGAGTCATAAAAGCGATTTCGTCTTCAAGACTTTTATCACCCGCATGGGCCCTATCCATTAAATCACCTGTATAGAGAATTAAGCTTCTCATAGCACGGGCCATAGATCTCATTTTAAAAAGTGTTCTTTTTACATCTGGATGTTGGTTAAGTTCCTTTCCAAATTGTGATCTTTCTTTTGCGTATTGCTCAGTGAGCATATAGACCATGTTGCCTTGAGCTTCACCCTGAACACCACAAAGTAATCTTGCCTCATTCATCATGATAAACATGTTGGTCATCCCATCTAATTCTTTTCCAATGAGAAAGCCTTCACACTCGCCTTTCGCTCCAAAAGTCATTTCACACGTAGCTTGTCCATGAATTCCCATTTTCTCTTCAACTTTTGTACAAACCACATCGTTTGCTTTTCCGTCGAGGCGAATTTTTGGAACTATAAAAAGTGATAATCCTTTTGTGCCAGCTGGAGCTCCGGGTGTACGTGCTAGAACGAGGTGAATGACGTTATCGTAAAGATCGTTATCTCCACTTGAAATAAAAATTTTAATGCCTTTAATTTTGTAAGTACCAGTGCCAGTTGGAGTGGCCGTAGTGATCACAGCACCGACGTCACTTCCCGCTCCCGGTTCTGTTAAGCACATTGTTCCCCCCCACGATCCACCAATCATGTTGGGAACGTAGGTATCTTTTTGTTCTTGTGATCCAACTTTTAAAATAACATCCATCGCTCCACGAGTAAGTCCCGGATACATAGCAAAAGCAACGTTGGCTCCATTCATGATGGACTGACAAACAAGTGAGACGGTATGAGGTGTTGGCATTCCTCCAATCTCTTCTGGGTAACCAATAGCGTGCCATCCATTTTCATAATATTTTTTTAGTGGATCTTTAAAGGATTTTGGGACATAGACTTTACCATTATCTAACTTCACTCCTTGGTGATCACCAAGCGTTCGCGTAGGATAGATTTCTTTTTCAATAAATTTATTGCATTCATTGATGATGTCTTTCATGTCATTTTGAGCGACACCGGTATGATCTTGGATTTTTAAAACATTAAACAGGTTAAAGTAAATATCTTTGAGATCCGTTTTAAACTGGGCCATCTTATCCATCCTTTGATTGCTATTTATTCATATTATAAATCAAACTGGATAAAAAAAAAGAGGACCCAAAGGGTCCCCTCTGATAGACAAGAAGTTGTCTAATTGTTGATTAATTTTCTGTGATGTTATAAAGGTATTCTGTTTTGCCATTTGTTGTTCCATAGGCATCTGAAACACCAATTGGTTGAGCTTGAATTGGATATCTCGTATCGATAATGTATTGTTTTCCATCCGTCGTTTGAATTCTGTAAGAAGTTCCTTGTGCGGTGATTGGAATCAATGGATTTGCACTATTGATAATAGACTTTAGCTCATTACCTTTTGCCGTGATATTAACATTGTTATTATAAACGACTCTAGATTCTGCGACATTGCTTACAGATGATGTACTACTGTAAGAACACACATAAAAAATTCCCCATTTTAATGTACAGTTCGATCCCGAAGCTGTTGAGGTAGATTTAGTATATCTGTAAGCTAAATTTAGACCTGTGTTTGCTAGCGTTCCCCAAGTTTGTTGAGCTCCATAGTAGTAAACTGTTCCAGTACCAAAACTCGTAGGATAAGTATCAATCTTAGCACCTAAATCAGCCGCTCCTTGAACTCCACTTGTAATTGGACTAAATCCATAAGCATTAGTTGAAGAGACTTCATTCTTTTTTCCACACGAAGCGAGAATTGCCATAACTATAAACGGTAATAATAACTTTTTCATAACGTCCTCCCTAAAGGCGTATTGCAGTTAACGATTTGTTTAGTTAAAGAGCAACACTCGTGCCAAAGTTTAAAGCCCATTTCTTAAGGGCTTAGAGGGAATTTATTGATGATGTATGAATAATCGACAGACAGGTGTCTAAACTTTCTACGCTTTAAAGATTAAAGTAACTCGGTGAAATCTAGGAA
>Ga0213919_1001142_pt1 | contig 10007 bp, 21 predicted proteins | sample McNCre317MG_FD_161056 | JGI IMG/M metagenome (GOLD analysis project Ga0213919, IMG submission 161056) | Freshwater microbial communities from McNutts Creek, Athens, Georgia, United States - 3-17 MG | ecosystem: Environmental > Aquatic > Freshwater > Creek | place: USA: Georgia | collected... | reverse complement strand
AAAGGAATGTTCAACAAACCCAAAGCAGAAATTAAAGATTAAACATCATGTCACTATTACAAATGTTCGCTGGTTTCCTTTATGGAAAACGGCGCAAACCAGAACCTATAAACGTTACACCTCCAAAAGAGGAAGTGAAACAATTCACGCAAAAGGATTTGAAATTTTATTTCAAAAAACGTTGCGTGAATAAAGCCAGACGTATCTGTAAGGGGATACCCCATAGATACAGAGGGCATATTAAGGGATGCAAAAACCATAGGGTTATGTATTTCTTTCCTAGCCTAGTACACGTTGAAAACTTCTGCAATAATCAGCCATGACATTTCTAGAAATCATATTACTGGTTTTGCTTGTCGCTTCACTGGTAGCCAATTTTCGGCTATGGCAGTATTTTCAGAGTTATAAAACAGCGTACCGCAATGCGGTTTCTTATACTTATCCCGGTCCGGGAATTTTAGATACTGCTATGCGTGCGGCTCCATTAATCGGAATAGGCGTTCTGCTTTATTTCACTTACAAGAAACTTCAATCAGAGGGGATTTTCAAGAAATGAATCAGCCTCTTTTCAGCATTCTAATTAACAACGAAATTTTTGAACTGTATATAGAGGAAACTTTCAACTCTAAAGAGGATGGAAGGTCTGGCGTATTGTTTCGCACTCTAGTCACAGGAAAGAAATTCTTTTGCCCTTTTGAAAAGTTTTCTATAATCGGTTAAATACTATGTCACTACTCGTCAGAATTAAACAGAGGTTTTGCAAACATGATTTTGCTCCTCCTCAAATAATACGGGAAACAGAAGAGTATAAACCTGCTTTTGTTACCCATCCTACAGACGGTACACAAATTCCTGTATTGAAACGGGAATTTATTTGCCGATCTATATGCATGAAATGCGGGCACGTTAAAAACAGCTTTGGTTATGATACCAAAGATGTACAAAGCCAAGAAGAGAAAGACGCGGAAGATAGGATTATCTATCTAAAGAGCCTTCCCCGGTCTGAGCTTATACGAATGTTTATTAGTCCGCATTTGTATAAATCCCATCCTAACCCAAAGAATTATCTAAGCTGGCTTGAAACTCAACCTGACGAATTGGTTTTCAATATGGCTTTGCGTTTAGAAATGGGGGGTACTTAAAATGTGCTACCATCCTGATACAGTTTTAAGTTTGAATGAAGCCAGAACTTTCAAACAAAAAATTAAAAAAGATATTGCTGATAAGGAAAAAGAATTAGGTTCAATTCTTACGCCTGAGCAGCGAAAGACTTTTACCCGCAACGCTTGGAAAAAACATTCTGAGTTGCAGGAATGGCAGATAGAAAACCATACTAGCCGTATATTCAAGCTAGAAGGTGATAGCTATAGAACGCGAGGTAGTGTAACTATGGTAGAAGGTAAGATAGAATTGATTTACACTTTGCTTTGTATACTAGCAGCGTTTACTACGGTAAACTTTTTGCTAGGGATTAGCTTAATAATTCTAACAAAGGGGAAATAACATGCCGCACGGCGCAATAATAGGTATGACAACTAGCGGTAAGACTACGCTAGGAAAACAGTTAGCAGCGTCTTTTATTCGCGCTAACATTCCTACATTGGTTTTGCATAAGCCGCGTGAACCTTGGCCTGATATATCAGCAACTTGGCAGACTGAAAACCCTGACGAATTTCTTTGGAAATTCGCCAGAGTTCAAAGTCATTGCTGCTTTATGGAATTGGCAGACGGTTTAGTAGATAAATACGATAGCCGTTTTCATACCTGTTTCACGCAAGGAAGACATGACGGGCATAGATGCTTTTATCTAAGCCAAAGAGCCGCAACCGTTCACCCTGCAATAAGAGAGAACTGCGAAAGCCTTTACCTCTTTACGGTCGATTGGGATGCGGCAAAGATATGGAGCACGACGTTTGTAGATAGGAAGTTGTTAGAGGCTCCCAGCCTCCCGCCTCATTTCTTCCTCTGGAAACCGAACCGATACACACCGGCAATGCAAAAGCATCTAACGGTAGACCCACCTAGAAAAAGCAGGAAAAAATAATATAAAAGGCAACGTGCCAACTCTTTACAGGGTTGGCACGTTTTTTGCGCTATGCGGTCTTGACTCTAAAGCAAAAGGCGTGCCAACTGAGAGGCGAAGAAAGGGAAACGGTTTCCCTAACTCAACAAAAACAAAAATGAATAAGAAACACGTTATCGGCGCGGTTTTGGTTGGCGTAGTCCTTGGCTACGTTCTGCAAAACTATATTGCGAAAGTTCCCGTTGTTAATAAGCTCCCGCGTCTTGGCGCGGCTAAAGCTGCTTAATACGTTTACTTTCTGTTGAACAATCAAGAAATACAAAAATGCGTATTAAAAATTACATTAACGGGATTGAGGGTGTTGTTGCCGGTGGTACTGCTACCGTAAACGTGCCGATCAATCGCAGATACCACGCCATTAAAGCGTTTGTTTCTGCCACCGTTGGCGGTGGTCCTTCTACCGATCCAACTGCGATCCTCGATTATGTTCGTCAAATTGTGAACGGTGTTATTATGCGGGATTTGACTCCCGCTCAGTATATCGCCATTGCGCAACTTAACGGGCAGACGGTTGGCGCTGGCGAATTGCCGACGTGGTATTCTGAACCTTGGCGCGCAAGTGTCATCGGTGAAGAGTCAACCTCTTGGGATTTGACCGGGCAGACCAAAATGACACTTGAATTTAAGTTCAAGTCTACTGCCGTTTCTCCCTCGCTCGCTTTGCAGGCGTCTTATGATTTCGGTCATAATATCACCAACAATGCGCGCTTTGACGCCATCGTTAAGCAGCTTGTACAGACGTACAACGCGCCTAGCGGTAAGTATGACGTTACTACTCTGCCGATTCGTTTCCCGATTCAGCGTATTCTTTTGGCTGCTTCTACTGGCACCATTAACGACGTTGAAATCTACCGTGATAATGAAAAGGTGCATGAAGGCACGGCTTTTGAAAATCTTCGCTGGCTTGCCGATTATGGTATGGATGCGTCGAAATTCAGCTACCCGATTGCTTTCGATTACGAACAGCAAATTTCGAGCCCGCTGCTTGTCGATAAGGATTTGAACGTGCGAGTTAATAGCTCCGCTGCAAATACCCTTACTGTTATTACTGAGCATCGCGCTAACGGGTTTGTTTAAGGTTTGCGGAATAGGTGAATAAATTAAGGCGTGGTATTCAAGAACTGAGTACCACGCCTTTTAACTATAAAAATTATGAGTCTACTTTCTAGTATTGGTGATTATCTCACGAGCGAAAAGAAAGCTTCGCCTGTAGAAGATTCAACGGGTACAACTGATAGCGGTTTAATTACTGCTGGCGGTCTACTCTCTAAAGCGATTGATACGGCTGGCGATATTTGGGCAATCAAAGAAGCCAACGGTAAATCTGCTGCTGTAGGTTCAACGTATCCTACCGGTCAAGTTAATCCTGCTGTTGCTGCTTCTAAAGCTGCTACCGCAACGGGCTCTACAACTACTCAAGTAATTGCAGATGCAAGCAACAAAAAAATGTTGTGGATTGCTGGCGGGGTTGGCGCGTTAGTTCTTGTTATCGGTTTAATTGTTATCCTAAAAAAGAAATAATATGGGACTAGAACTAGCATCGCAATTTATGGGAGGTGGTGATAAGTCAGGTGGTGGCGCGCCTAAATCCCTCTCAGCTACAAGCGGTCTTGGCGATGTTACGTCTAACCTCAATTTAGACCTAACAAGCAATAACGCTTTTTCGGTTGGTGGTAGCGGCTCAAGTTCTCAGGCTGCTAGTGCTGACAAGTCAAGCGGGCTAAATACACCGGCTCAGGTAAACAATACTATTCTCTATGTAGGCTTAGGCATTCTAGGGGTAGCTGTTTTGGGGCTTACAATATGGTCTGCAACGCGCAAGTAATAACGAATCTGATTAAACAATGCCCTTCGCCTGTCCATGATTTGCAAGATTCTGCAATCGAAAGAGACATACAAAGCGGCAAAACTAAAATCAGAATAATCGGCAATCCTGAAAATCTGGCAATCCTAGCATACGAAATTATTGGTACTGAATTACTAATCGTTGCTCTTAAAAGTATCAAAACAAATTCTGATATTGATTTGAGCATAGAATGTACAAGAGAAGCGGAAAAAATAGGAAAAGAAAAAGGCTGTAAATATATTCGCTTTCATACATTCAGACCGGGACTAGTAGTAAAGGCGCTAGAACAGGGTTACTTACCTGCTGAGTTTATACTAAGAAAAAAATTATGAAATTCCTTCTTAATCTTATCGGCTTAAATCTCGCTAATAATGGTGAGCTTTCTTGCCGCTTCTGTCTGTACTATGGCGGTAACTCTGCCGGTGGTAGGGGTGATACGTCACAATCTACTAGCTCTAGCGACAGTAGCACGAAAGTAACTACAACTAATCAGCAAGTTGGCGCTAGTGAAGGCTCGCAGGCTTTTGGCGCTAATTCTACCGTTAATATCGAAAGTTCAGACGCAAAAGTTATTACGGCTGCTGGCGCTATTATCAATAACGCTGTTACAAATACAAACGACACTGTTAAGACTACAACGAAAGATGCTTTGAACTTTGGTTCTGACGCTCTTAATACTGTAGGCAAAACGGTTGAACAGGCAAACGGTTTACTGTCTCGCACGTTTGAAACGTATGCAGGCAATCTAAAAGATAATTCAGGCGTAGCAGGTACAACCGTTGCAGACAATATGCAAAAATATGCGCTTTACGCTGTTGTTGCTATTGTTGTTGGTTTTGTAGGCGTCAAACTGTTCGCATCAAATTCAAAATAAATGAACTCTCTTAATACTACCATTCCAGCCAATGGAATGATTAAGCTAACAACGGATGGAAACAACTATTGGGTTTACTCTGTTGGGGGTACTGCTACCGAAATTGGTATTAAGACCAATAAAAACGGTAGGATTCCTCACAAAGCAAAAACTGGTTTTAAAGGTGACGCCTTTACCGAAATTATGCTTTTTAATGATACGGCGTCTGATGTTGACGTAACTCTGTTGGTAGGTTTCGGCGAATATATCGACTACTCCTAATGTCTACCGTAAACGAAGCACTAAAAAACGAATCTTTTTCCCGCTCATCTGTCGTTATAGTTTCGACAATTAAAGCGGGAAAAAGTCAGTCTTTTGGACAATATGGAGAATCTTTCTATTTCATTACATGTACTGGACCTCTAGATGTTAAAACAGAATTGACAGGCTTTAAGCCTTACAGGAAAGGTAACGGTGAAAATTTCCCTGCTGAATTTAGATTTAGTAGGCTAGAAATTCGCAACAATTCAGCTAGTGATATTTATATTCAATTATGGGTAGGATTCGGCGAATATATCGACACTACAGCGGAAATCGTCGAAGGATTCTCTGAGATTTTCGGCTCTGACGCTACAGTTATTCCCGCATTAGGTGAAGTTGTTTTTGATGGCGTACCTACAGGCTTGCAGATTCAGCGAAAGCAAATTATTATTTCAAATAGTGATCTAGCAAATTCTGTATATGCTAAAGATAAGAACAATAAATTTTGTGCTGAAATTTTCTTCAAATCTAGCATAACAATTACAGCATCTGGCTACATTAAATTCGTGAATAATACGGCTGCTGATATTCAAGTTTGTATATCAGAGCTTTGGTATGTATTCCACACCTAAACATGTTTGGCGATTCTATAAATATACAAGGTAGGTCTACCCCTACCTTGTATGAAAAAAGGAAAAAGACAGATATAATCGTTACATTAAACGGTATAAATTCTTTTTCGTTTGTAGCTTCACTGATTAGGACGACGACAGTTATTTTTGATAATATAGTTTTAGGTCCAGTATCAAATTCGTTTTCATATATTGCGTCTGTTTTACGCTTTGTAATTGTTCCATCTGGAACATATACTAAAAAAGCTTCTAATAATTATTCCTTTATAACTTCCCTACTAAAAGTTGTTGTAATTCCTTCAGGGACATACAACCGAACAGCATCAAATAATTTTAATTTTACTACATCCCTTTTAAAAACAGTTGTCGTGCCTACATATTCAGGTAACAGAACAGCTAAAAATTCTTACTCTTTCGTATCTTCAACACTAATATAAATGAAAGCTAATCTACATACTGACGCCGCACTCCAATATAAATTTGAAGTAATCAGAAAAGGTAAAATTATAAAATCTTTACCTTTTAAACCTCACATGATTACTGACGCTGGACTAGATTTAATAGCAACTAGTACGTGGATAAATTCGTCTTTAAATGTCATTCTAGGTGAAAGTGTTTCCCCTACGCCTGTTAGGCGTGATTCTGGAGCCGTAACATTTACTCAAAGCGGTACTACCATTACGGCTAGTTCTAGTTTTTTCGTTGCCGGTGATACTGGTAGGCTGTTTAAATGGGGTACTGGCGAATCTGGAAACGAAGTCTATTTAACTTACGTTAATTCTACTACTGCTACGGCTTCAGTTTCGGCTACTGTTTCCACTCCTACAGCTGCAACTATTTGGTATGTCAATACGTCAGCACTTTTAACGCCTGTTACAGGTTTAACATGGAGTAGTCTTACAGATATAGCTGAAAATTTCACTAGCAATTCTGTCGTTGGCGATACTGTAACAGTCACACACCAATATATTAAGTATTCTAGCGCATTCGTCGCTAACAAAACGATAACCGAAATTGCATTTAATAATTCTACTACAAATGCTAACGTATTTGATAGAGATATTATTTCCCCGTCTGTAGCTCTATTAGTGGGGGATCAGGCGAAAATTACTTGCCAGATTATTTTGCGTTATTCACCTGTAACATCTGTAGCTGTTGGAAATGTTGCTACTGGATACGATTCTAGCGGTACTTTTCAAATAGAATCTCTAGGGCAAACTAATGGTACAGGCTTATCTACCATGAGTACTAGCGGTACAGAAAATGTTGGAGGCGGCGGGAGTCCTTTAGAACCTAAAAATTTTAATAACTCTATTATCACTGTAGCTCAATCAGCTATAACTTTACAAGCGTTCAATGCAACAACGGCTAATAATAGAACGGTAGTACAATCTACCGTAACTCAATCGTCTTACGGAACAGGTAATAGATATAGAGATAATATCGGTACTTTTTCAATCTCTCTAGCTAACGGTAATATATTTGGTGTTTCAGCGGGCGGTTGCGTAACGCTAAAATTTACTTCGACGCTAGTTAAAACATCTTCTCAAGTTTTAACTTTTACCTTTCGCAAAAGTTGGGCTAGAGTATTAACAAACTAATAACATGACAGATATAAAACAGGTTTATATTAAGGTAGGAAAACAGCTAGGGTTGAGTGAACAGGAATCACTCTACCCCGGCATTAACAACGTATCGCAAGAAGATTCTATTAAACTTGGCGATTACGTTTTTGCTTATGTTTACCAACATCCTGAGGAATTTACAGCCGCTCAGGGAGCAATAGCGGAACGGCATTACAAAGCATGGGGTACGGATACTCCTCTACAGGATACCTCTTTTGATTGGGGTATGCTTTCTAGTGAAATTGGTAACAACGTTGTCAATGCAGCGGAAGACGTTGCAAGCATCGGTAAAGGCGTTCTTAACCTCGCCTCTATGGGTAAATGGTTAATTCCAACTATCGGCCTAATCGTTGCCGGCATCGTTGTTTATAAGTTCTATAACGCTAGCGATATTATCCCCAAATTGCGTAAATAATATGAACGAACAACTATTCCAGCTAGCGGTTCTAGTAGGTAACGGTTTAGCCTGTCTTGCCTTTTGGGCTTTGAAAAGGGAAGTTTCTCACGTCAAGGAATTGCTGAATACAAAAATTGACGCTGATAAAGAGGAAACGGATAGGCGTTTAAGTTGGGTAGAAAGTAAATGCAGGGATTGTCCTAGCCATCACTAAAATGCTATGCGCATTTATTCTCTTATTGTTATACTAGCTCTTGCAGTCTTTCCCGGCTGCAAGACTGTAGCAACAAAATCCCCTACCGCCAATGTCACCACTCCAAGCGGTATTAGCCTTCAACAGTCAGGCGATACTAAAACGCCTGCAACTGTTGACGCTACTACCAATAAAACAGAAATTCCGTTACCCGCTAAATCTGAAATTCAGTTTATACAGGCAACAGAAAAGGAGCCTCAAAAGATTGTTATATCTATTCCAGCTTCTAGCGTTCTATCTTCAACCCAAACTGTTGAACATATTGTAGGCCCAATTAGCGTAGCCGCTCCCTCTCAAATCGAAATTGCAAAAGGGCAATCTCTAAAATGGTTTTATATTGCAGGGATAATTTTTGGCGTTGCTTCGCTGGCTTTCGTTTACCTACAGCATTACAAAGAAGCTGCTTTGGCTGTTGTTGGAGCCGTTGCAGTTCCAATGCTTGGCAATCTTGTTGCGAACGATAAAGCCCTTTGGGTCTGTATTGGCTTAGGAGCGGTTTGCGTAACCCTATTTTGTGCATGGTATTTGATTACTCACAAATTTGACCTTTTCCCTAAAGCTAAAAAATAGCAGTAGGGTTTTTGGGTGTTGTTGGTTTGACAGAACGCGCTTTGCTGCAACGCAAGGCGCGTTTCTGTTTTGCAGCGCATGGAACGCACGAGCCGTGCGAATAATCTTTGTTCTGCTCTTCGCAAAATTGTGTTGCCTCTTTATAGTCGCTACACCATGCGCATATCATAACACAACCGTCTGAGCGGGTACGAATGATGCTTTTATATTTCACGTTTCATTCCCAAAGAGCTTTTAGAAAGTTTCTTGTTAGCTGTACATTCTTGTAATACGTTTCGTCTGATTCCAAAGACGAAATTACGCATACAAGTATCAGTAGAGGCGCGCCGATTAAGAAAGCAAACAGCAATCTTAACGTGTCATATATTATTTCTCTAATTATCATATTTCGTATTCCTTTTTGTAGTAATCATAACATTGATGAAAAGTTTCCCTCTGGCATACCCAATTCCCGCAAACATATAAGCAACAATGCGAAACCGTCTTTCCCTTGCTTGGACCTTCCGTAATATCTGAGCATTCATATTCCCAGATTTCCGCTGGCATTTTATCGCCTAAACGACGCCATTTGCATTTGCTTTTAACTTTCATTTGTTGCGCTCTATTTGGTCTAGTAAACGGTTATAGACTTCTGGCATTTCTCCCGCTTTCATAAGGTCATCTATAGAACGGGAACAGCTACCATATTCATGTTCGTTACATAATTCTTGCTGTTCAATATAGGTTTTTATATCCTCTAAAAGTTGTTTAAGTGTCGGATTCATATTATTTTATTCCGCAAATCTGCATGATTAACGTTGCTCTAATCTCACTTACTTTCTGTTGCACGCATAGGGGATGCTTCCTTACATAATCAGCTATCCCCGTATACCCCGCCTCTAAAACCAGATTATGTAACTCTGGCTCTATCGTTTCAATGCCTTCTACGGCATTGCGATTTAAGATTGTAGCTAGGGTTTGCATGTTATTTAGCTCTGCAATATGCGTTAAATTGAGATACAGCACTAGGAAAATGAAACGCTGTAACGTTTACTACTGTTCCGTCTGCATATTCTTTCAAGTGATGAAAACGGCTCTTCTTATCAGACCATGCAAGCTGTATCCATTGACCGCAACGCAACCCCTTTAGCTGTTGTACGTTTGTAATGAGGGGAGTTTTGATAAATTTATTCATGGTAGTTATTATTTATTGTTTTTGAATGGGAAAATATAGGTAGGAGTCAGCCAGTCAGAACCTACCATTTTTAGAGTCTCTTTGTAGAACTTAACTTCCTGCTCCCTGTCCTTAATCTTTAGGATAACTAATTTAGGAGTGAAACGGCTAACGATACCGTCAAAGTATTTTGCATACCTAGAACCTCCTATATTCGTGAGGTTCTGCATAACAGTAACTTCATCGCCAATCTTGAGGTTTAATGTTTCGGCTGTATCTTTCATGTTCAAAGTGTCTTCTTTTTGCTTACCTAATGCAAGCGCAATCTTGTAAA
>Ga0213919_1001139_pt1 | contig 10044 bp, 6 predicted proteins | sample McNCre317MG_FD_161056 | JGI IMG/M metagenome (GOLD analysis project Ga0213919, IMG submission 161056) | Freshwater microbial communities from McNutts Creek, Athens, Georgia, United States - 3-17 MG | ecosystem: Environmental > Aquatic > Freshwater > Creek | place: USA: Georgia | collected 2017-06-12 | reverse complement strand
AATACAGGGCGTGGGGTGCGGGGGGCATGTCCCCACGCCCGCGGCCGTCGCCAGCGGCGAGTCCGGGGTTCATCACGGGCAGGGTTCAGCCCTTCACGCAGACTACCTGGCGCAGCGTATGCACGACCTCGACCAGGTCGGACTGGGCGGCCATCACCGCGTCGATGTCCTTGTAGGCCATCGGGATTTCGTCGATCACGTGGGCGTCCTTGCGGCACTCGACGCCCTCGGTGGCGCGCACCTGGTCGGCGACGGTGAAGCGCTTCTTCGCCTGGCTGCGGCTCATCGTGCGGCCGGCGCCGTGGCTGCACGAGCAGAACGCCTCCTCATTGCCGAGGCCGCGGACGATGTAGCTGCGCGCGCCCATCGAGCCGGGGATGATGCCGAGCTGGCCGCGGTGGGCGGCGACCGCGCCCTTGCGGGTCACGTAGATGTCGTGGCCGAAATGGCGTTCCCGCTGCACGTAGTTGTGATGGCAGTTCACCGCCTCCAGGTCGGCGACGAAGGGCTTGGCGATCACCCACCGGGCCGCCGCGATGACGGCCTGCAGCATCAGCGCGCGGTTGCGTCGCGCGAAGTCCTGGGCCCAGTCGACCGCTTCCACGTAGTCGTCGAAATGGCGGCTGCCTTCCTTCAGGTAGGCCAGATCGCGGTCGGGCAGCGTAGCGAGGTGCTGGCGCATGTCCTCCTGGGCCAGCTCGATGAAGCGCTGGCCGATCGCGTTGCCGACGCCCCGCGAGCCGGAGTGCAGCATGAACCACACCCGCCCGGCTTCGTCGATGCAGACCTCGATGAAATGATTGCCGGTGCCGAGGGTGCCCAGGTGCAGGCGGTTGTTGGTGCGCTCGAGCTGGGGATACCGGGCGGTGAGGCGCGCGAAGCCGCCGGCGAGCTCCCGCCACATCGCATCGACGGCGGCCGGCGCTTCGCTCCACGCCCCCTCGTCGCGCCGCCCGAAGGTTTTGCCGTGGGGCACCGCCGCCTCGATCGCCGCGCGCAGCCCGTGCAGGTTGTCGGGCAGGTCGCCGGCGTCCAGGGAGGTGCGTACCGCGATCATGCCGCAGCCGATGTCCACGCCCACCGCCGCCGGGATGATCGCGCCGACGGTGGGGATCACGCTGCCTATCGTCGAGCCCTTGCCCAGATGCACGTCCGGCATCACCGCCAGGTGGTGGAAGATGAAGGGCATCCGCGCGGTGTTCATCAACTGCCGGCGCGCGTCGTCCTCGACCGGCACGCCGTGGGTCCATAACTTGATCGGCGCGCCGCCGTCGACGGGAAGGGTGTCGTGGGAGCTCATGGGTTCGTCTCGATTGATGCGGCGGAAGCGCGGTGGACCGGCTGCCGGCGGACAGGTTCGCTTCTAGAATGATGCATCGACAGCGATCCGGCCGCGATGAAAATCCACCAGTTGTCCGTTTCCGAGGCGCTTGCCAGCGTGCGCAGTTCGGCGCAGGGGCTGGGCTCGGCGGAGGCGGCGGGGCGGCTGGCCGAGTACGGGCCCAACCGGGTCGAGCCGCTGGCGCGGGAGCCGCTCTGGCTGCGGCTGCTGAAGGAATTCACCCACCTGTTCTCGATCATCCTGTGGGTTGCCGCCGGGCTCGCCTTCCTTGCCGACTGGTATGACCCGGCCCAGGGCATGGCGCGGGTCGGCTGGGCGGTGGTGCTGGTGATCCTGGTGTCGGGGCTGTTCTCGTTCTGGCAGGAGTTGCGCGTCGAGCGCACGCTGGCGGCGCTGCAGGGGCTGTTGCCGCAGCAGGCCGAGGTGCTGCGCGACGGTGCGGCGCTGCGGCTGCCGGCCGAGGGACTGGTGCCCGGCGACCTGATCCTGCTCGCCCAGGGCGACAACGTGCCGGCCGACTGCCGGTTGGTCGAGGCCTTCGGCCTGCGCGTCAATCGCGCGACGGTGACCGGCGAATCCCGCCCGCGCAGCTGCGAGGCGGCGGCGTCCGGCGAGGAGCAGGTGCTCGACGCGCGCAACATCCTGCTCGCCGGCACCGCAGTGGTCGCCGGCCAGGGCCGCGCGGTGGTGTTCGCCACCGGTGCCCACACCGAATTCGGGCGCATCGCCCACCTCACGCAGTCCGGCAGCGCCGGGGATTCGCCGCTGCGCCGGGAGATCGCCCACCTGTCGCGGCGCATTGCGCTGCTGGCGCTGGTCATCGGGGCCGCCTTCTTCGCGGTCGGCCGCATCGTCGGCGTGCCGTTCTGGCGCGATGCGATGCTGTCGCTGGGCATCATCATCGCGCTGGTGCCGGAGGGCCTGCTGCCGACGCTGACGCTGGCGCTGGTCCTCGCCGCCCAGCGCCTGGCCCGCCGCCAGGTGCTGATCCGCCACCTGCCGTCGGTGGAGACCCTCGGCTCGGTGACGGTGATCTGCACCGACAAGACCGGCACGCTGACCGAGAACCGCATGCGCGTCAGCCGCGTCGTGTTGGGGGGCGAGACGGTGGACGCGGCCGCGCTGGCCGGCCGGCCCGGGCTGGTCGCCGCCCACCCGCTGTTCTTCCGGGTCGCCCGCTGGTGCCAGGATCTGGTCGACACGCCCGGCGACGGCCCGTCCGGCTTCGCCGGTGATCCGCTGGAGGTCGCGCTGGCCGCGATGAGCGCGCCCTTCGCGCCGCCGCCGCCGGCCCGCCGCGACGAATGGCCCTTCGACTCGACGCGGATGCGCCAGTCGGTGCTGTTCCGCGACGCCGACGGCGATCTGCTGGTATGCAAGGGGGCGCCGGAAAGCGTGCTGCCGCTGTGCATATCCATCGACGCCGAGGGGGGGCCGCGGCCCCTCGACGCCGCCACCCGCGAGCGCCTGCAGCGCGCCCAGATCGAGATGGCCGAGGCCGGCCTGCGGGTCATCGCGCTGGCCGCGCGTCGGCTGCCGGCCGGCTGCCCGCGCGAGGCGGCCGAGCAGGCGCTGAGCCTGTGCGGCCTCGCCGGCATCGCCGACCCGCCCCGCGCGGACGTGGAGGCCGCCATCGCCACCTGCCACGCGGCCGGCATCAAGGTGATCATGGTCACCGGCGACCACCCGCGCACCGCGCTGGCGATCGCCCGCCAGATCGGCCTGGTGCGCGGCGAGGCGCCGACGGTGATCACCGGCCCCGAACTCGCCCGGCTGCACCGGGCCCAGCTGCAGCTGGCGCTGGACGCGCCGGAAATCCTGTTCGCCCGCGTCGCCGCCGACCAGAAGCTGCGCATCGTCGAGGCGCTGAAGGCCAAGGGCCAGGTCGTCGCGGTGACCGGCGACGGGGTCAACGATGCGCCGGCCCTCGCTGCCGCCCACATCGGCATCGCGATGGGCCGCTCGGGCACCGACGTGGCCAAGGAGGCGGCCGACATGGTGCTGCTCGACGACCACTTCGCCAGCATCGTCAATGCGATCGAGGAGGGGCGCGCGGTGTTCCAGAACATCCGCAAATTCCTCACCTACGTGCTGGTGCACAACGTCGCCGAACTGGTGCCGACCCTGGCCTTTGCGCTGTTCCGCATCCCGCTGCCGCTGACCCCGGTGCAGGCGCTGGCCATCGACATGGGCACCGACTCGCTGACCGCGCTGGGCCTCGGCGTCGAGCGCGGCGACCCGCAGCTGATGCGCCGCCCGCCGCGCCCGCGCAGCGAGCGCCTGCTGTCGGCGGCGGTGGCGCTGCGGGCCTACCTCTTCCTCGGGCTGTTCGAGGCGGCGGCGGTGCTGGCGACCTTCTTCCACGTGCTGCTCGGCGGCGGCTGGCGCTGGGGTGCAGAACTGCCTGCCGGCGAGCTGCTGTACCGCCAGGCCACCACCGCCAGCCTCGCCGCCATCGTCGTGCTGCAGATCGTCAACGTCTTCCTGTGCCGCAGCGCGCTGCGCTCGAGTTTCGCCACCGGGCTGGGCGGCAATCCGCTGATTCTCGGTGGCGTCGCGCTGGAGGTCGGCCTGCTGCTGCTGATCGCCTACACGCCGTGGGGCAACGCGCTGTTCGGCACCGCGCCGCTGCCGGCGGAGGTGTGGCGGTTCCTGCTGCCCTGGGCGGCGGGCATGCTCGCCGTCGAGGAGCTGCGCAAGGCGCTGGCGCGCCGCCGGCTGGCAGCGCGGGCAAGGGCGGGCTGAAATCCGGCGGCACTCGCGGCGGGGCGCGCTGTCGAACGCGACGGGATGCCAACCACGGAGGACGCGATGACACCCGTAAGCCTTGCCAGCCTGATCGCCGAGATCGAGGCCGGCGATCCGCTGGATTTCAATGCGCTGGCCATCGACGCCGACGGTGCGCGTCAGTTGATGGCGAACCACTTCTGCGCGGTGGACCAGCAGCTCGAGGAGGCCGGCCTGCCGATGGCCCAGCGCCTCGAGATGATGGCGGCGATTGCCGCCCACGCGATGGTCGAGAACATGCTGCTGCATGTCGAGCGGTTGCGCCGCCGGCCTGGCGACATGGATTTCCGGGTGTGGATGGCGCGCCACGGGATAGGCCGGCCCGGCGGCGACGCGGCGGACTGAAATCCGTCCCACGGCGGCGCCGGCCGGCGCGATACTGCCTGCCGCGCTTGTCAGCCAGGAGTTCGCGACGATGCCCCCGTTTCTCTCCAACACCCTCCCCGACACCATGCGCGCGATGGTCCTGCATCGCCCCGGCGAGGCGCTGCGCCTCGAGCGCCGCCCGCTGCCGCGGCCCGCCCCCGGCCAGTTGCTGCTGAAGGTCGAAGCCTGCGGGGTGTGCCGCACCGACCTGCATCTGGTCGATGGCGAGCTGCCCGATCCGCGCCTGCCCATCATCCCCGGCCACGAGATCGTCGGCCATGTCGTCGCGCTCGGCGAGGGCGTGACGGGTTTCGTGTCGGGCCAGCGCATCGGCGTGCCCTGGCTCGGGTGGACCTGCGGGCGTTGCCGCTTCTGCACCAGCGGCCGCGAGAACCTCTGCGACGCTGCCCGCTTTACCGGCTACCAGATCGACGGCGGCTATGCCGAATACAGCGTCGCCGACGCCCGCTTCTGTTTCCCGCTGGCGCACGGCGCGGCGCTGGAACAGGCGCCACTGCTGTGTGCCGGGCTGATCGGCTACCGTGCGCTGCGCCTGGCCGGCGACAGCCGGCGGGTCGGCCTCTACGGCTTCGGCGCGGCCGCCCACATCGTCGCCCAGGTGCTGCGCCACCAGCAGCGGCCGTTCTATGCCTTCACGCGGCCCGGCGACACGGAGAGCCAGGACTTCGCCCGCAGCCTCGGCGCCACGTGGGTCGGCGATGCCGGCCAGCCGCCTCCCGCACGTCTCGACGCCGCGCTGATCTTCGCCCCGGCCGGCGCGCTGGTGCCGGCCGCGCTGCGCCATCTCGAGAAGGGTGGCTGCGTGGTGTGCGCCGGCATCCACATGAGCGACATCCCGGCCTTTCCCTACGCCGATCTGTGGGGCGAACGGATGATCCGCTCGGTGGCCAACCTGACCCGCCAGGACGGCCTCGACTTTCTCGAACTGGCGCCGCGGGTGCCGGTGCGCACCGCGGTGACGGCCTTCCGGCTGGAGGACGCCAACGAGGCGCTGGCAAGGCTGCGGCGCGGAGCGCTGCAAGGCGCGGCGGTGCTGGCGATGGGGTGAGCGTCCGGCCACCGGGAGGCCGGCCCCGGTCGTGTGCGGCCCGGAATCTGTGCTACAACCCTCGCCACGCCCGTCCCACCGGTCAGCCCGATGCCCCGCCTCCCCTCCATCGCCCAGCTTCTCGATCACCTCCGCAACCCCACCCGCCGAGGCGTATTCCTTGGGCTGGCGGCCTTGCCGCTGCTGTTCCTCGCCTACGTGGTGGTGCTGATCCCCTTCACGCCCGGCATCGGCGACATTCGCAAGGCGAAGCTGGAGCAGCCGGCGCGGGTGATGTCGGCGGATGGCAAGGAACTGGCGGTGTTCAAGTGGGCCAACCGCGAGTGGGTGAGGCTCTCCGAGATTTCGCCGCAGGTCACCGCGGCGCTGATCGCCACCGAGGACCACCGCTTCTACGACCACCACGGTATCGACTTCTACCGCCTCGGCGGCGCGGCGCTGCGCACCTTCTCCGGCGACAAGCAGGGCGGCTCGACGCTGACCCAGCAGCTTGCCCGCAACCTGTTTCCCGACGAGGTGGGTCGCGCGCCGACGCTGACCCGCAAGCTCAAGGAGGCGATCACCGCGCTGAAGATCGAGGCCTTGTACTCGAAGGACGAGATCCTCGAGACCTATCTCAACACCGTGCCCTTCCTGTACAACGCGTGGGGCATCGAGATGGCGGCGCGCACCTATTTCGACAAGTCGGCCCGCCGCCTCGATGTGCTGGAGGCGGCGACCCTGGTCGGCATGCTGAAGGGCAACAGCTACTACAACCCGGTGCTCAACCCGGAGCGCGCGCTGCAGCGCCGCAACACCGTGCTGGCGCAGATGGTGAAGCGCGGCAAGCTCGACGCGGCCCGCCTCGAGGCGCTGCAGAAAAGGCCCCTGCGTCTCGACTTCGAGCGCCAGCTCGAGGCGCCCGGCCCGGCTCCCCATTTTGCGCAGCAGCTCAGGAAATGGCTGATCGCCTGGGCCGACCGCAATGACTACAACCTCTATGCCGATGGTTTGGTGGTGCGCACGACCCTCGACTCGCGCCTGCAGGCGCGGGCCACCGAGGCCGTGGTGCGGCGCGGCCGCCAGCTGCAGGCGCTGGCCGACACCGCCTGGAGCGGGCGCCAGGGCTGGGCCGGCAGCCCGGAGCTGGTCGCCGCCTTCGTCCGCGAGACGAAGGAATACCGCGCTGCGGTGGCCGCCGGGCAGGCCCCCGACGAGGCCTTGCAGCGCCTGCTCGCCGATCGGGCCTTCATCGACCTGCTGCGCCGCGACAAGACGCGGGTGCAGGTGGGCTTCGTCGCCATCGATCCGCGGGACGGGCAGGTGCGTGCCTGGGTCGGCAGCCGCGACTTCGTGCAGGATCCCTTCGACCACGTCGCCCAGGCCCGCCGCCAGCCGGGCTCGACCTTCAAGCCCTTCGTGTATGGCGCGGCCTTGGAGCGCGGCGCGAGCCCCGACGACACCCTCATCGACCAGCCGGTCGAGATTGCGCTGAAGAACGGCGAAATCTGGAAGCCCGACGACGAGGCGCCGCCCAGCGGCAATCCGATGCGCCTGCGCGACGGCCTCACCTATTCGCGCAACCGCATCACCGCCCAGCTCGGCCAGCAGGTCGGCGCCGAGCGCGTCGCGCGGCTGGCCCGGGCGATGGGCGTGCGCCAGAGTCCGCTGGAGGCGGTGCCCTCGCTGGCGCTGGGGACCAGCCCGGTGACGCTGAAGGAGATGGTCAGCGCCTATGCCACCCTCGCCAACGGCGGCGCCTACCTCGAGCCGGGTTTCGTGACCCGCGTGGAAGACGGCCAGGGCAAGGTGCTGGAGGCGTTTGCCCCGGCCAGGCCGGAGGCCGCGCTGTCGCCGGCAACCGCCTACACGCTGCTCGACGTGATGCGCGGGGTCGTCGACCGCGGCACCGGCGTGGCGATCCGCAACCGTTTCGGCATCCGTGCCGACGTCGCCGGCAAGACCGGCACCACCCAGGACAACACCGACGGCTGGTTCATCCTGATGCATCCGCAGCTGGTCGCCGGCGCCTGGGTCGGCTTCAACGACAACCGGGTGACGCTGCGCAGCGACTACTGGGGCCAGGGCGCGCGCAGCGCGCTGCCCATCGTCGGCGACTTCTACCATCAGGCCCTGGGCTACCGCCTGATCGACGGCAGGCTGCGCTTCGTGTCGAAGGAGGAGCCGGGCTTCCTGCGGCGCGGCTGGAACTGGCTGAAGGGCCTCTTCGCGGCGGTGCCGGAACCGGCGCCCGAGCCCCGCCGCGCCCGGCGCGCCGCGGAGCCGCCGCCCGAGGCCGCTCCGGACACGCCTCCCGACTGGGCGCCGCCGATGCCGGGCCCGGACGAGCCGGTGCCCCCACCGCCTTCCGCGCCCCCGCCGGAGCCCGCCGCATGAGCGGCCGGCTCCGCTATCCCGTCGCGATTGTCGGCGGCGGTGCGCTGGGGCTGCATTTCGCGGCGCGTCTGGCGGCCGTCGGGCCGGTGGCGGTGCTCGCCCGCAGCCGCGAGCGGGCGCAGGCGCTGCGCGCGGGCGTGACGGTCGGCGGTCAGCCTTTCCGGCCCGAGGCCTTCGGTCCGGACGAGGCGCCGCCGGCGGACTGGGCGGTGCTGCTGGTCAAGGCCGGCGACACCGCGGACGCCGCTCGCGCGGCGCTGGCGACGGCGCCCCGTGGCGTGCTGTCGCTGCAGAACGGGCTGGTCGGCGAGGTGCTGCGGGAGGTCTGCGGCGATGTGCCGGCCGATCAGGGGATCACCACCGAAGGCGCTTTCCGCGAGGATGCGCGGGTGGTGCCGGCCGGGGCCGGCGAGACCCTGCTGCCGCCGGGTTTCGAGGCGCTGGCCGGGCTGCTGGCGGCGGCCGGACTGCAGGCCCGCGTCGAGGCGGACATTGCCGCCGCGCGTCTCGTGAAGTTGCTGGTGAACCTGGCGATCAACCCGCTGGCGGCGATTTTCCGGGTGCGCAACGGCGAACTGCTGGCGCCGCCCTATCGGGCGCGGCTCGACGCGCTGGTTGCCGAGGCCTGGCCGGTGCTCCGCGCCGAGGGGCTGCCGCTCGACGCGGCAGCCGCCCACGCACGGGTGCTCGCCGTTGCCGCAGCCACCGGCGCCAACCGGGCCAGCATGCTGCAGGATGTGCTGGCCGGCCGTCGTACCGAGATCGAGGCGATCACCGGTGTCTTTCTTGAGCTGGCCAAGCGTCAGGGCGTCGATGCGCCCACCCACAGGGCGGTGTTCGAGCAGGTGAAGCGGGTCGAGTCCGTGGCGGGGCGGGCGGGTTGAGGGTGGGTTGAGGGCGAGCGATCGGCTCAGGCTTCTTCGCGCGTCGCGGACTTGCCCAGCCATTTCAGCAGGGTCTCGAACAGCAGGTCCGGGTCGACCGGTTTGGTGATGAAGTCGTTCATGCCGGCCTCCAGGCAGCGCGCCCGGTCGTCGGCGAAAGCGTTGGCGGTCATCGCCACGATGGGCACCTCGCCGCCCCCGGGGAGGCGGCGGATCGCACGGGTGGCGTCCGGGCCGTCCAGCCGGGGCATCTGCATGTCCATCAGGATCAGGTCGAAGCGCTTGTGCGTGGCGAACTCGACGGCCTCGTGGCCGTCCCCGGCGACATCGACCTGAAGCTGCAGGTCTTCGAGCAGGCCGAGGGTGACTTCCCGGTTGATCGCCTCATCCTCGACGATCAGGATGTGCCGCCCGCGGTGCTCGCGGATCAGCGTGGCTTCGGCCGATTCGGCACCCCGCCGCGTGCCGAACGGATGGGCGGCCAGGCCCTTGCCCAGCCGCGCGGTGAACCAGAAGGTGCTGCCGACGCCGGGCGCGCTGACCACGCCGGCCTCGCCGCCCATCAGTTCGGCAAAGTGGCGGGTGATCGCCAGGCCCAGTCCGGTGCCGCCGTATTGGCGGGTCGTCGAGTTGTCGGCCTGCTCGAAGGCGGTGAACAGCCGGGCACTCACTTCCGGGGCGATGCCGATGCCCGTGTCTTCTACTTCGAAGCGCAGCAGCACGCTGTTCTCGTCCTCCTCGCTGGCGCTCGCGCGCAGCGTGATGCTGCCCTCGTGGGTGAATTTGACTGCATTGGTGGCGTAGTTGAGCAGGGCCTGCTGCAGCCGGGTCGGGTCGCCGCGCAGTGGGCCGGGCAGGGACTGGGTGTGCACCAGCAGGCGCAGCTTCTTGGCCTGGGCCTGGCCGAAGACCATGGACGCCACGTTGGCGATGATCGCGCCGATCTCCACCGGGCTGTCGTCGAGGACGAATTTGCCGGCTTCGATCTTCGACAGGTCGAGGACGGCGTTGATGACTTCGAGCAGGTGCTGGCCGGCGACGTTGATCTTGTCGAGCCGCTCGGCCTGCTGCGGGCTGACGCCATCGCGCTTCATCAGGTGGGTCATGCCGATGATCGCGTTCATCGGCGTGCGGATCTCGTGGCTCATGTTGGCCAGGAAGGCGCTTTTCGCGCTGTTGGCGGCCTCGGCGATCTCGGCCTTGCGGCGCACCTCGATGTC
>Ga0213919_1001137_pt1 | contig 10049 bp, 5 predicted proteins | sample McNCre317MG_FD_161056 | JGI IMG/M metagenome (GOLD analysis project Ga0213919, IMG submission 161056) | Freshwater microbial communities from McNutts Creek, Athens, Georgia, United States - 3-17 MG | ecosystem: Environmental > Aquatic > Freshwater > Creek | place: USA: Georgia | collected 2017-06-12 | reverse complement strand
ATGGTTTAGGCTAGAACACGGCTTATTTTGGCGCACAGAGGCTTCCCTGGGTTGCAGGGGGTCGGAGCGACGCGTCGGAGGGGAGGAGGGGGTCGATTCCGCCCACTCGACTCCAGGCTGGTAGGCGGATGTGCGCAGGTGTATGGGCATAGGAGTACCCCTGCCCGCCGGCGCCTCCCGCGCCGCCCCCGCGCCGCCCCGCCTCAGGTCAGCGACGTGTCCGCAGGCGACGCGATTTCGCCGCCGGCCGCGAGGAGCTCGCGCAGCGTCGGGTTCGCGGGCGCCGCGACGAGGATGAACTCCTCGTCATCGCGACGGCTTCGCATGCGCTCGGCCGCGGCCGTGCGGGATTCCTGGACCTTCTGGATCGCCTTGGCGGTCTCGACGACCTGCTTGCCGAGCGCCCGCACGTCCTTGGTCGACTGGTGCGTGATCGGAAGCTCGCGGTAGCGCTGGTAGGCCGCGGCGTCCGCGTGCAGCACGTTCTGCAGGGCGGCTTCGGGCGTGAGCGTCTGATTCAGGCCGTACTGCGCCACGATCGCGTCGAATCCCTGCGATTGGGCGATGCGCAGCAGGAGCTGCTCGCCGCCTTCGACCGGCCGGCTCGCGATGTACGTGATCAGGTGGAACGCATTCGGGAAGACGTTCCGATCGAAGAAGAGGTGCCGGTAGGCCGCCGTCTCGAGCGGATCGACGTTGAAGCACTCGGCGAGCTGCTCCTCGCTTGCGCCGGCCAGGAGGCTCGCGTCGAAGAGCGCGCGCGACGCCGGACCGTCGTACGTGGCGATCGCGGCCATCACGCCGGCGCGTACCTTGGCGAGGTTCTCCTCGTCGCGCTCGGACGACGGCTCTTCGCCCTCGGCGAGCTCGAAACGCGCCGCCTCGGCGCCGTAGACGCTCTCGACGAGCGCCTCGAGCATGTCGTAGGTCTGACCCTCGGCGCGCAGGCGGATCGCAGCAGCTTCGATGGCCCGGTAGCGATGTGCTGGGTCGGGCCCCTTGGCGCGGTCAGATGTTTCCGTTCGCAGCACGCGCTCCTGCCTTGTAGGCGCGCAGGTCGAGCAGGAGCTCGCCCAGGCCGAGGAACGACCGGCGAATCTGTCCGACCATCCGCGCCTGGGTCTGCACGCCGAGCTGTTCGTTCAGCGCCGTGCCGCGCAGGTAGAGGTTGAGCAGGGCCCGGCCGAGGTCGTCGACCGTCTCGGCGAGGTCCTTCGTGTTGATGGGCAGCAGCGCCTCGAGCGCGGCGCTCGACTGCGACACGGCCGCGGCGCGCTGCATCTCGGCGAGCATGCCCACGTCGAAGATGGCGGCGTCGTCGAGGGCGCCGGCAGCGTGCAGGTAGTTCGGGTTGACCTGGCTCTGGACCTGCGCGGCCGCGGGGCCTTCGGTCGACATCGACGTGCCGGTCGGCGCGCCGGTCTGCGGATCGACGTTGAGGCCGGTCTGCGGGTCGACGGGAGGCGGCGCGTTGGGGTCCTGCGGAGCCGGAGCAGCGCCAGGAGCAGCGCCCGCGTTCGGGTCCTGCGGCGCGGCCTGCGGAGCCATGCCGGCATTGGGGTCCTGCGCCGGCGCGGGAGCCGGCGCCTGGGCGTTCGGATCCTGGGGCGCCGGAGCCGCCGCCTGGGCGTTGGGGTCCTGCGGTGCCGGCGCGTTGGGATCCGTCGCCGGGGCGGCGTTGGGGTCCTGCGGAGCCGGCGCGGGGGCAGCCGCCTGCGCGTTCGGATCCATCGGCGCATCACCCGGCGCCGGAGCCCCCATGCCGGGGTCCGTCATCTGCGCCGCCATGGGCGCCGAAGCCGGGTCGGTCGGGGGAGCTGCCGCCGTCATCTGGGAGGCGCGCTGCTGCACGCCTGTCAGCGCGTCGATCTGGCCCTGGAGCTGCTGCAGCTGCGCCTGGAGGTCCTGGAGCGTCGAGCCGAACGCCGCCGAGAGGGCGTCGTCGGCGACCTTGAGCTGGCCCGAGCGCGGGACGATGAGCGCCGAGGCGCGGTCCTGCAGGTCGGCGATCTTGAGCAGCGCCTCGGCGTCGCCGCCGGAGATCTTGTAGCGATTGGCGAGGTCGACCAGCGCCGCGATCTTCGTCTTGCCGATGCCGGGAGCGGCGCTCGTGACGTAGCTCGTACCTTCGCGAAGGACCGACGCGCGCTCCGACGAGCTCGTCAGCGCATGCATCAGCGCGTGCGCCGCGTCCTCCGCCGAGAGGTAGAACTCCGTCTCGGGGTTGTTCGCGCCGTACATGTCCTTGTGGTCGCCGAGCGGGAGCCACTTCCAACTGGCCGGCAGGTAGAGCGTGTCGTAGCCGCCGGTGTTGATCATCTTCTCGATGGCCGCGAGCGGATCCATCTCGAAGGGCCGGCCGTTGCTGAACTGGCCGCGGACGATGCCGTCCTTTCCGGTGCTCACCGACTGGATGCGCAGCGGCTCGGTGCCGTCGAGCGTCATGCCGTTCTTCGAGAGGAAGCAGCCCGTGCCGACCATCGGCGTACTTCCCGCGAGGCCCTTGAAGGCGTTCCAGAGCGCGGTGCCCTCGAGCGCGCTCTCGGGAACCGGGTCTCCGAAGACGGCCGCGTCGGTCTCGAAGTAGGACTTGTCGCCGAGGATGACGAGGTTCTTGCGCCCCGACTCCGGCGTCATGTCCGTCTGCCCGCCCCGGAGCGTTCCCCCGCCCAGGCCGTAGCTCTTCCCCGGCTGACGCACGGAGCGCGACTCGTAGGCCTCGCCGTAGCTGAGGTTGTACGGCTGCGAGATCACGAGCGCCGGCACCTTCTCGCCGCTGCGCTTGCGGAGCATGAGCACGCCCGTCAGGCCGGCGCCCGACTCGCCGCTCTGCGGGGTCTGCACCTGGACGTTCTTCGTCGTCACCTCGGTGACGGCGCGGTTCGGGGCCAGGCCCTCGGTCCGGTAGTAGTAGCCGCGCAGCTTCACGCCGCGCAGCGCCTTGCCGGCGTCGGGGCCGAACGCCTGGACCTGATCCTCCTTGGTCGCCGTTGTCAGGCGATAGGGGATCTCGGAGACGCCGGCGCGCTTCTGCAGCAGGATGCCGATCCCCTCGGGGCCGCGGCGGCAGGCCGAGGCGACCTTCTCCGGACCGTAGAACCGCATCACCTGCGAGGCGATCTCAGGGTTCTTCTTGAGGGTGCCGACGAAGGCGACCTTCACGGCGTTCGGGGAGTGGGCGAGGAAGGTGAGGAGCTTGTCGGCCGGAGCCGAAGCGCGCTTCTGGCGCATCGAGGAGACCGTCGAGGCGATCTTCGCCCGCATCTTCGCGATGTCGGCGTCGATCTCCGCCGAAGCGAGGCGAATCGTGCCGGGCACGGGGCCGCTCGAGCCTTCCGGAATCGCCGGAGCGACCTGCGGCGAGAGCGGATCTCCGCCGGCGTCGTTCGCCTCGGCGAGGAGCGCAGCCCGCTGCTCCTCGGGCAGGTGCTCGAGGAGCTCGGGAGCAGACTTGGCGAGGTGCCGGAGCACCTCATCCTTCAGTTCGTTGTTCGGGTGGCTGTAGCCGAGGTTCGACGCGAAGCCGGCGGTCTTGCGGATCTCGTCCGGTGCCGAGGCGTAGCTGTACCGGCCCGTCTCGGGCGGGAGCATCAGCGCGCGGATGTCGACGTCGGTCGGCACGCTCTGCGGCAGCTTCTCGGGCGTGCCGAGGTCGTTGGTGCCGCGGTTGCGCAGGTAGCGCAGCTGCGGGAGCGTGAGGGGCGCGAACTGGTCCGTCGTCTTGTCGTAGACGATGTCGAGCTCCTCGAACCGCGAGTCGGTGACGACCACCGGCACGTAGACGATGCGGTCTCCGATCTGCAGCACGAACGCGCCGAAGGCCGTGCCCTCGTCGACGTCGGAGGCGAGCATGCGCAGCGTGACCAGGTTGGGCACGAGGTCGGGGAACTTGCTGCCGAAGCGCTGGTAGCCCGCCTGCGTGATCGTCTGGTCGAATTGCGCCTGCGCCTGCTCGGGCGAGTAGGGCGCGTTCATCGCGTCGATCGACGGCGAGAAGGAGGCGAGCTTGTCGTAGCCGCGGCCCCCCGTGCTCATCGCCGAGGGCGGCGTGTGGATCGACGGAATCAGCGGCGTGCGCGACCCATCGGGGAGAGCGAGAGATCGACGGCGGACACTCGGATTCGTCGGGCGCATGGGACGAAGTATGGTCATTCGAGACGACCGAAAGCAAGAACCGCCCTCAGTTACCTGAGGACGGCCCGGTCGCAGCGAAAGAAATGCGGCCCTGCGATCAGCCGAGGGTGCGGCGCAGGCGGTTGACGGCCGAGTCGATGGAGTTGGCCGAAGCGGTCTTGGTGGCCTCCTCGGCCTCCTCTTCCTTCTTGCCGGCTTCGATCTCGCCGGCGGCGTCGTCGAGCGCGGCGGCCACGGCTGCGTCGGAGCTGCCGTCGTCGGCATCGCCGTCGCCGTCCGGCTTCTTGTCGTCGTCGTCCCCGTCGTCGTCGTCCTCGTCGACGCCCATGTCCGAGGCGCGCTTGACGTACTCGTCGGCGAAGCCGACGGCCTTGTCCTCGGGCATGCCGTAGGCGTTGTACATCAGGAAGAGGTACTTGCCCTGGTCCTCGGCCGAGCCGAGCTTGGAGAGCGCGCGGACGTGCGCGAGCTGCGCGTACTCCGGCAGGTCACCGGGGAGGTAGGGGATCGCCGCCGTGGCGACCTTCTCGACGCGGGCGAGGAAGCTGGCGGTCTTCTGCGCCGACTCCTGGCCCTCGACCGCGGAAGCCGGGACGCCCTTGGCGCCGTCCTTCTTCGCGACGATCTTCGAGGGGACGCCCGTCGCGCTGTCCGCCGTGGCGGGGATCGCCTCGATCGTCTTGGGGTTCTCGGCGCTCGTCGCGGCGATCTTCGCCGTCAGGCGGCGCGCGAACGAAGCGATCTTGGCGTTGGCCGGCGTGGTGCCGTGGCCGCCGATCGCGTGCTCGGTTCCTTCGACCGCCGAGGACGGGACGCCATCGGCGCCGTCGGCCTTCGCCGGGGCGTCGACCGCGACGCCGGTCTCCGAGGAGTTCGGGGCGGAGTTGGTCGCCGCGGGGTTCTTGTCGGTGCCCGTCGAGACCGGCTCGGTCTTCTGCGGGTTGGCGGCGGCCGCCTCGGCCTGCTTGAGAAGCTCGAAGGCTTCGTAGCGGGCGACCTCGAAGGCGTTCGCCTCGCCGGCGACCTTGTTCAGCTGCGGGGCGTAGCCGCCCGCCTGCTTGCAGAGGTCGTCCGAGATCTGCAGGAGGCCGTCGACGGCATCCATCGCGAGCTTGGTCGGGACTCCGCCGCGGAGGCCGAGGAAGTCGACCCCCTGGAGGAGGTTGTCGGCCACGGCGTCGGCCGCGATGTCCATCGCGATCTTCGTCGGGTAAACCACGCTGCCTGCGGCGACGAGGTCGGCGTTCAGGCCGCGAACGTAGGCGCGGGCGTAGAGGTTCGTCGTCACGGGGGCTCCTGGGTAGATGGGGACGAGGCTAACCCGCGCAAGAGGCGGGGACAAGCGTGCAGCGAAGCTGGAATCGGAGGATAGGCCGGCGGGGGCGCGTTGCCTAGCCGGTCAATACGTGCCGTCGGGGTGGTCGCCGAAGTTGCTCGGGTCGAGCATCAGCGACGGAATCGGGCTGTGCCCGTGCATGTTCGAGGTGTCGCCACGTGAGGCGCCCTCGACGAAGGCGTTCTTCAGGTAGCGGTGGCTCGCCCGAGCGAAAACGTCGGGGTTGAGGAGCGGGTTGCGCGTCGCAGCGTCCATGCGGGGAGCCACGGTTACGCCCATCGCCGAGACGCTGACCTCTCGGACCCCGGCCCGCTTGAGCTGCGCCTCGATCTCGGCGGTCACCGTCGTGCCGGGGAGGTGCTCGAGCACCGGCTCGGCGAGCAGTCGTCCCTTGGCCTCATCGACCGGCACCTTCTCCTTCATCGTGGCGACAAGAGAGCGGAACCGGTTGTGGTCCATGACGTCGCCGCGCAGGACTCCCGGCGTTGGACGCGTGACGTCGGTCACGTCGTAGTGGTTGAGCGTCGACTTCGCCAGGATCTCGAGGTGTCGACGGTCCATGTCGACGCCGCTGTCCTTGTAGATCTGCTGGAGCGTCGAGACGAGGTACTGACGCCCGGCGCCCAGGCCCTTGTGCGCCACGACGTCGGCAGGGCGGGGCGTGCCGCGGCTCACCGCGTCTCCGGCGTAGACCTTGTCGCCGACCTTCACGATCGGCTCGAGCGTCGCGGGCGTGTGGACGGGATCGCCCGCTCCGACGTGGATGTACCAGCCGCCCTGCGGGGCCTTGTCGACCTTCGAGACAGTCCCGTCGCGAGGCGCGAGCGCCGCCTTGCCGGTGAAGTTCTCCGGCGTCTCGATCATCGCGCGAAAGCCCTGGAGGCCTCCGATTCCGCCGGTGCCATTGGCGATTCGCACGCCATGCTTCGCGTTGAGCGCGAGCTGCGTCAGCGGCTCGCTCATCGCATGCGCGGAGCGGATGCCGACGTTGTCGCCGATGCGGTAGGGCTGTCCCGTGGACGTGAGGCCGACGCACTTTTGGCAGACGCCCGACGTCGCCTCGCAGGTAAGGGGCGAGCGGACGCGGACGTGGGCGACGTTCTTTCGGCGCAGATCGCCGAGAACGGCGTCGGTGACCAGCGAACCTGCGGCGTGTCCGCCTGCTCCGTCGAGGAGGTAGCGGTCCAGGGCGTCGTTGTTGCTCGTCAGGACGTCGATGCCGTTGTGCGTGTGGCAGTCGGACGTCGAGACGACCTGGCCGGCGACGTTGTTGGCGATGATCTTCGAGAGATCGCCCGGCTCGCTGACCTCGATCGTGCCCTTGGCCGCGGCCATGCGGGCCTCGCGGTTGGCAGCCCACGAGTCGGCGGCCGACAGGCCTTCGCCGTAGCCGGTTCGGATCAGCCAGGGCTGGACCTTGTCGTGCTCGTCGTCGGCGGCGACGGGCGAGCCGACGGTCTTCATCAGCTGGACCGTGTTGCCGCGTCCGCCCGAGCGCGCCATGTCGCCGAGCGTGCCGGGGTGGGTCTTGGCGTAATCGAGCAGCGCCTTCTGCGTCTCCGAGGCGATGCGCTGGCGCTCTGCGCGCGTCTTGGCCGCGTCGAACGCGCGGATCGCGGGCCTCATGATCTTGTCGCGGTCGGCGTAGACCGGCGCGATGTCGTCGAGGCCGACGCTGATGCCTTCGGTCGTCGCGATGCGGTCTCCGAGGGCCTTGATGCGCGGGATCACCTCAGCGTACTTGGCCGGGTCGTCCTTCGCGAGGCGCATCATCGACTTGTAGAGCGTGCCCTTGGTGTAGACGGTGCCCGGCGCGGGACGGTAGGCCGCGGGGATCTCGTCCTCGAGGAGCAGGCGCCCGAGCGTCTTGTGCGACGCGTCCGACGCCGTCTTCTCGACGAGCTCCTCGTCGGCATGCTTCGACCGGCCCGCCTTGCGCATCGCGATCGCGATGGCCTGCTCGTGCGGGTAGCCATCCTTCATCAGCTGACGGATGTTCTGGCTGACGACTTCGTCCGAGCTTCCCTCGTGCAGCGGCATTACGACGCGCCCCCGAGCACGCTCAGCGGAGCTGCCGACGGATCGGCGGAGGCCGAGGAGAAGCTCGGGCCCCAGGAGGCGTCGGGCTGGGCGTTGAGCCCGCCCTTGCGCTTGGTCTCGCGCAGGTCGGCGAGGGGGTCGGAGCCCTGCGACTTGAACCGGTCGCGCGCCACCGAATCCCGCTTCGCCAGGCGAGCGAAGAACTCCGCATCGAGCGCGTCGTTCTGGGCGCGCTTGGTCTTCACCGGGCCGTAGGCCGACGAAGGCAGCAGCCCTGCGCCACGGTCGGCCATGGCGAAGCCATCGTTGCTCCGGTCGCCGCCCTCCGGCAGGTACTCGGTGCGCGTGGCGCTGCCCGAGCGCTGTCCTTCGTCGCCCCAGGGAGGCTGGGCGAGGACAGGGGCCTGCCAGGGCGCCGACGCGATGCGCAGGTGTCCGCCGGCGGCGAGGTTCTCTCGGTCGGCCCGATCTCGCGCGACGGCGCCCATGCGCGCTAGCGCCGTGCGCCAGAGGATCGCGCGCTCCTCGGGGGAGTAGCTGAATCCGTCGGCCGGAGGCGGCGGGGTCGGCATCGCGCCGGGGCTGCTGACGACCTCGGCGTAGCCTCGGTTAGCCAGCGGCCCGGTCATCGTGACGGGGACCAGATGCTCCGCTCGAGCGGCGGCCTCCTCCTCGTCGGGCGTCATCAGGCCGGGGACGGCGGAGGCGACCTTCATGCGGTGCTGCGTCGTCGCCGCCCACGAGCCCACGTTGAACGCCGCCGCGTAGAGCGCATCGAGGTACGTCACGACGGAGCTCCTGCGATTTCGACGGGCGTGCTCAGGGTGATCTCGCCCCGGCGGTAGGCCGCCATGGCGTCGGCCTTGGTGGCGAACTTCTTCACCGCGCCCGCGGCCGGGCGGTGGGTCGCGAGGTAGGCCCCGATGATGGCCTCGTGCTGCGGGAACACGAGGAGGTCCTCTCGGGTGCGATCCGAGAAGAGCAGCTGCTTCATGGTCAGCTGCTTGGCCTCGTGCTTGGCCGCATCGGAGAGCGGGACGTGGACCTGCATGGTGTCGCCATCGTAGTCCAGATTCATGCCCTTCTCCATGAAGGGGTTGACCCGGAGGTTGGTTCCGGCGACCGAGACCGGGTAGGCGGCGACCATGTTGTGCTTGTGCAGCGAGGGGGCGCGGTTCACGTAGACCGGCCGCTCGGTGAGCTCGCGGTCGAGGACCGCCTTGGCCAAGGGAGAGCGCTTGTCGAGCAGCTCCCGGGCCTGCACGGGTGGGTATCCCTGGGCGATCAGGCCCTTCATCACGAACTTGCCGTAGGTCGTCCAGAGGATGTCCTCGGGCACGCCGATCTGGTCGAGGCCCAGCGTCGCATCCGGCGTCGCCGTGGCGCGGCCGGTGAGGTCGTGCTGGCGCTTGATGACCTTGTTGAAGAGGAAGCCGGTCTTGGGTGAGCCCGAGCCGGTGATCGTCTGGATGAAGCCTTTCACGTCCCGGCCCTGGAGCTGCGGGCTGACGGGCTCTCCCACGCCGGCCAGCGCCGCGTGCGCGTCGTAGAGGTGCTTTCGGGCTTCGCCGATCAGCGTGGGTGAGCCGGTCGAGTGCGCTGACTCGAGGCTCTTAGCCGCGAGCGCGACGTCCCGGTAGAGGTAGTTCGAGTCGGCGACCTGCAGGTCTCCGGCGCCGCGGCTCGGCAGGATGGGGCGCATCACCGGCGGGATCACGGCGATCGTCTTGGCCGTGTACGCCTCGGACGCGTGCGTGATGCCCTGGGACTTGAGCGCCTCGAGGTACTTGATCGCCTTCACGTTCTTGTCGAGCGAGGCGCCGCGCAGCGTGGCGTTGTCGCGCCGGAGCTCGGTCAGGCGCTCGGCGACGCTCTTCTCGTCGAGGGCCTTGGCCACGGCCTCGCCGCCGCCCTCGGCGATCTTCTTGTGCAGGTCGGCCGCGGTGACGCCGAGCACGACGCGCGCCGCGTCGAAGAACGTCGGCTGCAGCGTCCTTTCTGGGAGCTCGATGTGCGACCACTTCGTGCCCGAGACGCCGCCCGTCAGCGCGGGGTCGAAGAGGCCGCCCTTCTCGGGCTTGAGGTCCTTCGCCGAGACGAGGAACGAGGTGCTGTGCTCGAGCGACGGCGGCGTCAGCGCGCCCGCGCTCATCGCGCGCACGTCCTGGTCGCGCATGGGCGAGAGGCGCAGGAGCGAGCCGTCGCGCTTGGTGGCGATGCCTGCGCCGCCGAGCATCGCGAGGAGCTTCTCGGTCACGAAGGGCGTCTTGGCCTTGGGCAGCGGCAGGCCGTGCTCGAACGCCTTCCAGAACTCCTCGCTCTGCTCGCTCTTCGTCGTGAACGCGTCGCGCAGGAAGTTGCGCGCGTTGTGGGCGAGGAAGGTGTTGACCTCCATGCGCCCCAGGCCCTTGGCGCCGCCCGTGCCGCCCTTGGTCGGCTGCTTGTTCACGTCGTAGCCCGCGACGCCACGCGCCGAGAAGTTCGTCTCGGTGTTCTTGAAGAGCTTGTGGATGTAGGAGCGGCCCACGAAGATGTTCGG
>Ga0213919_1001133_pt1 | contig 10066 bp, 10 predicted proteins | sample McNCre317MG_FD_161056 | JGI IMG/M metagenome (GOLD analysis project Ga0213919, IMG submission 161056) | Freshwater microbial communities from McNutts Creek, Athens, Georgia, United States - 3-17 MG | ecosystem: Environmental > Aquatic > Freshwater > Creek | place: USA: Georgia | collected... | reverse complement strand
GTAAATGCGCCTTTCGCTGATTTTGTATTTGGCTGCGACGTCTTTGACGGCGAGGTTTTGGTTGGTTATTGAGAGGACGATGACCCGGTTTTTCGACATGGTTCATTCTGTGTGTGAACTATGTTGTGACACATGCCTTAAACGAACCCCCGGCTACTGAAGCATGTCCCGAGACATCTGTGAAATATGTCGTGAAACAGAACACCCTAGTCTCCACGCTGTGATGTCTCGGAAGATTGTTTACCATCTTCCGAGACATCATTTTTTTGTTTAAAAGCAGCTGAATACGGGGGAGTTGTTGCTCCTTTGCTGAGGTGCCGAACATCAGTCCCTTGCAAATTTCCGGGGGTTCGTCGGGAGCGAGTAACGCCTACGTCGGCCAGCCCATCGTATTTACCCAGGGTGGCACTTTCGCCGCATCCCCTTGTATCAGGCGTTGACTGGCTTAAGCCGAGGAATCTATGGGCATTAAGCTCCTTACAAGGAAGCGCAGAGGCGGCCGGGACGGTTTCCGTTAGGGAACTAATGGGCGGGGCCGAACTTTTCGTCCAATTCTGTGTGTGATCTATGTTTTGAGACATCTTTAGAGCGAACCCCTTAAGTGTCAACTATTGATTGAAACTAGCTTTCTAGCTATTCGTAAATCAGTCACTTTTAGTGTTCACAGGAAAACGCTCCGCACAAATATTATGTCTATTCACAACGTCAACAATTTGCACACAGGGTCCAACTATGGGCGTCGTTGGACGTAAATGACTAAATCGTGTTTTGCAATGGTTAATAGTGGTCTTGAGCACCGTAAGAGCGACTAACTGCAATACATTTTTGAAGACTCCTCAACGCCCAGTTGCGAGGAGGAAAAACAGTCTAATAAGGGGCACCCTAAAAGAAAGATGGGCGGCATCGCGGTTGCGGTAATGCAGTGGGCGAGGGGCCGCCCTGCCTATAAGCATGCGAACATTGCCCCCTCCTATACTTGCAATAACTTGCGCAAGTCGATACCCAATTGAGTACTCCGAAACTAAAAGAGTAATCTTCTGACCTACTTTGGAGAACATAAAATTAGCCATTACTGCGCCGCCGGCGGCGTATATCGCGGACGCGCATTGAAATAGCTCAACCTGCTCTTGAAAGGACATTTTCGAAGTGTCTGCAACTGGTATGCCAAACAACTTAAAAATTACCGACACCGCATTTCCATTTATTATGCTCCGGTTGTTGTTTGACCGGGTGAGGAAGACTTTTTTACCAAACCATTTCGACTTTTCCGGTCTAGGAAGTTTAGATTGAACCTTATTACGTAGTTCATCCAGCATTTCGGTGTCCTGCGCCCAAATTGCGGTTGATCCCGCAAAATGACTACTGTCTGGGTGAAAAGAACACGGTGCAAGTATGTAAGCACGGGCAATATCCGTAATGGCCCCCGGTTCCACTGGCAAAATTTTTCTGTTAGTGCATAACCGAAGGGCTTCCAACGCTTGACTAGGCAAATATTTATTTACGACTACTGGAATGTCTTTGGGGATTAGGTCGTCATAATGGACAATCCGAGGAAGAGTCTCGATTAGCCAGTGGTACCAGTTTGTGTCTGCGCGCGAAGTAAGGACTATTCCGGATTGCAGAGTTGCACCTATTTCGAAACTCGCTATTCGAATAGCCGCGGAGCGCAAATTTGCTGAAGTTCCAGCAACGTAATCCCATCTTCCAGCAGTGAAATCAAAAAAAGGGGACTGCACATAATCATTCTGCAAAAGCTTGTCACCACATATCAACGTGCCGCCACGTACGAGTTGAACATTGGTCAGCTGTACTAAACCTCTGAAAAGCCTGTAACTGGACACCTGATTTGAAATTGGGTAAGTTACGAGTCCAAATTGGCTGGACACCGCGGGAATTAATGAACTTGGAACACCTACTACGTTTTTCCAGTTGATGTTTTCTAGAGCAAATACTTTCCAGCTTTGCAGATCGGGCTGAACGCTAGCGGCTTGGTTCGCAATCAAGAACAATCGCATTACTAATATCTCGGAATTACTGTCGAAAGCTTTTCCCAAAGTGCGAGCAGTTAGCCGCCGGTATAGGGCAAGAGCGAGCTCCCTGTCACAGCTAACTTCTACTAAGCCGACGATTGAATTTAAATCATTGAATATCAAGGATGATAATAATTCTGATCTCGATGAACTGGAATTGTGAATGGACTCGATAGCAAATCCACTATGTGGGAGCATTTTCCTGACCAGGGAAGGATCTTGAACTAACTCATCTAGTTGGTCTAATAGCTTGGAAGAACAGTTTTGTAGTGCAAACTCAAAACCGGAAAAAAGGTACCTGAATCCAACTAGATAGGCTAGATCTGGTCGGAACAATTGCGTTCTCAGCACCAAATCCTTCGCGTCTAGCCGTTTGGAAAGCTGAGCTATCTCGGCTGATCGGCCCCATCCCCGGATTACTAGATGATCAAAATCCGGACTGAAGTCCTCCAAAAGCAAGTCATAAATCAAATCTCTGATTCGAACAAATGAACTAAGGGCAGCATCTAACTGTCTAATGTCATCGTGGAGTGCGTAGTTTCTAAATTTGGAAAGTGAGCGCTGCAAATCGCGATGAACGTCTTTTGAAAAGTAAAGTTTAAGATCCTTTCTTAGGTCATGTCTACGCTTCAGGGATAAATATCCACCCCAGAGTCCAGCTAAAACACCTTCAACATGCACTGGTAGCCGCATGTAACCTTCTAGCCCTTTAATAGATTCTTGACTTGCGGCAGGCCAATTATTTCCGACACGTACTCGTACTGATGTTCTGCCATCCAAGGACCAATTGGAAGGCTCAAAACACTCTTAGACAAATTAACGGCGTTTGGCATACTATACGGCGTCATGTACTGAGTAAGCGCAGGAACCGAACCAAACGAATAGGGATAGTGAATATCTGTTGCAACTCCGAAACCGCTCAACACGTCACGAATTTTGTCTCTATTGGTTGAATTAATTACGAAATGATGCCAAACACTCTCATCCTTGCGATTGAAATTAATGACCGCATTTGACTTGTCCCCAAGTGCATCTAAATAACGAGAGGCAATTTTCTTGCGAAATAAATTGTCATCTTCAAGTGCTGTCAATTTGACAGACAAAATTGCCGCTTGTAACTCGTCAAGCCTAGAATTAGTGCCCAAAATTTTGTGTTCATATTTGGATTCCCCCTTACCGTAGGACCTAAAAGACTCGATAAATCTTGCAGAATCCGTTGAATTGGTTGCAATCCCCCCTCCGTCTCCATAGGCCCCAAGATTTTTAGTGGGATAAAAAGAAAATGCCCCGAAATCTCCAAATGTCCCTACGTGTTGAGACCCAATTTTTGCCCCATGTGCCTGGGCGCAATCTTCGATTAGAGCTATTCCAGTACCTTCGATGGCAGTGCTTATGGCATCCACATTCGCGGCACCCCCAAATAGGTGAACGGGAACTATTGCCTTGGTGGTTGATGAAATTGCGTTTAGGACGGCCGAGACATTGATACATCCAGTTTCAAGATCAACATCAACTGGTATTGGTGTCGCACCAACCTTGGCTACTGCGAGCCAAGTCGCATGAAATGTGAAACCAGGTACGATGACCTCATCGCCCAGTCCCACGTTCGCTGTTCGAAGAGCAATTTCAATCGCGTCCAAACCATTGCCCACACCCAAAAAATAGTTTGAACCTAGATACGCAGCAAACTCGCTTTCGAACGCCGCTAATCTCTCACCAAGAATATAGTTTCTGGAAGCAACCACTGACTGGGCAGTTGTCTCGAGCAGCGTCCGCACGTTCTCTGACTTCGGTTCAAGTGAGTAAAAGGGAATCTGAATCATACTGTGAGGGTCCAATTTAAAAAAGCCGGGTATTCTCTTATGTAGTCAGCCTCGTCAAAATGATGCGACGCTAGCACTAGACAGATTCCATCTGAAGTAAAACTGTGCAAGTCCCTCCAAAGGCCCGGTGGTAGTAGCAAGCCAACGTCAGGACTTTGCAATGTATGGGATTCAGAATTAACTCCATCAGTTAGATCGACAGTGAATTTGCCTGAAATGGCAATTATTAGCTGTCGCAAGTTCCTATGGGCGTGAGCGCCTCGGCTTGCAAACTGTTCGACTCCATAAATGTAGTAAATTCTATGAATTTCAAATGGGAGGTCTTCCCCAGATTCAACTACATTCAGAGAGCCAGTGCCGTCTTTGAAGCTACGTATATTTATTAATTGACCGATCAAGGCCCTCCCCCGACCAAATAAGCGATTAAGAACTAAACCTCCTTCCAAGGATAAATGAATGTTGACTAGAGCCCAAAGCGTAATCACCGCATTAATAGATCTCGAATACATGTCTGTGACAACTGGAAAAGCAGACCTAAATAATGAAATAGTTCTCGGAAGCCGGTTTGCGGACATGCATCCAGTGAATAAATACATGTATCGGCCACTAATTTCGCCGATGTTTTTCTTACCCAAAAAAACAAACACTAAAACTGCGTTGTCGGTAATCATGGCAAGCCCACTAAGGAGATTTTGCATTCGAAATGACTTATTAGCTATTGATGCGTCCTCCACATCGGAAGAGATTTCATCCACAGCAGCGCTTTTGTTTCTGAACACTTCGTCAGTCAACCCAGCAATAAGCACTCCAGTGTACTCAGTAAAACTCAGCCAACCCCTCTCAAACTTTATAGCTACCCTTGATCCAAGCGCAGAAATTATCTTGGGTTTTAATAAGCGGCGAAACACAATCTTGACTGAAACACACATCTACTCCAGGGCGCCAAAAGGCCAAACGAATATACTCGTGAATGCAATTGAGTTGAAAGATCTTGAAGTGCTAAAGGAGCAAGGATGGTTAAAGTCTCCGCAATCGTTGCCGCGTACAACCATGGTCGCTTCATTTATCAGGCAATTCAGAGCTTGGCGACGCAGGTTGATGAAGTCATAGCCCTTGATGATGCGTCAAGTGACAATAGTTGGGAAAATATCACTAGGACAGCAAGTGAGTTTAACAACGTTATTGCATTAAGAAACAGCGAAAATTTGGGAATTTCTGCGACTTATAACAAGGGAGTTGCCAACTCAACGGGCGATATTTTACTTTTTCAAGGTGGAGACGATATTTCACTCCCGTGGCGAAGGGTTGCGCAAGAATTGACACTTTCAAATCGAGAGATTTCCTTGTCTTTTTCCAACGCCCATATAATTTCAGAGTTAGGCTTACTGCTGAGCTCAGAGGAGGCTCCAGAACTTCTGGATAAAGTAAGGCCAAAAGACATATTCCAAAGATTGCTCAAAGAAGGCAACTTTATCTGTGGTGCGACAGTGGCTATGCGTCGTGAAGATTTCTTAATTTCCAACGGTTTCAGCCCTTCCTTGCAGCATCTGCAAGACTATTTCATGTGGCTAAAGTTGGCTCGTATTGGAAATTTCTACCAAGAGGAAGTTCCTGTTGCGATGTATAGGAAACATGCGGGCAATATTTCAGCTGCAGTTACACAAATAGACTCAAGAACTAAAGCACTGGAAACAGAATTGGCTGCAATTAGGTCGTTTTTCGAACGCAAGCCATCATCTTTCTAGGCATAGTACAGGCAAAAAAGAAAACGTCAGTGTGCAGCTAGCTCTTCATGAAGTAACAAATTATCCGAGCAAATATCAACTTTCGCTTCCTCGGCCCAGTTAACTCAAATTAATAGCTGCTTCAGTTTCTTTAGTCTCGAGTAAATCTAGAAGGTATGCCCCATAACCTGATTTTGGATATCTCGAGGCTTCTTCTGCTAACTGCTGATCTGAAATGTAGCCCAGCCTCCAAGCGATTTCTTCGGGAACGGAAATTTTGGTTCCTTGTCTTTGCTCTAAGACTTTCACGAATTGTCCCGCCTCGTGCAAAGAGTCAATAGTGCCCGTGTCTAACCATGCTGTTCCGCGTCTAAGTGGTTCAACGTGAAGTTCCCCTAATCCCAGATATGCAAGATTCAAATCCGTAATTTCTAGCTCTCCACGAGGCGAGGGTTGGAGCGTTTTAGCCAGACTTACAACCTTGTTGTCATAGAAATACAATCCAGGAATAACGTATTTACTTTTTGGATTCGAAGGTTTTTCTTCAAGGCTTTTTACTCGGCCGTTTTCGAACTCTACAACTCCGTAGTGGTGTGGGTTGTTGACACGCTGGGCAAAAACAGTTGCTCCGTTGCGGTTAGGCAAAGACTGGAGCGTTTGCCCCATCCCTGCACCATGAAAAATGTTGTCTCCAAGTATCAGGGCAACGGGTCTATCTTCGATGAAGGATTCGCCAATAAGAAAAGCCTCTGCCAGCCCCTTGGGTTCGTACTGGATGGCGTACTCCAGGCAAATTCCCCACTTTTTGCCGTCACCAAGCAACCGCCTAAATTGGGCCTGTTCATGGGGAGTGGTAATAACCAAAATTTCCCTAATCCCGGCAAGCATCAAAGTGCTCAATGGGTAGTAGATCATAGGTTTGTCATATATTGGCATGAGTTGTTTTGACGTTGCGATTGTCAAGGGGTGGAGTCTGGTTCCTGAACCACCCGCCAGGATGATACCCCGAATTTTGCCTTTTATAGCCGACCCCCAACCTAGAATTAGTTAGGGCTAGCCTACAGTGGTAAGCGCGGAGGGGGAAAGATTGAGACTCTTAGTAACTGGTGGGGCAGGCTTCATCGGATCAAACTTCGTGCGCCGCACCAGAGCTATGCGCCCAGACGTATCCATAACTATTTTGGATGCCCTTACATATGCCGGACGACTGGGTAATCTTCAGGGATTGTTAGGGGAAATTGATTTGGTCGAAGGTTCAATCAATTCGCCGGAGCTAGTAGAAAAGCTTGTTTCTCAATCGGATGCGGTAGTCCATTTTGCTGCTGAGAGCCATAACGACAACTCATTGGTCAACCCCTTTACCTTCATTGAGACCAACATCTTCGGTACTTACAATTTGATTCAAGCATGCGTAAAGCATGAGGTGCGTTTTCACCATATATCGACAGATGAGGTATTTGGTGATTTACCTATAGGCGGGTCGGAAAAATTCGACAACCTGACGCCTTACAACCCTTCTTCGCCTTACTCGGCGAGTAAGGCATCAAGCGATTTGCTAGTTCGAGCCTGGGTTCGTTCCTTTGGTTTACGGGCAACCATATCAAATTGCAGCAATAACTATGGACCGTACCAGCACGAAGAAAAACTGATCCCACGCAACATTCTTCTAGCGGCTACAGGCATCAAACCAAAGCTTTATGGCGATGGCCTAAATGTTCGCGACTGGATTCACGTTGACGACCACAACGATGGGGTTTGGGCGATTCTAGAACACGGTCAAATTGGTGAAACTTACCTTCTGGGGGCCAACGGTGAGCGATCCAATTTGCAAGTCATAAGGGCGATACTTGAACATTTGGGCTTGCCAGATGATTTTGTTGAGTTTGTTCGGGATCGACCCGGTCATGATAGGCGTTACGCGATAGACGCTAGTGCGACCTTCAACCAGCTTGGATGGAAGCCAACGCACACATCCTTTGAAGCAGGGCTAACCTCTGTGATTGAGCACTATGTCGATGTGGTCAAGCGTGGCGCCGTGGATCTGTCAAAGTTAGCGGGAGCGGATCACTCGGTTTCGAAGCCAAAGTAAGGGTCAATAAGACTTTCAGTCGGATGGCTACGCGAATATCGGAGGACTTCGAGTACGGCTCGGCCAAAGCCACTTAGCGATTTCATAGACTTTCTGGATTCTGATTCAAGGTGAATAACTCTTGCACATGTGCAAACTACATTTTTATATCCGGCGGCGACAGCTCGGGTTCCAAAATCAACATCGTTCAACCCAACTTTGAATGCCTCATCCAAGCCTTGCAGGCTATTCCAAAGCTGCTTTCTCATAAGTGCGCAGGCGAAGGTTACGGCAGAAACCTCAAAACAGTGTTCGGTTGCAGGTACTCGGATTCCGGGTCGGGTTCCCGAAAATACATGGCCAGCAAGTCCTCTGTATCCAAGGGCAATGCCAGCGTGCTGAATCAAACCATTTGGGTAAAGGAGCAACGCGCCAACGAGTCCCACTTCCGGTTCGCGAAGGTGCGATACCAAGTCGGTTAACCAGGAGGGTGTTTGGATCAGGGTGTCATTATTTAGTAGGCAGACCAGGCCTGACTTCACGGATGCGACGCCAAAATTAATGATCTTGGAGTAGTTAAACTCACCTGGGGTAGGCAGCACTTGTATTTTTTCAGAGGCAAGGTCGGCTAAATAATTCAGAGTTTCAGGTTGCTCGGAGTCGTTATCCAGAACGAGCACCTTGTAATTCGGGTAACTTGTAATTGTCTGGATAGATTCTAGGCAGGGACGCAATATATCAATGCGGTCTCGCGTGGGGATGATTATTGTGACTTCTGGAAACTCAGCAACAGCGTGGTCTATGTCGTGCACTCCAAGACCAAGCCAAACTGGAGTAGCCAACTTTGTGCGCCTAATGAGATATGAAACTACGGTTTTGAGCAACGGTACCTCCCCTCTGTTTAGGTTAGTTCTAAATGCGTAAATCGTTAGCGTTAGCAGCCATGCTTGCTTGGGAAGACGTTAAACAGGCCTACCGACGTTCAACTATTGGCCCATTTTGGATAACCGCCAGTATGGCGGTTCAGATTGGATCTATGGGCGTTGTTTTTGGAATTATTTTCCACACACCGTTATTCGAGTACTTGCCATTTTTAGCATCGAGTATCATCCTGTGGTCACTCATTTCAGTCACCGTCGTCGAAGGATGTATGGCTTTTATCAGCGCTGAGGGCATGATAAAGCAACTTGACATGCCATTGTTCATTTACAGCGTGCGAGTTGTTATTCGCAACAGCATAACGCTAATCCATAATATAGTCATCATTCCATTAGTTTTTTTGGCCGTAGGCCACCCGATGAGCTGGCAAGTTATTCTTCTGATTCCAGGCCTTGTGATAGTTATTGCGAATCTTAGTTGGATGGTTGTCGTTTTAGGTATGGTGAGTGCACGTTTTAGGGACATACCTCAAACGGTGGCAGCTGCCATGACAATCATCTACTTCATCACTCCGGTAATGTGGCAGCCAAAGTTGGTCCCAGACTCCCAAGCGCACTGGCTGCTAGGCCTTAACCCTTTTTATCACCTGCTTCAGCTCTTGCGATTGCCGTTTTTGTCTGCAGTCCCAACACTCGAAAACTGGCTACTTAGCTGCGGATTCGCACTTGTCGGCTGGGCGATAACTGCCTTGACTTTCAAAAAATTCGGCAAACAGATTGCATACTGGGTGTAGCAGTGGCACATATCAAATTTGATTCAGTGAGTGTTGAATTCCCGATATTCAACGCAAATGGCCGCTCCCTAACATCGAGATTGTTGGAGGCAGCCACTGGTGGACGCTTGGATAGAGATCCAGATGGCCGGGTTATGGTGCGAGCCTTGCATGGGCTTGACTTTGAGATTGTCGAAGGAGAGCGTGTTGGCCTAATTGGTCACAATGGTGCGGGTAAATCTACTCTGTTGCGGGTGCTTTCGCGGGTATATTGGCCGCAATTAGGAAAGGCAAAAATTGCCGGCAACGTGACCTCACTCATTGATATTGGCTTAGGTATTAATCCAGAGGCGACAGGTCGGGAAAATGTCTTTATTCGAGGTGCACTGCTTGGCTTAAGCAAGCAAGAACTGACCGCAAAATTCGATGAGATCGTAGCGTTCTCGGAGTTAGGTGACTTCATCGAGATGCCAGTTCGAACCTATTCATCGGGTATGCATTTGCGCCTGGCCTTCGCCGTTTCCACCGTGGTTCGACCCGAGATTTTACTTATGGACGAGTGGTTGTCTGTGGGAGACGAGAGTTTCAAACACAAGGCCGAGGAGCGCCTGACTAACCTTGTGGACACAGCCAAGATTCTGGTGATTGCCAGCCACTCACGTGATCTACTTGAAAAAACTTGCACGCGGGCACTTTGGCTGGAGCATGGCCAAGTGAAGATGGATGCTCCTGTGCATGAGGTGACCAAGGCTTACTTCGGTAACTAGGTT
>Ga0213919_1001132_pt1 | contig 10068 bp, 12 predicted proteins | sample McNCre317MG_FD_161056 | JGI IMG/M metagenome (GOLD analysis project Ga0213919, IMG submission 161056) | Freshwater microbial communities from McNutts Creek, Athens, Georgia, United States - 3-17 MG | ecosystem: Environmental > Aquatic > Freshwater > Creek | place: USA: Georgia | collected... | reverse complement strand
AGTAGGGGTTATGTTGATATTTCTAAACGAGCCGTTGTTAGATTCAAACTGCGAGATAACCCAATTATCATCCGCTGTGCGGGTTATATCACGCGGGAAATAGTTGTTGTGAGTGATGGTAATAACGTCATTGCTTTGCGCGTAATGCAGCTCAAACAAATCATCTTCTTCATAAGGCGTTACCAGCGTATAGACGCGGGAAACAATCGCGCCGCCAGCAAAAGCCGTATAAGTGGATGTATCCAGATAGTTACCCAGATAATCCTTGAGCTTAAAATCATTGAGGGTAGCATCGGATACGCGGTAAAACCTGCCGTTCACCTCAACCATTCCTGCTTCATCTTCAATAAAAACATCGTTACCATCAATAAAGCCATGCAAGGCACTGGTAAAAACACCCTGGCTTGCCTGTGTAATGCCTGTGATGGTTTTTGCAGACTCCAGAACCTGCGCCCCATCCTTAATGATACGCATATAGAGATGCCCCAACTCAAGGATATAGGTTTGCTCCTGATTGAACTGGAACTTGATAACCCGCGATTTCCTACCGTAATACCGCGTTGGAGCAATGAATTTCAGCCCTGCGCGGTTAGATAAACTGCCCGAAAGGTCAACAGTGAAATTACGGCACTTACTTAATCCGGCGCGGTAAAAATCCGCATCAACCCTGCCGTGATACTCTTCCGCGACTTCGCCAGAACTAAAATTTGTGAAGCTGGACTTCATGCTAATACCTTATCCGCACAAATTCACTTTCTTGCTGCATATCCGGCTTGGATTGGGTTTTTTCTATCTTGATTGCTTCGGAAAGCCAGACCTGATAAGCCTTTTTCACTTCCGCTACCAATGCAGCATCTGCCTTGAGGGTTGGAGCAATATGTTGCGCAAGGAGCAAGGAAAGAATCTGCACAAATTCTTCTGTAAATTCCTCCTCATCCTCTATCAAGCAGTTATACAAAATAACGGCATTCTCAACATCGCAGAGGATGACCTTGCCACCACTAGGGTTTGACTGCTCCTTGTAGGCGGGAATATCATTGCGATCATGATTGCGAGTTGCGCCGTTATACAGCATATTGATGCGCTTACAGGCGGCTGGATATTCATAGCGATATAGCCAATCATCCGGCGGAGTGCCAAGGGATTGTAAAGCTTCCTGCCTTTCAGCGAACCCCCAAACCTTAGCGCGCAGAAGCAGACCAGCGCAGTGGTCAAAATAAAGGCGGCAAGCAACGGCGGCGGCTGAATTGTCACTATCTATATTATCAATGAGGCGGCTGATGCCTATCTGCAATAACGCCATGTTGCAAATAGTCGTTTTGGTGCTTGCCATCAGGGATACCCATTAGTCACTCGTTTTTTTACGGCTGTTGAACACAGCGAAGGCTTCCGCTACTGCGGATTCTTCCACATCATAACCAACAAACTCAGCTATCAGTTTAACGCGGGGTTTTCCGGCTTTTGTGTAATCTGTATCAGGGTCAAGGGCAGATATGGCGGTAACAATATCTTCCAGCTTATCTTCAACGATTGCTACCTGCGTAACCTCATTTACAACATCACCATCCACAACTTTATTGTTGCGCTCCTTGAGGAAATAAGGCTCTTTCAGTGATTCCGCCTGTACGGCAGCTTCAAAGGGTGACTTACGCTTTTCCAGTACAACATCGCCTTTGCTGAGATCGTGCAATAAGTGATGCACAATTTCAGTGGGGCTAGTGAAAACATCGCCTTTTTTGCCGCATATATAGTGCGGCTTGGAAACGCTGAAATCACCCAATGCTTTGTATCGGAAAACCATAAATCACCCCTTGTTGTTTACGCTAGACCCTGCGCTGTGAATGTTGCAATCTCTGCATCAAACACTATGCGAGCCGTGATTTTACCTTGTGAGAAATCACCGTTAGCTACCGTGAAATACAAATCAATGTAATCCTGATAAGGCACGGAGTTAGCGTAAGGCAGTTCAAAGTTAAACTCTGTGCCAGCCGCTAAGCCATTAGTGATGGTAAACAAAGTGGCGATGGTTGCAGCACTGCCGAAAGCCTCGTTATCATCGGTGCGCAATGTGACAACAGCGGTGGAATTATCGCCAGTATCATCAAAGGTTTCAGTGACAACAATGTTAATAACGCCCTTCCGGAGCTTGCCAAGGTCAGAGGGAGTGGTGAGTGCTATTTTATTGGTAGAAGCGGCGGAGGCTGTAATAGCCTGTCCATCGCTGAAATAAGTACGGTCATCGGTATACATGGGTATTCTCCTTTTATTTAAACATCATGTTGCAAGAGTACGGTAACGCTGAGCGTTCCGGTAACATCTATGGTGCTGGTAGCATCAATGGTTGCGGCAGAGCCAGACCAGTTGAGGTAAAGGTCAATAGCTGTTGAGCTACCATCCAGACCTGTAATAGCCGTGATTCCCGCCTTTTTGCCTGTGCCAGTGCCACCAGAAAGTGTTATCGTGCCAGTTACTGCGCCGAAATCAACTTCGGTGGAGGTAAGCGCAGCATCTCCGGCATTACACGCCGCAGAGCCAAGCCCCATAACAAAAGCCGCATCTCCTGCGCCGCCAGTAAGGGCAGAACCCTCTACAAATCCTGTGTAATTCTGGAACGCTGCAATCGGTGTGATGATAGCATTATCAAAATCAAACAGCTTATGTGAGCCGGAAGAGCCAGAACCCGCCGCATCCGTGACTGTCAAACGCACTTTATCCAGCGTGAAATCCAGCGTGACAAGATTCCCGATTTGGGAAACTGAGCAGCCGATAACACCGCTAGAAGGCTGATTGACTACACCCACGCCCTCCATGCCGCCAATAGCGGTTTTAGGCAATACGATGCTGGTTGCCTCCACATCCGACAGAACGGCGGTTATTGTGCCGCTAGTGTAGGATGTGCAGGTAAAGCGGTAACGGCGCGGGACATTGCCGTTATTGGTTTTTACACCCGATAACGCCAAGGTTGCTGCCGTAGCTGTGGTGGATTCCGCCGTGGTGTAGCTTACGCCATCCTCGGTATATTCCAGCCGCACCGCACCTGTGATGGTTGCGCCAGAGGCATTGTAGATGAAGGACTTACCCACACCTACATAAAGGTCATTGCCCGAACCTGTAGCTGTAAAGCTTTTGGTTATGCTGCTCATTAGGATACCACACCTTCGCTGGAAAGAATTTCATCGGCGCGGCGGATAGGTATGCCGTTCCATACGAGTTCTTCAAAGCTTGTGCCAAACTGGTTATTGGCGGTCATGTAGCCGAGCTGTGCATATGAGCCACGCTGCGCTTGAAGCTGAAGATTGGTGAAAATATCCGCATTTGCATAGATGATTTTCTTACCGCCCTTTTTCGTAACGCGAGCAAGCCCCTTAACAATAAGCTCCGGCAATTTAGCTTGGGATGCGTTATTGGTATTGAGCAGGTTTACATCAATGTTGGCGATACGGCACACGCGCTTCCAATCCGTGATGGAGATACCAGCAGACCATGACATGAGCGTGGAGTGCATACGCACCGGATAGCCGTTAGCATCCGGCTTGGAAATACAACCATCACCAGAAGCATCTTTCTCATGGAGAATCTGCAAGCCAGCAGGGAAGCCCTTCTGATAGATGCCGTGCATTTCCGTGGGATGCCAATCAATAATCCACATGGATGTATTAACTGAACTTACACCACCGCCATCAATGATATTTGCGCCATTTTCAAGCGAAGTATCATTATAGAGCTTGGAAAGACCATTGAAGGAATCAGGATTGATAGCAGTAGAACCGTTGAAGATAGTATATTCAAGCTTCTGCCCCAGAGCCATTGCGTGCTCATCCATTTTCTGCTTCATGTAGCGACCGGAATCCTCACCCCAAGTAAGGAAGGTTTTGTGGTCAACTTCCATGCGGGTTTCCAGCGAAGCAACTCCATACCGTACAGAATCAACATCGCTTTTACTGGCAGCGATACCGCGACCTGCGCGACCATAGAATACTTCCGGCAAGCTGGTGTTGACATGGGTAACGTGGCTTGTAGTATCGTTGGTTGCCATCCAAGGCATATCCATAACGACATTTTCAGCGCGCCCCATTACATTGACAATATCGCCAAGGCGACCATCAGGATCGCGCCCCTTGAGCGAATCCATCAGTGTGTAAGTTTCTGAACCATAAACAGTCATAAAATAACCTTTTTTAAAAGAGAATTGCGCCCTATTAAAAAAGGTAAATTTTTCACAAAACCGTTAGCAACATATTTTTTGAATCTGTAAAATTCATGAATTGCAATAGGGTGCTATAACTCTAAGCCCATGTATGTTTTCTTTTCTGCCGCAACTGTTGTTGTGGTTGTGCCATCAATGGAATCATCCGCGAATTGCTGCGAAATAGCCGAGAGGAACTTAATGAATGGCAAGCGCAACATCGCGCCGGATTCCATCATGGCATCCTTTAGCTCTCCACTTGGGTCAACCTTTGCAAAGAGCTTATCAATTCCCGCTACCGTGGCGGGAAGCTTTGCACCGCCAACATCAGGGTCTTTCTGGACTTCCTCCTTCCAAGCTTGCGCCTCTGCCTTCATGGCTTCCGTTTTTGCTTCATCCCAACTTTTCAGCAATGCCTTATCGCCTTCAACGCGAAGGTCAACGAGCTTTTGCAGGGCTTCTTGAGGGAGCTTGCTTTCTTTGCCAAAATCTTTGAGTGATGTGATATAGCCATCATCCATCGCAATACCTTCTGGCAAGGAGAAATCAGTGTATTCAATCTCTGGCGTGGCTTCTGGTGCAGGAGTTTCTACGCCCAAAGCTTCCGCGATGCTTGAGGGTTTGGATACCGGCTGTTCTGCGGTGGCAGTTTCGCTAACTGCTCCATCCGTCACTTGCGTTGTTTCCGTTACTGCTGTTTCTTGCGTTGTTTCGGTCATTGATATTTTTCTCCAGTTCTTCTAGTTGCATTGAAATATATTCTTTTGGAAATTGAAGTTTCAGGAACTCCAAAAGATTTAACGCCACACTCTGCCTGCCCACAAGATAGGTGGAGTGGTGCTTGCTGCTTACAGAATGGGGAATGGTATCAATCCCGCAATCCCGAAGTATCATTGCCACAACATACCTGCCAGACGGGGAGCGCATAACCTCACCCCAATGTTCAAGCATAAGCTGCTGCGCTGCATCTTTAGGCTGCATAATTACCGCCACTTGTTAAAGCATTCTCGCCGGATGTATCCGTTTGTGACAGCGTGCGGTTGCGTTCTGCGTCCATCATGGATTTTTGCTGCTGCGCCGCTTCTGCCTGTGCTTGCTGCCTTGCTTGGCGTATCTGCGCCGTGACATCATCCGCGTGAATGTTTTGCGGGGATATGGCTAAGGAATCCGCGAACTCCTCAATGGTTTCATCCAAGTTAAGCTTATCAATAGCATCAGGATAAACAGGCATGACGCGAGTTTCCACCAATTCAAGGAATCGCTCAACATTCGCAACAGATTTAGATTTTTGCGCCTGTGCAAGTGTAGAGATGAACTCAACCATAAGCGGCTTGCCTTCTAGCTCTTTAGGCGGTTTGGCTATCTTGCCGCGCAGCCATGCCGACTGAAAAATGAAATCAATCATCGGTGAGTGCAGATCAAACGCTGTGGATTCCGCCAGAGGCGTGAGCATGGATAATTTCTCATCCTGCGTTGCTAGAGTTTGCGCGGCTGTTAAGGCGGGGCGATTTGCAATATCCAGCATTGTGGTGAGCAGCGGAACGAAATACGCACTCCTAACGCGCTCCTCCAGCAGATTCACCTTATCAACCGCCATACGGAAATCAGGGTTTATCTCAAATGCTTTGCGGTAGGGATTTGCTCCGGTAAGCAAGCCATTCACATAAACGGTATCGTTTGCATCCGTTGACAAAAAGGCATTTTGAAGGCCGCTATCTGCAAGCATTGTGGGGCGCACCTGTTGCGAAATGCCTTGATAAATGCGCTTATCCAGCAGATTGCTTGCCTTATTATCACTGAGTGCGACAGAGCCACAACCATAAGCCCAGACATCATCACCAGTAACATGCATCCGGCTGCACATGAACGGCTTGAGATCATAACCTTTGATGCTCAGGAAGCCTTCTTTTTGCCCCAATTTATCTTTCCATATCCATACAGAAGCCCATTTTTTATCTTGGGAAAGCTTACTGCCCTTTTTATAATTCCGGTTTGGCTCAATGATATGGTAAACGGTGTATTTAGTTTTATAATCGCCCTCGTCATATCGCCGCTTGACAACAGCGGGGGTTTTGTCCTTGAACTTCATCACGAACTGATAGCTGTTAAGCTGCACCATGCGCAGGAGTGTATCCACACGCGCCGCCGCATCTGTGCCTATCATGAACGTGCCAAACGCCAAGGAATATGCGCGGATAATATCCGCATCGTCATCTTCAAGCATCAATACGCTCGTGCCGTAATCCATCTGGGTAAGGTAATGCGGCTCTAGTTTGTTGTAGATATTTGAGCCGGATATAATGGTTCTCACTACCTCACCAGAATTATAGAGCCATTCCTTCACTGGCTGGAAGTCGGCAAGCTGCTTGTCATCATAACCAAACTGAAACCACCGCATGGAACTGGAGGACATAAGCGTATGCATTCCACGCGCCGCTGTTCTGCGCACATGGAGGATATTGCTAGACACAAGCTCTTGGTCATTCTGCCTTCCGTCATTATCCGATTCATTATTGAAATAAGCAGAGCGTGGCGCAAGATAGGTGCGTATATCCTTCCAATGCGGCAAGCAGTTGTTATAAGTTGCTGTCAGGCAATCAATCAAATAGGAGTAGTGTTTTTCGGCTACCAGCATATCAAACCCCATACAGTTGCGCTAATGCGCTTTTGGCGGTGGATTGCACACCCGCGCCGGATGTTTTAACGGTGCTGGATGCTGCCGCGCCCTGCAACCTACGCTTACGCTCTTCAACGGCGGATTTCTGCACCTGAAAATCCCCCGCTGTTGCAACTCCTGTTGGGTATTGTGCGAGCAGGTCAGGATTTTTGGTTTTAGAGATGCTTTGCCAGTATCCGGCGATAGTCTTTTGATACTCTGCCGCTGCCCTAGCGTTCTGCTGGTTGATAATATCCGTAACGGCTGGACTAATTGCCAGCTTTCCCTGAGCGTTGAGTACGTTGCCCTTATCATTAAGCGTCAGGCTGTTTTGCTTGCGGAACTCATTAGCATTGCCAGCCCCAAATGAGCCAGAAAATCCAAGCTGAACCATCTGAATTTCAGTGTTGGTCAAACCAGCAAGCGCGAGCTGCTCCGGCGAGTATTGCTTACGCAACTCACCCGATGCCCTTAACTGCGCTGCTGTTGGTAGTGCCATAATTATTTACCTTTAAAAATAACGGTAAATTTTTCACTTGGCGTAAGGCAATTAGTATTTTACCACATCGGGATTCCTGCTGCGGTTAGTCGGGCGGATATGCTCCAGCCCTCGCACCTCTTCCGATAACGGCTGATAGAACGTGTAGCTCAAGCTATCGGCTAGCGCGGGTGATGCAAGGCGCAATTCCTTACGCCGCTTGCTATCCTTCGCCTCAATCTGTATCTGGCGATTGCTGGTGTAGAACCACTGGAAGCCGCAAAGCTCCTGTTGCAACACATCGCTATCCGGCACGATGCACGGCTCATCATCAAACCAATCGCGCATAATGCCCCAGCACCGAGCGCGAGCGTTCAGGTATTTAGATTCTGCGCCTTCCTTGATTGCCGCATTCACCGGAATGATTAAATCACCGAAGCCAAGCTCTATAAGCCTGTCACACACACCCTTACCCACGCCGATTGTATCAATAAATATAGCTTTCGGCTTATAATCCGCAATCAACCCCAGAATATGCCCCACAAGCTGCATGGTTGCGGTTTGTATAACTTCGCTTTTTGGTACTTCATAGCTCTTATAAACGATGCGCCCCTGCCTGATGGATACACCCATTGCATCCTTGCCATCACCTGCAGGGTCAACACCAATAACCACAGGCGCAGGATTGTGCGCAGTAAGCCACGCTGGAGTAATGGTATGCCTAGCCTTCTGGACTGCCTCAGGTACGATAAATGCACCATCTGCGCTTGCTTCAAAGGCTTCTGCCACCGTGCATGGGAACTCTTGCCTAAAATGCGGCTCTCCTCTATCCATGCTTGCTATCTTGTTCCTGCGCCACAATATTTGCTCTTTATCAAGCCCGAAGCGTTCAGCAAGCTCAACCTCATCGAGCGTCATCGTAAACTCGCCTTGTGTGCGATACTCATCCTGCCAAAACCACGGTATAAACACCAAGCGATAGCCATTCAGTCCCTTGAGAGCATCCATGCACATTTTATGGTATAAATTACCCATGCCATTTGCGGTGGATTCCAAAATAATCTCCGTTCCTTCACCCTCTGGGATTGTTTGAAAAAGCCCCGCGCTAATGTAAGAGCCGTTTTGCCACATCGCCACCTCCGTTCCGTGTAGGTATTGATAAGCACCAGAACGCCCTACATTCTGGTTGCCGGAGCTACCTATAGCATATCCAGAGCCTGTATCTGCGATAACCATTTTTGTTGCGGAATTAACAGAGAGTGGAGGCTTGAAATCATCGGGCATGTTGTTGTAGTAATTCTTAACCATACCAAAAATGTTTTTAGCGGCGTCATCGGTGTTGGCGAGAATGAAGCATTTTTTACCCAATGATGTTGATATTTTATGAAAAATCCTAGCCGCAGCCCATGTGCTGCACCCTTGTTGACGACCCTTCACAACAATGATGCGAACCTTACCAACTTCACGCAACATCTTATTAGCTTGAAATTCTAGGTATTTCTGAGACTTATTTAAAACAAAAGGGATGGATGCACCCTCTTTTGGCGTAATCATCAAGCAGTTGCGGCAGAAATATGGAAAATCAGACGCAAGCCTGTCTAGCTCATCATCAGTAAGGCTATCTGCTATCTGATTCATGGCGAGCCTTTATGCGGTCAATCAGGCGGGAGCGCGGCGTTTCTGTTATCTCCAACTTATCATTGAAGCCACCTAAGTGGCGCATCATGCTATCCAACGCGCCTTTCTTGTCATGCAGCTTAACCTTGACCTCACCGCCTTCACTGCTGAACTTATACACAACCTCAGAAACCGCGGCTTTCTGCTCGCGGGTTAAATCGTTAGAGTCTTTAAGCTCATTACCGGAATGATTCCAACTCATGTAATCATCTATATTCGCAAAACCTATCTTAGCGTACTCTTCAAGCACCATATCTTGCGTGATGCGCGTGCGTTCGGAGCGTTTTTTCTTCTCCTCAACTATAGCGGCGGCTATGTGTGGTTTCATTAGGTTCTCGCAACCGATGTTTCCAGCAGCATTTTTACTATACCCAGCCCTGATTGCTGCCTGCGTGGCATTTAAATCAACCAAATACTCTTCAATAAATCTTTGCTCTTTCGGTGTAAATTTCGCCATACCTAAAAATCGTAAGAATAAACAACTGACGCAGGTGGATAGACATCAACCCTTACGCCATTTTCATAATATGACCTTAAAATTTTCACATTACTGGATTCAACCTTTTTTATTATTCTGCTTGAACCCTGCTTTCTCCCCGCCTTATACTTATAGCCAAGCTTCAACCTTATTCTTCGCGCATAACTAACTGAAATCCTAAGCTCATGCGCGATAAACTCATCTGATACGAAATGCCCCTGCTTCATGAAGCTGAGTATCAGAATCTCGCGCTCTTTTTTGGTCATCACCCCCTCCCAGCCAGCATCATGCTACTTCCCCATAAACAGGCTCAACATCCACGAAGCTCGGCATGGGTGGCTGCTCTGCAAGCCACTTTGCGAAATACCTCTTGCCCCAACGTAAGCGCTCGTCCTCGGTTTCCTTCAGACGATTATCCACGATCACCTCATGAGTTCCCATTTCGCGTTGCAGGTTGCGGCGGAGTAATTCGCCCCCCCACTCCCCGTTGATGCTCTGCCCGGCAAAAAAAGGCGTGGGCGCGGAGAATATCAACACATCGCCGCGCTTGCCGTAGAACCGCAGCGGCTCGAACCATGTACGGTAGTTCTGGT
>Ga0213919_1001131_pt1 | contig 10072 bp, 16 predicted proteins | sample McNCre317MG_FD_161056 | JGI IMG/M metagenome (GOLD analysis project Ga0213919, IMG submission 161056) | Freshwater microbial communities from McNutts Creek, Athens, Georgia, United States - 3-17 MG | ecosystem: Environmental > Aquatic > Freshwater > Creek | place: USA: Georgia | collected... | reverse complement strand
GAAGGACTGGTATATAAAGAATTTGATAGAAACATACATGTGTTTTCAGACCTTATACCAATTAGAGAAATCAATCGTGTAATTGGTATAGACTTTGGATGGACAAACCCTACAGCAATTCTAACTATCCTTGTAGACTACGATAATAATTACTGGGTAACAGACGAATACTACAAAACAGGTAAAACAATGGAGGATATTATCAACTATTGTAGAACGCTTCGTGGTAATTCATTCTATCCAGACCCAGCAGAACCAGACCGTATAGAAGAACTACGCAAAGCAGGATTTAATATACAAGACGTTTCAAAAGATATAGAGTTTGGTATTACTTGTGTTCAAAGACTATTTAGAACTAATAAGATTAAAATACATGCTTCATGTACCAATCTTATATTTGAACTAGAAAACTACAGATACCCAGATAAAAAATCAGGACATAATGAACCAGAAGTACCTATAAAAGAAAACGACCACTTATGTGATGCACTTCGTTATGTTGTGTACAACACAGCACCTGTAGAAGATAACACAGCTTTATTGTGGAAAGTGTCCAAGAATAGACAACGCAATCCTAATATGCGTTAGTATTGTAGTATGGATAATCTAAATCAATCACTTTTTGGCACAATTCGACAAGAAATAAATGACTTTGTTAATAACTACATCGAAGTAGTACCTGGATTCAACTTTAATCAATACGAAACAATCAAACGTATACATTTGTATACTAATTCACGTTACTATGACCAATCTCTTTTTAGTGGTCGTGAAAAGATATTTTTTAATATTTCAAACTATCGTAAACAAGCAGTATCAACCTATCTAAACATTGATACTAAAGATATTCGTTTGCAACCAATGAATCCTTTGAGTGAATGGAGTACTTTTCTCTTGGAGAAAGAACTTAAGCTTTGGATGAAAACTAACAATATACCTAAGAAACTCAACGAACTTGCTGAAGAAGCTGCAACATATGGTTCTGTTGTGCTTAAAAAAACCAACAAAGGTGCTGAAATTGTAGATTTGCGTAGACTATTCCTTGACCCTACAGTACGAAGAATTAAAGATTCTCGTTTTATTACAATCAAACACTATTTAACACCTACAGAACTTCGTGCAAAAGTAAAAGACGGATGGAATAAAGATGCTATTGAAACTATTATCAAAAAGAAAATAGGTCAAAAGTCTTATGCTCCTCAATCATATGAAAACTATGGTGTTAAAAACCCTATCATGTCTACTCCATACATCGAAGTATACGAGCGTTATGGTGAAATAGATGCTTCTTACTTCAAAGAAGAAGGAAACCCTATCCGTTCTATTGCTATTGTTGCTGAACCATTCATGATGGGTAAAGATTCAAATACTGGTGCTTCATGGGATGATGGAAGTGTTTTGTTCCTTTCAAAATGGTACAAAGATTATCCTTTCAATGATTTTAACTACCAAATGACACGAGGTCGTTGGCTTGGTGTTGGTGTTGTAGAAGAATTGTTCCCTGCTCAAGAGCGTTTTAATGAAATGTCTAACCAAAAACGTATTGCTATGGAGCTTTCATCTATGCACTTGTTCCAAACAGCAGATGCAACTATCGTAGACAACATACTTACAGACCTACAAAGTGGTGACTTGATTAAAACAAAGAATCAAGGCTCTATTCAACCTATCATAAATGAAGAACGCAATATGGGAGCGTTTATCGAAGAAGAAAAAGCATACATGAACCTTGCAGATAAGATTTCATTCGTGAATGACCTTATTTCTGGTGGAGATTTGGCTGCTTCTACTCCTGCAACTAACGCAGTTATACAAAACACTAACGCTAAATCACTTCTTAAATTCAAAAAAGAAAACTTTGCTATTTTTATCCGTGAATTTTTTGATGAATTTGTACTACCACAAACAGTAAAAGACCTTACACCAGAACATATACTTCGTTTTACTGGTGACTATGCTGACCTTCAAAAACTTGATGAGCGTATACTTCTGTTTTGGTAAACGAAGCAGTATTTAATTACGTTATGGAAACTGGAGAAGTACCGACTGTTGATGAATACCAAGTACTCAAAGACCAAACTTTGCAAGATATGAAAAAGAAAGGTGCTAATCGTTTCTTGTCTATGAAAGAAAAGTTTTTTGGTGACACAGAGTTTGAATTTGACATCATGCTTGATGAAGAACAAGAACCTATTGCAACACTTGCTCAAAACACATTCCAACTCCTTACGTCTATTGCTCAAAACCCTATGCTTCTTACTCAACCAGTTACTAAAGCACTTATTTATGACTGGGCAAACAAAGTAGGAATCAATCCTATCAAACTAGAAATAGCAGAAGCTCAATCACAACAACCGACACAACCAATGCCACAGCAAATGAATCAACCTAAACAACCAGTAATGTAATATGGAAAACAAAGACCGAATCAAAGCACTACAAAAGTTCTTCAACGACCCAGAGTGGTATCTTGTTGAAGATATGCTGTCCAAAAATACTGAATCATTAAAAGATGTTAGTACAATAGACTTAAGTCAAAGTGCAGAAACTATTAAAGCCATAGTGGCAGGTAGACAAGAAACACTGAAGCTTGTAGAAGATTTTAAACATGAGGTCGCACAAACAAAAATTATCAACAGTAAACAAACAACATTTCAATAATATGTCAGTATCAAGAAAAGGAAACGGTGATGAAGATTACGAATTCACTGAAAAAGACTACATGGAAGATAAACGCATGTGCCAAGATAGAAGTGGTTATCCTGAAGTATCAGATGAACAACTTGCACAAACAGCTGTCGATGAAAAGCTTCCAAGTGGCTCACAATCTTATTAGTTAATAAATATAATCAAATGGAATCAACAAAAATAGGAAGTTATGAAGGTAATGTTAATTCAGAGAACAATAACTACACATCAGTAAATCGTGGTTTTGCTCCAGCTGAAGTACCAACACCAGATAACTCAAAACGTAAAACAGATAGTTCACAATTGCCTGCTAACCAAGATAGTCCTGCAAATTCTGGTAATCTCTGTTGTTAATAGGTTTTATAGGGGTTGCGACCTTATACGCAAATTATTAAGTAACCATAAACTTTTAAACATATGGAAAATGAAACTGAGAACATCGACTCTTTAAACGATGAAATGGTAGAAGAAACAACACTTACTGTTGAAGATTACAATAAGTTGTTAAAAGAAAAAGAAGAGCTTGAAGAAAAGAATAAAAAACTTTACGCTCGAGTTAAACAATCTTCAGAAAAAAAGACAGTCTTGGACACTCCAAATCCCCAGATTGTAAACGAATTAGCTAGACTAAAATTACAAGTTGAACACGGTATTAAAGACCCAGAAGCTATTGACTTCATTATGAAGAACGGTGGTGAAAAGGCACTTGATAATCAGTACATTAAGAAGACTATTGAAACAATGCAGGAACAGAAACGAGCAGAAGAAGCAGTTGTTTCAGAAGATTCTTCTAAATCTGAATTTGAAAAGAAATATACCCCTGATGAACTTCGTAATATGTCTGCTGAAGATTTGGAAAAAATCCTACCTCGCAATTAGACTTTATAACTAACCCTAGTTGCTTGGTATCACTATGGCAGCACAATCAACAACAACAACACTTTCACAGCAAATGAGTATATTCTACGACAAGGTTTTCCTTGAACGTGCAATGCTCTCACTACGCTATGACTTCGGAGCAACGAAGAAAACTATGCCTTTGAACTCTGGTAAGACAATCTACTTCAACCGTATGACTCCACTTCCAGTTCAAACAACAGCTCTTACTGAAGGAACAACTCCATCAGCTATCTCAATGTCATCTACAATCGTTTCAGCTACTGTTGCTCAATATGGTACATATACAGCAGTTTCAGATATGTTTGCATTGACTTCTATTGACGTAGGTTTGAAAGAACACGTTTCAGTTATGGCTCAAAACGCTGGTGAAACTATTGACACTCTTATTGCAGCAGAACTTTCAGCAAACGCTACTGTTCAAATCGCAAGTGGTAAGTCAAACATCACAGCTCTTGCAGCTACTGACACTCTTACAGGTGCAGAAATCCGTAAAGCAGTACGTACATTGAAAAAGAATAAAGCTCGTATGTTCCCAGAAGGAATGTTCCGTGCTATCGTTCCTGCTTCAGCTGCGTATGACCTTCGTGGAAACACTGAATGGCAAAATTCACTCATTTATACAGATGCTTCTGATTACAAAAAGGGTGTACTTGGTTCTATTCACGGAGTTCGTTTCGTAGAAACAAACAACGAAATCAGTATTGCAAGTACAGTTACTGTGTATGAAACATTCGTATTCGGTGATGGTGCTTACGCTATGCTTAACCTTGAAGGACAACCTGCACAACACATCTACTACAAGATTCCTGGTGCAAACGATACTTCAAACCCATTGAACCTTTACTCTACAGTAGGATGGATGGCTTACTTCGTTGCGAAGATGCTTAACTCTAACTGGTGTATCGCAATTCAAACTGGTGTTACTGCATAACTATAAAAAGTTATACACAATCAAGCCCCTTAATCGGGGCTTTTTTGTTTGCAAAATAGATGTATCTATTTTATAATATATGTATGACTACACAAGAATATGAATTACAAATTAGAAAAGAATTAGACCAAAGTATTAACTTTAGAGAACATCCAGTAAATAAAGATATTGTTGGTATTTATTATGGAGATGTTTACACAGAAACAGCGATACCAGCAAATGAAATATTTGAAGAACGAAACCTTTCATATACTGATTTATTTGGCTATCCTCATCGTGGTTCAATAGAAGCTACTGGTCGTGTTAAAGAATTTATCAATCGTTTTAATACAGACGAAGAATTTAAAAATGATGTTCTTGGTATTGATATGGTAGATGAAGAAGAAATACCAGAAGATACTATAAAAATAGAAGAAACTATTTAACATGGAAGAAAAACCTTGGTCTAGTAAACAGTATTTAGAAGCACTTAAAAAGTATTACAATGATGATTTTTACGATATAGGTGTAGAACGAGGCTTATTTAGAAAAGAAGAGAATAATTATATCGACAATAAAACAAATAAAATTTTACATGAAAGTACTATTTCAAAACAGGCGTAAAGATTTATGGGTTGGTGGTGATTACATTCAACTAGAAAAAACCGCTGAAGCACTAAGAAAACTTGGTGTAGAAGTAGATATTTCAGAAGAATATGTTGTTAAACCAGAAGTAATTACACAATACGACATTGTTCATTTATGGAACTTCTCTATGGAATGGTCAAAGTTTCAATTATGGGTTGCTCGTAAACACAAGAAACCTGTCGTGTGTTCAATGATTTACCATGAAAATGACCAGTTCATACCCTATAACTTTCAGCAAATTATGCTTGACGAATTATCTGCACAAATTTACCTCACAGAAAGTGAAAAGAAGCGTGTTGATAGACATTTGATTAGTAATACTCCTCGATATGTAATACCTAATGGAATAGATAATTTCTGGTTCAAAGATACCAAACTACAAAAAGAAGATAAAGTCCTTACTGTGGGGCGTATAGAGCCTTCCAAAGGGCAATTAGCGGTCGCTTTAGCATGTAATAAACTAGGTGTTGAATACTATTGTGCAGGTGAAGTACGAGATGAAGAATACGCAAAACAAATAGAAGATGCAGGAGGTGTGCTTTTAGGTAATTTAGAACCAGATAAACTCATTCAATGGTACGCAGTATGTAAAGTATTTGCTTTGGTAAGTAAAGCAGAAGTATTTCCTTTGACTGTTATGGAAGCAATGGCTCAAAACTGTCAAATAGTACTTACTAATACAAGTGAATGGAAACCAGATGTACTTTTTGCAGATTACCATGATGAAAATTCTATTTACAAAGCACTTAAAGAAGCATTTGAGCAAGAAAAAGACTACCAATCATTTGTAAAACAATACACATGGGAAGAAGTAGCAAAACAATTACTAGAAATATATAAAAAACTATGTTAGACGATAAAATTATTGAACAATTTAAAGTAAAATCATTCCAATCTGTACGACACCTTATACATAATGGTGTTTTGTATGCTATCTTTATCACTAATCGTTTTAGAAAAATGGGTTGGATGACAGAGATAGGTGGAAAACACTATGGAAACGTAGTAAAGCTTTCACTTGTAGAAAAAGACGACATTATTGATGTATATGTTTCATTAGATACTAATGCAAAGCAAACTATTAATGAAGTATGCAAACAACTCTCGTAATAGGAACATACAATCCAAATAAAGAGTGGTTACAAGAAGCAATACAATCTTCTGAAGGACTATTTGATGAAACTATTATAGTAGATGACGGGAGTGATGAGAAAATAGAACAAGCAACTGTTACACATGAAACAAACAAAGGATTCTATCAAGCACGAAACACTGGATGCTCACTCGCACAAGGAGAATGGATAGTGTCGCTTGATGATGACGATATATTTATCAGAGAAAATGTTGTTGAACTACTAGAAGTTATTAAAACAACTGATGCAGAAATAATTACATTTCCCATAGAATTGTTTGGAAGTACAAGTGGATTATGGGCAGAACAACCAAGTCCGCAAGATATACTCAATACAAATCAGTTTCCAAGTGGTTCATGGTTTCGTAAAAGTGTATGGGAAGAACTACAAGGCTTTCAAATATCAACAGCAGAAGATTGGGATTTCTGGGCAAGAGCAACTAAATCAAAAAAAAGAATACTACATTTTACAAAACCTATTTATAGGCATAGAATAAGAGTAGATTCAATCAGTTCACAATGGACTGGAGAGAAATTTTTATCAATCAGAGAACAAATAATAAAAAACTATAACCTATGGCAGCCGAGAGAAGCACAATAGAAACACACACACAAAATCCTAATCAACAAAAATATGATTGGGAATATTACAACGTATTACTACCACACATCACTGGAAGTGTATTAGACATTGGCTCTGGTGCTTTGATGTTTGTGAAAGAATACATAAAAAAAGATGATGTAACAGAAGTACATTGTTTTGATAAATTTCAAGAGCAAGAAGTACCAGATAAAGTAACTTGTACAGAATGGGTATGTCCTGAAGTGTTGCCAATCAAAGAAAAATTTGACACTATTGTATCTACTGAATTTATTGAACACATTGAACGTGAGCAACTAGAACCTTTACTTGAACAGATTGTTAAAAAGATGCACAAAGATTCTAAATTTGTTGGTTCTACTCCTAACAAAATTTGTCCTACAGAAAACCCATACCACTTGTATGAGTACACATTACCAGAACAACTAGAGATATTTAAAAACTATTTTTCTCGCATAGAAATGTTTGACAATGGTCAAAACTGTACTGTGTGGGTAGTACAACTATAATGAAAATTGCACTTATTGGAACTGATTATTCAACATCAGAAGAACGTAAAAAAACTAACGGATATGGTGGTGTGACATATTATCGCCTTATTGCACCTATGCTCAACCTCAAAGAGCATGAGTTTACTTATCATGGAGCAGACCTTATTAAAGAAGCAGAAGGTAAAACAACAGAAAAGTTTTGGGATGATTTTATCAAACGCTATGATATGTTTGTTGTAAAACACATAGACAATGCAGAAGCAGCATCAAACCTTATTTTCTTTTGTCAAAGATATAGAAAACCACTTATTCTTGACCTTGATGACAACCTTTTTGAAATTAAATCTGACCAACCTGCGTATGAACTATATAAACCAGGAAGTGAGAAGCGTGCTATTGTTTCAGCATTACTATCTTTTGTAGATGGACTGTTTGTTTCAACACAACCACTTGCTGATTACTATGAGAAATATCTTAAAGATACATATGGTATTAAAAAACCTATTTTTGTACTTCCAAACTATAACGAAAAAGAAATATGGAACTTTAAACCTGTAGAAAAAAACCCTAATAAAATTACTGTAGGATGGATGGGTTCTACTACTCACTATAACGACTTGAAAATAGTTTTACCTGCTATGCAACGTCTGCTTAAAGAATATCCAAACCTTGAGTTTTGTCTTATGGGAGGTGTATCACACGAAGATGCTCCTCAATTCTTTGAAGGGTTTGATGACAGTGTACTAGATAGAGTCTATGTTGCTGGTGGTACTACAAACTTTGCAGAATATCCTAAAGCACTTTCAGAACAAGTATTTGATATTGGTATCGCACCTCTTACTAATGATGAATTTAATCGTGGTAAAAGTTGGATAAAATGGATGGAGTATGCTTGTTACGGAATACCATGTATTGCTTCAAAGGTTAATCCATACTTCAGAAAATCACTTGGACAAGACGCTATCGTAGATGGTAAAACAGGATTTATTGCTACAGATAAACAATGGTATGAAAAAATAAAACGTCTTATAGATGACAAGGATTTACGAGAAACTATTGGAAAACAAGCACAAGAATATGTTTTTAATGAACTACAATATAAAGACCATCAACATCTCTGGGTAGAAGCACTGTCCAAATTCATATAATAAAAAATACCATATCCTATAATAGGGGTATGGTATTTTCTGATACAACTACAAAACAAGGAATAGTACAAGAAATAGACTTTCTTGTTAATTCTGATAACAATTCTTATCCCTTAACAGATAAAACACGTAATGTAAATCGTGCTTATGATAAAGTAGTTTCTTTAATATTAAATGCTGACGGAAGATGGGAGTTTGATGACCAAAACGCTACAGACCTTCCTATTGCTACTACAGACCTTATTTCAGGACAACAAGATTATTCTTTTGACCCTACATTTCTTATCGTTTCTCGTGTCGAAGTTAAAGACCAAAATGGTTCTTGGATTGCTCTTTCACCTTTCTCACAAGCAGACATTCCACGAGGAGGATTGCCTGGTTTTGTACCAAGTCAGTCACTTACAGACTTCTTGAGTAATCCTGGAGTACCACAATACTATGACAAGATGGCTAACTCTATATTCTTGTACCCTAAGTCTAGTTATAACTCTACAGCAGGACTAAAAGTATATTTCCAAAGAAATGTATCATATTTTGTACCTACAGATACAACAAAAACACCAGGTTTCTCAAATATGTTCCACAGAATACTTTCAATGAGTGCTGCTCTTGACTATGCTCGTGCTAAAAACCTTGATATTAAAACTAACCTAGCACAAGACTTACAAGAGTTGTGGTCGGATTTACAAGCCTATTACACACGCAAATCCAAAGACGAAAACATCCAAATGCGTATTCGTAAGTGGAAATGGAGTTAAGTTATGATACCTTCACCAACTGTGTGGACTACGGAATTTAAACACCCTATTTCATACTTATTACAAGAAGATGGATTTTATTTATTATTAGAAACAGGCGACAAGATTGTTCTGGAACAAACAGGAACAGAAACAAACTTGTGGACAAATCAAACATTGAATTAACAACATGGCAGACCAGAAAATTTCACAACTAACAAACTACACAACACCTGTATCAGCAGATGTTCTTCCGATTGTAGATACAGCAAACGTAACAACTAAAAAGGTTACTATTGCAAACTTACTTAACGTACTTTCATCACTATTTACTATCAAAGATTCATCAGATACTACTAAGAAAGTAGCGTTCGATGTTTCTGGCGTAACAACAGCAACTACCCGCACACTTGCAGTACCAAATGAGAACACTACTATCGTTGGAACAGGAGCAACACAAACACTTACTAATAAGACTATCGGTACAGGAACAAAGATAAACACTTCAGGTTCTGATGCTACTGGTTCAATGTACTACCGTGATAGTTCTGGTAACTTACAACCTATTTCAGGTACATCAGGTCAAATACCATCTCTTAATGGCTCAAACATTCCTGTATTCATAGATAACCCTGCTGCTGCTGATGCAAGTACTACTGTAAAAGGTGTTGTTGAGGAAGCTACTCAAGCAGAATTAAATGCAGGTACAGCAATTGGCGGAACAGGTGCAAGACTTTTTGTTAATCCAAGTACATTATTAACTTCAACAATATTTCAAAGTGCTGGAATACTTAAATTTCAAGGTACTGGTGCAGAT
>Ga0213919_1001129_pt1 | contig 10092 bp, 9 predicted proteins | sample McNCre317MG_FD_161056 | JGI IMG/M metagenome (GOLD analysis project Ga0213919, IMG submission 161056) | Freshwater microbial communities from McNutts Creek, Athens, Georgia, United States - 3-17 MG | ecosystem: Environmental > Aquatic > Freshwater > Creek | place: USA: Georgia | collected 2017-06-12 | reverse complement strand
GACAACTCAGTAAATGAGCCCCCGTCTTGAGCCAAAGCCAAACGAATCACAAAAATCATCAAAATAAAAATAAATTTCACAATATTTATCTAGCGAAAATAATGCCAAAAAAACAAACTCAGCCCAAATCATATGCCACCTCAATGATTTCGTTTGCCAATATGTGCCATTTTGAAACAGTGTATATCAATTTGAGGCGTAAAAAGCCCCATGAACTATCTAACTAATACAGTTGCATACCTTCTCATCCATTCACAATGGCGTGTAGGTAATCCCTTAGATAAAGAAGAACAAAAGTCCTGCCGACCTCAATTGTTCCTTGTGTAGCCGCACATTTTTTCACATCATAAGTTTATGACAGGTCACATAAAATATATATTAAGTTTTTTTCATTTGATCATTCATTTAAATTTACTGGCTGCCCCAGCTCCGCTGCAGATAGCATTTCAAAATGACAAAAGGCAGTGTTTCATTTTTTTTCCTGGCGATGAAAATTTTAGTGCTTACTTAAAAGAACCGCATGGTTGGAAGTTATATTCAGAAGGCTTCGGTCGACAAATTTTAGAAACCTCTTACGGGATCTGCGATTACACTGGTTCACAACTTAAAGATTGCTGTCAAAAGTTAAATTTTCGGTTACTAACTGACACTGAAATTTCAGAACTAATAACAACTAAGTCTCATCCGACTTATTTAACATCAGAACAATCTGCAAAACCTGATGAATCTAAAAAAAATAATGAAATTGTAAAAAAGTCTGATTTAAGCCGCCAAAGTAATCAGAATACCGAAATCAATCAAAATTCGTCTTACAACCGATTTAGCAAAATATGGATATTCTGTATAGTTTTATTAAACATCATTATTCTTTTTTTACTCATAAAAAAAATAAAAATATTTTCAAAATTAAAAATATTCGAGTTAAATTTTTTAGTCTACGCCTATCCAAATATCTTAGCTGGACTTGTTTTTATTTTTACATATAAACATGTCGTCAAAGATCCACACACAAATGATTTATTGGTTTCAGTTTTTGCTCCGCTAATAATGGCCAGCTATTCATACTGTATAAGTTTACCTTTAGTCACAATTTGCTTATTGCTCATTCGTTATGAATTGCGAATTATTGCTTTTATCGTTATTTTATTTTCATTTTATTTAAGTACCGTGCCCGTCGTTACAGTTCATCAAGTCAACAAAGCTCTTACAAATTTAGAACTAATAGCGGGTGGTGATGCCAACATCAATTTAGCAAGCATTCAGAATCAGATTGGATCTTTTCCTAAACAACTGTCATTTGATAATATAAAACCATATATAGATATAGGATGGATTGAATCTCATAAAATCACAGTTACAAATAAATTTCCCATCAAAATATATATGACTTTAAATTTGAAAAATCCGCAGCTTAATACAGCGGCTAAATATGATCCTCAAATAGAAAGTTGTCAGCTTCTTTATCAACAGGAACTGAAGCCACTAACGACTATACAAATATCTACACAGCATTGTCTTTTTCCAGGTAATTTACAAAAAATAGACATGCGTATTACATCTGATGTTGGATATTCAGCTCAGACTCCACCCTAAGATTTTTTATTTACAAAATAACAAAAAGATTTCTATCTTATAAAAAATAGAGTCATTATAAACATTTTTTAATGGCGCGAATTTGTTTTAAATGAATCATTCCATGAGTCGCTAAAAGCCAGTACCAACTTTGTGCTTTCATCATCCCAAACCAAGGGTGCTGAAAAGTCAGCGAAGACTGGCGGTTTTGAATTGTTTTGTTGAATTGCTTAAAATCTTCTTCAACGAAGCGGTTAAACTCTAAAACAATGTTTCGATCATAAAACTGCGCTGCTGGCTTCACCGTTGCTGTATCGGCCTTGCCATCAGGAATTCGCCCGGCTGTTAATGCCGAAACGACCTGAAAAATCCCGCGCCCAACTATCAATAGGTGTTCTAAGGTCATCAAAATAGACCAATAGCGCGAACTATCCTCTAAACCCAGCTGCGGAGGAACAAGACACCTTTTCTGCATTTGCAGATCTGTTAACCCAATCAGTTCTTTTTGAATAAGCTGATGCACTTTATAAAAATTCTCTTCAGAGCGCTGCCACGTAGTTCGCTGAGCTATAAAAGGATACACCCAGTATTTTAAAAGGAGGTGCTGTGCCCATGGCAGACCAGCCCCAGGCGGCGCCAATACAGGTTCTGAATTCAAAGACGATGGTCCTGGTGACGGCTTCATAAAATAGCCTTTCAAGTTAAAAAATCGATCAAGATCAAAAGAAACCACTTGATTGAAGCAAAGGGCTATTCATTTGTAAATTGTGTTATCTTCAATTTAGACAAAACTGCCTGAAATTTTATCAAATATGACCTATTTCCAAGCTTGTTGAGCGAAAACACCGATCTTTTAAGAGGATACCTTGATTTTACTTGGATTTTTAAATATAACATTTTGCACGATATTTTTTTCTGTGGCGGCCGTAGCTCAGTTGGTAGAGCATCGGATTGTGATTCCGAGTGTCGCGGGTTCAAGCCCCGTCGGTCGCCCCAATTTAAACACCTAAAATCACTCATGAAAAATAAAAAATCAAATCTTTTAAAAATCAACTTTGGTAGATGCAAATCATCTTGGTTCTACTCCATCAGAGGGGGAATCAAGTCTAGGTTAGGTTAAACTTTCTAGTCCGATTTATTACTCCATTCCATCCGCAAAGAGCAAGCACTCTTAATCTATAATTTTCAAAATTTCTAAATCCAAAAGCACGTCTGCTTATCATTTCCATTTTATTATGTAATCCTTCCGTTATTGAATTTGTTTTACTAAATCTCCACATTCGACCGATCTCATCGCGCCAACTGTACAGCGTATCACCCAGCGTTTTAAGTGACTCTAGTTGTGATTCCTTTAGATGAGTTATCATAGGTAAAAACTCGTGGATCTTCTGCCATACAGTATCTTTACAGAGGTCTTTACACCTCATTAAGTTATGTAATTCATGTTTAAACTTCCACATAATCTGCAGGTGCGGAAATTTTTTAAAATATTTTTCTAATTTTAATTTTTGCTCTTCTGTTAGCTTATCTTCGTGTCTGCGCATCAGTGACAATAAACCACGGTTTTGTCTTCCGACAGGATCAAATTGCTTCCATGCCTTTAAAAATTGAAAATTTATTAACCTTACAACATGGAATCTATCAGCAACGATCTTAGCGTTTGGAAAATACTTTTTTACAATCGATCTGTACGTGCTTGATAAATCCATTACGACGACTTTAACGCGGTCTTTATTGGGTAATTTTGATAAATATCCCTCTAGGCTTAACTCTGACCTACCAAGAACGACATCAAAAACTTTATGATTTTTTAAGTCCACAAGTGTTGTAGCGTAGCCTTTTTTCTTTGTGAAAAAATGTTCATCAATACCTAAAACAATTGGGACTTTTCTACCTTTCATTTCGCTAATTCTTTTGTAGATAAAATCCTTATACCAACGCTCAACAGTGGCATGACTGATCTTATGAGTTGTAGACAGGTATCGTTGCGTAACACCGCCTTGGTGGCGCTCAAACACGTCTAATCTAAAGCATTCTGTTGATTGTCGTTTGCCTAGTAAGCCCTGGATTTTAAGATTAAAGTATTTCCCGCATGACTTACACAAATACTTATATGAAGTAAATCGTACAACTGTTAGCTGATTGCCGAGCCTTGTATGGTTAATGCGTCTTTCAAAGCTATCTTTTACGTAAATATGTGAACTAGAACATCTTGGGCAATTGGGTTTAGATTTAACCCGAGCGTTAATATAAATATTTTCATGATACTCGATTGATTCTAGATCTAAATCTGGTAATCCTAAAACAGGGGGCATTATTGAATCCTTTGGTTAAAACGTTTCCTAGTAAAAACATCTTAACTTAGTTCTTTAATTCCCCCTATTTTGTTGTAGAACCCAAGCTCTTTCTATTGCCACCCCAAGTGATTTAGAAAGAGACGGAACTGTGCAGCGATTTGAGTATTGTTATGAAATAATTTGGAAATTAGCTCAACGAGTTTTAAAAGAGCAAGGCATTAAAGCCGAGTATCCAAAAATTGTTTTTAGAGAATTAGGGCGCTTAGGTTGGATTAATAATGTTGAAGCATGGATTGAATTTCAAAGTTCACGAAATGACTCAAGCCATGAATATGGCATTAAGTATGCTTTGGTGAGCTATAAGCTTGCTAAAGTTTTTTTACCATTGGCTACGCAACTGTTTAATATTCTAAAAGAGAAAAGTCGTGAGTAGTCCGCTTGGATTAGATTCATCGGTTCTTGCTGCAATAAAAAAAAGTCTTTTAAATTCATTAAAAGACAGGTCGCAAATATCTGTTTCATTTTTTGGTTCACGTGCTAACGGAAAATATAAACAATACTCGGATCTTGATCTATGGATTGAATGCAAGCCACCACTTTCGTTACGAGACAAAACAAAGCTATTAGAGCAATTTGAAGAATCTGATTTAGCTATTACTATTGACATTGTCACACCAGAGACTTGCTTGTCCAGATCTTCTAAAACTTTGATCTGTTAAGGTTTCCAATGCGAACTTTTCAAACTCGCGCGATTTTCTAGAGTACTTATCAAGATCAAATAGCTGGGCCATCGGATTAAAGGTTTTCTTGCACGACAGGCTCGTCTAACAAAGTAATCAATTTCAGCGGCCTGCGATAAGATGGAACTGAGCTAATTGAAACGCCCAGGCTGTCAAAATTTCTTTAAGAAAGCACCCTTTGACTTTAAGGACTGTAATCCTGACTTTTGATATTTGGGGTTCGAGATCAAGCAGCTATAAGGTCATCAAAGTGGACCCATTGGTCAATAGGTGCTTTTCATTAAACTTTGAGAGCTTTATCAAGCTTCAAATACATCAAGTCCAATATATAGCAGGTGGCAATGTTTGATTAGATTGTTGACCGGTTAATTTTTGTAAGAAATGATTTCTTAAGGAGAAGTTATGAATAAGAAATTTTTAGGTTGTATCATAGTATTCTTGATTTATACCGTTAGCGCTTCAGCTAAAATTTATAAAATTTCGGATAGTGTTGCAAAGGGCGACTCTTCTATGACCTGCGAAGAGACTACTGAAAATACCGTGGATCAAGCCATTTTGAATTTAAAAAAAGAAATGCCCTATTGTCGAGATCCTAAGGAGACCCTAGTAAAGGGAAATGTCCTTGTTTATTGTAAACATCCAAGCGATTCATTTAAGTCAAAGGTAATTTATTTTTCGATTGCAAAAGAAAACTGTGAGGCGCAGATAGTTCACGCCAAAACAAACACTGTTCCTAAGGGATTCGAGAATCCTAAAAAAGTTAAATAGTTGTAACTAACCCCTAAGTTTTGAGTTTAAATTTTACAAGTCACTGAACCTTTATGGGCAGTGACTTTGTTACTTTTGTGTGTATATTTTTCTGGAAACCTTTGAAAGGCAGTCTTTCTTGAGATGATCAACATTACGAGCTTTTTTAGTCAGCAGGAGCTTCCTCGTAGAATTCAATATATTAAAACTGTAGACGTACGTGCGCCTGTCCTGGCTTAAAATTAACGCTTAGTGAAGTGATTCGGAATGACAAAGAAAGCCTGCAAGATATTGATGAATCATTGAGCCTAGAGAGCGTAAACACCTGAGGCACTTTACAGTGAAAAGATTATAGTGACAGCAAGCAATTATTAATGATCCAATAAGGGCACAGTTTATGTAGGAGCCCGCATGAAATCATCTTTATTCACCCTGGCTAAATTAACACTTCTGTATACGATTACGTCACTAGCTGATATGTCCGCACCGCCGCCAGGAGAATACCTAGCAGAAAAAGGCCGCGGCACTCTTCTCGTGACTGCTCGGAAGCACGATCAGTATTTTAAAATCAATGCTTACGGTGCCAACGGACACTCTTGTTTTGCCGAGGGCATTTCAAAAAATAATGTTTATTTTCAGGAAAATGAAGGCCAAGAAAAAACCTGTCAAATCACGTTTGTATCTAAACCAGACCTAATCCAGGTCACTACCAGCACAGAAGGCTGCGAAGGTTTATGTGGCGCACGCGCGTCTATTGATCAAGACTATTTTAAGCCAGATCCACTGTGCCTTAATAAAAACAAAAATCTTAAACTGTTTAAATCCTATTATACAAAGAAAAGGTTCGACTTAGCCGAAAAAACTCTACGCACTGTCTATGACAACTGCAAAAAATATATGTCGATATTTGAAGAGTTGGAAATCGTGAACGATCTAGCTGTGACGTATAAGAATTTGAAGAAGAAGGACGACTGTCTAAGTCTGATTAAACCGTTTGATGAACACGCCGATATGAGTGCCACAGAAATTAAAGAAGGCTACCCACCAGGCGATGCAGACAATATGCTTCCCTTGGCTAAAAAATTAAAATTTAATCGCGAGCTTTGTCGTGATCTAAAATAATACTGACTACACAGATAGAAGAAGTCGAGCGCGGAATCTATCGGGGTTTTTAATCACTTTGATTTATGTAAACTATTGAAATTAGCACGTCTATTGACTACAAAAAAATATAAAAATACTCTATAAAAATGTTTCAGAATTCAAATTGAGATGCAATACAAATTTGCTCACCTAACATTTTATATTTACCATTATACGTGAACTATTGGTATCGTGGTCCATTCCAAAATATAAGATCATCATATATTAATTTAGAAAATTTTCCTAAAGAGTCCGATATTGAAAACGGATTCAGAGATAAAATCCAATCCAAAGAACATATGCAGAAGTCATCATTATACATGGTTGAGCTTCATGGAAAAATAAGACGTAGCTTTTTGTGGTGGAATTATTTCACCGGGAAGGGTTTATCGACCGTATTGAACCATAAATATCGTGATTTAAATCCAGTGACTCGAAGCTGGAAGGTAAAATACCTGTTGGCTTTAACTCCCAGTTATACTCCAACGAGAAAATGCGCTGAAAACTGAATTCGCAACTTCCTGGAATTTGACTTATGGGCTCACCACGGAGGGCGAGCTTTCCCTAGCAGACTTAAAAATCACTCGCAATAAATCAAGATTCTAGAATGAAAATCTACACACCCTTCATTGAAACAAGGGTTATTAGCTGCGTTCGGATGCATACTGCGTATGAACGAAATCCTTTTTCTTGTTATCCCACAAATACAGGTCCGTCGGATCAGCTTCTCCATATTCTATTAAGCCGGGTACATCAGTCTTTGGTAATCCGTTGAATCCGATGTTATTTGTAGGACCATATTTATGAAGTACATCATATCCTTTAATGATAAGGACTGATTCAAAAATTTAGCGAGGTCCATCGTACATTAAAATAAGATGATCTCATGTATCGGCTATAAGTTTTCCAGGTGAATATAGGTTGCCCTGCAATGCAAAGTCTAAACTACCGTTATTATCAAAATCTTCTGAAATGCATAGTACGCCATCTTTAAATTCCTCTGTAGATAATTTTACTTTTTCCACAGTACCTTATTGGCCAATGAACCACGACACCTATCGACCGTTTTCCCACCGACGCTCGTAAAGTCTTTTTCCACTTTGATGCCTGATTGTTTATACTCACAGCCTAAGCAGTACTTAGAAAAAACAATATCAACGATACTAATGACAAAAAATATTTCACTTTTAACTTCATGAAAAATTAAACTTACCGGATTAGTCTATTTTAAGCGAATCGTAATGTCAAAACAAAATACTTTTCATCTAGATTAACTAATTTACTTTTGAAAAATTGATTTCGAGATGTCTCAAACAAGTCCCTGATTTTCTAGCTAAAAATCTGATTTTCATAGGAACAGGTTTTAATGTCGCTAGCAAATATTGCCCAGAAAGTTCATTATTTTTTTCTATTCTTAAAGCGGCAAAGTAACTTTTTTAAAAAGCACTTTCTTCATCACAAATTCCAAAGACTTCATAATTGGATTCAAAGACGCTCTAATTGGGATGCTGCTAATGGCCATAATCGACGACATTAAAATTTTGTAAGGCACTTTCCTACAAGATCATCTTTATTTTTCAAGGTCATTCACTTTGAGAATAAGAAACTCTTTGAGAGCACCGACAGTATAGTGTCGGTAATTTCGAGGCTATCATCGTTGGACATAAAAGTAAGCTCTTTGTTTAAGAGTATTTAGAGACCATAGAGGTTAAGGAAGAGCTACAGGCAAACTTAAATCGTACCAAAAAGTGTCATAAGAAACCATATGACACTTGATTAAAAACACACAAATGAAACTGATCCATAAACCATGCGGAACAACTTTAATAACAACTCAAATCTACAATCCCATCAGCTATCGGAGCCAAAAAACCACTAAACTCTAAAGACCCAACATTTCTACTCATGTTAATTTTTAGAATTCCTGTTGTATATGGACGCTCTTCAAAGCGTAAAATTATGGATTTAAAAACAGGTAAAATCGTCCCTTTGTAACTACGTGTGGTTTTATAAAATCCATTCCACTCTTCATTGATAAAAAAAGCTTCATCGGCTAATTTTAATACGATACGTCTATCATTAGTTTCAGAAACACATGTTATAATGGGGTTAGCTTGTACTGACATTGAAAAATAAACTATGGTTAAGAAATACCCTACAAATTTTTTAATTCTCATTTTTATACCTCTTTCAAGTCCAAGCTTAACCTTTAAAGCTCTATCTATCAAATTATTTCCCAATAAAGACTCGTGGCATTATGTTCACAAGTAGTGACGATCTAGTATAATGTTTTAAATACGATATATCATTTCTAATCAAACAGCTTTTTAAAGAAAATGGCAATATTGTTTTGGGAGACTAATGAGCTTGAAAAAGCAGCTTCAAAGGCTCCAGTGTAGCTATTCACTTAACCCTTATCATTGCCCCTCAATATACAATATATGCAAGCACTCCTACACCAATGTTGAGCGTAAAGTAACCTGCTCCACACAAGTTTCCGCTCCAAATTTTACTATTTAAAATAGTCAAACCTCTTAAACATCGGCCAATCAATGACGCTCTTTAACATCCTAACAGCTTATCCGACTGAACGTTGCGGTGGAATTTCTATCTGAATACTCACATAGTCTTCGCCAGATTCTGCCGAAAGAATATTAATTCCATACTCGATATCTGCCCACCTCATCAGATGATCACAGTATTCCTTCTCATGAGAGAGCATCATTACCCACTTTCTATATTTCATAGACCAGACAAGATGATACTGACATTCAAAAACTAAGTGACTGCTTCGGCAAAACCCCATAGACCGGACTATATCACAAAAAGCGATAACGCCAAGGTGGAGAATGTGCCTACGCTCCCTCAACTATGCTTATATCATATCCCACGCGGCCAATCAGCGAAGCCCTACGCTACGTTAATACAAAATCTAAAATCATTTCTTCAACTTTTTTAAATTCATCGGGACAACTGCCATAAAAATTTGAATTAATTTTCATACTAATCTGTTCAAAGTAATTAAAAATTTTATCGGATAATTTTAAAAGGCAAGAATCTTTAAGTTTACTCCATTTTGTGAGATCGTCTGTACAAGAATTTTTTGTTAATTTTAATAAGCCCATTGGTTTATCGACAAGTTCACGGCCTTTCCATTTCTTTCCCAGGAAAAACCCACCCTTGTCTAATTTTCCAATGAACTTAACTGAATCATAAATATATGGATGCGAACCTTCATCAAATTGAACTGAATTTTCCAGAATGCGAATAACTTCGTCAGGAGATAAAACTTTTTTGTGATCAAAAAAATCACTTGGTAATATTTTCTCAAATTTATCTATCTTTTTACTTTCGTTGGTAAAAATGACATTTGAAAAAGTTTACACAAAGTGGATCAATAAGTATTTTGATGAAAAAGATCTGAGAAGCATATCAAATCTCGATATTCATGAACTTATCCATGAAAAGGTTACGCTTCATACAAAAAAATATTTTCTGAAGTTAGTTAACGCACTTTACAGATACCTGTCAATCAAGGAAACTTGATAAAAATAATACCCTAGGGCTAGAGCTTTTAAAACCTGTTTTACCTT
>Ga0213919_1001127_pt1 | contig 10106 bp, 8 predicted proteins | sample McNCre317MG_FD_161056 | JGI IMG/M metagenome (GOLD analysis project Ga0213919, IMG submission 161056) | Freshwater microbial communities from McNutts Creek, Athens, Georgia, United States - 3-17 MG | ecosystem: Environmental > Aquatic > Freshwater > Creek | place: USA: Georgia | collected 2017-06-12 | reverse complement strand
AGCCGTCGGCCTTCAGCGCCGCCTTCGCTGCCGGCAGACCGGCCACGATGCGCTCGACCGGCAGCGGCTCGAGGATCACCCCGGTGGAAAAGGGCAAAACCTGTTCCGCAGCGATACCGAGCTGGCCGGCCACGGCGTCGCAGGTGGCGCGGGCGGCAGCAAGGCCCGGCTCACCGGTGCCCGCATTGGCAACACCGGTGTTGATGACCAGCGCACGGATGCTGCCCGCCGGCAGGTGGGCCTTGCAGATCTGTACAGGCGCCGCGCAAAAGCGGTTTTGCGTGAATACGCCGGCAACACGCGAGCCGGGCGCCACTTCGATCAGCGTCAGATCCTTGCGGTTGAGCTTGCGGACGGCAGCCTCGGTGACGCCAAGGAGGACTCCCGCAACGGGAAAAAGGGCGGCAGCTTCGGGCGGGGAAAGCAGGACGGGCATGACTGGACTCCAGGAACGGGCGGGATGGCAAAGGACCGCCATGATAATCCGCAAGCCCGTGCGAAAGGTCAGCCCAGGCCGCTCTCCGACGCATTCAGGGCCACCGCGAGGCTGGCCTGCTGCGCAAAATGCTGGACGGCCCGCCAGGCCTCGGCATCGACGGGCTTGCCATTGCGATCGGCATACAGCACGCCGATACGCCGGCTGGCCGAACCGAAGGGCACCACCACCGCCTGGTCGCAGCCACTGATCTGCAGCAAGCGTTCCGCGCCGGCACGTTCGAGGCGCGAGGCATTGATCCAGCTCGCCTCGCCGCTGTCGATGGCCGCATCGACCAGATCGTCCGGATCACCATCCATCGCAAAGTCGAAACGCGCGCACAAGGCGTCGGCCCCCGCCCCGAGCGCGATCTTACCGCGCAGCCGCGCGCGATCCGGACTCAGCAAGGCCAGCACCACGCGCTCGCAGCCGACCCCACGGAAGACCCCTTCGGCGACCAGTTGCAGGATGTCGCCGATGGACGCGCGCGCCAGCGTCATTGCCGCCAGATCCTGCAGGATGCGCAGTTGCAAAGCAGCATCGGGCGCACTGGGCTGCGGCGGCGGGGTGCTGACCTCGACCTCCGGTGACGATGCGCTCTGGGGAATGATCTTCCCGGCCTCCGGCGCACCGAAGGAAGCGGCGATGCGCGCCGCCTCGCGGGCATTGGCCAGCACTTCGGCATGTACGATGTTGGGCGGCAGGCCCAGATAGTCGGCAACCTCCCGCAGCACCTGGCGGGCAGCCTGGGAATCCCAGCCCGCCTCTGCCGCACGGGCCAGCCGGTGGCCCAGCACGACCGCCCGTTCCGGCCCGCGGCTGCGGGCATCACCTTCGAGGGCTGCGGCCACCAGCGAGCCCAGCTTCCATTCCCTCACCAAGCCTGCCGACAAATGGCGGAGAGAAAAGCCAAGCACGACCTGCTGAGCCTCCTCGTCACGCATCTTGCCCTGATCGAGGCAGCGCGACAGCGCCTGCGCCTGCTCTCCACCGAAGCACCAGAACGCCATTTCGCCGACCCGGGACAACAAGGCGGCGATGAACACCTCCTCCCCCTGCTGCTCACCACGCCGGCGGATCGCCCAGCGGGCCTGCACGGCGGCATGGAAGCTACGGGCCATTTCCCGGTGGATGCGACTGCGCACGCCGCCACCGAGTAGGGAATCGATCAGGGCAACCGACAAGGCCAGTTGCGCGACCGGATCGAAGCCGAGGACGACGATCGCCCGCGACACGGTGCTGACCCCCTGGTGGGACTGGTTGAAGTAGGCGCTGTTAGCCAGACGCAGCACCTTCGTCGTCATCGGTGCGTCCTTCAGGATCACCTGTGCAAGCACCGATGCCGAGGCCCGCTCATCGCCGACGATCCGTCGCAGCGCGTCGACGGTATGGGCAAACACGGGCATTTCGCGCCCGCGTATGCGCTCTATCCATTCCGCAAGATCAGGCGTACCCAGTTTCTGGCTCATGCATTCACCTCTCGCCGGTAACGGCAGGCGAACTCGCAGCTTGTTGAGGCAGCGACGAGACGCTCAAGGGTTTTGCCTTTTTTCAGGAGAGCTTGCCGTGGCAGTGCTTGTACTTCTTGCCGGATCCGCAGGGGCAGGGATCGTTGCGCCCGACCTTGGTCGCTGCAACAGCCGGCTGGGGGACGTCCCGATCCGGATTGGCGCTGGCCAGCGCCTCATCGTAACCGGCGTGATGGTACTGCACATTTTCCAGTTCCGGCGGGGCCTCGGCTTCCTCGAGCTGGGCCTCGGAGCGGATCTGCACGGTCATCAGCAGCTTGGTGACCTCGATGCGAACGATCTGCAGCAGGCTTTCGAAGAGTTCGAAGGCTTCGCGCTTGTATTCCTGCTTGGGGTTCTTCTGCGCATAGCCGCGCAGGTGAATACCCTGGCGCAGGTGGTCAAGGGCCGACAGGTGCTCGCGCCAATGGGTATCCAGGCTCTGCAGCATCACGTTCCGTTCGAAGGCGTGCCAGGCGCCGGCATCCACCAGCGCGACCTTGTCCAAGTAGCTCTGCGTACCGGCCTCCAGCAGGCGCTTCAGGATGTCCTCGTCGCCGATGCTCGGCTCGGCCTTGATCCACTCGCCGACCGGCAGCTTGAGCTGGTAGTCGGACTCCAGCGCCAGTTCCAGGCCAGGTATGTCCCACTGCTCCTCGACCGAATCAATCGGCACGTAGACGCGGAACAGGTCGTGCAACACCCCCTCGCGCATCGCGGCGATGGTCTCGCTGATGTCCGAGGTTTCGAGCAGTTCGTTGCGCTGCTGGTAAATGACCTTGCGCTGATCATTGGAGACGTCGTCGTACTCGAGCAACTGCTTGCGGATGTCGAAGTTGCGCTGCTCAACCTTGCGCTGGGCAGTTTCCAGCGAACGGGTCACCATGCCGGCCTCGATGGCCTCGCCCTCGGGCATCTTCAGGCGAACCATGATCGCGTTGAGGCGCTCGCCGGCGAAGATCTTCATCAACGGATCTTCGAGGGACAGATAGAAGCGGCTCTCGCCCGGGTCACCCTGACGGCCGGAACGGCCTCGCAACTGGTTGTCGATGCGGCGGGATTCGTGGCGCTCGGTGCCGATGATCTTCAGGCCGCCGGCCTGCAGCACCTGTTCGTGGCGCTGCTTCCACTCGGCACGCAGCGCGGCGACCTTCGCGTCTTTGTCGGGGTCGGCGAGGCTCTGGTCCTCGCGGATCAGCGCCACCGGCTTTTCCACGTTGCCACCGAGCACGATGTCGGTGCCGCGGCCCGCCATGTTGGTGGCAATCGTGATGACGCCGGGGCGGCCTGCCTCGGCGACGATTTCCGCCTCGCGGGCATGCTGCTTGGCGTTGAGGACGTTGTGGGGCAGCTTGGCGCGGCTGAGCAGGTCGGACAACAGTTCGGAGTTTTCAATCGAGGTGGTGCCCACCAGCACCGGCTGACCGCGGGACACGCAATCCTGGATGTCGGCGATGATCGCGTCGTGCTTCTCCTTCATCGTGCGGTAGACCTTGTCGTTCTGGTCCTTGCGGATCATCGGACGGGTGGTCGGCACGACGACGGTTTCGAGGTTGTAGATCTGGTGGAACTCGTAGGCTTCCGTGTCGGCCGTTCCGGTCATGCCGGCCAGCTTGGCGTACATGCGGAAGTAGTTCTGAAAGGTGATCGACGCGAGAGTCTGGTTCTCGGCCTGGATCTTCACGCCCTCCTTGGCCTCGACGGCCTGGTGCAGCCCCTCGGACCAGCGGCGGCCGGCCATCAGGCGACCGGTGAATTCGTCGACGATGACCACTTCGCCGTTCTGAACCACGTAGTGCTGGTCCTTGTGGTACAGCGCGTGGGCACGCAGCGCGGCATAGAGATGATGGATCAGCAGGATATTACCCGGGTCGTAAAGGCTGGCACCTTCGGCCAGCAAGCCCAGATTGGTGAGGATTTCCTCGGCATGCTCGTGCCCCTGCTCGGTGAGCAGCACCGAGTGCGCCTTGAGGTCGACGGTGTAGTCGCCCGGCTGGGTGATGTTGTCACCCTCGCCTTCCTGACGGCTGAGCATGGGCGGCACTGCATTCATGCGCAGGTAGAGCTCGGTGTGATCCTCGGCCTGGCCGGAGATGATCAGCGGCGTCCGCGCCTCATCGATGAGGATGGAGTCCACTTCATCGACGATCGCATAGTGCAGCCCGCGCTGCACACGCTCGGCCACGTCATAGACCATGTTGTCGCGCAGGTAGTCGAAGCCGAATTCGTTGTTGGTGCCGTAGGTGATGTCCGCGGCGTAGGCCGCCTTCTTCTGGTCGTGGGGCATCTGCGACAGGTTGCAGCCGACAGTGAGGCCAAGGAAGCCGTAGATGCGCCCCATCCAGTCGGAGTCACGGCTGGCCAGGTAGTCGTTGACGGTGATGACGTGCACGCCCTTGCCGGACAGCGCATTGAGGTAGACCGGCAGCGTGGCGGTCAGCGTCTTGCCCTCGCCGGTGCGCATCTCGGCGATCTTGCCGTCGTGCAACACCATCCCGCCAACCAGCTGCATGTCGAAGTGGCGCATGCCATGCACCCGCCTGCCGGCCTCGCGGACCACCGCGAAGGCTTCGGGCAGCAGCCCATCAAGGCTCTCGCCCTTCTCGATGCGGGCACGGAATTCGGCGGTCTTGCCGCGCAATTCATCGTCGGAAAGGGCCTGAATCTTCGGCTCGAGGGCGTTGATGCTGCGCGCCGTCTGGCTGTACTGGCGAATCAGCCGGTCGTTGCGGCTGCCGAAAATCTTCTTGAGAAGGCCTGCGATCATTTGATTTGGAAGGAAAAACGCGGCAAAGCGGCGATTCTATCATGGCGCCAAGGCAGGGCCGTGACGCAGGACAAGCCGGCCGCAAGACTTGTCCCCACCGGACGATCCTCCTACGATGGGGGCGCTCTTGCCGATTCCAAGCTCCAATGGCCACCACCAGTCCGATCGATACCTACCTGGGCAGCGGCGACGCCCTGGCCCGCCTGCAGGCCCACGCCGGCCGTCTGCTGCGCCTGCAGCGCCAGCTTGCCGGGCTGCTGCCCGATTACATGGCCGACGCCTGCCGGGTGGCCAACCTGAAGGGAGAGGAACTGGTGATCCACGTCAACAGCGCCGGCCTGGCCGTGAAGCTGCGCCAGGCCGTGCCCAGCCTGCTGGCCGACTTCGCCCGCAGCGGTGTGCTGCTGCGCGACATCAAGGTGAAGGTGTCAGTACCCGAATACCGCCCGGCACCGCCGCCGGTCACACCCCGCCATGTCAGCGAATCGACCCGCAGCGGACTGGGGGAACTGGCGGCCAGCCTGCCGGCCGACTCCCCCCTCGCCAAGGCCCTCCGGCGCTTCGTGAACAGCGCCGGCTAGACGAAAGGCACCAGCACGCGCTCGAGGATCAGCAGCGCGAAGAATACCAGCGCCATGACCAGCGCGTAGCGGAACAGCTTCCACGCCAGCGCGAGGTAGCGCGGCTCACGAGTGAAGAAATAGGCGAAAACCGAGACGCCGATACCGATGCCGACCAGTGCTGCGAGCAGGCGCAACAGCAGCATCGCGGGCGCCTCAGCCGGGGGCGAGGTCGAACAGCCGGGCGACCGCCGGCGGCGTGCCCGCATCCTCCTCGAAGGTCACGATTTCCCACGCCGTGCGGTCCTCGAGGAGCACGCGCAGGACCTGGTTGTTCAGCGCGTGGCCGGCCTTGTAGGCGCTGTAGGCGGCCAGCAGCGGATGGCCAGCCAGGTAAAGGTCGCCGATCGCGTCGAGCACCTTGTGCTTCACGAATTCGTCGGCATAGCGCAGGCCGTCCGCATTGAGCACCCGGTATTCGTCCATCACGATGGCGTTGTCGAGACTGCCGCCGAGACCCAGGCCGTTGGCGCGCATGAACTCCACGTCCTGCATGAAACCGAAGGTGCGCGCCCGCGACACCTCCCGCACGTAGGAATGCTCGGCGAAATCGACGGTCACCGAGGTACCCGTGCTGTCGATGGCCGGATGGTTGAAGAGGATTGAGAAGCTCAGCTTGAAGCCGTCGTGGGGTTCGAGGCGGACCCACTTGTCGCCCTCTACGTACTCCACCGGCTTGAGGACGCGCAGAAAGCGCTTGGGTGCCTTCTGCTCCTCGATGCCGGCGGACTGGATCAGGAACACGAAAGGACCGGCGCTGCCGTCGAGGATCGGAATCTCCGCCGCATCCACGTCGATGTGCGCGTTATCGATCCCCAGGCCAGCCAACGCCGACATCAGGTGCTCGACGGTATTGACCTTGGCCGCACCCTGCTGCAGCCCGGAGCACATGCGCGTATCGCAGACCGCATAGGGGTCGGCGGGCAGGTCGACGACCGGATCGAGGTCGACCCGATGGAAGACGATCCCCGTATCCGGAGCAGCCGGACGCAGGGTCAGCGTGACCTTGTTGCCGCTGTGAAGGCCAACGCCGGTGGCGGTAACGACGGTTTTCAGGGTGCGCTGCTTAAGCATGATCGGGACTCGCATTCAAGTCATTGAATCTTAACACAGGCATCTTGCTGCACCGCAACAATGGCTGAATCTGTTGCCTCCAAACGACAAACGCGCAGCGGACGGAGGCGGCGTCCGGCTGCGCGTCTGTGCGAACCGCCCGGGGGCGGCGCGGGCGATCAGTCCGCCTGCTTGCGCAGGAAGGCCGGGATGTCCAGCGTGGACATCCCGTTCGCGCTCATCGCCTCGACGGTGGTGCGGGTGCTGCCGCGGCGGAACACCGCCGGCAGGTCGGTATTGGTCGTGTAGTCCACTTCCATGCCGACGTTGTCGGTACCGGTGCGGATCAGCTGCACTGCCGGCTGACGGGCAACGGCGGCAGCTCTCACTGCGCCGAGCCCCGTCGCGACGACGGTCACCCGGATACGATCCTCCATGCTCTCGTCGAAGACGGTGCCGTACTTCACGAAGGCTTCCTTGGCGGCGAAAGCCTGGACGGTCTTCACCGCATCGCGGACCTCGGCCATCTTGAGCGAGCGGCTGGCCGTGATGTTCACCAGCACGCAGCGGGCGCCGGACAGTTCGGTCCCTTCGAGCAGCGGCGACACCGCCGCCTGTTCGGCGGCAATGCGCGCGCGGTCGAGTCCGGACGCCTGGGCGGAGCCCATCATCGCCCGGCCCATCTCGGCCATCGCGGTGCGCACGTCCTGGAAGTCCACGTTGACGAGACCGGGCACGTTGATGATCTCCGCGATGCCACCGACCGCGCTGGTCAGCACGTTGTCGGCGGAGCGGAAGCAATCCTCGAAGCCGGCATCGTCGCCATACACTTCGAGCAGCTTGTCGTTGAGGACGACGATCAGCGAGTCGACCTGCTTCGACAATTCATCGATGCCGCTTTCCGCAACGCGGATGCGGTTTTCGAAATCGAAGGGCTTGGTGACCACCGCGACGGTCAGGATGCCCATCTCCTTGGCGATCTCGGCCACCACCGGCGCAGCGCCGGTACCGGTGCCACCGCCCATGCCGGCGGTGATGAAGCACATATGGGCGCCATCGAGTGCAGCCGCGATCACGTCGCGGGATTCCTGGGCCGCGGCGCGGCCGGCTTCGGGCTTGGAGCCCGCGCCGAGCCCGCTCTTGCCCAGCTGGACCTTCGCCGGCGACAGACTGCGGAGCAGCGCCTGCGCGTCCGTGTTGGCGGTGATGAAGTCCACACCCTGAACGCCTTCGCGGATCATGTGATCGACCGCATTGCCGCCCGCGCCACCGACGCCAACCACCTTGATGTTCGTGCCGCCGGATGCCTTTTCAACAATTTCAAACATTTGCCTCGCCTCCAAGAGAAACTGCAGTGACATTGCCGATGGGCAATCGAACCCTTATTTAGTATTGGATGCAGATTTTACAACTAAATAAGGGGATACTGCCCATCGTCATTCATACGGATTCGACCCACAAAGCAGGGTCGTCCATCCTTAAAAGTTGCGCTCGAACCACGAGCGCATCCTCGAAAAAACCTGCCCCACATTGCGCGCCTGGCGAGCCTGGATACCACGCCGCTTCTGCGCCGCGCCCTCCATCACCAAGCCCATCGCATTGGCGTAGCGCGGCACACAGACCACCTCGGCGAGGGGGCCGTCATACCTGGGGTAACCGATGCGCACCGGCATGTGGAAGACCTCCTCGCCCAGTTCCACCATGCCCTGCATCACGGCGGCGCCGCCCGACAGCACGATGCCGGACGACAGGAGTTCCTCGTAGCCGCTGCGGCGCAGCTCGGCCTGGACCATCTCGTACAGTTCGCACACCCGCGGCTCGATCACGTCGGCCAGCGCCTGTCGCGACAGCTTGCGCGGCGGACGGTCGCCGACACCGGGCACCTCGACCATCTCCGAGGCATCGGCCAGCGTGTGCATCGCGACGCCATGGCGGATCTTGATCTCCTCGGCGTCAGCAGTCGGCGTACGCAGCGCCACCGCAATGTCGTTGGTGACCTGATCGCCAGCGATGGGAATCACCGCCGTGTGGCGGATCGCACCCTGGGTGAATACCGCCAGATCGGTGGTGCCACCGCCCACATCCACCAGGCAGACGCCCAGCTCCTTCTCGTCCTCCGACAGGGTCGCATAGCTGGAAGCCAGCGGCTGCAGCACCAGGTCGAGCACCTCCAGACCGCAGCGGCGCACGCACTTGACGATGTTCTGCGCCGCCGACACCGCGCCAGTGACGATGTGCACCTTGACCTCGAGGCGCACGCCGCTCATGCCGATCGGTTCGCGCACGCCATCCTGCCCGTCGATGACGAATTCCTGAGTCAGGATGTGGAGGATCTGCTGATCCGCCGGCAGCGGCATCGCGCGGGCGGTCTCGATGACCCGCTCGACGTCGATCGGCGACACTTCCTTGTCCTTGATCGCCACCATGCCGTTGGAGTTGAAGCTGCGGATGTGGCTGCCGGCGATGCCGGTGTAAACATCGCGAATCTTGCACTCGGCCATCAGCTCGACTTCCTGGATGACCTTCGAAATCGCATCCACGGTCGCCTCAATATTGACCACCACGCCCCGCTTGAGCCCCGAGGACGGCTGCGAGCCGAGCCCGATGACCTCCATGCGGCCATCGGGCTTCAACTCGGCCACGACGCAGGTGATCTTGGAGGTGCCGATGTCGAGGCCGACGATCAGGTCCTTGTAATCTTTGCTCATCACTTCCCTTTTTTACTGTCTTTCTTGCCCGACGGCTCCGCTGACGGAATCGGCCGCAGGGCAAAACCACTGGGGTAGCGGAGGTCCACCACCGCCACATTCATGTTCAACTGGGCCTTGGCCTTGGGGTAATAACCGACGAAACGGGCCAGGCGCTCGTCGATCGGCGCCTTCGGCTGGTCATGGCCCAGTTCGATGGTCAGGCCGTCTTCCATCTTCAACTGCCAGGCCTCGCGGGCGGAAAGGGAGACACCGACGAGCTGCTTGCCAAGGGGGCCGAGCTTGCCGGAGAACTCGTCGAAGCGCGCCAGCAGCACGCCGGACGAACCTTCCGGGCCGCTGAAGACCGGCATCTTCGCGTTGCTCGCAGCGGTGAAGACCTCGCCGTAGCGGTTGACCAGGCGCATGTCGCCGGTCTCGCCGACCCGCCAGTACGCAGACGCGACATGCTCCTCGAGGCGCACCTCGATGCCACCCGGCCAGCGCCGGCGCACATCGGCACGACGCACCCAGGGCAGCTTCTCGAAGGCGCCGCGCACATCATCCAGATCGACCGTGAAGAAATTGCCACGCAGGGACGAACGCGCCGCATATTCGAGTTGGGCCGTGGTGACCTGGGCCAGCGGCGTGGTCACCACCACCTCGCGCAAGGGATAGACCGGCAGCCGCGACAAGGCCGCCACCGCGGCATAGCCGAGCCCCGCCGCGCCCACGACCATCAGCATGTCCGAGATCAGGTTGAGGAGCTGGGGCCGGTCCCACAGCCCGTTCCCGCTGCCGTGTCCAGCGCTCTTGCCACCGCCTCCGCTCACCGCGCGCGCACCCCGCGCGCGCTTGCCCGCGGACGGTCTGGCGCCCTCCTCGGGGGGTACGTTGGTGGTGCTGCGTTCGTCAGCCAAGGCGCGCTCCGGCGAGGATCTCGAGACACAAGGCCTCGAAGGGCAGCCCTGCCACCCGTGCCGACATGGGCACCAG
>Ga0213919_1001125_pt1 | contig 10125 bp, 10 predicted proteins | sample McNCre317MG_FD_161056 | JGI IMG/M metagenome (GOLD analysis project Ga0213919, IMG submission 161056) | Freshwater microbial communities from McNutts Creek, Athens, Georgia, United States - 3-17 MG | ecosystem: Environmental > Aquatic > Freshwater > Creek | place: USA: Georgia | collected... | reverse complement strand
AGGTGCCTGACCTTTGCCGCAAGCGGTCAAAGTCGCGAGAACTGCTACGGCAAGCGCCAAGCGCGCTGCCGGTAAAAATGAATACACCATAAAGTACCGATTTACGTTAATGACTGATTGGTTATTAATGTAGCCGATCTTGGTTCTACTTGTATTTACAAGGCTGAACGACAATCGGTGCAACTTATGTCAAGCATCGACCATTACGAAAACTTCCCCGTCGCCTCTTGGCTGTGCCCTGCCCGTTTACGCCCCGCCGTCCTTGCGTTGTACCAATTTGCACGCACTGCCGACGATTTGGCAGACGAAGGTTTTGAGCCCGCACACCACCGGCTAGACGCCTTGGGTGAATACCGCGCAGACCTTCAAAATTGCCTGAACCAAGCCAACACGCAAAGCGTACGCTGGCCCAGGGTGTTTGGCCCACTACAGCAGGTTGTCCAGCAATACCAACTCCCCGCACAAGCTTTGTTCGACCTGCTCGATGCGTTCGAGCAAGATGTGGTCTACGCCAGCGTAGGCCAAGGCTACCGAAACCGCGCCGAGCTGCTGGACTACTGCCGCCGCTCGGCCAACCCCGTGGGCCGCTTGATGCTGCATTTGTATGGCGTGAACGACGCAACATCGCTCGCACAAAGCGACGCCATCTGCACTTCCCTGCAACTCATTAACTTATGGCAAGACCGTGCGGAAGACTTGGCGCGTGGGCGCAACTATTTGCCAGAAGGCCACACTTTGCCCAATGAGGTGCGCTTTGCACGCGAGCTCATGATGCAGGGAGCACCCTTGGCACATCGCGTCAAGGGGCGTGCAGGCTGGGAACTGCGTGCGGTGGTGCAAGGCGGCTTGCGCATTTTGGACAAGCTGGACGCCCGTCCTGAAACCAACGACCACACACAGCTTGCTCGCCCCACGCTGAACAAGACAGACTTCATTCGCATCTTCTGGCGCTGCATCCGGATGTGAAGTCGCGGCCAAGAGATGTCATGTGTGCCCGATAATCAGGCATACATGACACCTCAAGACTACGTTCAGCAAAAAGCGTCCGCCTCGGGCAGCAGCTTTTATTACGCCTTCCTGTTTCTACCGCCCCATCGCCGCGCTGCCATCACCGCGTTTTATGCGTTCTGCCGTGAGGTAGACGATGTGGTGGATGAGGTGACCGACCCCGGCGTGGCCGCCAGCAAACTGGCTTGGTGGCGCAACGAGGTGCACCAAGCTTTTGCGGGCAAACCAAATCACCCCGCGACACAAGCACTCATGCCTTGGGTGGCCGAGTTCGGTATTGAAGAAGCTGCCCTGCAATCGGTGATTGAGGGCTGCGAGATGGACCTCACGCAAACCCGTTACCTCGACTACCCCAACCTCACGCGCTACTGCCACTTGGTGGCTGGCGTGGTCGGCGAAGTGTCAGCCAAAATTTTTGGTCAGACCGATGCAGCGACGACTGCCTATGCCCACAAATTGGGCCAAGCATTTCAGCTCACCAACATCATTCGCGATGTGGGCGAAGACGCCCTACGTGGCCGCATTTACTTGCCCGTCAGTGAGCTGCAACAGTTCGATGTGAAAGCCCACGAAATTTTGAACCGTGTGGATTCAGACCGTTTTCAAGCCCTGATGCAATTCCAAGCCGCACGCGCCCATGCGCTGTATGACGAAGCCTTGGCCCTGTTACCAGCCAACGACTGGAAGCATCAAAAACCAGGCCTGATGATGGCCAGCATTTACCGCACCTTGCTGCGCGAAATCGAAGCCAAAAAGTTTCCGGTGCTCACGCAACGTGTGGCCCTGACGCCGCTACACAAACTCTGGCTGGCTTGGAAGATGCAAGCCTTGGGCCGCCTCTAAACCTCATTGACCGCGGCATGAAGCAACTGACCATCGTGGGCGCAGGCTGGGCGGGTTTGGCTGCTGCAGTGGCCGCCACGCAAGCGGGCTGGCACGTGCAGTTGTTTGAAGCCGCGAACACCGCAGGTGGCCGTGCCCGCAGTTTGCAACAAAGTTTTGCAAACAAGCCTTTGGACAACGGCCAACACGTGCTCATTGGCGCCTACCGCGACACGCTGGCACTGATGCGCACCGTAGGCTTGACCCCAGACGCTTTGTTGCAGCGCCTGCCACTTGATTTGCGCTACGCCGATGGTCAAGGCCTGCGCCTTCTTGATTGGCCCATGCCCCTCAACCTGCTGGCAGGTATTGGTCGCGCACAAGGCTGGTCTCTCAAAGACAAAGTCAACCTCATCCAAGCCGCATGGGGATGGCAACGCGCACAGTTTGAATGCGATCCCACATGGACAGTGGCTCAGCTATGCGATGCCTCGCGCTTGAGTCCACGCGCGATGACGCAACTCATCGAGCCACTCTGCTTATCAGCGCTCAACACGCCCGTTGATAAAGCCAGTGCGATCGTGTTTTTGCGTGTGCTGCATGACGCGCTATTGGGAGGCTCGGGCAGCTCAGACCTGCTGGTGCCTCGCGTGGATTTAGGCGCGCTGCTGCCCGACGCTTGTTTGCAATGGCTCAGCGCCCATGGTGCGGACATCCGCCTGAGCACGCGCGTCTCTGCCGCGCAAATTGAAGAGTTGCAACATGCCGCATCTCTCGACAACGCGCTACTGCTGGCTTGTCCTGCGTGGGATGCAGCACGCCTAACGGCAGACATTGCACCTAAGTGGGCTTACCAATGCGCAGAGCTGCCCCACACCGCGATTGCCACGGTGTATTTGCATTGCAAAGATCAAGGGTTCAAAGGCTTATCGCAGCCCATGGTGGCATTGCACAGCGACGCGCAAGCACCGGCACAGTTTGTGTTTGACAAAGGGGCGCTGTCTGAACAACAGGGTTTACTGGCGGCAGTGGTCAGCGCATGCCAGACCGAGCGCGATGAGCTTACCGAGCAGGTGCACGACCAAGTTTGCGAACAACTAGAGCTCAGCCATTTAGAAATCGTTCAAACCGTGGTCGAAAAACGCGCCACGCTTGCCTGCACACCCATGCTAGATAGACCCGAAGCCTTTGTGGCTGAGGGCTTATGGGCCTGCGGCGACTACATCCGCGGCCCCTACCCATCGACCCTTGAAGGGGCTGTGCGCTCAGGTCAACACGTGGTCACACAACTCAGCCAAGTGGCGGACCGTTAAAGGCTGACTGGCCTCATGTGGCCAGTCGTGGCCCTGGGTGTTCACCCATGCGGTTTGCATTCCTGCATTCATGGCGCCCAACACATCGGTGGTGGCGTCATCCCCTAAATGCAACACGGCGTCAACAGGCAAATTCAACTGTGCCGCCGCTGCGTGAAAAATACGTGCATCGGGCTTAGCCACACCAAACAGTCGTGCACTTACAGACGCCTTGAAGTACGGACCAGCTTCCGTGAGAAACACATCGGCATTGCCGTTGGACAAACCCACCAGCGGATAGCGTGCAGACAAACGTGCCAGCGCTTCTTGCACCCCGTCATAAAGGGTGACGTTTTGACGTTCGGCAAAGAACACGTCAAACGCTGCCTCCGCCAAATGCGGTGCATCCCCTGCTCGCAGCAAGCTTTCGCGAATGGACTCTAGCCGCAAAAAGCTCAAGTCGTGCGCCTTGTCTGCATGGCGTTGGTTCACCTCGATTCGGATGCATTTTTTAACCTCGGCATCGGCACAAAGCTGCGCGGTTTGCGGGGCGTGAACCGCCAACCACTCCTGCAAGACCAACTCGGCGCGAGCGATGGTGGGCCAGACAGGCCACAAAGTGTCGTCCAAGTCTAAGGTTATGGCTTGTATTTTGGAAAGGTTCAGCATGCTGGGCGAGAATACATCATCATGTTCAAACCTGCCTTCAACCCCGAACCGCCATTCACCCATGGACAAGCACCACGCACAGCCGTTTTGCTGTGCAACTTGGGAACGCCTGACGAACCCACAGCACCGGCTGTGCGCCGCTACTTGGCCGAGTTTTTGGGTGACCACCGCGTGGTGGAAATTCCTCGCTTAGTGTGGATGGCCATTCTTCATGGCATCATTTTGCGCGTGCGTCCTGCCAAATCCGCCGCCAAGTACGCCACCATTTGGACAGACGAAGGCTCGCCGCTGAAGGTCTGGACAAACAAGCAAGCACAGGCTTTGCAAGAAGTTTTCAACGCCCACGGAGAAGCCGTGACTGTGCGCTATGCCATGCGTTACGGCAACCCATCGATTGCCAGCCAACTTGATGCACTCAAAGCAGAAGGCTTCACGCGTGTCTTGATATTGCCGGCCTATCCACAGTACTCAGGCACCACCACAGCCAGCGTGTTTGATGCGGTGTACCACTGGGGACTGCGCAGCCGTGTGCTGCCAGAGTTCCGCTTCATCAACCACTACCACGACCAGCCTGCTTACATCCAAGCACTGGCTGAACGCGTACGCGCGCATTGGGCAGAACACGGCCATGCTGAGCGCTTGGTGATGAGTTTTCACGGTGTGCCTGAACGCACCCTGCATTTAGGCGATCCTTACCACTGCGAGTGCTACAAAACGGCGCGCTTGCTCGGTGAGGCCTTGGGCTTGAGCAAAGACCAGTACATGGTGACCTTTCAATCGCGCTTTGGCAAAGCAAAGTGGCTTGAGCCCTACACCGAGCCAACCCTCATTGCACTGGCACAGCAAGGTATCAAGCGCGTCGATTTGATTTGCCCTGGCTTCACCAGTGACTGCTTAGAAACCTTAGAAGAAATTTCGCAAGAAGCGCAAGAGGCTTATTTGCATGCAGGTGGTGAAGTGTTTCATTACATTCCATGCCTCAATGACAGCGCCGCATGGGTGCAAGGCATGCATGCGCTGTGTCAATCACATATGGGCGGTTGGTCTCTGCAAGGACCCCATCAAGATGAGCTCAAACTAAGCCGCCACGAGGCACTTGCGCTCGGCGCCAAAAAATAAAAAAGCCGCTGAAAAGCGGCTTTTATTTGCTTGCAGCAGATGCGGCTGGCAGCACATAAGTAGTAGAGCTCGCAGAACGAACAACAGGGGCAACTACTGCGCTAGCAACCGGCAATGCCAAGCGAGACGCACTCGCAGGCACAGCAGATGAAGCCACCACATCGGCAGCTGAAGCAGAAGCATCACTGGCGCTTGCAGCACTGGCAGCATCTGTCGCGTCAGTTGGCATCGTTTGAAGCGGGGGGGCAGGCTCGACAATGGGCTCATCTTGAGGCTGCAAATAGGCCGCAATAGCCAAAGCTGCAGCGAACAAACCAGCAATGATCCAGAGTGAAGTTTTTGGTTTTGTATCTTCTGCCACTGAAACACTAGGTGCCGAAGATGGAACCGATGACTCAGATGCAACGTCAATCGTCGCTTCCACAATGGACGGCTCGCTCACAGAGTCCACTGGATGAGCAACCTCAGGTTCAGCAATTGAAACCTCAGCTGCTTGGACCGCCAAGTCAACCGATGCAATAGCCTCTTGAACAAACACTTCATCCGCGGACAAACCCAACAGAGCACCAACTTTCTTTGCAGCCGTGACCTTGACGGCTTCACTGTAGAAAGAGCTCATACCGCCCTCTTCGAGCTGTCGAATCTGCTTCGTAGACATGCACGCACGCGTTGCCATGTCGTTTAAGGCCCAACCACGTGCCTCACGGCGCAAGCGCAACAAGTCGCCGTTGATCAGCAGTTGGTCTTGGCTCATAGGCAAGGAAAGTGCGTTGAAAAATTATTGAAATTACTTAACTAACAACAGCTCGCCCTTGATAGACGCACCTTTTTGAACTGACAAGGTTTGGTAAACCACATGGCCGTCCACAGAAGCAGAAGATGTCACGATCAATTCGTTACAAGTAGCTGTGCCGGAAAACTTACCCTTGATATGTAAGCTCGAACACGTCACAACACCCTCAACTTGACCACGCGCTCCGATGGTGAGCTCATCAACTTGAATTTGACCATTCAAAGCACCTTCAACGTGAATAGCACCTTTTGCAGCAATCTCACCACGGAACGAGAAGCCCTCGCTCAAAATGGAAGGTTTTGTGGCAGTTGTTGAAATCATGTCCATCATGCTATTACGTGGGGTTGGGTTTTGTGTTGAGGCAGAAACGGGCACAGAAGCAGGTTGCACTGCAACCTCTTCGATCTCATCCTCAGTTTCAACGTGCTCATATTCGACTTCTGGAGCCGAATTAATGGCATTCGATTGATTAACGTTGCTGGTTTTGGATTTGTTGAACATATTGTGCCGTCCGTATTACTTTTTGTGGGTTGACTGGATAACCACCAATCAAAATTTCCAAATGCAGGTGCTTACCTGTTGACGAAGAACCTGTGCTGCCAATGTTGCCCAACACTGATTCGTTAGTGACTTTGTCACCCAATTTCACTTCAATATTTGCCAAATGCGCATAAAGCGACTCCACCCCATTGGTGTGGCGAATCACCACCGTGTTTCCGTATTGCTGATGGAACTGAGCCAAAACGACAACACCCGGCTTAACTGGGTGTACTTTTTCGTCCCCCGTTTGACTCAGCAAATCTAAACCTGTGTGGAAATGCGTTTGCCCAGAAATAGGATGACGACGCACACCAAAGTCTGAAGACACACTGTAATTGGGCACAGGCATCACACTAGGCAAAGCATACAAAACTTCACGCAAACCACGGTTGGTCGATAGCTCATCTGCCACCTTGCCACGAAGCAAAGGGTTGCTTTTGACATCATCTTCTAAGTTAAAACCACCATTAGCCGCGTTTTGCTGAATGATCTTTACGATTTTTTCAGTCAAGCCAGAAGCCTCAAGCTGAGACTTCATCGTCACGTTTTCTTGCGAAACCGCCACCATCGACGTATCCACAAAACGACGAATGCTCATATCGCGATCACGGATCGTTTGAGCCAGAGAAACCATTTGCTCATCACTCATGGTCAACTGCTCTTCACCACCTGCGTCGGAAGCACTACTGAGCAAGGCTCGGTAAACCTCTTCGTGGGATCGCTCCAACTTAGCTCGACTCAACATCAAACTGATGCTAGTCGCCAACAAAACGCAAATTGCGATCAACATCGCACCTGTTGCCAAGATGCCGCCACGCACCAAGATGCGCTGCATACGTGCACTGACATTCAGGTAATGAAGGTCACCGTTTTGCTCAAGAATGATGCGCGCGTCATCGTACTGACGCGTCCAACCACTGGACACAAGCCCAGGAAGCATACGCACAGTAGCCAAAACGCGAGGCAGCATAGATCTCTACAAAATTAAGCCGCCGAAGAACCGCCGACGCTCACGGCTGGACCGTTGGCATCCTGACTCAAGGTACCTTCGATTTCGCCGCCTTTTTCAATTTCAATTTCAGAGTATTGAACCTTGCCAGCAATCTTGCCGGTAGAGCGAACAATCAAACTCTTCTCAGAAATGATGGTGTTGTGGAGTTGCCCACGCACATCAATAACTTTGGCTGAAACGCGGCCTGTGATCTTGCCCGTTGGGCCGATCAACACTTCTTCTGCAGTTAAATCACCCTCAATAACACCATTAATAATGGCTTTTGATGGGACAGTGAAAGTACCTTTGACGACAACACCGTCACCGATAACAACACTTTCGAGCGAATCAGATTGATTAGACATATGGACTCCTTGAGCAAATTTTAGCAAACAAACCGGCAAAAACTATATTTCTTACAATTTTATGTTGTTTATTTGTGAAAAAAAGTCCATTCAATGCAACAACTTAGCGTATTTTCTGAATGTGCTTCCTAACACTTGGGGCATGAAAAACATGCAAAAGCCTCATATTCCCCATCAACAACTCTCAGCCATCGAAGGCAATGGCTACCATTGAGCCAATCTTTCCACAAATGTCATGAACAACTCATTCACTATTGCCGGCGTCATGGGCTGGCCTGTCGCCCATTCAAGATCACCTCTTATCCATAATCATTGGATACAGCAATACAACCTGACTGGCGCCTATGGCGCATTTCCTGTTGAGCCCTCGAACCTTGAAGCTGCCATTCGAGGCATACAAGCGCTAGGGCTTGCGGGCTGCAACATCACAATTCCACACAAAGTCAACGCCATGGCTTATGTTGACTGGGTTCATCCCTTAGCTCAAAGAATGGGCGCGATCAATACGGTAGTGGTGCAAAGGGATGGCGCATTACATGGCTTTAACAATGATGGATTTGGATTCATTCAGAGCTTGCTAGAAGCCCAACCCACATGGCAAGCGAGTGCCAGCCCTATAGTTGTACTTGGCGCTGGCGGCGCTGCACGCGCCATCATCGTCAGCTTGCTCGATGCTGGCGCCACAAACATACGTGTGATCAACCGCACCCACAGCAAAGCTGAGGAACTTGCACAAGAGTTTGGTGCGTTCGTTACCAGCGTGCAATGGCAAAACCGAGAGGACGCACTTGTCGCCGCATCACTTCTGATCAATACAACCAGTCAGGGCATGCATCGAGAGCCCGCACTAGATATCTCGTTGACTAACTTACCAACGGATGCAATGGTGTTCGATGCGGTATATATCCCCATGGAAACACCTTTATTGAAAGAAGCACGCCAGCGCGGCAATTCAACCGTCAACGGCTTAGGCATGCTTATTCATCAAGCACGCCCCGCATTCCAAGCTTGGTTTGGTGTCATGCCAGAAGTCACCGACAAACTTTACGCAAAAGTCATCCGCACACTTTAAGCTCCCTAAGCGCTGCAGCACCAAGCCAGCAGCCCAACATCAAACCAAGCTGTTCTAAACCTACCATGCTTGTGCACCGTCTGTGTGGCATTGCTCGCGCAATAGCAACGATGCGGATGTAGCCGTTGCGGCGCCTGCACAACAGGACCAGTTTTCCATCGAATCATTAAACAGCTCTGCCGATGTCATTGGGGCGTCTGTGCGCGACCTGATCGATATCTATACAGGTACGCCAGTACGTATTGACATCTTTGAGAATCAACTTAGGCGCGATTGAGGCACTGGCTCGCAAAAGCTCGATCGTTCAAAGTAATTTGTATTACGTCACCGATGAGATACAAATGAGTGCCTGCATTGATAGACACTTTCCAGCTGTGGTTTATGTGTCAATTCCCACAGAAACAAAAATGATGCGACCTTGTTTTAATAACCTAATGCAGTGCTGGCTACGCCTTGTTGGAAAGTTTTTTGTTTGGCAATCGCATCACGTGCTTGATGAATCAACAATGCCTCAAACTGTTTTGGTGGAAGTGGTTGGCTAACGTAAGGCCCCTGCTCAAATACGCAGCCAATTTTTTGCATCATGAGTGTTTGATCTTCGCTATGTAGGCCATCTGCCAAAAATTGCACGTTATGCGCCAATGCCACTTGCTCAAACGACTGCAGGTGTGCAAACATTTCAACATCATGGGCAATGTTTTTAATGAGCTGCGGAGCAAATTTGATTTTGTGAATCGACTGGCTTTGCAATAGCTCATGTGAGCGCGATGACAAGCCGAAGCCATCCACTGTCAAGCTCATGCCTTTTTGCACAAAAGCCTCAACCTCGGTAAGTGCATCCGATGATCGAAGCAATGCAGCTTCGTTGATTTCAAATTCAATCAATTGATGTGGAAACTGGCTTGATGCACAAACTTCGCGAACTTTTTGGTAGAAGTCTGCGTCTTTCAATTGGCTAGGAGCAATGTTGAGTGTCAAGACCAAGGGCCCGTGTTGAATCTGCCAGCTTGCAAACTGTTTGCAGGCTGTTTCCAGCACCCACGCACCAAAAGGCAAAAAGAAACCGCTGTTTTCAGCCAAGGCAATGAAGTCGGCGGGGGAAACATACAAGGTCTGACCTGATGGATGTCGCCAGCAAATCACGACCTCAGCACCGAAGACACCTTGATCACTCACACGTTTGATGGGCTGGTACTCCAACGAGATATCAGACTCTTGCAATGCGCCATCCAGCGCTTGGTCGATGCTGAATGCGTTGCCTGAACCAGGCCTTGCCTCATCCAGCATTCTTTCAAAGCGAATTTTGATTCGCATTTGCTTAACAATCACGTAAAGCGCAGAAGGAAAAATAAGCAACAAACCCAGCCACTGAATAACCCGCAAGTAGGCAGGCCATAAGTTAACGGCGATGTGCAGATTGGCCAAAATTTGCGTGTCAAATGTCAGCGCTGCCG
>Ga0213919_1001122_pt1 | contig 10148 bp, 10 predicted proteins | sample McNCre317MG_FD_161056 | JGI IMG/M metagenome (GOLD analysis project Ga0213919, IMG submission 161056) | Freshwater microbial communities from McNutts Creek, Athens, Georgia, United States - 3-17 MG | ecosystem: Environmental > Aquatic > Freshwater > Creek | place: USA: Georgia | collected... | reverse complement strand
TTTGATAATGGGCGGTTAAGGTGTGCGGATAGAATACAAGTTATTTTGACAGAATTGGATTATGACACATATACAAAGTTTTACAAATGGAATAAAATAGAGGTAAAAGAAGCATATAGAGCAAATAGGGGCAAACTTCCGAATTATGTACTAAATCCATTAAAGGCATACTATGAAACAAAACAAAAATTGAAAAAAGCCGGTTTAGACCACACTAACGAATATAAAAACGCAAAAGCACGCCTTAATAGTTTTTATGGCTGCATGGTCACACGCTTGATTTTCAACGATAATAAATATGCGCAGGAAGATATAGAATTACCGAACGGCGATATTATCAATGCGGGGTCATGGTATCAAACGGAATCCAATAAAACATATAGTAAGATGATAGAAAAGCAGCTATTGTCGCCGTATTGGGGCATTTACGTAACCGCACATGGGCGTCATCGGATATTAGATACAATATTTGAAATGGACAAACCAACAGAAAACAAAGAGTATAATTTTACAGAATACAATAACAGCGTGATATATTGCGATACAGATAGTATATATTTTGATGATACAAAGAAAAACCGTGCGATTATCGCAGAATATAATGAAAAAATGGCTGAATATAACAAAACACATTTACCACCTGTTTTCGCTGATATTGGCCTGTTTGATTGGGTGGACAAAGACAAAGACGGGAACCCTGTTACATACGAATTTGAAACATTGGGGGCTAAAAGGTATTTGAAATACTATAATAATCACGCTGAAATCACCGTGGCGGGTATGCGCAAGGGAACATATGAACGTAAAATTGCAAAACCTTTTGCAACGGAAAACAGCTATCCTATTTTTGAAACCTACGAAAACGACAACGGCGAAAAATGTAAACGGCGCGTTGGGTATGTTGACAAAAAAGAACTGTTTGAAATGTTCACAGATAATTTTCTTCTGGTGTGTGACGAATCAAACAAATTGTGCAGTGCATACAGTATAGATGAATACAGTCAAGAAATAACAGATGAACATGGGAACAGTGAAATCATGTGTGAAAAATCAGGGGTTGCATTAGTTCCGATTCCTTTCAATCTGAAACTAGAGGAACAGTTTATTTTGCTATTACAGCAAATAATGGAAGAAAGGCGGTTAATATGCAGGAAATAAAATATCATGATAACGACATAAACAAGGGCATTGTTTATGATTGGGAAAAAATCAGAAAAGAGTATAAAAAACTAAACTGCCCCAAAGGGGTTTATAATCCACTGAAACCAGACTATGATATATTTGGGTATAATATTTGTATGTCGGATAGAAGTGAGGGCAAAACCACAAACCCACTATTATTATCAATGATAATGAATGAAATGTATGGGACAATCGGACATTATATAAGACAATCTACAAACGCACTCACCCCAAAACTTTTAGGAAACCTTTTTAACACTATTTTGAAATTTGGGTATGTGGAAAAAATCACAAAAGGGTTGTGGAACTCTGTATTTTACTACGGTAAAAAGTGGTTTTATTGCAATCGGGATGATAACGGAAAAATTGAAGAAAAAGCGGAACAGCATTTTCTATACTGCATAGGATTGAATGAATCCGATGATTTGAAATCATCATACAATTGCCCAACGGGTGACTTTATCCTGTTTGATGAGTTCATACAATTGTCCGGTTATGGGTACAGTGATTTTATAGCGTTTACTGACATTTGCAAAACTATCACCCGTGACAGAATCAGCCCTATTATATTGATGATGTCCAATAACATTGATTTTACAAGCCCGTGGTTTGATGAGTTGTGCATTCGGGATGATGTAAACACCATGCAAATGGGTGATATTAGACAAATAGAAACCGAATTGGGAACTCACATTTATTTGGAAATCCTACCTGAAAACACATCAGAACAACGTGAACTTGTCAACCGCCGCTTTTTCGGCTTTCCAAATCCAAAATTGGCGGCTATCACCGGTAAAGGAACATGGGCGGGTGAATCATACCCACATATCAAATATGTGAAAGATGATAGTGCAAGGGTACTATATAATAAACTGTACTGCAAACAATCCGGAAAGTTATTAAAATTACAATTGGTGAAACACCCTGACATTGGGTATTGTGTTTATGTTGTCCCCGCAACACGGATTCCGGAAAACGCCTATATTTTAACACATCAAGATATAACAGACAAACGGGAAATTTTCGGGTTTGGTAAATCAGGAACATTGCTTGACACATACTGGACATTATATAAAGCAAATAAGTTTTATTATGCAAGCAATTTGACCGGTGTATTATTCAGGGGATATATAAAAGCGGTAAAAGAGTATAATAAAAATAGGTTGATTCTGTAAAAATAAAAATGCCGAATTTTAAAAAATTCGGCATTTCCTATTGACAAAAATGCAATTTTATGCTATAATGTGTATAACATCATGTTATAACGTATCACACGGACACACGAACGGCATATTGACAACTGAATATTTTTCAAAAATTCGTGTTTTGCATATGTGAGAAAGGTGTGTTAATTATGGCGTATTATTACGGAAAACCCGACAAAGAAACGTATAGAGGAATTGCAGCTTTGAACCTTCTAAAAAATCTGGTATCTACTGCAAATTCACAGTACGGACATAATGAGAAGGCAAATGCTGCATTGCATTATGCAGCAGTCATGCTAGAAACACAAGGTTACAAAATCACATTTTCCATGAATAAGGAATTGTGTGAAACCAGATGTATTTACATGATTGAAAGAATGCGGGTACATATTTTAGATACTGATGAAGTATTGGTGGTATCTTTTGGAATCCCCTCTAATCTAGTTGAAAGAGGAAAAACACAATGAAAACAGTAAAAATTTTTGAGAATTGGACACAAAACAACGGAACATATTTTACACTGCAAAAACCGCGAACCGATTTGGCTGAAAAAGTGGAAATTTCAGAATATATAATTCCTGAAGGATATGAAGTTGCTGTAAGTCGTGACGGGGTCAAACGGTTTTACAATGTGAATGATTCATCATTCCCTGCCTTGATGATTGAACAAAATGGAAAACTGTTTTTGATTGACGATTTGAAGATTATCGAATTAAGAAAGACGGTATAATATGAAGCAAAGATACAAATACATTCGAGATATCCACTATAAAATTATAGGCGTTTACCTTAGCGGTTTTGTGTTCCAAACAAACCAAAACTATTGCGGGCTATTGGTAGACGGAAAACAAATTTTGAGTGATTCAGATTTTAATGTTTTGTGTTCAGACCAAATCGCACGAAAGCGGCTTGTATTAGTCGCTAGTACCTACGTTAATACCCTCAATCAATGAGGTGTATAATAAAAATCGTGGAAAGGGAAAAACCACACGAAAAAACCCTAGAAAGGAAAATACCATGAGCGAAAACACGAAAAATCAGGAAATCACAGAACAGGACAATGACATCTTTGCAGATGACGCAACGGAATCCCTTGCAATCACAAGCGGGTACTTTGAGAAAATCAATCTTGCCCGCGATATCGCGGGCGGCGGTAAAGGTTACTGCACAATGAAAGCAGAGGATAAAAAAGCAAAAGCAACACTTTATAATGCGTGCTCAAACCCAAAAAAGTTGAGCGAATGCATCAATCTGCCTATCAAGATGATACATTTTTATGTTGAGGTGATTCAGGTTGCAAATGAAGCCACCGGTGAAATTGTATCTGTCCCCCGTGTGGTCATCATTGACGAAAAAGGGAAAGGATATCAGGCGGTTAGCGTGGGCATTTACAACAGCATCAAGCGCATTGTTTCAATGTTTGGAAACCCGACAGATTGGGATTCACCTGTTACTGTGATTGTCAAAAACGTAGACCTGAAAAACGGTCAACACACGTTCAATCTTGAAATTGCAGTTGACTGAAGACAGAACCCCGTGGGAATTATCCCACGGGGTTTTTTCTATACCTGTTTCCATGTTCCGTCAGATTTCAATTCATGGTTTGTCTGTTCTTCAATACAGTGCGCAGTACACCCCAAATACAAAATATAATCTGTGTATTCGGTTTGTGTAGGTAAATCAGTTTCGGAATCACATATAAAATGCGCTGCAATTAGTTTTTTTCCGTTGGTATCATATCCGATTAGTTTTTCATCAATTGCTATTCTCGCCATATTTTCACGCCTTTCTGATATGCACACCCGCTTTTAACATAGACTCAACCTCACGTTTTTCTGCATCTGTCAAATTAGATAATGCCGTAAGGTCAACCGCTTCATATCTACAAAATATATCTTGACCATTTCCGGCAAAATCTGACACAATTCCGGAAAGGTGTGCCACATATCCTTTATCAGCCAAAAATGTTTCTGCATTTGCGGGATTGACAGATTGTATAATAGCGTAACAATGTCGGCTGTCAAAATACGCTGAAATGTTGGATTGTGCGAAATTTCCAAAAGGTACGGATTTTTTGGTATCTTGCAAACCTGAAATCACGGAAAAAATATTGTTTGCGCTTGCACCCACATTTGACATAGCCGCACCCAATAAACCAGAAGCGATTTTTAATAGTGGCGCACCCGCCGCCGCTGTTCCGGCAATTGGTAGAGATACCGCACAATTCGCTTGCAATGTGCTGAAAATATAGCTGTTCCCGTTCGTATAATCATGAATGATAATATCAACCGACAGTGTACCGGAAAATAAATCCAGATGATAAGTGAATGATACAGCATTATCATACATGATAGAGGGTGGTATATTGACGTTACCCACATACGGAATACGTATTGTAATCGTGGTATATGGTTCATAGTCAATATAGGATTTCCATGTACGCAAAATGCGTATACTAGGGGTACTATATACAAGCATACTATCCGTTATAGGTGTTGCGGGCACGGGAACTAGACCGGATATTTTATATCCTGCAATTGTCGATATATTGTACTGTGTTCCGGTTGGTATGGTTGTAATATCCGGTATCAAATGGATTTTCATAATTCCTGCTTGTATCGCTTGTACTTCTTCATGATTTCTATGCTCATTGCCGCCCGTTAATGCTGCTATGTCTTGCGATAATTGGTTAAGAATAGAACCGGATGAACCATTGAAAATTTGTGCGCACAGTAAACTGTATGCTGCACTAGTCAGTTTACAAAGTCGTAATGCCCCCGAATTAAACCCGTAGGGGTTTTTCTTTCCGGTCAAATCGCGGGATGCAATCGAATCATGAATTAAACCCCTGTCCGGTATAAAACTAGATTCCGCACTATCCTTTGAAACCGGTCCGATATACGGGTTCAAGGGTTTATCTTTGAAATAGATTTCAGGAATCAAAAATAATGTGGTAGGCTGATAAGATGCAGCAGGGTGCAAAGCATTTGAACCCGACACACCACAAGCAAGCATATAAAATTTTTTATTTTCGATAGTGATTTGAAAAATTTTTACAAGCGGGTATGCGGTATTTGCGGGCATGGGTGCATTAACTTCAAACATCATGCTTGAATTTCTATAATTCCATGATGTCCTTGTACCACTGTCTGGTACTTGTGAATATGAATACATACGGATAGTGAAATATTTTGTCCCCTGATAACTAGGACTATCAAAATCAAACATAGATAACGCAAATGCAACCGTTGTACCTTGATAAATACCGCCCCTACCCGTAAACATGGGATTATAAATCAATGTACCGCTGTTTTGGTTATCCCTGTCTGTAGTTACAGTTGTATAATATGGGATTTGTGACGAAAAATCATAATCATAAATAGTTGAACCGCCGCCCAAAGTGAAACCCATGTTGTCATATGCATTTAGCTGATAAAAATAGTACTGGTTTCCGTCAATCAGCGGCAAATACGCGCCGCGCTGTTGCCATTGGTTTAACTGTGAGTATTGACCGGTAACACCCGCCACACCTAGAGAAAAAGTTTTGGCGGGTGTGGTGCACATCCAATCAGAATATAAATTAGCAATTAGTGCCATTTTATCACCCCTATTCCACGTAAGCTAAAACAATTGTATCTGTGTTTGGTACATCCAATGAAGAAAGCGCAATTATCTGCACTTCATTATTTTGTAGAAAATGATATTCGTTATCCGCAAAATCACCATTATATTTGATTCCCGAACGTGCACAGATACACGGGGCGGACATGATACCAGAAAGCGCAGTCATAAACGGGTCACGGGTACAGATAATGTTTGTAAGGTTGTCGCTGTCAATGGTTTTTTCATCAATATAATAATAGCTATCAAATGTATCTATATAGCAATAATTGCCGCTGATAACATTTGCATCTATCAAAATCACGGGGTTCACAACATTGACAGCGTCCCGCACTGTTCCGGTATACTGTGCTAATTGTGTCAAATGCGGGGTTTTGTTTACGTAATCATGTCCACATTTGCAATTATAGATTGTTATTGTCATGCCTATCACCCCACATAATAACAATATTCATTTATGAAGCGTTTTACAAAATCGGAAACCAAATCTGTATATTGACGCAAAGTGATTTCTGATTGAATCATCTGTGAATTTTGTGTTACTCCAATATTACCCGAACGCTTCAAAAAATGTTCTAATGTTTTGTGATATCCCGTTTTTGTTTCACCGTCAAAATCAAAGGATTTTGTATTATCAAAATCCGTTTGTGTGTCCGCATTTGTATAGCTTTGTGTGTTTGTGACTGTGTTTGCCCTTTCACCGTCCGCGGAACTATTCAGACCGTTTTTATTTGTTTGTGTCGTGTTCGTAATTTCCCCGTGTGGGGTATTTGTGATTTTGTCCTGTTTTTCACCCTGTCCCCGAATCTCAACCATATCATAATTAGAAATCGGGTTATATTCAGAAAACAAAGCATCTATCATGCGTTTTAGATTTTCCCCGTTGCGCTTTACGAATAACCCCCATTCTGTCACAATATACCCACCGTCAACTATATCACCATTGGGGGCGGTAAAATGCCGCAAATCTGATTGACTATACAAAAAATCCGTATATTTGCACCACAATGTATATATCATGCCGTGCGTTGCAATCGGGGTATTATCTACCACAATAGCAAGTGTTATCTCCGGTGTGCCTGTTCCCCAATAATCGCTCATTGATTGCAAAATATCAAACAGTCTATACGTTTTCCGGTTCGGTTTATGTATTGGCGGTATCATCCACGGAATCCAAAACATTTTCAACACCCCTTTCTGCGGTTTCATCAGTTTTTAAAATGCGCAGTACATAAGCATTATATTCTTGTTTCCAAATTTCGGAAAAATCAACCGTGATTTGCAAACCAAAGATTTTATTGATGATTGCAACAGCGTCACGCCGTGCCTTTAATTTCGCCAATGGATAAAACCATGATACAGAATCTTGTCCGTGAACCTCATCTTGAGAAACCTGCGCGTGTTTTGCGCTTGTTTTCAATGTTAAACCACGGCGGGCAAAATGGCGGCGTGTAATAATGTCGTAATATTCCGAAAGGTATTGTAAATACTGGATTTTTTCGGGGTGTGTAATTTCTACTGATTTTATATCGCTGTCACCCCGTTGTGGTAGTGTAATATCTTTAATAGTGTTTTCAGAAACCACAAGTTGTAAATTTCCTGATATAATATCATCTAATGCGTTTTTAATTGCTTCAATCGCTTTATCATCCTCACCATAGAAAATGGGTGCGATTCTTGCAAACAAAACATTGCTATTAGATGATTTGTCGATTTCTGTGTAAGCAAAGCTGTCAAACATCAAATCACACTGTGCAATGCGGGCGGGATTATTGTAAATAATGGCGCAGTCAACACCAATTTCACCTTTTAGGGTGATTCCGTTTGGGGTGCAACTTTCAAGAAAACGCCCCTCGCCATATTGGTTTGATTTTCCTGTTCTTCCCGCATAAGGTGCAATATAATATTCGCCGTCTAATGCTTTTGCAAAAGCGCAACTGCCTGAAATATTAAGATAATCCTCTAAATGTTTCTCATCAATGGTATCAGGTAAACCACCCCATGAAAACATTAACTCATCAGCGCACAACAGGAAACGAAAATAAAACTCACTACGTGTCAGTGTGTCTAAATTCGCTTGCATTTCGGATAGCGTGCAACCGTATTTTTTCTTACTTGCCATATTTTCACCCTTTCAAAATATACCCCCTAGAATCATCCAGAATGCGATTCTAGGGGGGTTTCTTTTTATGGGTATCTTATACCAGAAAACCCATAGAACGCGAATGGTAAAGTATTTTCAATGAACAATTTGCAAATTTTGAAAAATGCGTATTTGCTTGTTTTTCAATTTGCATTTTTCGGATATGGGTTTTTATAATTTTTTGAAATTATACTTTTTGTTTATTCGGATTTCTTGCTTTTGGTTTCATTGGAAACTTCCGAAACCATGAAAGACACAATTGGGTAGTTATCATTCACAATGTACTGCGCTGCTGCATGGTGGAAAACATTGATTGTATCGCGTGACGCACTGTATTGTGTTGTGGTATTTTTCCTGTCAATCGTTACAGCCATTGCAAAACGGTCATAAATCACACCGATAATACCGGAAACCTCATTGCCGCCCGTCAATCCAATTTCATTTGCAGCCGCAGAGGAAAAGCGGATAGATGAAGCAGCCGCCAAATTGTACGGGGTTGTGTTGGTGCTTCTTTTGGTTGCTTGCCATTCAGTAACAGTGTCATATTCGCCGATGCCCAACAGTTTTTCATTATAGGTATTTGCACGGACGCCAAACTTGCAAGCGGTTGCAAATTTGGACAAAAGAACTTTGCGGGGTTCAGCGGCAAATGTGACCATTTCGTGATTATTAAAGTTTGCGGTATAACGTGTCATTTCATCTTCAATTTCTGCCATTCTGCGCAGGGCAAAAGACTGAAAACTTTTATCATTCAGCAGTTGTTCACGGGTTACACCGGTGACTGTACCGCCCGCCGCCGCAAATTCGGTGCGTAGGTCAATACTGTTTCCATGCACAACAGATTTACCAATACCAACGGAAAGGCACATTTTTCCGTAGATTTCGGCTTTCACTTGGATTGTGTTCTCAACTGATACATATAATCCGGAAAGGAATTGTGCATACTCATCAGCACCACGGAAAGCTGTAAAGAACTGTTCACGCGCTTCTGTAAGTGCAACCATTAAAGCCTGCAATTTCTTGTACACTTTGGTGTGTACTGCCGGTTTGTAACATCCAAACTCAATAGCGGCAATTCTTGCACCTTCTTCCACACCGGTGCGGGTGGTTACACCGTCAGAAAGTGTGCGGGTTTCACCCCAACCGATAAAACCATCAGGATTCCACATTTCGTCAACCATAACATCCGACAAATCAATGTTGATGAATTCAGAAATAAGCCCCCATTCTGACAATGAAACAAACAGTTGCGGCAGTTTTGCAACATATGCGCGTGTATCTGTTACAATGCGGGAAAACTGCGAAACCAGAGAACGGAAAAAGATGTCAGCGGGTGAACCCACATGGAACTCACCGTCCTCTGCAATTTCAAGTTTCTGTCCTAGGTCAATAATCGCGGTATCATTGAGACCGTCCAAATTGACATTTGAAATGTTCATATATCCTTTTGCGGTCATCTGCGCAACTGCTTTTTTGGTTGCGTCCAAAACTTCTGTTGTACTACCCCACGGCATAAAATCAAATCCTTTCATAATAAAATTAGCTTGTACCCGTATACTGTGTATATGGGTTTCATGATATAATACATCTTGACATAATGTATAACCATATACACGGAGTATAGCAGTACAAGCGTAATGTGTGGATTGTGAGGATTCCACTACACACAGTATAATATAATGGGTTTATTTTGTCAATGGGCAACCTGCACAAACTTTCTGTATATTCATTGTGCATTCTGCCAAATGGAAGAAATTTGTTACAATTTTGTGTTTGAAATGAAATGAGATTGTAAATAGATGAGGGGCTGAAAAATGACGTAGATGCGTGGTTTTTTGCGTGATTTGTTCTTTGATTGTAACCGGATTGTAATATATTTGTCACACGGATTTCACATTGATGCGGATTTACTGGGTGTTATATTTGTGCGGAATTATACAGATTGGATAAAAAAATGGCGGTTAGGGGCTGCTAACTGACCCCATACACTGTATTCT
>Ga0213919_1001119_pt1 | contig 10175 bp, 18 predicted proteins | sample McNCre317MG_FD_161056 | JGI IMG/M metagenome (GOLD analysis project Ga0213919, IMG submission 161056) | Freshwater microbial communities from McNutts Creek, Athens, Georgia, United States - 3-17 MG | ecosystem: Environmental > Aquatic > Freshwater > Creek | place: USA: Georgia | collected... | reverse complement strand
CTCTAGCCCGGGGTAGGGGGTCCCGGTATACCCCCTAAAATCCAGCCTAAAACGGCTGGTTTCCGTCGTCAAACCCTCCGTTGATCAGGCGTCGGCACCGAGTACAGCCGAGCCTCGAGCAGCAGTCGCACGGTATCTCGGTTTGCAAACGCCCGGAATTTATCGTTGCCCCGAAGCGCACGAATCTGCTCAGTCGTTAGCGTCGGGTCGTAGGGATACATGTCCTCAGTCGGCGACGGAGCTGCACCGCTTGGTTGAGTCGCCAGCTTATCCGGCGCGGTCACAACTGGTGCCGCCTGAGCGCGGCTGTACGCACGCAAGCACCCCTGGCAGCCGTCGCCTGCACAGTCGTCCTCCCACGGGCATTCTCCGCCGGCGTCTAGCCAGGCGGCAACGAGTTGGTTGCGCGCGTCATCCGCGGTGTCCTCAGCGAATCGGTCGTCGCTCATATGTTGCTCTCCAGATCGATTGGATCGACTCGCCTTGGCGGGTGCCTGACAGTCACCGTTCTGGCGCCGAGAGTTGCAACCGCCAACGCATTCCAGCGGAAATGCGCCCAGTGAGGCAACCCACTGTCATTGTCTACCGCATCGGTCCCCTCACTGAGCATCGCCAACATATGCCTAGCGCCGGCCTCGCGATATCGCTGGACGTCTACACACTGCCAGTTATCGGCCCCATATTTACAGACGCCGAACGTCCCAACTGCTACGATATCAGACCAGTAATCTGGGTCATCCAGCGGCACCTTGATCCCGCCGCGCATAAACGCATCAAATTCATCTGCGAGCGTGCGACCTTCGATGTGAGGCCACAACACCGGCCAGAATTTCGACAGCACCGTGAAAGCCAGCGGCTTTCCGTCATCGTGTTTGATTCCACTCATGAGTCCTCCTGAAACGTGTAAAACCATCCCTAGCGTGAACCTACCGGATCGCGCTTTGAATCCGGCCGCGAGTCCACTCGGTGTTGGCGGCAATTGGGCATCGGGCGGTCTGCGTCCACGCCCAGTTTCCGATTCTCTGCCGTGTTAGCGGGTCCAAAAAGCAGATATGTTTTATAACTAAACACTCCGAAACAGCCAACAAAGCCAAGCGCGCACAGTATCAGGAGACCGTACGTGTTGAAGCGCCGCGCTGAGCGATCCACTCGCTCTCTACAGTTCATGCAGGCATTGTCGTAATTGTGCGGACATCTCTCCGGTTCGAGCTCTGGATCGAACCAGTAACCGAACCCAGGCCCTAGGGCATAACGAGTTGCATATTTTGATTTTGGTTTCACGCTTCACCTTCTTCCTTAAGGGGACAACTTCCCACTGCCACGCGGCGGGCGACCGATGCTGCCGAGCAGGTTAACAACTCTGCCCGCGTCAACCATGCTCGGCTCGGGCGCGCTCGGCAGCTGTAGCCCGGGCGTTGTTTGCGCGGCACGGCGCTCGCGCTTGGCGAGCGAGTCGTACAGCTCGATAAATCGCGCACGACCAGCAGGGTCGTTCTCTGGGGAGTCGCACACGGTGTTCCAACTGCCGCCCCAAACCCGAATGCACTCGGCGATTAACGGGTCTGCGAACGTTGGCCCAGGCTCGCCGCCATACGTCCGCCCGTGTCGACGCACGGCTAGCATCACCTCGCCGTATGCCGCTCCGCCGGAGCGAACCGCTCCACGCATCGCTTCGAGCGCCGCTTGCCGCACCTCGGCAATGGTGGGGAAAAAGTTACTGGTCCCAATTATGTCGACCACGACGCGCTCCGTCGCGCGGTAGTCCAGGTCGGCGAGCATCGCCTCATAGAGTTGCGCCGTGGCGGCACTCGGCTTCGCATTGGGGTATGCGATGAGCAGCATCGATACCAGTTTTGACACCTCTACATCAGTCATTGGGTTAACACTCGTTTCTGCTCGGCCTCGCGAGCCTCCAGCATTGCGACTCGGTCCAGCTGCCGCTGCAACACGGCGTCTGCCTGCGTGAGCGGGGCAGCCCGCGGCTCAGGCGCCGTCGCCCGGCGATACACCTCCGGCGTCAGTGCAGATAGCCCGCGGCGTCCCTGTTTCCACCACGCTGATTCGACGAGCCCCGGAATTGCCCCTAGCAGCTCCGCTAATGCGATTCCGGCCGCGAACAACCCGACTACCGCACGCACACCCGAATCGCGCTGGTAGGCCCCCAGGCGGGGCGGCGCGAGGCCTCCAGCGCTGTGCAGCGCCTCGGCGACTGCTCGCACCTCGGGCCACTGCTGCGGCTGGACCCACTCAGCCGCGTGCGGATTGCGCTCTGCCCACTCCGCCCGCTCGGCGAGGGGCAACGCGAGCGCCTCGGCGAGATTGCGCGGCGCAACCGGGGCGCGCGTCACAGACTCCGGCTCGCGGGATCCCGACGTGACAGGTGGATCCGCCGGCGGGGACGCCGGGGCAGGCGAGGGACTCGCTACGCTCGCCCCGGTCGCAGCTGCGCGCGACGAGAAATCCCCCACACCCCCAACACCAACACCAACACCAACACCAACAGAAGCAGAAGCAGATGCAGATGCAGATCGCGCGTATGTGTCGCAACGCCGTTCGGCCGTGTCGACACGGCGTGTCGCAACGGTGTCACGCGTGTCGGTGGCGGCCTGTTTTTTGCGCTCGCGCCAGCGCTTCGAGCGCTCCGCAGTCGTGTGATCTTTGTCGCGGTGCCGCATATAGTTCAGGACCAGGTAACCTCCGTTAACTCGAACCAGTCTTCGGCCCTCAAATTCCTGACTCCGAGACTCCGGCTCGGGAGCGCCCAAACGCTCTAATGCAGCCAATCCCTCGGCCATTTCGAGCCGCGCCGTGCTCACGATCCCCAGTCCTGAGGCGGGCACGAATCCGTACCAGCCAGGCGGCACGACCCAGCCCGTTGGCTCCAGCGAGTTCACACGCAACTGCTCCAGCGGCTCGGAAACTTCCCGCGGCTCGGCGAGCAACAGAGCAGTAAGAAAAACGTCTCGTCCCACCCGGTCAAACCAGATCGTCGACTGCAAAATCGCGCAGTCCAATTTTACGAATGCCATATTTCAACCATCCTGACACGCCGTCACGGCGTGACGCAATACTGATTACACGCACGAGGTCAGGCTACGCATTGTGCCAGCGCCCGTGGCCGAGGCGGGTAGCCACTAAACGATTGCCGTTTTCGGGGCCCCACTCATGCACAGTCACCCGCCACGGCCCGGACAACCGGTGGCGCAGGAACTCCGTCGCGCGCCGCTTTGCGCCAGCCTCGGTCCCTACGTAGTATTTCGTCAGCCGGCCATCGGCATGACTGGTTGAGTATTCGATCGTGAAAATCATGGCTCCACCTGAATCGAAAGATCACCTATGTTGTCCGGGATTAACCCTCGCTGCTCAGCCCAGGATACGAATTCAAGCGCTTCTGATAGGCCTTCCGCGAAACTGATGTAACGGGTTAACTTGTTCCGCTCCCTAATATCTCGCCTGGCATCGTAAAATACAAGGGCACCCAGGCCAATCGCAGGTGGAGCAATATCAGACAACTCAGCTCTCACAGTGTCCCACGGCGAACGCTGAACAGCATCCAGAGCCCCGGCCATGTTGTCGCAAAAGTAGTTCTTGCCGTCCGCACGGTAAACGCCGCCTTCCTCCGGCTCGAATAGCGGCGTATCAATTGGCTCGTCCCATAGCTGCATGTCGCTCGGCTGCATGTTGCTCAGCACGTAGCCATTCACGCGTAGATAGGTCCCGCCTGGCTCGATTGTGACCGTCATTTGATATCCCATCGCCCGAGCATTCGCTCGAGGTGGATTAGCGTCCGCTCCATGGCTGCAATCTCGCCCTGATGTTTCCGCCAGAGATTATCGTCGCTATTGGATGTCCACGTGGGGCCTCCTGTGGTCGCGTATGCACGGGATAGACCGAGCAGCATGTCTGCAAGCTCGCCGCGCTTCTCCGCGAGCTCCTCATGTAGGCAAGTGACGTAAAACCTCAGCTGCTCTTCGAGCGTTAACTTAACCGGTGGAATAGTCTCTCGTTTTTTGGTAGCCATATCGTTACTCCGAGGCAAATACCTGAATCAAACAGAAGCCCTTGCGGGGCGGAGCTGGCTCCCACCATGCGTGGATATCGGCACAGGCTTGGCGATCGTCGATCAGGAAACCAAGGCCTTTCCGACCACGCGTGGTTCCGTCTTTGAGGGTCTGGGTGAAACTGCGCACTAGGCAGTCGACAGGGTCCTTTGCCCAGTCGCTGCGAATATCAACCGGCGCCGAAGCAAAGCGGATGCAGTGCACAATGGGATGCCCGGGCACCACGGTCTCACGCGGGTGGAATCCGTGCTGCTCAGACATTTTGTCGTAGACGCGCTCCAAGTCAGCAGCGCGCTTCCAGCGGCTCGCTCGCTGGGATTTGTTGGTGGGCTTGCAATACGTTAACGGAAGCACGCAGCGCCAAAGCAGTGGGCCAGACGGCGCGGGAGGGCGCACAATGAAACTCTTCGCCGGCGGAGCGGAAAGCAGTGCATCTGCCAACGCTAGCGCCGCGCGGTTACCCATCCACGTTGCGACCGCCGTGGCCCGTTTTGTTTGACGCTGCGGAATCATTACTCTTCGGCCTTGTCGTCGTCTTCCGGTTCCGGCAGTTCGTCGTCGGAGAACTCCTCTTCGATAGCCAGCGAAACCTGTCGCTCTTTCTCGGTCATTTCCCTTTCGCTCAGGATCTCCCCTGTGTCCATTCGGTGGTCAGTGACACGGCCCGTCGAGTAGTTGAGCTCACGCTCGCAGGTTATCTCTCGCAGCTCGGTCCGGCCGCTCACCGAGTCGATCAGTTTGCGCACGCTTATTTGCAAATCCTGCAGTATCCCACGATTGCGCTTCGCCTGCTCCTTGAATTCGAGCTCTTTGGTTTCGCGCTCGCGTAGCGTGTGAACAAGTGTCGACGACACGGATTCGACCTCCTCGCGCGTGAGAATCACCTCTAGCTCGCGTTCGAATCTCGATCGCTTGATCACGTCATCCGGAGGTTTCGTGGGCTTGGGCGGCTCTGTCGCGGTGTCGCGCGCCTCGATCTTCTCCGACGTCTTTTTGCTAACCTTCTTTTTTTGCATCTTGTTTTCGCTCCTCTTCTAAAATTTCAGCCATAACCTGCCGTCGTGCCTCGCGCAGCACGCGCTTGGTGACGGCATCAAAATTTGCGCAGTCGCTGATGTTCACGTGGCGCACATCATAGCGGGCCTCTAGCGAGTGAGCCAACCGGTCTAGCTGCTCACGCGTCGGAGCCGGGATCTCAATCACTTCGTCAAATCGACGGACTAGCGCCGGGTCGAGAATGTCGAGTCGGTTGGTGGTAGCACACAGGACGCCTTCTCTGTTCGCGTCCAGCAGGGTTAACAGCGTATTAACGACGGCGTTTTGCTCTCGCCCGCCCTCGCCACCGCCACCACCGCGCGCGGCGCCAATGGCGTCGATCTCGTCGAACACCACCAATGTTCCAGCGTTGAGAGCTTTCATGACCGATCCGAGGTTTGCCCCGGTACCGCCGAGGAATTTGCTCACGAGCTCGGCAAGCGAAACGACGTAGCCGCTCACGCTTAACGCTTGAGCTAGAGCCGCGGCGCATGAAGTCTTGCCGTTGCCCGGGGGACCGTGAAAAAGAAAGCGACTCCTAGCGCGCAGGCCTCGCTCGGCTAGGTGTTTGCTATAGATTAGCTCTATGTGTAGCTCATTCATCGTCTCCTGGACATGACCCGGGAGCAGCAGCTCGGCAAATGACATCGGCTGCACCGGAGTGAGGAACTCGCTCGTGAGCGAGGGCATCGCGGGCCGGCGCTCAGACTCATGCTTTGCATACTCGGCGCGTCGCCGTTGCTCGACAGCGCGCCGACCAACACGGATCTCGTCCTCGAGTTGTGTGCGAGCGTGAACCACTTTGCACGAGCGAGCGAGAGACTCGGCCGCGCCAAGAAACGCTGACTCGCTGCCCGCGTAATGAGCGCGGATTAGCTGCACGATGGTATCAGAAGTGCTCAAAGTCAGCCTGTTCTGTGTACTCCGGGTCGCGCATAAAAGGCGCTACCCCATCGTGTACCTCTAGCCAGCAGTCGTGCCCATTGAACCGGACCGCTATCTGCCCCGTGTGCCGGTCGTGCTCATACGTCGAGTCCTCGCCCTGCAGCTCGGAGTGGATTGCCTCCATCAGGAGGACGCGGAACCCGTCTAGACCGGTCAATGGGAGCTTGTCGGGAGCGGGCTGTTTTGGCGAGTGCGCCAACGGATTTTCGTTTGACGTGTCGTCCAAAACGGCTCCGCCGGCGAGGGTAGTTTCACCGTTAACCAAGCGCGTCCGCAGGTCGTCTGGCTCAGCGAGCGCTGCGAGTTCCCGCCGCTCCGCGTTTTGGAGCGCTGTGACAAGCATGTCTCTCACGCTGTACGCCCTAGAGTCGCGGCCGACGCCCGGATGTCGCAACGGACAGTCGAATTTGTGCACCTCAGTTAACCCGCAGGCGTTGCACCTCATCGTCCGGCCCTCCCGGTGTGCTCTAGCCACCCGATACCCCAGACGGCAGCCGCGGCAACCGCCATCGCTGCGAGCGCAAACCAGTGTTGCGCGCTCACAGCGCACCCCGAAGCGCATTGATCAACGCGATGGCAACGCGCGTCACAACGTCGCAAATCATAGTGTCCCCACAATCCGACGGTACGTCGCAACGCGCGCTGAAACGCCAGGCCACTGACACGTTGCACCGGTCCCGTACAGGGACATCGCCGCAGCTACTGGCTCGATACGTGTCCCGTGTCGCTCCTCGCAGACACGCCGAGCGGCGCGCAGTTTGCCGACAGCTATCTGCGCGGCTACGGTAACCCCACCAGTACGGTCGGTGCCGTGCAGTTGCCACGGCGACCAGGCTTTGCCGCGGTCACACCGGAGCGATGCGCCGTCGCTGCACGCGCCCAGGTCGAGCTGTACGTACCGTGCCAGGTTGCTCTCGTGTATAGCCAGAGCAATCAGCATTGCTCTCTCGTCGCGGTTATGCGTTGCCCCGTCGATTGCCTGAGCCATCTCACCGAGACGCGCGCGGCGCTCATCGGCCGGCTCCCCCGTGTCTCCCGAGTAGACCGGCACGCGTTCGAGCGCATCGAGTGTCCGTGACTCGCTCGCTATCGCCGGAGCCGCCAGCAGAGCCGCCAGCATCATGATTCGCACTGTTAACCTAGTCATTGTTACGCCCTCTCAGGATTGACACCAGATTGCCAATCGCTATGTTTTCCGTCTGTCGTACGCGTTCCCGCGTCGTGTTAACCAGCGGCGCAATCGACTCTAACGTGTGCTCACCGGCGTCGGCTACGTCGAGCGAGCATGAGTGCGCGAGTTGCCCCGGATCCAGGTCGGGGTAATTGAGTTTCAGGCCGCCGCCCTTTGTGACGTCGGCAAACAGGTGATGGCGGCAGGATACCCATGGGCAGGGGCGCGGGATATCGACGCACTCGCCCCGTGTCAACGGTCGCCGGATTGCTGGGTAGTCGAGATTGCTCCGCCGGAGCTCGATCAACTCAGCAACCGGCATCCGCTCACTGAGCACGACGGACCGCACCGGGTGGAGGCGTTTGCGGTTGTTGTTCACCTGGTACCTGTGGCTAGCTCAATTGGCACCGCGAGCACTGCGGCTACTGACTGCAGCTCCGTCAGCCTCGGCTCAGCCCCGCCGAGCAACCTCTCCGCTCGCCCCCTGTCTATCTCTAGCGCCAGCGCCAGGCGCCGGACTGAGAGTCCCCGTTGTTTGGCGGCCTCGCGGATTGCCCGCGTCCACCCCGCGTGTGATTGATCGTGCACAGGGTTACTAGTGGCAGATTATTGCGACGCCCGCAACGACTACTGCGCCTACCGGTTGGCCGGAGTCTATGGCGTGAATTGTTGCGAGCGCGCTTGACGGTGGCGGTTTTTTGCGACAGGGTGCCCCCTATGAGTTCGACTCGACGAATTGAGCTGCTGACAGTGACCGCCGACGGTCGCGAGATACTACACTCCGCAGTGCGGGAGGACCGTTTATTGGCCGAGCTGAGGCGTCTCGATGCCGCTTGTCTGCACGTCCGAGCGTATGACGGGGGCATGTTAATCGCCGAGGCGGGGGAGCAGCACAATGACTGATTACCCGCAGCCGACACACACTGGTGCCCAGATTTACGAAGGAGCCGATTGTATGTTAAGCTATAACAATGACGTTGAATTTAAGGGAAGATTTCTGATCGAGCTTGAGGCGCATGCTAGGGCGGACGCGTTTTTGCAGAATTTCGGCTACGGGCAGATTGCTGAGGGCACAGGACTCGACGGTTTCCGGGGCTGCTCCGTTGGTTGCGCGATTAACTCGCTTGATCGCCTGGGTCAGCACATGACGCGCGATACGGACGCGGATTACGCCTATGACGATCACGGTCACCTGGCCAGCAGGCTCGGCATGCCCGAGATCGTGTGGCGGCTGAACGATCGGATATTTGAGAGCATTTCCCCTGAGCTCGCACTGGCTTGGCCTCTCCATTTCGCCCAGGCGATCCCTGTGGGCCGAGACTTGGGCCAGGTGTGGCCGCGGTTTTCACTGTGGTTGCTCACTGACCCCATCTACGGGTCGCGTCGCCATGTGCTACCAAATGGGCTCGCGGCATTTGACGTCGTGGTCGCGCTGTTTCGGCGGCAGGCCGCCGGGGAGACAGCGACGCCTGAGGAATGGCAGACAGCACGCCGTGCGGCCTATGCAGCTCCTGTGGTCTCTGCGGCCTATGCGGCTGATGCGGCGTTTGCGGCGTATGCGGCGTCTGCGGCTGATGCGGCGTCTGCGGCGGCTAGGGCGTATGCGGCGTCTGCGGCTGATGCGGCGTCTCACGGATCGTGGTTTGCTGCCGCAGCCTCGGAGTTGATTCGGCTTCTCGAGTCGGCGTGATGACTGATTACCCGCAGCCGACACACACCGGCGCTCAAATCGGGAGGGCGCTCCGACATATAGAGGAGGGCCGCGGCACTCCCGAGGAGCACGAGATCGCGGGATTGCATTTCGCACGCCGCGCCAAGCGAAATGCAGATTTCCTCGCAAAATTGCCATCCGGCGCTGGGTCGTATAGCCATCCAAATGCGCACTGCGGAGCCTGCCGCTCCGGCACGTGCCGGTCGGTAGTCTGTGCAGAGTACCGCGGGATTGCGGAGTGCGGGGGGCGGCTGTGAGCTACGTAGTGGCGTGGGGTTACTACGCGGAGCACGTCGCCGAATACGCCACGTTTGCGCCCGCGCTCCGTCGCTATCGCGCGCATGTGTTGGCGGACGGCATTGATGCCGTCACGCTGTCCGGATCAAGCCGCTGCGACGACAACGACGACGGTCTGACCCTCGCTGAGCGCGAGCTGCGCGACGATCCGGACTGTAACCGCTGCGAGTGCACAGACATTTTAGAGCGCCTGGACGTGCTCAATATACATGTGCGCTGGTTAACAGCGCAGAAAGGTCACCATGAAAAACCAATTCGAAGCGGCCGGGCGGGCCGAAAAAGTGGCCAAACTGGCCCCAGTGATGATTGATTCACTCCGCAAATTCGGGAGTGAACTCAACTCGAAAAACGTGGGTACTGTCCTGCGTGGGTTAGCTCAGGAGGTTTGGAGCGGGACGGCTATCCGCGCCGGAATTCGCCCCCCATCAGACGCGACAATAGAGGCAGTAGTGCTCGCCGTGGAGGCTGTTTACGAGCAGTCCGAGGAGCGCGCGACAGAGTTTGATTTGTGGCCACCGTTTACCTGTGAGGGGCAATGAATAATCTAGAGACAGTATATCGAGAGGGCCGGTTAATCCGGCGCGCGTGGTCGAGCGTCGACAATGGCAGGCAGCTGCTGTGCTGGCTCACAGCGCTTGCCGGCGACCCGGAGACGCGCCCGGAAACCTGTAGCGCACACCTGTGCCCGCCGTGGCTTGCGTACTGGCTACCGTGGGCCGACGACTCCGGCACCGCCGAGGCGTGGCCCCGTCACGTCGAGCGGCTAATCCGGGTAGCGCCGTTGCTCGGAGACATTAATCCGGAGCAGTCACGTCGACTCGACCTGCTATTTCGCCGGGAGGCGCTGCTAGTCGCGCGTGACTCTGCGGGCAGCAGTGTCGCAGTAGTAGACCGAGTGCTCGCTCTGATTGATCGAGCGCTCGCTGGTGCGGATCTCACAAAAGACGAGTGGGCT
>Ga0213919_1001118_pt1 | contig 10177 bp, 10 predicted proteins | sample McNCre317MG_FD_161056 | JGI IMG/M metagenome (GOLD analysis project Ga0213919, IMG submission 161056) | Freshwater microbial communities from McNutts Creek, Athens, Georgia, United States - 3-17 MG | ecosystem: Environmental > Aquatic > Freshwater > Creek | place: USA: Georgia | collected... | reverse complement strand
TCTTCCCAGTGATATGGAGTTGTCGTATCAAAAGCTTCAACATCGATCGGTGTCGCTTGGTGTTCAGTTGGGCTCATGTGTAATTTAGAACCAGAGAACAATTTCGTGAAGATATCCATGGCTTTGTCATAACTGTCGTCAAGTTTGCGATAAGATACTTGAGCACAGCATGATGCGGAGATTTTCAGTGCATCTTCTAGTGTTAGCGAATTTCCATTTGTGTCTTGGTAGTCAATTGTGGTAGCTGCCACAATTGTGGTAGGATGAACGACGGTCTTCACGTAGGGCAAATGCCATTCGCCAGGGTTCAGTTCGATCGGCTTGGATTCTTTGATCGCAGCGATCATCAGTTTAGCCAATACTTGGAACTCAGGTTGAGCGCTATCATCGTTGCGTAACCAAAGAAGATTGCTCAACCCTGACCATGTCGAAGAAACGACAGCTCGAGTGAATGCATAAGGTTCAAGAATACGCGATGCCCACTGTTTATGCGGTTCATATGCAGCTAAACGATCAGCAACATCGAGTGTATGATCCATAGCTTCTTTATAAAGAAGCTTCACTGCAGCAAGGTCATCTCCCGTGAATTCTTCCTTCGACGTCATCCCTGGTTGGTTCTTACCCCAATGCACTGGGAAGAACGGGTTCTCCCTAACCAACTGGATTGATTTCTTCATTGGTACGGCGCGAGAAGACTGGAGATTCTTTGACGTTGCACGATGAGTGTTCAGCTCTGGTAGCATGAACCGTGGCAGCGCCAATTCAAAAGTGAACATATCATCATCAGTGAACCGATCACCATGACTTGAATTGAGAATCAGATTCGCACTGATTCCACTTTGGTGAGTTTTTAAAACCGGTGTATAAAATTGAGGCATAACTTAATCGAGTGTTTTGGTTTCGGCTTCGAGCGTGAGTGTACCCTGAACTTGAATCATGTCATCGACAAGATGAATCAAAGTCGCGGAGGCGCCAGGAAATTTTTGATTCAAACCGTGTTTAGCGACAGTTGTAGATGCTGCAGCCACGACGACTTTTTGATCGCCTATTTTGTAGAGATAGAACATGTTAGCCCGATTTGTTTCGATGGACTTATTGTATCATACCGCTTCAACCGTAGTCATTTTGTGTGAAAACCGCGATTTTTTAAGAAAACGCACATCGTCAAATGGTACCGTATTTGACGAGTTTTTTAAGAAAAAAAACCTATATAAATCATATAGTTATAAGCGAGTTTTTGGGAGAAAATGCGTTTTTCACAGATTCTGGATGACTTCGATCGATGACAAAATCACAAACCCGTATGAATCCAGTTTGAAGCGATAAGTGACACCATTTACGGTCAAATTTCCATAAGAACTGGACCGATCCTGCAGAACAAGCAGTCTCTTTAGTGCGTTGATCGGGATCGGTCCAGTCATTTCAAATTACTGACATGCTACACATTCGGAACTACCTTGGACTCCAGCTTTACTATAGATGTAGTAAAGACCAAGGATGCGTGGATCATTGAATGCCATCTGATGTACTCTACTAATATATGCAGGGTCAGCGTTGCCTGCAAAGAAGATGTTCAGCGACTGCCATTGATCGATGTATTTACCTCGTTGTGAAGCCATGCGAATGATCGTTTCCTGGCTCATTTCAAATGCAGTTCTGAAGACTTGTTTTTCATGATCTGTTAACCAGTCAACGTGTTGACAACTACCCATGTGTTTAGCAAGATCTGTAATGGTCTTCTTGTTGTAAACACCCTTCTCTTTCATGAGTTCAAGGAATACTGGTGTGATGCGGTCGATTTCACCAGCTGCTGTAGTCTGAGTATATGTCATCGCAGGGTCTGGGTTGATACCTTCAGAGATACCGCCGAAGAGTACGCTTGAACTTTTTGTGGGAGCTATCGCCACACGGTGTGTGTTCCTGACCCCATACCCTTTACACCATTCTGGTTCACCAAGTTCAATAGCCATGTCCTGAGAAGCGCGCAAAGATTCTTTGTTGATATGTTCAGCGATCTCGACAGACATGTACATTGCATCAAGAGATTCGAACGCAATACGTTCTTTCTGGAACAAAGTATGTAAACCAGCTTGACCAAGACCAAGCGCACGTCCTTTTTCTGTAAATCGTACTGCTTTCTCCAACCCATCAATTTTCTTTGCACGTTCAATAAACTCAGCCGCAACACAGTCAAGGAAGATCGTCGCCCAGAACACCGCATCAGTATTTTTCCATTCTGGATAGGTTTCGTCGATCATCGAGCTAAGGACGCAAGTGAAAGTATGGTCTTTGTCCGAGAAGATCGTGATCTCAGAACATAAATTTCCAGATTTCACCATTAAATTATGGTCTTTGTACATCTGTGGACGGTTGCGATTGATCTTATCCATGAACATGTAATACCCACGGCCGGCTGTCAATTTGGTGACTAATGATTTTTGATACCGGCGCAATGCTTCATGGTCTCCAGCATTTAATTTAGCAATGAAATCGTCACTGATATTCCAACCAATGTTGACGTCATCAGGTTCAGACGCAGCGAAGTTCGCGACCTCATCAAAATCACCATGATCAATTGGGACATAACCAGCCCAGGCGCCACGACGGCTATTACCTTGACTAACATCACGAGCGACTTGCACATGGTTCTTTAGAACTGGCAAAATGCCAGATGCTTTGCCACCACCTGTAATTGTGGTGCCGCGTGGGCGGATGTCTCCAAGGTAAGACGCAGTACCAAAACCATGTTTGGTTAGAATGGCGATCTCGCGCATACTAGAGTAAAAACCGTCAATCGAATCTTCAACGTAATTACCAGAACAGCTAACAGGAAGACCGCGATCAGTACCCATATTACAAAATACTGGAGTTGACAACGTCATCCATTTGTTCCACATCAAATCAAAGAACTTATCATATGCTTGAGATTCGTACTTCGTGCCTTTGAGATGTTTGGCTGCTGTCGCAGCAATTCTTTCGAACTGACCGCGGACGGACCGTCCGTTTGTTTGGTATTCATATTTAGATTCAAACATCTGCAGGCCGGCGGTCGTGAACCAGCTAGGAATCAAATCTTGTTCTTGAAGTTTCTTGCGACGGTTAGAAAGTTTTTCGTAAATTGAATCTGTCATGTGTTGTTCCAAGTGAATTGTGCTGCGTCCCAGTTACGCTGATATGCGTTACCGACACCGGTGAAGTTATCGTTGAACTGGTAGTCTGCAATGGATTTATAGAACCACTCCGCAATAGGGTTGTACAAGATATTGAAGATCTTTTCGTAACCTAGTTGAACAAGACATTCGTCGATTCGGCTGTCAATAAAATTCTTCAACTGTTTGTCGGTAATACCATCGATCGTACCTTCACTGAAAATCATATCGACAATCCGGTGTTCATGTTCACGCAGGACTTTTGCGTTCGTTATGATAGCAGATTTCAGTTGATCGAGTTCTAACTGAGTTTGATTCGACAGAGACAATTTCAGCTTATACGACCACGCCGCGGCCAAATTGTGGCAACTTTCATCCCGCAAGCTAAAGTTCAACCCACGGCACACTGTCATCAGTTTGTTCTTGCCCTGAGACTGGAAATGTTTTAAGAACCCAAAGTTTGCATACAAGACTGCACCTTCAATCATACTAAATGTACCTAGCGCGAGGAGGTCGTCCTTGCTATCCAACGCATCTTGAATAAACTCGATACGATCACGAAGAACTTCATCTTGAACATATGAAGTGTAAAATTCTTCGTTGTCGATATGTAACAATTCATTGATCTTTTTGTAGAATGGAGCATGAACTGCAAGTTCAGTCATGCTAAACACAGAAGCCATTTTTTGGAATTCTGGTTCTTCGAAGATTTGTGTGAACCTATCTCGCCAGAACTCTGTCCCAATGAATAGTTCATACAACGAGAATAACTTCAATGTAGTGATGACACCATGTTTTTCAGCCGGTGTCATATTGACCAAAATATCTTGAATGTCTTTTTCAACCTTCAACTCATCAGGGAACCACATAATATGAAGTTGATCGTTCGCGAATTTTGTCGGTTCAGCATAACGTTCAACTGGAATAAGTGACTTCTTCAGTTTGTGTTCATGCACAGTCATGTTTTCTTCCATTGATTAAATTTGAGTTTCGCAGATAAACCGCGAAACATGTTTTGAGAGATTATTTTTTTGACATCCAAACCTGCAATTATCATTTCGTTGATGTCTTTTTGTCGTATCGTATCTGGCCAGATAACAACATCAAATCCTGATTCAATTGCTTTATCATATTCAGAAACCACTGCTGAATTTCGTGGTTCGTTATCAAGTATCAATGTGATTTTTGATTGGTTCTTATTTATCAGCGGAAGCAGTTTAGAAGCTGTTGATTTTAGGCTGGCATTGACTGACGCAATACAGTTATCAAGGAACAACGAATCTAAAGGACCTTCTACCAAATAAACCGGTTTTTTCCAATCTACTTGACATATACCAAAGATTTTTGGTATCGTTTTGTTTACGATTATCGTTATGTACTTCAGACTCGATTTACCAGAAAGATCTCGGCCTTGATATGCATACACATTACCAGTTTTGTCAAAGAACGGAATGATCAGTCTAGGTTCATCTTTCTTTGACTTACGTTCTTTGAGTTCAGGCTTATACTGTTCACTGAACTCAAAGAAACGTTCTGCGTACTGGAATTTGTAATCTGGTAATTGACGGGATCGCACGTATTCAACTGCGTGATGATCATCTGGAAGATCCGTTAGAAACGGAAGATCTAACGTCGTAAGCAACGGCGTAATTGGTTGTGGGATAAACTCAGGTGGTTTTTCTTTTTCTACTGTTGAGTGTTTGTAATTCTCAAAAACATACTCATCAAACAGGTCTTTGTAATCCGTTTTCAAGAATTTGATCAATGTCGTCGATAGGCCACAGTTATGACAATATACGTTCAGTGATTTGCTTTTCTCGTATATGATAAACCTAGTCTTAGATTTGTTCTTATGACTATCGCCGCAGACTGGACACCTGGCGGCCGCCAGATATGGGGAGACTTTCTTTTGGTGGTGCCTCTCCAATCTGGAACCCAGCCGTTTTGCGTAACTTAGTTCAAGGTAGTAGCTGTTCATGATCTAATTCTATCATGAACAGATGTGTATGTAAAATTTTAGTTCACATGATGGCTTCTGGAGTCGCATACACGTCAACTGGATCATACAGACGTCTAGCAACCAGTTCAATGAAGCCTGCACGCCTGGCGGTTTCATCCCTCAACAGGCCATGATAGGTGAAGCCATAGTAAGACTCAGACACGTCGTCGGCAACAACGGCAGAAAGTACGTCAGCCATGTTCAGTTCAAAAACTTCACCATGACCGATGTGTGTACTATAGAGCCTTGGTAATGTTAGCAGCCTAAGGCCTTCGTGAGTCATGACGGATTCAGTCACCACTTCTAGTACGTCTGACACGTATGTAGTTCCGTCTTCATCAATGTGATGGACGTCCGCCATAAGTTCTGTACCACTACTCAATTTGAAAATCATTATCATTTGAAGTCCACGTTCTTCATTGTCATTTTGAAACCTTCACGCAAATACATTTTGATCCGTTCACCGTAATGCTGGAATGTCGTGTTAACTCTGGATTTATACGTCATGTTATCTGCGATATCATAAAGCGTGCAATTTGTTTTACCTTCATGCAAACGCAGTCCTCTACCAACTGTCTGAAGAATCGTTATCTTCGATTTCATTGGATGTGCAAGAATGATGTTCTCGATATTAGGCAGATTCACACCAGTGGAATACGTCCCATAACTAACGACCAGAATATCATCTGACTTATTTACAAATACAGACTGCCGGATATCTTCACGATCAGATCCGTCTACATCACCGGCGACATAATGAACATCTCGATTATTGGATTTTGCCTTGATCATTTCATACAAACGTTCTCCTTGTGAACGTAGACGAAAAACAACTAGAGTGACACCTGTAGTTTGTAATGTAAGGTTCGTAATGAACTTGTTGCGTTTTTCATTTGTGACGATAAAATTGATCTCATCTTCGTACTGTACGTTCTTTGCAGTTATCGCTTTTGAAATATCTTGGTTCCATGTGAGCGCAATACCTTTGATCTTCAACTCAGATAATACACCACGATCAATTAAAGTCTTTGTCGTTGCAATATCATGGACTTTTCCAGTCAGAGCTTGCATCGCAAGGATATGACATTTTGTATCATGCAAAGTACCAGTACATGCAAGCTTCATCTCGACGTCAGACGCCAGATTATAAATGTTAGATATCGTTGCAGACTGGATTTTATGACCCTCATCTCCAAAGATACAATCGAATGAGTTGAACCACTTAGCATCTAGTTTGTATATTGACTGAAACGTAGATATGACGATTGGTTTATCGGTATTCTTATCAGCTCCACCCTTGATGATATGACAACTATCATCTACCGACCATTCTTTATCAACACATGCATAGTCAGCAAAATCAGACTTCATCTGGCTAGTCAACGAGATCGTTGGGACGACGATCAGCATTCGTTTACCCATTGACTGCAACCATCTAGCGATTGAGTAAATGATCATCGATTTTCCTGCACCAACTGATGCATGGAAAATGCCGCGTTTATCCGTCATCGCAATGTGGAATGCCCTCAACTGGTAGTCGTGGTATTCAACGGGTTTTCCTCTAGAGTGCAACCGCAACTTATCCATGAATTCCTTCGCATCATCGATGGAATATGATTCCTTTGATTGAATCGACTTATCTGCGATAAGTTCATAATCGCGTTCAACTGCAAATTCCTGGAGATGGTGAAACAACCCAAATGGCAGGCGGTGGCGGACGATGTCATAGAGGTATATTTTCCCGTCCCAAATACCAGCTCTACCTTTGGGTGTGAATCTCCAACCAGGTACTTCAAACTGAAACTTTTCCCTGATTTCCATCTCAACACCGGCATCGCATTCTACATACAGGTAACTATTGTTTATTTTTCTAACGTTGATCATACACCTGCCAAGAATTTGTTCTGTTCAATGATATGTTTAAACAGGAAATACCGATTACCGATGTCCTTCATGATGCTATCGGCAGATTGAATTAAGGATTCTAAGTAAAGAACCTGTTCCTGGATCATCTGGAGTTCATGATCTGCATCAAGCAATGTCTCCATCTCTGATTTTAACGGTTTCTTGAATTGATACTGCTTAAGTTCCGCGGAATCAAGTTCTTCCTTCGTTAATTCCCCATTGTAATAACGCGTCTTGAATTGCCGTTGTTTTTGGAATTTAAGCGTTAGTTTACGCTGCCGTACTTTGTAATCGAGAAGAATCTGTAGGTATTTCGAATGGAGCATTGGGTGACTATACATCGTCTCCAACAGTTTATTGGAATCGATGCGACAGTCAGATTCCCACATCTTCATCAGTTCATCATGGTTCAACATAATAACGTGTATATGCCAGAGTTAGACTGCAAAAAACAGGGGCGGCTTCTTCCTGTGTCGAGAAACTAATTTGGCCCATACTGATGGGATAACAATCAGTGAATTTGAGTTTCACGTTGACGTTGGAGTTATTCGTCAGCGTAGACATGAATGCGTCACTGACGTATTGTTTTGCCAAGTCAGTCGTGTCGCGGCGGTCATACGCAATCGCATGCATCCAATTGTAAATCTCTAGCCAGTTGGACATGTTTTCGTCAACTTGAAACCTTATCGACATTGTGTCATAACTAATTGACGAACCAGGGTAACTGTTCGTTGAATCTCCTTGGTATGGAGAATCGATCATCGGAATAGAGATGCTAGGAATCTCTGCTTCGGTTACGAAAAAACTAGTTTCTGGAATCCTGTCCAACCGGAAAAGAAACTTATTACTTTGTAGTGTGTTGTATGCGCAATCCATTTAGAATTCCTTAATGTCAACGGCTATTGACAATGCAATAGCCGCATATCGTATTTGTGGGTTTTGATTGAGTTCTTCAATTACTGTGCCCAATCCTTCATATCCAACAGATGACAGATAGCTAAGCATACCACAATCGTACCACCTTGGAGTATTCACAACGAAAGCATTAGCAACACGCGTGATTACGGGTTCATCTAGGTCTGATAAACAACGATTGAACACAATAGGGTTAATTCTATCCGTCAATTTGTAGACAGTATCGTGTACTTTAAGTTTATTGGCGTCATATAGAACCAATTCATCGTGATCGGCAATGTCGTAGATGTACTTTCGCCCTCGCGATTTGTAATTGATCACCGATGTGATTATTTCATCTGCCACGTTAGACATATCATATTCACGTAAATCATTTAGGATTTTGAAGTACCTAGCAACGCCATCAATGCAAAAAGATGCAGGTAATGTCAGATTTTTTGAAATAAAACCATGCGGGAATTTAGAATCAATTAGACCCAAGTTTGCTTCATTGAAAAACCAATTCCACGTAGATTGATTTAATTGGATGAAGTAAGGAATTCGAACAAGATTCTTTAGTTTAGAATTCTTTTCATTGTCTCTATCTATTTGGTTTGCATCAGTGAAATGTTTATGTCCATCGAATTCAACGTACACAACTCTTTTATTGGGTGTTTTGATTTTAAAATCTACACGAAGTTTACCCAATTTAGATTGGCGTTCAACATTATCCAAGCCGCACCATTCAACCAAAATGTGATAAAGCGATTCTTCTGTCAAATAACCCATAACTAAACCTCTTTGAAAATTTAAATTTTAAATCATTAGGTATGTGATGTAAAATTTTTCTTACGGGCGCCTTTTCTGTTATACGGAATTTGAGTTAGAAAATCTATTACAGGGTTATTGAAATGATCGGTATCTATGCTATAGATTTTACCTGTTGATTCATCTTTGTACCGTATGTAGTTCTTTGCGCTTGAAATTTTTATGTATCTGTTCTTCATTTTGCGGTTCAATGAATTTATGACACCAGAAAGAAACACATGATCTATCGTATCGTATAAGTACTCGAAACATGAGTAATCTCCGTTAAGTATTCGAACATGTATTTTGTTTTCGAATTCTTTTATCTTCTGGGTAGACACATTCGACCTCGCCTTTTCAGTTTTAAGATAGTTCGTCTGGCCATACTTTTTCAAATTCGTTTCAACTATTTTTGCTTTAGTTTTAGGGCACTTGAGGTTGTATTCATACCCACAATTATGTAAGTTTGTTTGTTTGCACTTTTCTTTGAATTCATCAGATTGTACATAATAATCTACACCATGATTTTGTCTGTGTATTTCAATTATTAGTTCTTTTATTTCAGGTGATGCGAATACGTTATCAACTCCATAATGATTCAATATTGTTTGTCTAGATTTTTCTCGAATTTCTTCAGATTGAAATGGGGTCTCAACTCCATACTTAGTGCGCATAGCAGTCTTAAATTCTACTGACCCAAAAGCTATCACTGTATTGTTGTGCAAATTTAACCACTTATCAGATGCAGCACAATCGTTTTTAACTAAAAATTCTGTCTCATATTTGTATACATCACCAACTTCATCTTGCGTTTTAATTTCAACTATCTTGAAAGATTCTATTCCTTCTTCTTTGATGGTTTGTTTGACTAAATTAGAACTGGTGCAATAACCGTCTTCGGTCATGAACTCTACTGGGTCACAGCCCTTAGCATAACGGCAACCGGCGTAACGTTTTCCAGAAGCAACATGCTCAATGATGTAAAAATAAGGAGTTCGGTCTTTCATAGTTCAAATTAGAAAATTGTAATTCCACATGTTGTTAATGTAAAATTTTCTTGTGCAAATGAAAAAGGCTCCCGAAGGAGCCTTTACTTATCATCAGATTAGCAGATTAAGCCAACAGATTACGCACAGCGAAAATGCGATAGTAGGCATTGGTACGCCCAGTGCCTGCCCAAAATGGATGGCGAGACATACCGTACCTCATACGGTATGCGAGCACGGGACTCATGGTAGCGGGATTGGTGGTACGCACGATTTGCAGTGGCACGTATGGGCAATAGAATTGACCGGCGTCCCAGGCTGATTGTCCTTTGTACCCGATGAGGCAAAATTGTTTCTGTGTACCAGCTGCACCAGAATACGGATCAACGAATACCTTCATACGGGTATTCTTGATAACACCAGCAAACGATGCACCG
>Ga0213919_1001117_pt1 | contig 10189 bp, 8 predicted proteins | sample McNCre317MG_FD_161056 | JGI IMG/M metagenome (GOLD analysis project Ga0213919, IMG submission 161056) | Freshwater microbial communities from McNutts Creek, Athens, Georgia, United States - 3-17 MG | ecosystem: Environmental > Aquatic > Freshwater > Creek | place: USA: Georgia | collected 2017-06-12 | reverse complement strand
TGATTTTTTCAATTCCTACTTTTTGTGCTACTTGAGCTGTTGCCGAGTTTAAACTTTCTTTAAGTCCAAAATACAAAGGAATATCGCCATTGAATTTTTTTTCGTAATTTGTAGGAGACCAAGATTTTTTATCATACTTCCATTCGAAAGGGCCGTCGCTAATCGTGGTTAATGGATTGACTGACGTGGATTCGTTTTGAAAACCATACAGCAGAGCCGATAGATAAACGAAAGGTTTAATTAACGAGCCAATTTGCCGGTGGCTGTCTAAGGCTCGGTTGAATTGGGTTTGCCGATAACTTTGTCCGCCGACAAAAACGTTGACTAACCCTGTTGAGTTTTCGGATGAAGCGACAAGGCCTTCTAGCCGAAATCCTTTTTCTTTATTTTTACTGATGTTTTTTCGTTTTTGTTCCAAATCATTAATTTGTTTCTGTAAAGCATTTTGTGCTCGCAATTGGGCGTCTAAATCAAGGCTGGTTTCAATGCGTGCTCCTTCGGGACTGATGCCGAGTTGTTGCATTTGCTGTCGAACAGCATCAAAGAAGTAAGGAGCCGTTTCGACAGCTTTCATGGTGTGTAGCGGAGGTAGAGGTGCTTTGTCAGCTGTCGTAAATTCTGCTTCAGAGATCAGATGCAAGTCTTTCATTTTTGTTAAAACGAGATGGCGTCGGCTGATAGCTTTATCGGCTTTTTTCCAAGGATTATTTAAGGCCGGGTTGTTAATGATAGCCGCCAAAAGAGCGCACTCGTGAAGTTCTAAGTTTTGAATATTTTTATTAAAATAAACAGAGGCGGCTGAGCCAAAACCGCGCACTTGAAAAGCACCGGTTTGTCCCATGTAAATGATATTCAGATAGGTTTCCAGAATTTCATCTTTAGTCCATTCGGTTTCGACCTGTGTGGCCAAATACAATTCTTTGAGTTTGCGTTGCAATGTTTTTTCAGGTGTTAAAAAATAGTTTTTTACCAGCTGTTGGGTGATCGTGCTTCCGCCTTGTGCAGCACGGAGTTTAATAATATTTTTAATAAATGCCCGCGCCATTCCAGAATAGCTGACGCCAGAATGATCTAAAAAATCATTGTCTTCAATAGCGATCACAGCATTTAAGCAATTGACGGGAATGTCGGCGATTTTCAGCTCACTTTGCATGATGGGCTCTTGTCCGCGAAATTGAGCTACGAGAATGGGGTCCAAAGAGGCCTTCCAAAAAGGTTTGAAATCGGGGCCCTTCCAAGTGCTTAAAATTTTTAAATCATCTGAGATGACGATGAGCAAAGTTTCTTGACTATGGTTTTGCCATGACCAGCAGTAAGTTTTCTCTGTTAAGGAATTGGTTGGCAACAGGGCTTGGCACTCAGAAAAGGTTAGTTTTTTAGCATCTCCTAAGAGCAAATTTTGTTCGCTTGTGCGCAAACGAAAATTTTGTTGCTGAAGTGACTGTAAAAAACCATTTTCGTCCCATTTTTGTCCAGGCAGGTAGGTGGGGCCTCTGGCAAAGTATCGTGTCGAAGCGATCAGATCATGTGACGTTAGTTTTTTTTCGATCTCGGCGTCTTTGTGAAAGGGCCAATCAAAGGCCATGGCAGCTGTTCCAGCTGTCAAAAATAATACGCTGCTCAATAAGGGCCATTGCTTTCGAGTTAGCTCAGCAAGAAACCTTGTCAACACTCGGTAAATAGTCTTTAATTGGTTCAAAATAAGGAGCATGTGTACATAAAATGATGAAGCTCTCAACAAGTCAAATACAAAGACTCTCTGAAAAAATTCTGAACCAATGGAAAACTCAAAAATTAATTACATTCAAAGTAGATGAAAAAATTGTTTTAAAAACAATTCAGGATGCTATTTTAAATGAACTTAAAAAAGAAGAAAAATTGGATGAAGATGTCAATGCCCTTGTGGTTCAAATGGAAAAAGACCATGGCGGTGAATTTCAACGACACAAAATGTTTGCCATTTTAAAACAAAAATTGGCAAAAGAAAGAAAGATCATTTTATGATTTTATCTGAAGACCGCCAAAATCATTTGGCTCATGTGGTGACTGACAAAGTTTGGGGTGACGACATTGCTGACTTTAGCGATGATGATCAAGCTTTGCGAGCGGCCAAAAGGGCGATTATTGATTTTGTTAAAGAAGATTCAGAAATTGACTTAAAGGCTCGTGCTAAAGTGGCTTCGTTAAAACGAGATGTCATGGAAGGAACTCGCGAGTGGGACATTTTATATAAAAAATATTATGAAGAGGAAAAAAATCGTCATGGCAAATAAGGTAAATAAAAAGAAAAAAACGATTTCGTCAGTAAAAAAAAATAAACCTGTCAAAAAAGCTTTGGCGCCAACTCAGAAAAAAAAAGTGGCTAAGCCAGCTCGTCAAGCCGCGGTAAAAAAAGCCGCCGCTAAGAAAACAACTGCTAAAAAAGTTGTTAAAAAGGCAAAGGCTTCAATCAAGGCCAAAACGAAAACGCCATTAAAACATAAAACGGCAAAGTCAAAAGTGATAAAAAAATCTGCAGCAGTTCGTTCTGCTGCGCCAGTCAAAAAAGTTGAAAAAATTGATTACAGCAAAGCGATCACTCCACTCGGTGATCGTTTAGTTGTGCGTGTAGCTAATGGTGGTGAGCGTATCACGGCTGGGGGGCTAATTATTCCTGATACAGTGTCGCAAGCCACTGGTTACTTAAAAGCACAGGTGTTGGCAGTTGGTACAGGAGCTTTAAGTAAAAAGGGTCATTTAAAACCTTTAGATGTAAAAATTGGCGATGAAGTTTTATTTTCAGAGTATGCAGGAACTAAAATCAAGTTTGGCCAAGAAGAAGTGCAAATCATCCATGAATCTGATGTCATGGGTGTTGTTCAAAAGTAATGATTTAAAAAATAAAAAGGGAAATATATGCGTATATTATTAGGCTTGTTATCTTTGCCTTTGTTGATGTCTGCCCCGGCGCAGGCGATTTCGTTGGATTGGACCGGCGGCTATCGTATCGAGTACACCGAAATCGATCGGCCGACTTTAGCGACCGAAAAAGATCGCAAATCATATGGATTAAACTATCTCTATTTAAATCCAAAAGTGATGGCTTCGGATGGTATTGATATCGTCGGGCGTTTTGATGTTTTTGCCAGTGATATTGACGGTTATCGCAATTCACAAATGGGCTCTTTGATTGGCGGCGGCTTAAGCCGCGCAGGTCACAACAATGGAGCGAATGTGACAGCTGAATCTCCCGAGTCATCTCTATTGCGTGTAAGCCAATTGTATATGACGGTTAAACAAGAAAATGCAGTTTTCGTTGCAGGTCGCGCACCAGTCGACTTTGGTCTTGGTATCACTCATAATGCGGGTTTAGGTGCTTTTGATCATTGGTACAACAATGAAGACTTGGTTTCGTATCGATTTTTTGTCGATAATGTTTCATTTATGCCTATGATTGGTAAAGTGGCACAAAAAGATTTCGGTCAAGGTGTCACTGTGACCGATGAAGCCTTTGTTTTAGAATACGATAATAAAGACAATGGAGCCAAAGCCGGAGTTTTCTATCAACTTCGAAACAGCAGTCTTGAGTCTAATGATGCTCCAGGAACTTTGGTGAATGGTTCGCCGACAGTAGGCAGTCCATGGTCGACAAAAACAGTGAATTTGTTTTTCGGTCGTTCATGGGAGGCCTTTCAGTTTAAATTAGAAGCCAGCTTCTTAACTGGTGATACTGGTTTAATTAATACGACAACGAGTGAAAGTGTTAAGTTTAACGCCTACGCTGTAGCAGCTGAGGTTTTGTTTCCAGCTCAAGAAGCTTCAAAGTGGGAGTGGTCTGCTAAGTTAGGTGTAGCCAGCGGTGACAATCCGTCGACAACGGGTGTGATCGAAGGTTATCAGATGGATCGCAACTATGACGTCGCGATGTTGTTATTCAATCACCGTATGGGACAGGCTGATTTTTTAACAACAAAAATGATTCACCAGGACCCGGCTTTAACGGTGGGACATTCTGCGGATGATGAAGCGATTGGTAATGCCATGTATTTAGCTCCATCACTTAAATATCAATGGAATGAAAAAACAGATTTGAAAACCACTTTGGTTTACGCTCAATTGATGGTGAACCCGACATCTTCTGTAGACACAAGTAAAGATTTGGGTACAGAATTAGATATGGAATTGATTTACAAGCCACGTGAGAAAGTGATTTGGTCAAATCAAATTGGGGTTTTCTTTCCTGGAGAAGCTTGGAAAGATGGATCTTCTGGATATGATAATAAAATGAATTTTGGATTAGCAACAAAAGCCGCTATCACCTTTTGATAACAGTGTAATCGCAACTTGTCCGACAACTTAGATTTCATCTAGATACAGCTTGTGGCGGTAGTGAGCAGGGCCGGAGGGGGTAACCCCTCCGGATTTTTTTTGATTTTATTTTCACAGATTTCTAATTGGCGCGTGTTGTATTTACTGCGCCTCGACGAACAGCATTGTTGGTGCGGACAGCATTGGCATTAATCGAGTTCGGAGCTGAATTCAGTACGCGATTGTTATTCAGATTTGTACTTGGTGATCCGAATTGAACACTGTTTAAAATATTACTTGAGTTTGTTGCAACACCTGTATTGATATTACCAACGGCTCCGTTGCCACGACCTGTACGAACTCCCGTTGTGGTCGTCGCCAAAGATCCCATTGTATTAAGGCCTGTTGTTGGAACGATGTCAGTAATCAAGCGTTGCATATCAGGTAGATAAGTTTGTCGGAAGTAGTCAAACCCGCTTGAGTCATCGCTCGCGTATAAACCCGAAGATAGCGCGTTATTGATATGTGGCACTTCATTGATCACTGCATTTCTTTCATAATTGGCTTGCTGAAACAAAGCTTGTGCTTCGTCAAAACGTTTAGCTTTGGTGGCTTGGTCAGCCAAAGCAAAGTGGCTGTTGGCAACTTGCGCTCGAGATTTATAGGCATTTTCGACGCCATTCATCACTTTAATTTTTAAAGCTTTGTATTCGGCGGGCAGGTCACCTGTTAGTTCTTCTAATGATCTTAATACGCCAGCTTGTAGGCCTGGTGTTTTTAAAGCGTCTTGAATTTCTTTATTAAAATACTTACTAAACACAGCTGTGGGCGCCGAGGGATCGATTTTGTCGCTGCCGGTATAACGAGTTAACAGAGTCGTGAAGCCATCGGCGAAGCAGCTGATGTCAGAACTGCATTCAGCAGCTAGTTCTTCAGCTTTTTCTTTAAATTCTTCTGTGCGTGTTTTTTTATCTTCTTTGGCCTTTTCGGCTTGAGCACGTTTTTTTTCTTCTTTGGCTTCTTTCACGGCTTGACGAGCGTCTTCACGCTCTTCTTTTTTAGCAGCTGCTTCTTCTTTAGCGGCTTCGCGTGCGGCCTGACGCTCTTCTTTGGCTTGTTGAAGTCGTTCACGGCGCTCGGCCGGAGTTTCGGTTGGTTTTTCGGGAGCAGCAGCTGTTGGAGTCAGTTTCGCTAAGTCTTTGGCTAAATCAGCGATGGCTTTTGTGGCATCTGTGAATTTGGGATCTTTACAGATCTCACAAGCGGCTGTCGATCCCGAAGAAGCTCCTACGCTTGGTTGTTTCGATAGTTCAGAAAAGTATTTAGCAATTCCATCCATTTTGGTGGCCAATTCTTCAGGTGTTGGCTTGGTGGTTGGAGCGGTCGAAGACATATTCAAGCTGAAATATTCATTCGAATACGAACTAAAATAATATTGGCTGCCTAAAGCCGCTATCATCATAGACGACAAAACCCATTTTTTTGTTTGCGGTGAAAAATATTTCATAAAGCCTCCGTTGGTGTTTTTGCTGAGAGTTCTTGTATTCAAGATAGAGCTTCAGCAAAGACACATGTGTTCACTAGATACTTCAGCGAACCAGAGGCCATGTTTCAGTTCGATTCATTCACCTAACTAGTTGATTTAACAAAACAAATAAAGTTTTTTAATAAAATAAAAAGCGTTTCAAGATGAAATGCTTGTGAAACTTTCAGGCAATCATTTTGAGAAAACGCGAAATGCAAAGTTATTTCAAACAGTTAAGAGCTTTTATCTTTTTTTGAGAAAAACAAATCAGGCCAAGAAAAGAGCCCAGGCGATGAGTCGGCCTTTTTTAATAAGCGTATAACCTTGGTTTGCATATCTCCGGGGTGAATTAATAGGTCAAGAGCTTGTTTTAAAATTTGTTTGGCCTCTTCTCGACGATCAAGATGGAGCAATAATTCACCAAGCCCTATATAAGAAAAAGGCTGCGCTGGGGTGTATTGCATAGCCAAGCGATAGTTTTTTTCGGCCTCGCTATGTTCTTTCAGAGCTTTGTGGATATTCGCTTTTCCATTGTAGGCGGATTCATCATAGGGGCTAATTTGTAAGGCTTTGTCAAAGTAGTATTTAGCTTCTGTAAACTGTTTTTCAAGAACCAGAATATTTCCAAGGCCAACGTGCGACCCACCGTTATTGCCATTGATTTCAATACTTAAATGAAAATATTTTTTGGCATCATCGTAAACTCGGTAGTGAAAACAGATAAAGCCCAGGCCTTCTAGCGCGCCATCATTTTGAGGATTAAGCAAGTGGGCCGCTTTAAATTCTTCAAAGGCTTGTGTAACATTTCCGTGATCGTTGTACATCCATCCTAAAGCGACATGAGGTTCTGCATCGTGCGGTCGGCGTGCTATTGTGTTTTTAAAAATAACTTCAGCTTGTTCAAGTTCGCCTAAAATAAAATGGATGTAGCCTAAACCCATTTCGGCAAAATCATGCTGTGAATTAATATTGAGCAATTTGGTGTAAAGCTCGCGCGCTTCAAGATAAAGTTTTTTTCTAAGGGTGATTCCGGCTAATCCAGAAAGGGCGGCTTCGTGGTTGGGGTCTTTTTCTAAAATCAGACGAAATTTTTTTTCTGCAGCCTCAATTTGCCCGGGTTGCTTTTCAAGCTGGTGGGCTTCTTGAGCCAAAAGGTGTAAATGATAGGCGAGTTCAATGTTGTTTGGGGCATCGATATGTGGCGACGTCATTTAAAAATTTTATAAGTTTGTATAAATCACTTCAACAAAATTTTATAGACATTGAAAGGTGTGACGCAAAAGCGTGAAGTGCTTGCTGTTCGAAATATAGTCTTTTCATCTTAAGGTTCTTCTGGCACAACAAAGTCTTCATGAAAATTGTTTTTAAACCCAGTTCTAAACCAAACCATATTGCTCAAGACCAGTGGATGGATTGGGGTTGGCAACTGCGTTCATCTTTTAAAACAGCCGAGCAGTATTCTCGTTATTTTAATTTAACTGAAACTGAAAAACAGGCCTTTGCTCAAGGGCAAAAAATTTTTAATATTCGTACGACGCCTTACTATGCCAGCTTGGCATCGGCAGATTTGGCTGAAGACCCTATTCGTCGTATTTTAATGCCAAGTGCAGAAGAGTTAGGGCCCGCTCAGCAATCCCAGCTAGATCCCTTAGGTGAACGCAAAAAGCATAACAATCCAACGCAACGTTTGATTCATCGTTATTCAGATCGTGTTTTATTTTTAGTCACAGACGTTTGTAGTGTGTATTGTCGTTACTGCACCCGCAAACATTTTACAGGTGCTGATGAGGCTTTCATTAAAAATGCAGATTACGAAAAAGCTTTACATTATATTCGTCAAACAACTGGCTTACGTGAGGTTATTTTATCCGGTGGAGATCCGTTGACGTTATCAGACCAGCTTTTAGAGCGCGTTCTTTTTGATCTACGTAAAATTGAGCATATCGAGGTCATTCGCATCGGGACTCGTATGCCCGTGGTCGCGCCCATGCGAGTGACCGAAGCGCTTGTACGTATGCTTCGACAATATAAGCCTGTTTTTTTAATGACGCATTTTAATCATCCGCGTGAGTTAACTCTTGAGGCGGCTCAGGCCGTTGAAAGTTTTGTCGATCACGGGGTTCCGGTTATGAATCAGATGGTGTTATTAAATGGCGTGAATAATCATCCGGCGATTGTGCAGGCTTTATCGCGTCGACTTCTTTATTTGCGAGCAAAGCCTTATTATATGTTTCAATGTGACCCCTCTGAAGGGACGGATCATTTGCGCACCACCATCGAAGATTCATTAGACATTCAAAAGCAATTGTGGGGACATTTGTCTGGTTTAGCTATGCCGCAATTATCTGTTGATATTCCAGATGGAGGAGGCAAGAATTACTATGTGCCTCAGTTTGAAATTTCGAAAGATGCTCAAACACGACACTATCGAGGTTGGGATGGCGTTGAAGCTGCGTATGTTAATCCGGATTCACGTCAGTTGCTGAGGCCGCTAGATTATGAATTATATTTGGATGAGTGGAATCAGCTTCGCACATCTAAAAACATCAAACCATAAGGACAGGCAACATGAAAAACATCAAAAATATTTTCGTCATCGCTTTGATAACTTTGACAGGTTTGAGCAGTTACGCTCAACAACCACGTCGAAAAATGACACTTCCGAATACATCCACTCAAACGCCAATGATGAGCTCGTATGCGCCATCTGTTTCAAGTGAAGTGACAGGTCTTTTGGGATTAACAGCTGGGGCTTTTCACTTAGGTGTTGATTACATTCGTACGGGAGCAGGGCTAGACTGGGGTGGTTATTTTTTCATGCAATCATCAAAAGATAAAAACTCAGTGACAACCGTTTCACAAGCAATGGCTTTAGGAGCTATGGTTCGCGTGAGTTTACTCGACAATTCAAAATGGCGTGTTTTTGTAGCTCCTGGTTTTGGAGTCAATATGGTGAAAGACGGTTCGATTTCAACGGCCGCAAAAAAATCGGATGAAAGTATTATCGGGCCTAGCTTTAAATTAGGTGTGCAGCTTAAAATGGCTCCGCAGTTTTTATTAGGGCTTGAAAAAACTCAGTTTTACAACATGTTGAACGACAACGTGAATAATTACGTGGGCCCAAGCGAGTACTACTCGGTTGCTGGCACATTTCAATTTTAATTTTTGAGCGACAAGGGCTGGGTGTAAGCGATGAACCCCAGCCTTACAGTTTTTCTAAGCGGGCGTATTTGGCCACAAATTTTTTGATTGTGTTATCTTGAAAAAGCACGCTAATTTTTAAAGTGTCTCCAGCTCCTTCAGTTGAAAAAATAGATCCAGCACCAAATGTTGGGTGGCGTACTTTTTGCCCTTTGCTGTATCCGCCACTAGAACTTCCTGAAACTTTTTTAGATCCTGCATTGTAGGCTTGCGAGAAATCATCATCATCGTAGTGGGCCTGAGCGCCATAGTCATCGTCATCATTATGATTTGAAAAGGACTGATCACTGCCCCATGATGATTTTTTCATAAATTGCGGGGTTGAATAACCGAGTGTGGCCGAAGAGAACTCGGTCAATTCTTTCGGAATTTCTTTTAAAAAACGCGAAGGTGGATTCATCTGTTCTTGTCCCCACACACGGCGAATTTTTGCGTAGGTCATCCATAGTTTTTCACGAGCGCGAGTCATTCCCACATAAGCTAAGCGTCTTTCTTCTTCGAGTTCTTCTGGGTTTTCGTCTTGACCACGGCTTGACGGAAATAGGTTTTCTTCGCATCCCACAATAAAGACATAAGGGTATTCAAGGCCTTTTGAAATATGCATCGTCATCATCGTGACCGATTGGGCTTGACCATCAACTTGGTCTTGATCTGAAGCAAGGGTCAGCTCTTCTAAGTAGTTTGACAGAGAAGCTTCATCACCACGTTCTTTTTCGAATTGCGCAATCGCATTATCAAGCTCTTCTAAGTTTTCTAGCCGAGCCTCAGCTTCAGGCGTGTCTTCTTTTTTAAGATGGGCTGTGTATTCGGTTTTATCTAAAACAATCGAATAAAACTCAGATATTTTAAATTGATGCTGTTGGCTGATGAGGTCTTCAATCAATTCAGAAAAACGGCGAAGTTTGGCTGTCGTGCCTGCATTGAAAATTTTTTCATGAATCACAGATTGAATTGTCTCAAAAAGTGAAGTTTGTTTTTCAGCCGCCGTATGTTCAAGCATTTCGACGGTTGTTTTTCCAAGCCCACGAGCTGGCACGTTGATAATTCTCTTGAGAGCCATGTCATCGCGAAAATTCAAAGCGAGTCGCATGTAGGCGAGAACATCTTTCACTTCGGCACGCTCATAGAATCGAATGCCACCAATTAGACGATAAGGAATCGCTAATGTGCGCAGCT
>Ga0213919_1001116_pt1 | contig 10198 bp, 8 predicted proteins | sample McNCre317MG_FD_161056 | JGI IMG/M metagenome (GOLD analysis project Ga0213919, IMG submission 161056) | Freshwater microbial communities from McNutts Creek, Athens, Georgia, United States - 3-17 MG | ecosystem: Environmental > Aquatic > Freshwater > Creek | place: USA: Georgia | collected 2017-06-12 | reverse complement strand
CTGAAGGCTGTCGACTCCTTGGCAATGCTTGGTACTACGACCATCTGGCTTGGAAGTTCCGACGTCGGTGAGAATGCCGTGTTCATGATCCAAGACACCAAGCTTACAAGAATCTCTACCGGAGACCTTGAACGCGAGCTTACTCAGGTCGTGAACCCGGAGAACGCATACGCATCCATCTGGCAAGAGCACAGACATGTGTTCTATTCTCTCACATTTGAAGACAGTAAGTTAACTTATGTTTACGATGTGACTGAAGGAATGTGGCATCGTCGTGCGTCCTACGATCCGTCCAACAACTTGACCTACTGGCGTTACAACCATGCGGTATTTGCTTACAACAAGACCATGGTAGCTGCAGAGAATACTCTGTGCTACATGGACGAGAACAAGTACGACGAGCATGACGGACGTAAGATCCTCAAGATGCGTCGTGGCGGTGTCATGACCAGTAACGACTGTCCGTTCTTTATCGATTCAGCGGAAATCATCTGCAACCAGGGACAACAGTCGACGAAGTTCGCCAACCTTGTCACAGGTGTGCTAGATGCTCCGCCGACCGATATCAATCCAAGAATCTCCGTAAGATACTCTTGGGACGGTGCGCTCTTCTCCGACTACGAAGACTACTACCTTGGCAACGTGGGCCAGTATGACTGGTCTACTTGCATGTGGCATCTAGGCTTCGGTAAGTATTTCACGTTGGAAATATCTACCACTGAGTCGATACCTTTTGCAATCTCTAACCTCAAGATAGCTTGGTCACCAAGCGGGATGTTTGCCTAATGGATAGACCGCAACTTGTAAGATACAGGGACTGTTATGGTGCATAACCATCTAGGGCTTATAATGAAACCCTAGCAGTCCTATAAGGAAATATAGCAATATGGCACAGCAAAGTCAAGTACAGATTGTAAGATTTTCGAAAGAGAACCCAAACTGGGACAAGGGTCTTGAGGGCAAATGGGGCACCGTAGGCGAAAACTGGGGCAAGGTGACGGTCATGAAGAACGTCGTCTGTGTCATTGCGTACAAGGGAGCCAACGTGGTCGAATACAAGCTACCGACGGTGTATGACGGTTTTCTCATTTGTTCTGACGGGACTACGGTTCCGGTGAACGACAGTACATTAACACTTAGCCTTGGTGAAAATGTCAGCGCACAAGGCATGCTACAGCTGACGAAGGATAACTAAGAATGATTCCAGCAATTATCGCAGGAGTTGCAGCCCTTGGTTCTGCTGCGGCGACCTATTACGGAAACAAGTACGCAGCCGACAAGGCATCTGCCAGCCGTGCTGCGGCAGCGCAGAAGATTGGCGAAATGCAGGGCCAGTCCAACCAGTACTACGACCAGATGATCCGCGACATCGGTAACTACTACGACAACCGTGGTTCGCTTGGTACTGCTACTGACGCAAAGAACTACAAGGACGCCATCGGTGCGTACGATCCGAACAGCTTCGCTCTGGACATGAACGATCCAAACAACCAGTTCGGATACGACAAGACCGCTGACAGCTTCATCAACCCTTACTACGACAAGATCATTGGCGACACTGCGGCGACCGTGCAACATACTGCAGCTGGTGCCGGACTTGGCCGTGGTTCTGGTGCTGCTCAAGCCATTGCAGACGCTGTCGTCAAGAAGAATGAAGAACTGTACAACGACGCCTACAACCGCTTTACCGACGACCGTCAATTTGAATACAATCGGTACGCTGACTACATAGCCAACAAGCAGAGACAGCTGTCGGAACTCCGTGCCGCAACTGACACGAAGTTGTCAATGCAGGGCAACCTTGCCAACGACTACTACTCTGTCATGGATGCAAAGCAGTCCGATCTGTTGAAGGCACAGCAAGACCGTCAAGGCACTATGTCCACCTATGCTCAGGCAATGATGGGTGTCGCTTAATACTTATTACAGTGAGGTTTAAACATGGCCGGAATTTATCAGAGAGACAATTTAGCACAGATCTATGCGGCTAACCTCGAAAGGGCGTTGGCTCGCCGTGATGCTTACGAGAAGGAACGTGCTGCCCGTGTAAATAGCAACGTCGATGCCATCAAAAACGGCATCCGCGCAGTCGGTACAGCCGTCACCTATGGTCTGTCCGACGATCCCCAGGCACGTCTTGCGGCTCTTGAGAAGGAATACCAGGAAGCAGTCGCAGCCGAGCGCGAACAGTACAACAACAGTGTACGCGAGGCGGTAGGTGCGAACGTTCCTACATATTCTTCCAATCCGTACTTGAACGGCATGGAAGGCTATCGACCGAATCCCAACCTTGGCGGATATTCCGACTACATGGGAAGGAACGCATCGGCTGACTACGACTTGGCCCGACTTGCCGAACTCTACCGTAGGGGGCGCTAATGAGAAGTTCGTCCGAAATTGCAGCAGAAATCAACGCCTTGAAGGCACAGATTGCCAGCGGTTTGCCGTACGGCAACTCTGAGGCGCACAATGCCGCCGTGTTCGACCACGTCTACAGTGGAGACCGTAGTGGTGTTGACGCATTCCAACGTGCTATCGAGCAAGCTATGCAGAACAAGTTGCAACGTGAACTGACAGCTTCCGAAAACGAGAAGAACCGTCAGAACGCTCTCAGGATTGCGGAAATGGGTAAGGCGGAAGCTGCCGCCGAACGTAAGCAGAAAGCCGACGAGCTGGCTGCCTTGAAGTTGGCACAGGCCCGTCCGGAATACATGAAGCTCCAGAAGTCGATGCTTGACGCTGTCGACGCTGGTAACCTTGACGAAGCCGCCATCATCAAGTCGCAGATGGAAGCACTTGAGGCTGAACATGGCGTAAAGTTCGGAGAAAATGCACAGGGTCTTATCGACGCAAGGGAAGCCACTCGTAAGAAAGCTGAAGAGGAAGCTAAGAAGGAAGCTGTCCGTCGTCTGGCAGTGGCAAAATTCTTGGCTGACCTACCTACTACCTTCAATGATGAAAACGCGAAGAAGCCAGTGTATGCGGATATCTACAGCAATCCATACATGAAACCGGACGAAGCGGCTAAGGAAATTGAACGCATCCGCAACATCGAGTCCGGACGCACTAAGGTCAAGAAGGCTGTTCAAGGTGCTGTCGCTTCCGGTGCTGGTGACGATGTCAAGAAGGCTAAGGAAGAACGCGAGAAGGGTATTGCTCTTGCGCGTAAGGCCAAGCAGAAGCTGGACAGTGGCCGTCTCTTGCTGAAGACCGAACAAGATGCCCTTGACAAGTGGGGCAAGGAGCTCTAAATGACTATTGAAGAATTTCTTGACCAGAACGCATATAACCTAACCGCTGAAGAATACAACCAGGCACTGACCGACTATCAGAACATGGACACCCAGCAGTGGGTTAAGACCTATGCACCCATGATGCAATCTAAGGCAGCTGGGTGGTCTGAACTTGATGCCGTGAAGGTGAAGGATCTTCCGACTCGCTTGGCCGCCGCATTCGGTGACGTGGGCTTCAATCCGGGCAAGGAATATCTTGCAGAAGTCAAAGAGCGTGATTTCAGTGACGTATCCGATAAGCAGTTCAATGAAGGTCTTAAAAAGATGCGTGACTATTACGACCAGTTTGTCTCCGAACAAGAGAAGGAAGCTGGCCGTATCCGCCGTCAGAAGGAAGTGAAGGACTGGGGACTTGTCAAGCAAGCCCTCACGTCCGACTACGAGAAGCAGCGCTACATCGACGATCCGGAAGCCGCTCTGTTCGGTGAGGAAGCGCCGTCTATCGGTTCTGCCGAGAATACACGCTGGGGCTCTATGGCAGACCTTGGCCTTGGTGCCGCTGGTGCTGCAGCAGATGCCCTTCCTGGCTGGGGTAGCATGGCTGGCCCGGTTATCCGTGTCGGTCGCGACATTGGCCACCGTGTCACGAACAGTCCTTACCAGAAGTCCGCTGAGGACATTGCCAAGGACGCGCTCGCAGATGTGGTATTGACAGCATCGACTGCGTGGATGCCTAACTTCCGCCGTGAAAAGCGTATGGTCGAGAATGCCCTTCCGGAAGCTATGGGCAACCAGATGAAGCTTGCTCGTGAGAGAGAAAACATCCAGAAGGGTGTGGAACTTCTTAACAAGGTAGTCAATGGGAACACGGAGCTTGAGAAGCAGTTCAGCCCAGAAATGCTCAGCCGCTATTTCCGTGAGACTGTACAAGAACTTCCGGATTCCTATCTCAAGCAAGACTTGTTGCCGCTTGTGAACCAGCAGAACATCGACTGGGCACGTGCTCAAGCGATTGTGAACGACTACAAGGCCAAGAATCTGTTTGCTTGGGCTCCGAACGGTTACGACGCCGTACATTCCATCGTGGACAACAATCTTCCGTTACCACAGCAAGCAGTAAGCATTGACAAGGCAGACGGTGTAATAGTAGGCAAGGACGGAAAGCTCCGCTATTTCGAAACCCCAAATACTTACGATAAGCTTACGATGGACATCTACAACGCCAAGCCGCTTTCGCCACTGCAGCAGAAGCTAATGAAGCCAGCCACTGCACTGAACGAAGTTCTCCGTGGCGACGTCGGCGGTGCTGCCATCCAGCTTGGCAAGACTGCCACTGGTGCCAGAAGTCCCAAGAAGGCAGAACGTGTCCGTACGGTAGAAGACCAGATGGCCATCAACCGCATCAAGGCACAGGAAGAACGTTTCTGGGAAGCCGGGTTCAAGCCCAACAAGGTGGAAGGTGACCCGCTCTGGGAAGCCTATTCCGAATGGGATGAAAACAGAAAGAGAAAGGACGCCATCAAGCAGTCCTTACTGAGAGGAAAGTAATGTTTAGGAACTTTGACAACTGGGACGTGTACATCGACAACGACCGCAAGATCCTTGCTGGTTGTGTCCAGTTCATGCTGAAGGATGGAACTACGTCCGCAAACATCTACGATAGTGACAAGGTTCCTATCGAGAACCCTCAGATCACTGACATCAACGGTCGTACGGAAGAACAGGTGTTCATCGACGACGATATCCGTGCCTACGTCTACAAGTACGTGGGAACCGGAACGCTTGTCAACGAACGCCAGCTAGGTATCGACACTTCCGACACATCTAAGTGGGCCCTTCAGTACACGATCGAGTCCGCTTCCATCGACGAAAGGGCCGTGTCCGGACAGTCCGCAATGGGTGTCAACACAATGGACGACCTACGCGCACTCGATCCGTCCGAAGTCCCTGAGATCGATGGTCATAAGATCATCACCTTGAATGGATACTTCGAGGCTGGTGACAAGGAACCAGTCAACTACATCTGGGATTCCCAGTCCATGCTGCTCGACGACAACGGTTCCGTAATCATGTCGGACAATGCTCTGACTGGCCGCTGGATCCTTGTCCAACCGACTGAACATTGCGACAGCCGCCACTTCGGCGTATTCCCGCAAGATTCAGAAGATTCGGAAGAAGACCATTCCGTGCGCATGACGCAGCTGATTTCCTACTGCAACACGCACTCTATCCGTCCTTACTTCAACGGTTCCCAGGGATATCCGTACTTCATCTACCAGAACATCGCATTCCAGAGCCGCAACGCCATCGACGTGTCGGACGATACTGTCTTCGTGGACAAGGGCACCGGAAACCGATTCTTCGGCGAATGGAACGGAAATCCTTACTTCCTCAATGCCAACACGACCGTCAACTCGAAGACTGTCCGTCATAGCTGGCACTTCAAGAACTACTCTACCGGGACTGTGAAGTACATCGTCGACTCTACATGGAGTCCGGTGATGTTGAGCAATATCGACGTCGAGTTCGAGATTTCTCCGGCTTCGTCCACACAGCTTACCGACTGCGAGCTGTCTTCCAACGAGAAGATCACTGACACCATCGTACTCAGCGGCATGACTGTCCATACGGACTGGTTTGCCGACGATTACGACTGGTCGAAGCTCATGATGGTGAACTGCAAGGTCATCCTTCAGAACTGCAAGGACGCAAATACTTACGTTCTTCTTAAAAATAAGTTACATGAAGCGAACTACGGAGACCTTGGCGAACAGACGCTTTCGAATACGACACTGTTGGCGGACTGCATAGCTGAGAACGCATCGTTTTCCAACGTGACGCTGACTGGCAACACGGAGCTTCACAACGTCTCTGGTACTATCACTATTTCCGGTGCCGCATACCAGCTCAACTTCATCGACTGCTGGCTGACCATTTCGAATACGGACACTGTCGTCATGTCTACTGTGATGTGGCGTCGTGGTTCCGTAGTGAAGCCAGTCGGCAACTTCCAGATCTTGTCGACACTTTATCTGGACAACGTTGACGTGAACACGACGTTCTACACGCCTGGTGTCAATCCGGTCTACATGAACAGCCAGATCAACGTGACCCAGACAAACTTCCGTCAGTGCGAATACACGAACTGCGTATTCAACTCTAACATCGACTTCTATCCGGAATACCACACGTACCACTACACCCAGCCGTTGAATCCGGGTGTCCACGAAGCCACTTACCAGTGGTATGCTGGAAAGTTCTTCAAGAACGTCTTCCGTGGCGACTACGCTATCCTTATGCGCCCGGTCGAAGGTGTCGACTACAGCGACCAGACTATCGGACTCGGTTCCAAGTGGTGCTCTAACTACTCCGACCACAACTTCGTGGACGACAGTCTCTGGAACGGTGTACAGCGCCAGTCCTATACTAGCCAGTGGGAATACCACGACAACTACGGCGGATGCCTTGAGGAAGGAACTTCGTTCATTCTTGGGCCAGTGTCTGCTCCGTACAACTTCACCTACAGCTATATCGGTCTGAGTGACAGCCGTGAAGTGACTACGGACGTACCAGACACCTTCAAGAACAACTCCGGACTCTGGATTGTAAGCGATGGCCGTAAGAACAAGTACCATGATACTGGTTCTCACGACCTTCCGGCTGAAATGTACTGGGTTCTCAACTTGAAGGACAAGTACATCCCAGCAAGCAACATCTTCTGGCTGAAGAACATCCAGACGTCGCAGTCGGTAGCGCTTGACCTTGTTGTCAAGTCGTTCATCCGTGCCGACGACAAGCTGATGGAAATGGACTTCGTTCCATGGTCACATGGCGCGGCTCTACGTCGTGACAACCCAAGCCAACTATCTGTCGACGTCACCAGCGGTACTCCGATGTACTTCGAGTACATGGGAAACAAGCAATTCGATGACAACACCGACGAGCACAGGTCTATCCTCTGGATTACTGCGTACGACTGCCGTAACGACGCAACGAGATTCACTGCATACGTCTACGCGGATGCCAAACTGCAGTTCACTCGTTCGGTAACGTTCATTGACCTATAAGGGAGTAATTTATACACCATGCAAGAACAGAAAGACATCATCGAACAATGCACAGAGTTCCTTGGCAAGTCCAGCAGACGCTATTCCAAGGCACTCACCCGTGCCACCAACGACCTACGCCGTTATTCCGGAAACTTCTGGGATGACGATCTCCGTAAGAAGTACCGCAAGGGCAAGAAGCGTTACTGCCTCCAGCTGAACAACTGGAACGTCATGTGTAACGCCATTGCCTCTCCGTTGTCTGCTTCTCCGTGGCACACGGAACTCAAGGACAAGATTGGCGACTTCAAGTTAATACAAGACGCCATCGACGAACTGGAAGCCAAGAACGACGTTAAGACCGCACTTCTTGACGCCTTCCGCAAGTCCGTTCTCACTGGCTACGGATTCATGGTAGTATCTACCGACATCGATGAGTACACTGGCCAGCCGACCGTCATCGTTGAGTCCGTGAAGCATCTGCAGTCAGTCGCTATGGATCCGGCATGTGCCACCGTGTCGGGCATCGATGCGGAAGAAGGTGCAGTCGTCAACTTCATCGGCTTGAAGAAGGCACGTCGTCTCTATGGTGACGAAGTGGCTCCCTATGATTACCCAAGGGCCCAGCCTCGTCTTTCCCTCAACGGAATGGATCAGTGGGGCTGCCCGGAAGACCAGATCGCTATCGTGTCCTACTATGTCAAGGAAGGCGAAGGCGTACACTTCTATAAGATCTGCGGCGACCTTGTCGTACAGGACGCATTCTTGCCGATAAGGTATATCCCTATCATCCGTATCGCCGGAAACGAAATCTACGACAACGAGAACATCGACTATAACGGTCTGGTACAACAGACCATGTCCTTGGAACTTGGCGCGAATATCGCATATTCGACATTGATCGAACGTTGCGGACGTAGCGTAAAGGCCAACTACCTTATCAACGTGGATGCAATCGATGGACTTGAACGCAACTATGCGCAAGCCTCCGATGACGATCAAGCAGCCGTGTTGTGGAAGGGTGAGCATCAGCCTCTGCCGTTGACTGAACAGTTCCAGACTGGCGACCTCCAGGCCGTAGTGACGACTACGCGCACTTTAATGGAAGACGTTGTCGGCATTCCCCTCACTGGCATTCCGGACGGAGCTCCGGAGAAGACCGCTACAGAAATTCTCCGTCAGCAGACTTCTAAGGAATCTAATACCGCACAGTACTACAACAACGCATTCGCCGCATGCAACCACATGAGCAAGATCTTCATTGAACTTCTCAACGGCGGCATGGACTTGCGTTTCTCACTTGAGAATGGCCCAAGCGTCATCACAAGACAAATGAAGGCACGTCAGGAACTGTCAGCACTTGCGGCTATCTCTCCGGAAGAAATGAAGCCTATCCTTTCCGTGTACTTCAGCCGTACTCTCGAAGACGATGTCGGCGAAGCCATGACGAAGAACATGATTGCGAACTTGCCGCCTAACGTCCAGTTCATTGACGACCAGTCCACTGCAGATCCGACTGCTCTGCACCAGATGGAACAAATGCGCATGACGCTCGACGAAGCGATGTTGCAGCTTGACCAGACCATGCAGCAGAATGCGGAACTCCAGAAGCAACTGGATGCTGCACAGCTTTCCCTCATGGAAAACCGTGAACAGCGCATCTTGGATTGGAACAAGTTCGTCGTGTCCGAACAGGACAAGATGGCACTTGAGAGCGCCAAGCTCCAGCAGTCCGGCGAAGTCGACGATGCGAAGCTCCAGATTGAGGCTGCAAAGCTTATCAATCAGGCCGAGAACGACCAGATCAAGGAAATGCGTGAGAATGACAAGATGTTGTTCGACATGCAGAACAAGGTCGAAAGCGCTCGCAACGAAGGCGAACAGGCCGGATACGAAAAAGGCGTGAATGACGGAGTAGACGCAGCCTTCGGAGGTTAAAGATGATTTCTTTCGACCTAGCGAATGTCAAAGGTGTGAACACCATCAACTTCGCCAACCGAAAGGCGGCTCGCCGTCAGACCCAGGAACAGCGTGACCTCGTGTTTGCCAAGTACAACGCCTTGGTAGGCACGATGTACCGTAACCAGTATGAAGCACGTATGGCTGCCCTTCAGGAACTGTCCGATCCGCAGAAGACGCCGGAATACTGGAATGAGGACATTGAGCCACGTCTTCCGCTGAATCTGTCGTCGTCCATGCTTGCGAAGGTACAGCCAGCCCTTGGCGGTGCCTTCATTTCGTTCCATTCCAATCCGGGCAAGATGTATTGGTATCCTGGTGGCGGAACTGCTGAGACTGCTCGCCGTGTCGAAGAACTTGTCACGGCTCCGGACGTCGGACGCATGTTCATGTCCAAGAAAGGTATCTAAAAAGTCGAAACATATATATGGTAGACTGTAAAGGTTGTCAAGCTTATTGCTGTCGTCAAGTCGGTAAGTTCCCCTATATGAAGGACTACGACCGAGGCGACGGCGTATGCCGTTTTCTTGATGAAAATAACCGCTGCAGCGACTATGAGAACAGACCGCCGATCTGTAATACGGACGTTATGTTCGAGCGATATTTCTCGAAATTCATGACAAGGGAAGCCTACGACAAGATGAATTCTGACGCTTGTAAGACCCTCAAAAACCCGAAACATATAACATGGTAGAAGTGCTTACTACTTATTAAAGTACAAGGCTGGTAATAGGCACCAGCCAGTGCATTTAACCAAGTCCTATTTATTGGAGTTCTGCCCAATGATTCCAACTGCAGAAGCTGAAAAGATGGTCGACGAAAAGATGGCTAAGGAACAAGAGTCCGCACAACCCGTTGAACCTAAGACCGACGAAGTAGTAGAGACCAAAACACCGGAGTCCACAGAAGAGAAGCCGAAGGATCCAGAACCGGAGAAGAAGGAGGAAGTTACTCCGGAGT
>Ga0213919_1001115_pt1 | contig 10207 bp, 22 predicted proteins | sample McNCre317MG_FD_161056 | JGI IMG/M metagenome (GOLD analysis project Ga0213919, IMG submission 161056) | Freshwater microbial communities from McNutts Creek, Athens, Georgia, United States - 3-17 MG | ecosystem: Environmental > Aquatic > Freshwater > Creek | place: USA: Georgia | collected... | reverse complement strand
TTTCTCAATCATCATTTAACTCTTTCTATTTTTAATTTACCAATCTGCACCTTGAATATTGAATCTTGTATTCTCAATTCCACAGGTTTATCTTCAAACGCAGAAATCCGCCCTGCCATTTTTATTGCTTTCTGTGTGGTTATATTCTCTGGCTGATACACGATTTTATCTGCGTGTATTTTGTATTTTTTGTCAATCATTTTTGCCACCTTTGGTTATAATAATTCACTTTCAATTCTGTTTTTCGCAATCTCAAAGTAATTCGGGTCAAGTTCTATACCTATGAATTTACGATTCAAGTGCTTGCAGGCAACGCCTGTTGAACCACTGCCCATCGCAAAATCTAAAACAACATCATTTTCATCTGAATATGTTTTTATCAGATATTCACACAAATCAACTGGTTTTTGTGTCGGGTGTAATTTTCCCTTTCTGTTGCACACAGTATTAAACGATAAAACACTTGACGGTTGCTTAAAATCTGGGTCATATAATATATCTTTCTTTTTTAATTGTATATGTTCATTTTTTCCACAACTATGTCTGTATTTATATGAACTTTTACGGGGTTGTGTTCTTGGTTGCATAATAGGGTTGTATGTTGTTCCTGTCATATAAAAACATTGTATTGTTTCGTGATATTTCATTGGTCTGTATTTTGCTTGGCAAATGCCAGTAGCAGTGTTTTTTGACCAAATCAATTCGTAACTATAATTATCTAAATTACTACTTATCAATTTGGTTGTAAATGGTTGACTTGCAAACAACAAAACAGGGCAAGTATCTTTTCTGATTCTTTCTATATGTTGCCATAGTTTGTCAAACGGTATCACACTGTCCCACTTGCAAGCAGTTGTTCCATACGGCAAATCACACAGAATCATATCAACCGACCTATCTGGTATCTTCTTCATAATTTCCAAACAATCACCTTGATACAATTTTATCATTTTCTTTTCATCTTCCAACATTATTCTTCCTCCTTAATCGGCGGGTTAAACATGTTCCAGTTCTCAACAGAGGCCTTTTTACTGGTGCCAAGAAATTCATATGGGTTCCATTTGGTGCACTTGCACTGTGTGTAAAACAAATCACCGGGAGCCACGATTACTCGCGGAATCCCCCGGCAATATCTACATGGGTTAGGTTTCACGTTCATAGTAGTTGTTCCTTCATCAAATCATACTGCTGTTGGAAGTATTCGGCTTTTGTAATCCCTTTCGCGATACAATACCCCTTCAGGTTCTTGTTGGCCATCTGTTGCAGGTGTTCCCGTAACTGTTCTGGTATAGGTTCGGTCAACTTGCCGTCGTGTATCATCTGGTGATGTTTTGCACACAACGGCATAAGATTAGGCAGGTAAAATCTAGTAATCGGTATGTTCCGCCTAATGATATGGTGGATATGGTCAGCAGGTGTAATCTTCCACATTAGTTGGCAGACGACGCAACAGCGACCGTTTCGCAACTTTGGGTAAAGCGCGTCACATTTGTCGTAAATCTTCTGTTCATCGGTCTCTGCCAATCTATGTCTACGCATTTCGTTTCTGTCTTTTGACTTTACCACAGCCTAGTATATGAGCGGCAGCAGAACATACGGACCTGGCTTCATCTTTGGTAATGTTCTTGCCCAAGATGTCTTTGATTTCCAAGCCATCACGGGTAAGGGTTATAATCACTTGTTTCTTTTTTCTAAACATGGTTCACTCCTTAAAAGGGAATCTCGTCCGGTATTTCGGATATGTCTACGGTTTTAATCTCTGGGGCAGGTTCTTCTTTTGGTTCTTCTTTCTTTACAGGTTCATCCACAGATATGGATATAAACTTATCCCCTGTTTTTCCTACCTTGGTCCATCCCACAATCCTGTGTTCAACGCCATCTATGTTGATGTTCCCTGAAAAGTTAGGACTGTTGGGGGATTTACGGGTCTTGTTGATAAACAATACACCGGTATTAGTTTTGTCAAACGCCATCTTTTTCTCCTATCTCTTGTTTGACGAATCCAACACACTGGGTCAGAGCCTCAACAATCTTCGCAATATAGTCTTCATCGCGTTCGATACGGATAACTGCTATACCTCCGCGTGGGTGGTAGTAGACAAAATCGCACCAAGCACGACCTGTTACGAATAAGTTGAATTGGACCTGTGTTTTGTATTCTGGTTTAATATAATCGACCTCTCGGCCGTCTTCAATCGGTTTAGTCCAGTGTAGGAAATTCTTGGCTAATGGACATTTAATTTCAATCATGCCATCGTCCCCTACAAGTCCGTCTGGTGAACACGCGGCCCAATCCGCGAATTCCCCGTCAGGAAATACTATACCAACCTCAGTTACATTGTTGTCAGTGGCAATCTTGTATAATCTGCGTGCCTCTGGCTCCAATATTACTCCACGTTCCATAGCAAACGACGTGTAATCGCTCGCGTCAGAGTCGTGAAACAATCTTTCAGCAACTTTTTCCCACAGCATATCTGTTTTGGTCTGGGAGTTGCCCAAGAATGTATGGAAATCCGAAGCGGTGAATCTTCCTAATCTGGCTTCGTACCACTCCGGACTTCTTTGTTCAATGTCGTATCTATAATCTGGCATTACTTTGTCCCTTTGTTTTCTTTAACCTTGCTGATATAAGCAGCGGCCATCGCTTTAGATACTTCATCCCATGTTTGGACACCCAAATCTTTGAATACTCGGTCAGTGTCCATCTGTTGTAACAACCATTTCTGTTTGTCCGTCAGAGGTTCGAACACTAACACCTTTTTACCCATGACTTTTTCTTCGTGTGGGTTTTCAATCGAATCCAGGTCTGACGTATTATCAATCGCAAACAACGCATTCAAAGCATATTTACGTGCGTATGAAGATGTTGCGCCAGTAATCTGTCCTTGTGTCATCCCTTTCAGGTTGTCTTCTTCACGAGCAAATGCTGTGGCAGAACGAACAAAATCGCCATCTTCAAACGTTACGGTTGATTTTACATAAAAACGGTTACCGACAAGCACAATCTCGTCGTTCATTAACAATAACGCACCATCCAACATGGGCTTTACTGCCTCTAAAATAGATTCTGCTGAGCGGTAATTGTATCCACCGAAATCATTACGCAGGTCTTTCGGTGCGTGTAATTCTTTTTGAATCTTGATAAGTTTTTCCATCTAAGTTCCTTTCTGTTAATATATCACTTTACCCCGATTAAATCAAGGTCATTTGTTGTCTTTGAATACCTTTCCCAATACCGAGAAAAGGTCCGCAATCGCTTTCGCAAGCAGCGCACCAATCCCGGCATAAGCAAAGCCCTTAACCAAAGAGTCGTCTAACAACGAATCGTTATTCATCACAATCTACCTTGTTGATAATTGGGCTACCATCTGAAATCACATTGGCAGGGTTCATATTGTAGCGAGCAACTTCTCTTCTTGATACTCCGTAGACAATCATGGTTTGACCATCCATAACGGTATCAAAGTAATCGTAGTGACTGTCGCTTGGTTTAGGTGTATTAGCCATAGTTTGAACTTCGTTTTTAATCACGGACATCATTTTTTCTTTGCCACCATACCACGCACGTGTCTTAAATCCCTTGCTCATAAATTGAATAGGCACGTCTTCCTGCTTGACAGGTTTAGAATCCAAGAAATACCCTATCACAGGCATCCTTTTGGCTATGTACAGGGTGTTCTTGACGTGTTTTTCTAAATCTGAATAAGTACGGCCAGACCCCCAGTAATGCGCGTTGTCTTTTTCAATCCATCCGACCAGTTTACCAGATGGTGCTTTGCAAAAATGGATTGCTCTTGGATTGTTAAAAGTTATAGGTTTTTCAGTCATTTTGTTTCTTCCTTAGTTTTACTTAGTTAATACTTGTTAATGTCTATAAAGACGGGTTAATTATAATATATTTTTTGCCATAGTCAAGATTTTTGTCGACATAAGTGAAAAAATCCCCGTCTATGTAGTCAAAGTCCTCTTTAAGACCGAAATCTCCTGCGGGCATATGAACCTTTTGTCCCAATACCCCAGTTGATATGTCCATGAAAGGACTAACACTATTCTGTTCTGAATCGCTTGCCACGAATACAATCGCATCCTGTGGTAGTTTTTTCAGTGCCCCAATCAGTTCTTTAACTGTTCGTTTTACAATCATTGTATATCCTTTTGGTTAAAACAGTTTCCATAAGCACGCGTTGCCATCTTTATCAAAGCCAATACCAATGGCGTCTGCGTGGAACACATCTGCGTTAGTGAACCATGTGATAGTTGACGGGTCACAATCGTAGTCCCATATACCGAACCTGTTGTTGTCCCGCAAATCTATCCAGGCTAACTCTTCTGTGTTTTCTGGTTTAGAATCGAAGACATAGACTTTGAAATGTCCGTCTCCTATCCCGTTGCTAAATCCAATGCCGTTTATTACGCAACTGCCTTTATCGGCTATGTATGTCATCAGCGTGTTTCTCATATTTAATCCTTTTTACATTGATACGATTCCGGTTTCCCAAGAATCGTCGCTGAATCCTGGGCGAATCAGTTTACGTCTTCCACCATTCATTTCGTACACAAAGTCCGAACATTCTGGTGCACCTTCCCACCATCCAGTGTTCGCCTTCAGGTGTTTTGTTATGGTGGCCTGAGCCGTTCCATAATCTATGTGTTTTAGGGTTTTTGGTATTGCCATAATCTACCTCTTAATCTAATGTTTGGTAATAGTAAAGTCGGGCTTCGGCTTTACGGTTCTTTTCTTCATCTGTGTCGTCTGGCTTGTCGGAATAACGTTCGTCAAACATCCGTTCTGCCTCGCGCCACAGTTCATCATATACCGGACCAAACTTGTCATCTTGGTGTTTCCAGATATTCCAGTTCAATATCATCACCAATTCGGTCCAGTATTTGTAGTCTGCAATCCAGGTTTTACACCCTTGAAATGTGTCCCTGACTGCATCTATGCCGAAACAATCGGCAATCTCATAGTCCATCGCAAATGTTGTGAAGGTTTGATAACCTGTCTGTTCATAGATGGCTCTATCCATTGTTGTATTGAAGTTCATTGTAATCTCCTTACCAACTTGCGTGATATTCGTATATACCGTCTGGGTCTACATCCTTCAGGCAATCCACGGTGTGTTTTAGGTCGTCAAAATACCATTGGTCGTATTCGGTTGACCCAAAGAAGAATCCCTTTTGCGTTGGCAACAGTTCTTCTGCTTTGTCGTGGTCATCCAAGACCTCTTGACACAAATCGCGTAACTCAATCAATTTTTTACCCATTACACAGATAGGTTCACAGTTGTCTTCTCCATCCCCAACCTGCTCTACAAACCATCGGTGAATTGCGTTTGCCTTTCGCCAGTAAGCAACCGGTAGGGAAACCCGGACATCCAGTTCTGGGTTCATAACTCCAAAATCTGTGGTGTCTACACTCCCGTCTGGGTAAACCATCCTAACTGTGATATCTGCACTCTGTGCGTCAATCACGCCATTGTTGCCGCACTTCCATCTTTTAACTGCGACATGTTTTCGTAAATACATATCTAATCCCATTTCTAATCCTTTTTGGTTGTAAGACAGGCCACATACACAATGTCGTGCGTGTTGTCTCTTGTTATTGCGTACGAATCGATATTACGGGTCATACACAGTTTCATTATTGTTTCAATCAGGTATTCTGGGGTAAGACTTTGGTCTTCCAGGTCTTCCATCCAATAACCTTCTATCCACAAATCTTCACCATAGAGGTCCTGCATAATCTCCCCGACCCGTTCTGGTATGTAATTCAGTTCGAAACTATAATCCTCGTCGTTGAAGTATTCTTCGTCGACCTGGTTAATCGTTTTTTCTAAATCCAGGGCTAAACTTTTTTCCATAGTATTACTCCATTTCTTTTTTCAGTTCTTGCATCGTATTGTAAATATCGTCAATCATCCGGTTGTATTTCTCATACATATGGTATTCGCTGTCGAATCTTTCTGCGACATCACGAATCTCATCTTCCCAGTAGTTGACAATGTCCAGCCATTTGTCCATCTTATCAATCAGTTTTTGCTGTTTCATTTCTAATCCTTTTGTTGTTCTTCGTGTATGCATCTCAGTGTTTCATCCAAGAATGTCTGCACACTTTCATTGTCTATAAATCCTTGCCCAAACTCGTGTAAATTTTTCATACACGCGTCTGTCATCTCTTTGCTGACGGGCGAACGACCTGTGTTTTCAATCAGGTTCCTGATATCAGTAAGGTCATACCATTCAGCATAGACAATATCCTGTGGCAATCTGCGTAACAGGTCGTCAATTACCTGCTCTAAACCAATCTCGTCAAAATCCTGTTGGGATTTGTAATACAGAATCGCCAATTCAAGTTCTTTACTTATTGCTTTTATCTGTTCTAATGTCATTTTATTCATCCTTTTTGGTAAAGTATTTTTTCTCTACATCCGGGTCTCCGTAATCTTCTGCAATATTGAGCAATACACTAACGCACCAATCGCGTGTATTCTCGTCGCCATCAATCAGGTATTGGTATATCATAGGAGCGAACACGTAATTCCATCTGCTGTTGTGTCCCCACGACCAGAACTCTTCTTCATCTTCCTTTGTCATATCAAACAGGCTCGTAACCTCGTATTGATTTTCCTCCAATGCTTCACGAATCCATATTATCAGGTTAGGAAAACATCCTTCGTGTTCTCGTGCGCCATTTGTCTTGATATAATGGTCATAGTAATCATACAGATTAGGGTAATCTTTAATCGTATTTGTCATAAGAAATCCTCTTGGTTAGGGTTAAGTTCATATCTACCCACTGTGTAATAATGGGTATCATCGAATTCTTCATCTTCGTAAGAATCATAGTCCCAGTTCGCAGTAAATCTGCAACCTCGACCATACCTTTTGTTTAATGCCCGCGACAATCTATACGCGTCATCTTCTTCTGTGTAGACGGCTATCGGGTAATCGTGATAATCACACATAACCTGCGTCTGCATTACAATCCACACAACGCTCATTTTATTCTCCTGTTATTAAATCTGTTTCCAATACGAGATAATACAGACCTCCGTAATCCACCATATACCACCCAATCCATGATTCCAGTAGCCGACAACAAATCCGCGTTTGCGTAGATAGCCGACAATCCTGTTTGAGCGAACATTCTCGAACATACATACATACGAACCGAGCATCCCATCGCCTGACAGGAAGAATCCGTCATAGTGATATCTGGCTCTCAAATCTTTTATCTTTGGTCTGTCCATCGTTAATCCTGTTTGCGATAAGCCATCACAGCAAAGGTGGCTCTGTATTCTTGTGAAGGCCAGAAAGCATATTCTCGAATATTGAATCTATCTCTAATGTGGTTAACTTCATCCAGTATTTGGTCGAGTTCTTCAAAGTCATCCCACCAAAACACACGAATATATGCCTCTAATCCTCGTTCGTCTAACCATTTGTCCATCTCCAAACAAAATTCGTCGAAAACATCCGCAGGTTCATAACAGGCATCCACTATTTCTTCTACGGCCAATCTGACCTTTTCTTCAATAGAAACCTCTGTCATTAGAAATCTCCTTTGTTTCCGCTTATTTCATCTCTAAATTCTTCTTCGAATTCGTGGTAGTCATCCATACATTCCTTCGAACAGAATCTTAATCCGTGTTTATCGTATATCTTTATGTTTCCTGGAATCTGTGCACCGCAGTTGTCACATCTGTCCCAGTGGCTTACATAATCATAGCCACATCCAGGACGGTTGAAGTCCCAGGTCGGTGTTTTATCAGGTTCATCTGGTTCGAAATCATAGTCGGCATCGATAAATTCAGCCACCTTATTCACAATCCGTTCAAAATGAACAGTGTCAAGGTATTCTTTGTCTGTGTGAGGGTTGTAATACCCAATCGAGATATTCGCCATATTTATCCAATCTGCGTTGGGTTTGAACTCATTCACATCGGTGAATACCCCCTGTGCTTTCTCAAATCCCAGTTCTTCCCACTTGCTTGCGAATTCATCACTGCACAATCTGGTACTGCCACTGGTTTGTATGAAATCTTTGTCACCCTTTCGGTCTAATTCCAGAATCCATCTGGCGTCATTATACCAACTTGGGTCCATCGCCTGTGAACCTACACCACCAATCTCTTCGTCAGCAGGGAATATTATTCTAAATCTCTGCGTCTTAAAGTGTCGCCATAGTGATATAATCGCCATAATACCGGCTTTATCGTCAAATCCTATGCCTGTATCTCTGCCTGATATACATCTTCGGTTCAAATCAAACACAGGTTCTCTTTCCCCTGTTAATACATTGTCGGTATGAGCAACCAGAATTGGCAATCCCTGTGTTTCTTCTCTAAATCCAACAAACACATTTCCGTGTTCGTCGAAATCCATATCGGTGCGCTTAAAGAATCTGGCCAGATTATGAATCGTTACGACAGGTGCTTTAAGCAAATCCCCGAACTCAGTGTAGTTAATCTCCACTTGTTTCATCTTTTGTTTCATCGTTGTTTTCCTTTTTTCTTACATATACTAATTCCCATCCATCACGCAAACAACTCCAACATCTTGGTTTGTTATCTTCGCAACGGCGGTCCATCCTTACCCATTCGCCACATTCAACGCATTTTTCCCATCCGTCTTTTCTCGCACCCTCCTCTGATGAGTATGCATAATCGTCTACAAAGAAGGCATCATCTTCACTAATCCAGTCGTCTGTATCGTGGCAGCGCACATAACCATCTTCTCTGGCACAACTTGAACTGCAATAGTGATGACTATCTATGTCTACGTGTGGTCTACACCAATCTCCACAATAGTCGCATTGGACAAATCCGTCTTCCTCTGCACAGGATTCACAGCAATACCATCTTTCTTCTTCATCGTCGTGAATTGCACATCTGCCGGTAACCCAATCGCCACACGAATAACATCGGTGTATGTTGTAATCTTCCAATACGTATTCCAACGAACCTTCATAGGTGGACTTGCCATCATAGTTATAGTCATCATCGACCATGTAAATCTTGCCGTCTTCCACGGCCAGACCGTAGTCGCCACCATCCAAATACATGCTGTTGGTTGAATCATCGAAGTTACACTTCAATTTAATCCCGTGTATGCTCTCATCACGACCAAACAAATCGCCTTCTTTCAACTGTTTACGCAGGGTATACAGGCAATCTCGTTGGTATTCTGGTTTGCAGTATATACGAATAAAATGTCTAATCCCTTCATATTCATACATAATGCATCGACCAACATTTTTCCCGTCTTTTAGGAATCTCATCACATGACATCCTTCAATGTTTCCATAGAACGATTCTGCGTCATCTGGCCTACAACTCATACACGATTGGGAAGTAACCAAATCGTCGATATACAGGTTTTCGTCATAGGTCGGTTCATATGCATCGGCGAAGTTTTCGTCAATCACGAAATCCATATCGTGGCCACCATCCAGTAGGTCGGTTAATTTTTCCATCACCATGCTTGACCATTTACCACGACTTAATGATTTAAGAATCGGTCTGTGTCTTGGGTGTTCACATCCACAGCGGTCTAAGACCCTATCTGCACGATAAATCCCATACTTGTCTTTCTTAATCCAGCCCTTCTTCAACATCTTTTCTGCGTTGCATTTAGAACCGCCCCATTTCACACGACCCAATCTGCCTTCGTATGAGATATACCAAAGGTAATCAGAGCAGGTCATCGTGTTATATGAGGTCTGTATTCTTCCGCGTTCGTTTATTTCATCCAGGAACAGTTTCAGTAGCACAGAATCGTCAATGCACATCAGGTTTGGGTCTGTAAATATTGTGGAACGGAATAATTTTGCCAATCCACGACCACGCACCTTTTTACAATCGACATCCATATTTAACGGTTTGTCTACAATCCCGTAGAATTCCGAAAACGGAATCGGCATATCGAACATTCGTTTGTCGTTTGCGTTTCTAATCTTATCACGCCAGTATTCGTGGTCTGTGTTGAATCCGTAGCGACCAATCGCGTAAGAGACGGTATCAATCGCTTTCTCTGTCATATGCGGATAGGTATTACAGAAATCCAACATATAATATAACATTTTATCCATGACTAATCCTCCATTTGTCTATATTGTAAATGGTATATTTTGTAATCCGGTCGCCAATAACACATAGTCAGTATCATCCTGACTGTTTGTCCATTGACTTCCAGGTCAATCGTAGGT
>Ga0213919_1001114_pt1 | contig 10213 bp, 10 predicted proteins | sample McNCre317MG_FD_161056 | JGI IMG/M metagenome (GOLD analysis project Ga0213919, IMG submission 161056) | Freshwater microbial communities from McNutts Creek, Athens, Georgia, United States - 3-17 MG | ecosystem: Environmental > Aquatic > Freshwater > Creek | place: USA: Georgia | collected... | reverse complement strand
GGGTCACCCACTCGGCTCGGTGCTACCTACCCGCCAACTCAGCGGACCGCCTCAACGTTGGCCTACTTGGTATTGCTGCGCGTAGAGATTGCCCGTTTCACCCGCACCAAGTTGCCCTGGTGCGACTCGTCTCTGTTGCTCTAATCCTCACCTCACGGTGGAGAGGTGTTACCTCTTACGCTGTCCTACGCAGTCCGGACGTTCCTCCAGTGCCTGGTTTCCCAGATTGCACCAGCGACGGCCTAGCGAACTTCACGGCTTGATTATCGACGGATAATCAAGCCCCTCGACATAACTTGCCCGATGACCACGGGCCACACGCTTGTGATTCGACTTTCAGAACTCAAACTCCCGCTGTCTGCCCTTCCCGTAGAAGAACGCCGCGCCGCCGATGCGCCCGCCGAAACCGAGGCAGACCGCCAACTTCCCCCTCACCCCGTTGATGCCCTGCGCGCTCTAGCTGCCGAGGCTTTGGGCGTCTCCAAAGAAGATATCGCCACACTGGAAGTGTTCAAGCGCAGCTTTGACGCGCGCAAACAAAACTTGCTGGTGGTCTACATCGTGGACATCAGCTTGGCTGACGCTTCGCAAGAAGCCACGCTGCTGGCCAAATACAACAAGAACTCGCACATCCAACCCACGCCCGACATGACATGGCATGCGCCTGCACATGCACCTGGTGACTGGGGCATAAATGCGGGCGAGCGCCCCGTGGTGGTGGGCTTTGGGCCCTGCGGCATTTTTGCGGCGCTGGTGTTGGCGCAAATGGGCTTCAAGCCCATCGTGATTGAGCGCGGCACCACCGTGCGTCAACGCACCAAAGACACCTGGGGTTTGTGGCGCAAAAAGATTTTGAATGTCGAGAGCAATGTGCAGTTCGGCGAAGGCGGTGCAGGCACGTTCTCGGACGGCAAGCTGTACAGCCAAATCAAAGACCCGCGCCACTTGGGCCGCAAGGTGATGCACGAGTTTGTGCGCTTTGGTGCACCCGAAGAAATTTTGTTCACTGCGCACCCGCACATCGGCACGTTCAAGCTGGTCAAAGTGGTGGAAGGCTTGCGCGAAGAAATCATCCGCTTGGGTGGTGAAGTGCGCTTTGAACAACGCGTGGTGGACATCGAATACGAAGACAACGCTAGCGACGCGTCGTCACCCCGAGCTATCCAAGCTCTGCGCATCCACAACCACGCGACCGGCGAGACCTACACCCTCCCCGCCCGCCATGTGGTGATGGCACTGGGCCACAGCTCGCGCGACACCTTCACCATGCTGCACCGCCATGCAGTGGCGATGGAGGCCAAACCGTTTTCTATCGGCGTGCGCATTGAGCACCCGCAAGGCGTGATTGACCGCGCTCGTTGGGGCCAACACGCCGGTCACCCACTGCTGGGCGCTGCCGACTACAAGCTGGTGCACCACGCTAACAACGGACGCGCCGTGTACAGCTTTTGCATGTGCCCCGGCGGCACGGTGGTAGCGGCCACCAGCGAAGCAGGCCGCGTGGTGACGAATGGCATGAGCCAATACTCACGGGCAGAGCGCAACGCCAACGCCGGCATCGTGGTGGGCATTGACCCCAGCGACTTTCCCCAAGACCCCGCCGCCTTTGACGCCGAGTTGGGTCAAGAGCTCGGCAATGCCGTGCGCCACACCACGCACGATGCACCTGGGGGCTACCACCCGCTCGCAGGCCTGGTGCTGCAACGTCAACTCGAAGCACACGCTTACACCTTGGGCGGCAGCAGCTACGAAGCGCCTGCACAACTGGTGGGCGACTTTGTGGCTGACCGTGCATCCACCGCCTTGGGCCGTGTTGAGCCTTCCTACAAACCCGGCGTGAAGATGGTCAGCTTGAACAGCGCACTGCCCGATTACGCCATCACCGCCATGCGCGAAGCGCTGCCGGTGTTCGGCCAAAAAATCAAAGGCTTTGACATGCACGACGCGGTGATGACGGGGGTGGAAACACGCACCTCATCGCCCCTGCGCATCGCACGCGAAGACGACAGTTTGCAAAGCCCCACACTCTTTGGCCTGTACCCCGCAGGCGAAGGCGCGGGTTATGCAGGCGGCATTTTGTCGGCGGGTGTGGATGGCATTAAAGTCGGTGAAGCCGTCGCACGACAGATCATTTCTTCTAGGAGCAAACCATGAAAGCCAACAGCGTTTTAGACACCATCGGCAACACGCCGCACATCCGCATCAACCGCCTGTTTGGCAACACGCATCAGGTGTGGGTCAAGTCCGAGCGCACCAACCCCGGTGGCTCCATCAAAGACCGCATCGCTTTAGCCATGGTGGAAGCCGCTGAAAAATCGGGGGCGCTGAAAGCAGGCGGCACGATCATCGAGCCCACATCAGGCAACACAGGCGTGGGCTTAGCGATGGTGGCTGCGGTGAAAGGCTACAAATTGATTTTGGTGATGCCCGACAGCATGAGCATTGAACGCCGCCGCTTGATGCTGGCCTACGGCGCATCGTTTGATTTGACGCCTCGCGAAAAAGGCATGAAGGGCGCGATTGCCCGCGCCGAAGAACTGGCCACACAAACACCGGGCGCTTGGATTCCACAACAGTTTGAAAACCCAGCCAACATCGAGGTGCACACCCGCACCACCGCGCAAGAAATCATCGCGGACTTCCCCGAAGGCGTTGACGTGCTCATCACCGGCGTGGGCACAGGTGGCCACTTAACTGGCACAGCCAAAGTGCTCAAAGCCAAGTGGCCCAATTTGAAGGTGTATGCAGTGGAGCCCACAGCTTCGCCTGTCATCTCAGGCGGCGCGCCTGCACCCCACCCCATCCAAGGCATTGGTGCTGGCTTCATCCCTAAAAACTTAGACACAGCGTTGCTCGACGGTGTGATTCAAGTCGAAGCCGATGCCGCCCGCGAAATGGGCCGCCGCAGTGCAGCTGAAGAAGGTTTGTTAGTGGGGATCTCTTCTGGCGCGACGCTGGCTGCGATTGCACAAAAGCTGCCAGAGATTCCAACGGGTGCAACCGTGCTGGGCTTTAACTACGACACGGGTGAGCGTTACTTGTCAGTGGAAGGTTACTTGCCAGTTTAAAAGCTGCAAGTATTTGAAAACTCTTTCATGGAGATCAACATGTCGAATCGAAGTATTCACCTTCACCGCGTTTTAAAAACGTCTCCCGAAAAGGTGTATCGCGCTTTTCTAGAAGGTGGCGCTTTGGCCAAGTGGCTGCCGCCTTATGGCTTCACTTGCACCGTGCACCACCTCGATGCGAAAGTAGGCGGCACGTTCCGCATGTCGTTTCATAACTTCGGCAGTGGCAATGGCCATTCGTTTGGCGGTGAGTATCTTGAGCTCGTGCCTCACGAGCGCATCCGCTACAACGACAAGTTTGACGATGCCAACCTACCGGGCACCATGGAGGTCACGGTGTCGTTGACGCCAGTGATTTGTGGCACTGAGTTGAATGTCACCCAGACAGGCATTCCAGATGCCATTCCTTTGGAGATGTGTTACCTCGGATGGCAAGAGTCACTGGCGCAATTGGCCAAACTGGTGGAGCCGGATATTCCGGGCTAACAACTCAGCAGTTGAATGATTGAACAGCGCCCCTCTGGGGCGCTGTTTTTTTATCGGTATAGCAAACGGTCTAAATCAGTCAGCTCTGCCCGCGCCTCTTTGGCCAGCTGCGCTTGCTCTTTGAGCCAACGTTTCAGCTCTGCTTCGTTTTGAATGCGGCGTAGGTCACGCTCCAGTGTGTCGACCTCATGTTCTTTATCGCGCAGCTGAATGGCCAATGCGCGTGCCAAGCTCTCGGCGCTGATGTGGTCGAGTTCGTTCACACCCAGGTAATGGCGAATTTCAAACTGAGCTTGTGCTTCGTCTTCTTCCAACGCCTCCACTTGCTCTTTGAGCAGCAGACACATGGCGTTGAGTTTGTCATCAGCCATGCGGCTCAAGGCTGCACTGTCGATCTGCGCAATGTGCAGTTGCAGCTTGAGCAACTCCGACAAGTTCTTACGGTCATACGCGGCGTTGACTTCGCTCATCAGCGCGGTCTTGCGCAAGCGCTCGGCCTCATCAGGCTCTCGGTCAGGGTGTAAGGCACTGGCGAGCTGGCGGTACACCGTGCGCAGCGCAGTGTTGGCATCCATCTTTTGCTGCGCGTCTTTGAGTTGACGGGCTGCTGGCTTCTTCTTCGCCTTCTTGGCTTGGCGTTTGTCTTCGAGACGTTGTTGCTGCTCGCGGTATTGGCGCAAGCCCGCTTCAAACACGGCCTCTGCCGTGTGCAAGTCATCCGCGCCATGCAAAGGTTTGCCAAACAAATCTTCAAACACAGCCTTGGCATGTTCGGCACCCGCACGTGCTTCCTCGGCCAAGGCTTGCGCGTCTTCTTCGCTGTGGTGTTGGTTGAACACAGCTTGCACGTGCACATCGTTCTTGTGCGCCAAGGCCTCGCAAAGCGCGAGGATGATTTGCGTGGCGCTGCGTCGGTGTGTGGCCGTGAGCTCTGCGCTGTGCAAGCACCCATCAAGATACAAAAGCAAGTTTTTGCGTGCGACGTCTTCTTGGTTTTTCAACGCGCTCATCGCCCTCAAGTGGCTGCTGCGATGCTGCGTGGACAAGGCCTCTAGTGTGGCAATCGAATCAGACAACGCCGACACGCGCGCGAGCAACGTGTTGAAACGCTTTTGGGCAAGTGTGAGTTCAGCGTCAGGCTGAATGGCAACGGTCGCCACCGCTTGCGCTGGGGCGACCGTCCAAGGAGAGTGAGGCGCGTTCAACAATCAGCGCGCCGCTTGCAAAGCCGCAATGCGCTCTTCTAACGGTGGGTGCGAGGCAAACAACTTGCCTAAGCCACCCGTGATGCCCATCGCAGCCACGCTGGTGGGCAACTCGCCTGCTTGCATGCTGTTGAGGCGAGCCAAGGCATTGATCATGGGTTGCTTGTTACCCAAGAGCTGGGCAGAGCCTTCGTCAGCACGGAACTCGCGGTAGCGGCTGAACCACGCCACGATCATGCTGGCCACAAAACCAAGCAAGATGTCGAGCACAAAGCTGGTGATGTAGTAACCCATGCCGGGACCCGTGGATTCGTCGTCTTTGCTGCGCAACATGCTGTCCACAAAGTAGCCGATGACGCGGCTCAAGAACACCACAAAGGTGTTGAGCACACCTTGAATGAGCGTGAGCGTCACCATGTCGCCGTTCGCGACGTGAGCAATCTCATGGCCCAGCACCGCTTCAATTTCTTCTTTGGTCATGCCTTGCAGCAAACCAGTGGACACAGCCACCAAGGCTGAGTTTTTAAAGGCACCGGTGGCAAAGGCATTGGGCTCGCCTTCGTAAATCGCCACTTCAGGCATCGCAATGCCCGCACGCTCAGACAAGCGTTGCACCACGCTAACCAGCCAAGCTTCGTCTTGGTTGCTGGGTTGGTTGATGACATGGGCGCCCGTGCTCCACTTGGCCATGGGCTTGCTCATCAAGAGCGAAATGATGGCACCGCCAAAACCCATGATGAGCGAAAAACCCAGCAAGGCCGACAAGTTCAAGCCGTTGGCGGTGAGGTAGCGATTGACGCCGAGCAAACTGGCGACGACCCCCAGCACCACCATGACGGCGAGGTTGGTGAGGACGAACAGAAGAATGCGTTTCATGATTTCCTTTTCAGCGGGTAGTACAAAGGTCCGCTGTTGTGAATGGTAGGGGCGAATGCTTGCAATTCAATGCACGCATGTCAAAAAGCCACACAAAAGTTAGGCAAAGCCAGATGAGACTTTGCTGCTTGATGGCGCGATTGCTTGGGTTGGTTTGACGACTGCCTCACGCTTGGGGCGAAACACATTTATGTCTTCGTAAAAGACACGCTCGGCATTGGCAGCACACCAACCGGGAATGCCCAACACGGGCAGAGGCTCATAAGGTTTGGTGGCGAGCTTCGCGGGTTGCAGGTCTTGCACCAGCCAGGCATCCAGTGCAACTTCATCATGTGGATTCACTTCACTCGCGATGCGGTACACATGGCCCGTGATCGACTTGTAGGGCGTGACGAGTTTTTCCACCAAGGCATGGCCAAACAACACCAAGTGCACCTGCTGCCATTGGTCGCGCAAATCGACAAAGAGTTTGAGCCAATCACGCGTTTGCAATGCATCCCACACCTCGTCGGGCGCGTGCATGAGCACCACGTTTTCGTCAAACAGTGTGAGCGCATCACGCACGGGGCCGCGTGTGGCGCGAACACCTTGGGCTTCGATTTCTGCCGCTTGCAGTTGGTTCAGTCGGCGCTTCGCTAATGGGAAGCGATGCCAGCACAAGCCGTTGAAGAAGTCGTGCAGGCCGTCGCGTGTGGGAACTTGGGCTGTTTTGAAGATGAAGTCTTCGTAGGCTTGGCCTTCGGGCAGCGCTGATTGGGGGACGAACTTCACCTCGTTGGCATCGCCAAGCGCGAGGCCAGCACGGGTCGTGTTCACGCTCGCTGCGCTCGCAATATCACCCGAGCCCGCGCTGGCCTCGCCCTTGGCTGCGTATGTGATTGCGTTAAGAGCTTCGGCGACGCTTTGCTGTTGCAGTGCTTGGCGTGCCGTTGGTTCACCAAGTTCACGCCACGGAGTGAACCACGGTTGAGACCAATCAATGTCGGCTAAAACAGCGCCTGCAAAGCCTTCAGTTTTTGGACTTAAACCACGCGCCAAGGCAATGCCTCGCCAGAGCGCAGAGGTTTCAAATCGGCTTCACCGAACGCAAAGCTCTCAGGCGGTGTCCAGCTCTCTTTGCGCAGCGTGAGCGTGCCCGTGTTGCGTGGCAAACCGTAGAAGTCTGCGCCGTGAAAACTGGCGAAGCCTTCGAGTTTGTCGAGTGCACCCGCGTTGTCAAACGCTTCGGCATACATAGGCATGGCGGCGTGTGCGGTGTAGCAACCGGCACAGCCGGTGGCGTGCTCTTTGAGCTGTGCAGGGTGTGGTGCGCTGTCAGTACCCAAGAAAAACTTGGGTGAACCGCTGGTGGCGGCCTTCACCAAAGCTTGGCGATGTGTCTCGCGCTTCAACACGGGCAAGCAGTAGTAATGTGGACGAATGCCGCCGGTGAAGATGGCGTTGCGGTTGTACAGCAAGTGGTGCGCGGTGATGGTCGCGCCCGTGTACTTGTCTGCAGAGGCCACGTATTGCGCGGCTTCGGCGGTGGTGATGTGCTCGAACACAATTTTGAGTTCGGGAAAATCTTTGCGCAGCGGAATGAGCTGGGTGTCGATGAACACGGCTTCGCGGTCAAACAAGTCGATGTCGCTGCTGGTGACTTCGCCGTGTACCAACAACAGCATGCCCGCCTTTTGCATAGCTTCGAGTGTTTTGTAGGTTTTGCGCATGTCCGTCACACCGGCATCGCTGTTGGTGGTGGCACCAGCTGGGTAAAGCTTGGCGGCGACCACGCCTGCATCTTTGGCGCGGGCGATTTCGTCGGCGGGCAAGTTGTCGGTGAGGTAGAGCGTCATCAAGGGCTCGAAGCTCACGCCTTTTGGAACAGCGGCCAAGATGCGTTGTTTGTACTCAAGCGCTTGCGCCGCCGTTGTGACGGGGGGCTTGAGGTTGGGCATGATGATGGCACGGCCAAATTCGGCGGCGGTGTGGGGCACCACGGTATTGAGTGCAGCGCCATCGCGCACGTGCAGGTGCCAGTCGTCGGGTTTTGTGATGGTGATTTCTTGCGTCATGTCCTGATTGTCGCTTTTTTGTTTCTGGGCTCGCTGCGGGCCGAGACAGTGGGCAGGTTCCTCATGCTGGGGTACCAGAAATCGTCACCTGCCCACTGCCTCCACCCACAGACTGCGGCTGACAGAAGTTTGGTTTGGACTGTTGGCTAGCCACCGTTGCGAGCAAAAACAAAGCAACAAAGAAAAAGGCGCCTCATCAAGAGACGCCTATTAAATTGGAATCTGACCCCAGTTAGGTGTCAGTGCGCCAAGATCTTGTTCAAGAACTCTTTGGTCCGTGGCTGGCGGTTTTCTGGATGGTTGAAGAACTCATCCTTCGAACAATCTTCCAACACCTTGCCGCCCACATCCATAAAGATGACGCGGCTGCCTACTTTTCGTGCAAAGCCCATTTCGTGCGTCACGCACATCATGGTCATGCCTTCGTTGGCCAAGTCCACCATCACGTCCAACACCTCGCCCACCATCTCGGGGTCGAGTGCCGAGGTCGGTTCGTCAAACAACATCACGATCGGGTCCATGCTCAAAGCACGGGCAATGGCCACACGTTGTTGTTGGCCGCCTGAAAGCTGGCCGGGGAACTTGTCTTTGTGCGCCATCAGGCCCACGCGCTCTAAGTATTTCAAACCATGGGCACGGGCTTCTTCTTCGCTGCGACCCAAGACTTTTTGCTGCGCGATGGTCAGGTTGTCGGTCACCGACAAATGCGGGAACAGCTCGAAGTGCTGGAACACCATGCCCACGCGGCTGCGCAGTTTGGGCAGGTTGGTGTCTTTGCCATGCACGGCAATACCGTCTACAAAAATCTCGCCTTGTTGGAAAGGCTCCAAGGCGTTGATGGTTTTGATGAGGGTGGATTTGCCTGAGCCCGATGGGCCACAAACCACGACCACTTCACCCTTTTGGATGTTGGTGGAACAGTTGTTCAGCACTTGAACGGGGCCGTACCACTTGGAAACATTTTTTAATTCAATCACAATGAACTCCAGCGCAACTTAACGCTTAGCGAATGATGGCAATGCGCGCTTGCAAGCGACGCACGAGGGCCGAGAGGCCAAAACAAATCACGAAATACACCAAGGCGGCCAAGATGTACACCTCTTCCACGCGGCCATAAATCTTGCCTGCAGTGACAAAGCCCTTGAGCAAGTCATAGGCGCCAATGGCGTAGACCAAGGATGTGTCTTGGAACAAGATGATGGTTTGCGTGAGCAACACAGGGATCATGTTGCGAAAAGCTTGGGGCAACACAATGAGGCGCATGTTCTGGCTGTAGCTCATGCCCAAGGCTTGGCCTGCCATCACCTGACCACGCGGGATGGACTGAATGCCCGCACGCATGATTTCGCTGAAGTAAGCGGCTTCAAAAGCCACAAAGGTGATCGTGGCTGACAGCTCAGCGCCGATGGAGCGGCCAATCAAAAACGGAATGAGCAAGAAGAACCACAGAATTACCATCACCAAGGGGATGGAGCGCATGCCGTTCACATAGATGACGGCGGGTAGTTCCAGCACTTTGTTACCCGACAAGCGCATGAGCGCGAGGATGGTGCCAAACACAATGCCGCCCACGGTGGCGATGATGGTCAGCTCAACGCTGAACAACATGCCCTTCAACACAAACTTGTTGAAGATGTCCCATTCGACAAAAGAAAAATCGAGTGCACTCATGCTCAGTGCCCCCCGCCGACATTGCCTGCAACCACCAGACCAGGGATTTGCATGCGGCGCTCCACGAAGGCCATCACACGGTTCACAGCAAAGGCTGACACTGTGTACAGCGCCGTCACGGCCAAGTAAACCTCAATGCCACGCGAGGTTTCTTCTTGCACTTGCATGGCGTACATGGTGAGTTCGGCAATCGACACCGCAAACGCCACCGATGAGTTTTTCAGCAAGTTCATCGACTCACTGGTGAGCGGCGGCCAAATGGTGCGAAACGCAATGGGCAGCAGCACATAGCGGTACGTTTGCCAAGTGGTAAAGCCCATGGCCATGGCCGCATAACGCTGGCCGCGTGGCATGGCTTGGATACCGGCGCGCAGCATCTCGGCCACGCGTGAGGAAGTGAAGAAGCCTAAGCCCAACACCACCAACACAAACCCCGGCACTTGTTGCATGGCCGGAAAGATCTTAGGCAACACGAAGTACCAGAGAAAAATTTGGACCAACACGGGGATGTTGCGAAACAGCTCCACCCACGCGTTGGCGACTCTTGCTAACCAAACATTCAAACGCGTGTCTTGCGGCAAGGTGCGCAAGATGCCCATCAAGCACCCCGACGCAATAGCCACCACCCAAGCGCTGCCCGCTACAGAAAGCGTCCAGCCCCAGGCGTCAAACATCCACTCGAGGTAGGTTCGTCCCCCACCGTCGTCCTGAAGAAAAACCTGCCAATCGAGTGTCATGTACTTGCGCTTCTACGAATTACTTGAGATTACTTCTTGGCGTAGGCTTCGACAGGCTTGTCGTTCAAGTTTTTCCAAGCATCCTTGTTGGCATCGCTGGCTGGCATGCCGAGCTT
>Ga0213919_1001113_pt1 | contig 10217 bp, 10 predicted proteins | sample McNCre317MG_FD_161056 | JGI IMG/M metagenome (GOLD analysis project Ga0213919, IMG submission 161056) | Freshwater microbial communities from McNutts Creek, Athens, Georgia, United States - 3-17 MG | ecosystem: Environmental > Aquatic > Freshwater > Creek | place: USA: Georgia | collected... | reverse complement strand
ATAATAAGGTTAATATTTGCAGATGCTGGTACTACTGCACCGGGCACAATTTCAATTCTATTAAAGCTTGCAGATAACATGTCTTGTGTATAAATGTATGCGATTCCCGATGTTATCTGGGAATCTATAAAGGACGCCTGTAACAGGTTATCAATAAAGAAATACTTTATGGTAGGTGTGCATACAATCTTTAATGTATGTTGGCCGGTTCCATCAAGCGACGGTATATAGATGTAATTATAAATATCGGGATTTGACGTGCTACCTGCCCCACTTAAATAATAAAAATCAATCTCAAAGGCCGACGAGTTTGCAAACCAATTTAATACATAAGATTCTCCAGTAGTTAGATTTCCAAGAAATCCTGTGTATGGGCCGCCACCGTCTGGAAAATCAAAATCTAGTTCCAATGTAAATGTATCATTTAATACTGTGGATCCGCTGGGATATGCTAACGGTTGAGTATATGTGTCTGGTGTAATATCTCCGGTTGGGTTAACAACAATATTGGCAAGTGTGTTTCCGCCAGTGGGAAACCAATTATTACCTATTAGATTAGTTGTTAACCAGGTTGCGCCAATCTCGCCTACATGGTTAGCAAGTGAAGTTGTTGCACCTACATTAAGGTTATCAAACGATTGTGCTGCAAGTCCGGCGTAATCATACATTGTTACCGCAAGAGGTCCGGCAAACCAATCTGCAGGTGTTGTTGCATTAATTTGTTCATTACCGTTTATGTAGATTATTATTGTAGTTGATGTGATGTTAATCTTAACTAACAATGTATCACCGGGATAGAAATAGTTATCAAGGTTAATTGAATCCGATAATGCTGCACCACCATAAAGTGTACATGAAGAGGATGAAATGTATTCAAAGTAGAAGAACTTATCTGAGTTACCGTAGTTGTTGCCAAGTCTCGCAAGTTCAATGCTGGCATAGTCATCAGAATTGATAGTAATATCAAATGTTATTGTGATATTGCTACCTGTAATAGTCGTATCTGAATACGCAGCAGCGGTACCAGTTCCCAATCCGCCAGCGGGACGCATTAATTTATTACCCACTATAATAAGTTGGTCTGGATCTGAACCATTTGCATCAATCCATGCACCTCCGATATTTGGCGTGTGATTAACTAAGTATGTGTTATCCGGTGCCGTGAATGTATCGGCAATAAATTGTGTCCCTGGTTGAAATGTGTCTAAGACATAAAACAATGGCGCTGGCACTGGTTTAATTGTTACATTTCTGGCACTTATATTTCTTAAACTTGCTACCATATACTCCCTTTTATAGTTTCTATATTTATCAAAAAATAGTCAGCAAAAAGCGCTCCGGAGAGCACTTTTATAGAGATTCTATTTTCGCGTATGTATACCCAAAGGAGTTTATTGTGTCTCCGATCAATGTTGTACCCAGACCAAAATATGTCTCGCTTGTAGGCACATTACCTATCTGCCAAGGTGGATTTTGTAATCCATATGGAACCCCGTCGTATGTAAGTAAATTTTGGCCTACACTATTTATTTCCCAAACCATAGTGTGTTCTAATCCGTCCCATACTTCTGGTATTTGAAAATTAGATGGATTAACACCATAATCGAAATCAGATGTTGTATTATTTAAAATATTATAGGGAGATGTATCATTGTCAATAAAAATTTCAGCAGTTTTTTGGTCCCCCGATGCTGTAGGCATGGGAATAATATATGGTAATATTGAATTTTCGGGAAACGATCCCGGTTTAGGTGTTACAGCAACAAATTTTACAGTAAATCTTATTGTATTACTCAATAATGAAAAAGGTATATAAATTGGAAATAATGCACCAGGATAATTGGAAGTGCCATTTTCATATAATTTACCACCCGATATATACCATGAAGATGTAAAATCCGGAATTGCAGGACCAAACCACCAGGTAGGCCAAGGATCACCGCTATATAATGGTGCAGACGCTGGCCATGTGCCAAATTCGGAATTTGCATATGCGGCAGTGAATTGCTGTGCGTTTTTCCCATTTAATGAGCCGTTACTAAATAGTGAAAAGTTTACCTCAAATAATGGAGGCGGATTTGCACTCACTATTACACTTCTCAAACTTACATTTCTGATAGATGCTACCATAAATTCTCCTGTTTCTATATTTATCAAAATATAGCCAACAAAAAGGGCCCCCCCTAAATTCTTTACCAATCCTGGAGTCGGATTAATAGAACTTTAATGTTAAGATAAATATTAATTATGAACTATCTTAAGGTTTACCATCAATTAATATACAATTCTCAACATAGGATATTATCCCAAGATATTTATGTCGAAAAGCATCATATCGTTCCTTTATCACTAAAAGGAGAAGATATTGAATCAAACATTGCTGTACTCACTGCTAAAGAACACTTTGTTGCACATCATTTGTTATGGAAAATACATAGAAATCCGCCAATGACAAAGGCATTTATGCTAATGTGTAATACAAAAAGAAATGGTGTTAAGTATAAAATTACCGCCAAAGAATATTCTATTCTAAAAGAAGATAATAAAAAATTTCGTAGTGAATTTATGGCTGGAAGGCCTGGTAATAATCTGGGCAAGACACTTCCGCAAGAATGGCGGGATAATATTTCCAAGGGACAGAAAGGCATCTCTAAAGGTAAAGGAAATCCATCAAGTTTTAAAGGAAAGACTCACACCGATGAAGCAAAACAAAAAATAAGTGAGAAACGAAAAGGTATCCCGACTAGAACAGGCATACCGTTCTCAGAAGAAACTAAGAAACAAATGAGTATTAATCGTTTAGGTAAGAAGAAAGTACCCTGGACAGAAGAACGCAGGGCTGCTAGATCAGAGATGATGCGAGAACTACACAGAAAACGCAAAGAAGAAAAAAGCCCCGATTAAGGGGCTTTTTTGTGAGTACCTTCTGATACTGATTTTTGGATCAGTAAAATTTCAAGGTGCTGCTGTCAATTCCAACCTTCGACAAATAGTCAGCTGCGTTACCGAAGCTGTTTGCTGTGTTGGTTAGTTCTAGGTAACCATAACGTGTCATGAACGAAACAACAGGCTCGAAAGTCTGTGGATCCATAACTGGACCAACGCTCATTAGCGGAATGTATGGGCAGTAGTAAGCTGCGGCGTCAGTTTCTGTAGGGCCCTTGTAGCCGATAAGAACTGGATCTGCATCGCCTGCGTACTGGTTAACATAAACGCGCATTGTGCTGTTCAATGTACCAACAAAACGTGTGTTTGTTGGAGCTTCGAATGTACCTTCTGTGGTACGAGCAAACGACGATGTAGTTGCTGTCTGAAGAATTGTTAGCGCGGTTGGCGAAACAACTGCCCAGTTAGCAGCACCACGACGTGTGCGAGCAGCAATCAAGTTAGCTTGCTGGTTGATCATAACTGCTAGAGCAGCCATTTCATCACCAACATATGTAGCTGTACCAGATACAGCAGCTTGGTTGAATGTTGTTGGAGCGACTGGAACTAAGCTTGATAGCTTGAATAGCATTTCCTGGTCGATTTCAACTGTGATTTCTTGTGCAAGTGCTTGCATGATTTCTGCTTCGATGTCAATACCATGGATGGCATTTGCGTCTTGAGCAGCTTCAAAGGTCCAGCGAGCCGACAACTTACGTGTCTTAGCTTCAACTGTTTCCTTCAAGATTTGGATGCTTAGTTTGTTACCCGGAACACCTTCTAGGCGAGCTGTTGAAGCTGCACCTGGATCAGCAACAACTTCGTTACCCGAATATGCCTTAGCAATTTCGAATGGACCAAGTGCTTCTGTACCAGCTGTAACGCCGGCTGCTGTGTTTGCGTAACGAACGCGCAATGTGTGGATCTGACCAACTGGACCGGTCATAGGCTGAACACCCATGATTTCGTTCGCAATAACTGTTGGCATAACACGACGGATAAGTGGTAGCATAACCTTGTTTAGAACAGCGATGTTACCAGATTGTGTGGCTCCAGCGGTAGCCGATTCAGCCAAGTAACGACGAGTGTTTTCAAACACGACGTCCATGGACTGTCTACGGGTTCCCGAGAGACCTTCTAAAAGGGCTTCTTTGGTTGCGCCCCAGTTTGATTCAAATAGCTTTGTTGCCATTGTAAGTTTCTCCTAATTACTTTCTGCCGGCTAGGGCTAAAATTCTCGCTAATTCTTGCGAGTCTTCGTTGTCTTCAATTTGAGCGACCTCCGCTCTATTACCTGTCTTGGCTGACAATGTCGCCTCAGTTAACTGAGTCTTTGCAGCCTCAGGTTTACGTACAGCGGCTTCATTTAGAACGCTTGGTAGATACTTGTTGTATGCACCTTGCAAGTTCTTTGTCTGAACCGATTCAAGCAATTCCTTCATTACGCCCTTCTTATCCTTCGATAATGGAGCTAGTAATTCTCCCATGACTTTCTGTCTTTCAACTAGGTCCTGGGTTGCGCGCAACTTGCCATCTAAACCTTCCAGCAAAGTCTTGCTCTTCTTAACTGATTCAGTTAGAGTTGCAAGTTCTGCATTCTTGGCTTCAACAACCTTTTGCATTTTCTTCAATTCCGTACCTTCATTTAGATACGAAGTCATGAATTCAGCAGCTACGCTTTCGAAAATCTTGCGACCGAAATCGTTCTCTCGGGCAACACGGATGTCTTCCTTGAACTGACCAATTTCTGTACGCAGAGTCTTTTCAATATTAGACTCGATAATCTGAGCAGCACGCTTGATAAATTGTGCCTTTGTTTCCTGTAGCTTCTGCTTACCTTCGGTAACCATCTTGACCTTTTGTTCAACTAGGCTCTTCTTGTCGGCGCGGAACTCACGAATTTCTTCTGCAAGTTGCTTCAATAGGAAGTTTTCTAGCTTACCAAAGTTTTCCTTCATTGCCTTCTTTTCGGCATAGAATTCTTTCATTTCTTTTGCTACAGCTTCTGTGATGAATTTGTTTAACATTCCTGTATGTTCAACGACCTTGCTCTTGTAAGCAATGCGTTCAGCGACAAGTTTTCTCTTGTCTTCGGCGAATTCTTCGAGTTCAACGCGGACTTTGTCTGATAAGAAACGATCCATCGATTCTACTAGCGCACCCTTGTCGTGTTCAAACTTACGAGCAAATTCCTCACGGAGTGTTGCTGCAACTTCTTCACGAGCTTCGGATAGTCTAGATTCCCACAACCCAACGATCTGGTTGCGGACATCTTCGGATAGTCCAACGCTTTCGCTCAAGATCTCATCAATTTTTTTTGCCATCTTGAGTTCCCCTTAAATTTTCAACTCTTTAATAAGTCTTTGAATGTCTTTAACAAGCTGTTTCTGTGCAGTGGCTTCAGTTAATGCCGACCTTGCGGTATTCAAAACACTGGCTCCACCCTTCATGTTAAAAAGACTTTCGTATATTGTTCTAGGAAATGCATTTGGTGCGCTTGGTTGCGCCACAATGTCAACTGTGATAATTTCGAAATCCGAAACCGCACCGTCGTCACCAACATTTCCAGAACCACGGGATGAAACACCCAACTTTGCGCCCGACTGTAACAGTGTCTTTACAATGTTTCCCATCGGAGTTGGAACAATTTTCAACTTACCGTATCCGTCTGCACCATCCATCCACATTTCTGTGATGAGGTGACTTACTCGATCAAGGTTAATAGACAACTCTTCCGGATGGTCGAGTTCGCCCATAACTGATTGACCTGTACTTAATTTTTCAGTAATAGAATTTACAGCCCTGGCAATTTCGCGAACAGGATAAACACGCTGGTTCTGGTTTCTTACGTCACCCTGGATAAAGATCCCTTTCATGCAGAGATCTTTACCACCAGTCATTTTGTTATCTTCTTCAAGAAGTTGAACGTGCGCCTTGTCGAAAGACAGGTACTCGTACAGTTTATTTGCCATAATCACCGTTGTTTCCTTAAGCTGGCTTCTTGGTTAGAGGAGACTTGTTGAATTCACCTGCTGAGGATGACTTTCCGCCTGTCCACTTAGGTTCAGTAGTTGCCTTAACGCCATTCTTCTTAGGATCAACATTTACGTTGTCTGAAGGAGTGTCGTCGCTGGCTGAATCACCGTTATACTTTCCGTATTCGCCGCCTGTTGGGCCACCACCAAGAATGTTCTTTGTGCTTCCGCCGTAGTCCTTACGTGGAGGAATCTTTGTAAACGAAGATTGGTCTTGCTCAGCACCAAGTGGTGTGTTCTTACCTGTTCCAACTAAACCGGCCTTGCCGCGTTGACCTGTGTCAGGTGTCTTGTTTAGAAACTTTGTTTCTTCAGCAACTTTGTTACCTTGCTTCTTGGCCTGTGGAGCTACAGCTAACTTACCCTTAGCTTGCTTTTCGAACATAGTTGCGACAACTTCGCCGACTACCTTTTCTTCTGCACCACCAAAGTCAGGCATACCACCTGCATCTGCCGCTGGAGCTACTTCGTCACCGCCCATATCTGCACCCATGTCAGCAGCCATATCAGCATGCTCAGGTTCTTGCATTTCTTCACCCATTAGGGCGTCGAATTCTGCACGAAGTTCAGCAAGTTGAGATTCCAGGTCTTCAACACGGTCTTCTACATCACCTTCACCGGCTTCTTCATCGCCGCCGACTTCGTCTTCGTCGTCAGAACTGGCTTCGCCGTCGTTTTCTTCATCTGATTCTACTTCAGCTTCGTCGGAAGCAATTTCATCAGTAAAATCTTCGCTTGGTTCGCCACCAACTTCGTCGGATTCAGCAGCTTCGGTGACTTCTTCGTCAACAATGCTTTCGTAAATGGTACGTGCTTTTTCTACAATGATCTGGTGGAGTAATTCAGCAGCCTGGTCCGAATCTTCGCTTAGTAGAAGATCCAAAACCTTTTCAAGCTTTTGTTGTTGTGACATGCCCTATATCTCCTTGATAGTTAATATTCTGTTATACCATTTATTGGTATTCTAGGTATTTAACTTAGAGATGGGGATTAGAGGTAGATATGGCCATAAAAGAGCCATTTATTGAGAATTGCCGTTTAGCAAAAATTATTTAGCCTTGGTCGATCCAAGGTAATACCCTACTTTTATAGGCCCCCGGCTTCTGCAGGGGGTTGGCCATACATGTCGGGTAAGAACTCTAACTGTTGGGCAGTTTCGTACTTTTCAACGTCACGGGCTTTTCTTAATTTCTGAATATGAGTCATGGTAAGGCGTGGACGACGTGTATCATCCATATGCGCCTTACCTAATTCATCATTGGCAGGGTCATAATATTCAACGAGCATTTCGCGTGCGAGCATTTTAGGTTTCTCTATTGATAAATATATACATGAACTATTTATCAATTTATAATTCAATCATTGATCGGGCAATTCTAGAAAATCGCAGACGAAAATCTAAAAAAGACATAACTTACATTTATTATGAGTCACATCACATTATTCCAAAATGCCTAAATGGCACAAATGCAAAAAATAATCTTGTCTTGCTGACTGCACGAGAACATTTTGTCGCACATCAATTATTGGTAAAAATTTATCCAAACGAACATAAACTTGTATTTGCATTAAGAATGATGTGCTCAGCATCCGAAAAACATATTAGGAATAATACAGAATATAAATGGATAAGGGAAAAATTGGCACATACACTATCCATCTCACAGAAGGGAAAATCACACGGATATAAATTTCCGAAAGGACACAAACTAACTGTTGGTCAAAATAACGGAATGTTTGGAAAAGCCCACTCGTATGAGACTAAGGGAAAAACAATCAATCAGGGCCAGAGAACGATCGCCAGAAATATATAAAGGACCTAAATCTGAATCTCATATTCAGAATATAATAAAATCCAAAAGGCTCAGAAAATATAAACTTATTTCTCCAGAAAATATAGAATATATATTTGATAGTATAATAGATGCCAGCAAACTATCGGGTGTATCTATACCAACACTTATAAAACTTGCCGGAAATAGATATAAATTTACTCATTGCAGAAACTGGAAAATTTCTACAATTCCGATATAGTCTTATTGCCCGCCGAAATTATCTACTTCGGCGTCGGTTGCTGTAGTATCGTCTACGCCCATAGCATCTGCGTCTGCATCATCTGTGCCTTCTGGTGCCATATCATCAATACCGGAACTTGTAATTCCAATATCAGATAATCCGGCCGCTGCGGAACCTCCAGCTGCTGGGCCACCACCAGGGGCAAATGTCTTGGTTAGGCGACTACGCTCTTCCTTCCACATACGCTCGTTTTCTGCTACTTGTTCTTCTGTCCAAGCAAGATATGTCTTAAGAACAAATCTCTTAGAAATAAACGGAACATCCATTAATGCAGTAAATGTGTTGATACGTGCAGCATCAAGCTCAAGTTGACGATATTCAGAGAATGATTGTGGTGGCGTTAGTTCCAATTCAAACAAACTATTGTCAATTGTAATTCCGCGGAATTTTAGAAATAACTTGAATTCTAGATCAATTGGCTCAATAATTTGTTGTTGATAACGTGTTACTACCTTAGCAAATCTAAATTCTTGCATATATGCAGAACCTACACGTCCGTCGTTTACTGCCGCTGTTCCGTCTTCTGGACCAGTTGGCAAATACGAACTAGGAACACCCAAGGCACGCAACATCTTATTATTGAAATAACGCAAGTCATCAATGTCGCCTAGGTTTTCACCACCCGGAAGAACTTCAACCTTAGATCCACGACCTTCACTTGTTACAGCGAAGAAGTAATCTTCTAAGATAGACATTGGATTGTATGTAGAATCAACTACGTTGGCTCCACCGCCTGTACGGCTAGGAATACGCTTTTGCTGAACTTCATAACGAATACGTTCTAGATACTGCTGCGCCTTGTTAGGTGGCATAGTACCGACGTCAATAAAGAACACACGACGTTCGGGAGCACGGTGAACACGATAAATTAGAATAGCGTCTTCTAGCAGTTCTTTTTGCTTATAAACCTTGTAAATTTGCTCTAGGATACTGAGACCGAAGGGCCATGCAGCATTCATACCGTCTGTCAGGGAAATCTGTACAATATGCTCGGCATCCACAGCAGTGGCACTACCGTCTTGATAGTTTGCTGAACCTGCGCCACCAAACCCGCCGGATACATAATTCATGTTACCTGCTAGCGGCGGAGAAAATACAATACTGTTGGATCCAAAAGCTTGGTTAGATACTTTATTAAGCTGGTTTGTTGCAACCAGACTCTTCATATTTAAGTCAATTTCTTTAATAAAATATGACTCAATTTTCTTTCCATCACTTTCGTTAACGATAACCTTCTCTACCTTAGCAGGATCAATCCAATATAATTGGAATGTCTCGGGGTCTCTTAAAAAGAATTGATCCCCATACACTAATGTAGAACGGAACATTCTCCATAGGCGCTTTGTTAACTTGTTAAGCTTAACCCACTGAGATAATGTCTTTTCAAGAATCTGTATTTCTGACGGAGTAGGATCTTCATTGAACTTAATAACCAATGGTAACTTTGTTACTTCGTCAGGATTTGTTCCAAAATCTGCGATTGTATCTACCGCTGCACTAATCTCATGATCATAATTCATTTGATCATAGACTGAATACCTCTGTAATCTATCGGGTGGGCCAGAATATACTTCTGGTAACCAATTACTATATTTAGCCGTTGATGCATACGCAGAAGTGCTGTCAACAGCCCTCTGTGCAACAGGTAGCACCGAATTAACGGGCTTGAAAAATTTACGCCATGTCATATTTGACCTTTATTTGTGCTTGTCGGCGGGCTTCTGACCATGGAACGCCTTTCTTTGTGGCTGATATTTTGATGCCACGATCGTCTTTTCTACCTAAATTAGCCTGTCTAATTTTTTCGGCATGCTCTAATGTTTTGGGTTTTCTATAATTTGCCTTATGCTCTTCTGTTCTAACTTTCCCAGAATTGCCCTTAGATATTTTCAATCTTGCTTCTGCTGATTGTTTCTTACCCAACATTCCTCGTGGACTAGCATGACCGCCATGAATTTTATTCTCTAAAATTCCTGTCCCGTCTCGCAATAGACCATAATATTCTGTAAGTTTTCTTTCTAACGCCAATGCATCAGATTCGGTCATGTTTTCTTGTATAAATAATTTCTTATTAGGATCCTTAGGTACCTTAACACCTCTGTGATCATCGTTGATACGATTGGCATGTCCCATACCTATGTAATACGGTGACCCGTCATCTCTAATATATTGGTAAACATA
>Ga0213919_1001111_pt1 | contig 10254 bp, 9 predicted proteins | sample McNCre317MG_FD_161056 | JGI IMG/M metagenome (GOLD analysis project Ga0213919, IMG submission 161056) | Freshwater microbial communities from McNutts Creek, Athens, Georgia, United States - 3-17 MG | ecosystem: Environmental > Aquatic > Freshwater > Creek | place: USA: Georgia | collected 2017-06-12 | reverse complement strand
GACCGACATCATGAAGTAAACAAGCAAGTTTGAAAGTTTCCTTAAGTCGCAAAACGTTTTTATCATTTAGGCGATTTTTAAAAAGTCGAACAAAGGCACTCGAAGCAATATTCATGACTCCAATTGAGTGAATAAAGCGGGTGTGGGTAGCTCCTGGAAAAACATATTCTGAAAAACCAAGTTGCTTTATGTTTCTTAATCTCTGAAAAAAATCATCGCGAATGATAGGTATTTCTTCATCTAGAATGTGAATGGAGCCATGAACGGGATCGCGAATTTCCATAGGAGCCTCTTAAGCAAGTTCTTATTAACTAAGTTGTTTTTGTAAGTCGCACTAAATTTTTTTCTAGCCATGCAATGATATCTAGAGATTCATGCATTGGATCTCCATCAATGAATAGGCATGGAACCATTTTAGTTCCAGTGATTACAGTGAGTTTTTGCAGATTTTTAAGATCATCATAAATATCAATGTAATTAACTTTGATATGATGTTTGTCGATAACTTTAAGCACACGTTGGCAATATGGACAAGCATCAAAATAATATAAATCGAGAATTGGAGCTTTCATTGATTGGGCCTTAAATAGTAAAAAGGGCTTCGTATAGAAGCCCTAAGTTTATAGAATTTTGTAATAACTTTTAGTAGTCATCGTCATCATCGTAGCTTTCGTCGTCGGAGCCTTTTTTCCCAAGGGCATATTGCTCATCTTCATCCAATTCACGATCGAGATCATCATCTTCTGGCTTGTCAAATGCGTCGTTGTATCCCCAACCGTAAGAGTAACTTCCTTCGCTGACATTTCCTTCTTCATCTTCAGCGTCAAATTCTTCTTCAAATTTTCCTGATCCTTCTTCTTCTTCGTCTTCATCAACGAATTCAGTTTCCCCCATAGCATCGTCGACAGTTTCGTCTTCATCTAGATCGAGGTCGGCTTCTAAATCAAATTCATCGTCTAAGTCATCTTCAAGGTCTAGAGGTGAAGCTTTGCCTTTCGTATTTTTGGTTTTAACTGGAGTTGAGACGATAGAGTTCTTATATTTTTTGATGGCCTCTTCTCTTGAGAGGACGAGATCTTTTTTTGGCTCAACAGCTTTTTTCGCTGGAGTTTTAGTGGCTTTTGAAGGTACCTTAGTTTTCGCTTTAGGTGCACTCACTACTTTTTTTGCGACTGTTTTTTTTGCCACAGGTTTTTTTGACTCTACTTTTTTGGCCGCTGGTTTTTTAGCAGCGGGCTTTTTAGCCGCAGGTTTTTTTGCGACAACTTTTTTAGCTGCTGGCTTTTTAGTCGCCTTGGCAGCTACTTTTTTTGGTGCTGGTTTTTTTGATGCTTTTTTAGCGACAGGTTTTTTTGCCATTTTATTATCCTTTATCAGTCTTAAGTTTTGCGATTAATCGTGTATGAGTATATATGGAAAAAGTGACTTTTTTCAAGAATTAAAAATCGCGATAAAATGGATTATTTAAGCCTGTCGTTCCATCGGCAGGAATAAGATTTTGAATATTTAAAGATGATAAATCATCAGGCACTTTAGTATCTGATTCTCGTAAGACCCAGCTCTTATAATCACTTGAAGCAGAAGTCACTTTTTGCAAAGGAATGAATTTTGTTGAATAAAAATTTCGATGTGAAGAGTATTCAGCTGTTCCCACTGCACCAATGGGATTTTGGGTTGAATTTGTAGCGTCATTGTTAGTTCCATGACGCGGACCTGGGTAATAAGCTGTCATGATAGCATCTGTTGGAAGTGGGTTGTAATAGGTGCTAGTGTAGTAAAGATTTCCACCATTTTGATTTTTTTTATCGATGTACTCTATCATCATGGCCTCAAGAGGAATGATTCCACAAGCCGGGTTTGTTTTTGTAAAAAAATGATGAAATTTAGAAGCCATATCTTTGTAGTTGCAACCAATCTCCGAAAGTGGGTCTGGGCTTGCTAGATCGGGAGGCGTTTCATTATCAGTCCCCGCATTTGCATGGATACTTTTCGCGGCTTCAGCATTCAAATTTGTAGTTGATCCAGGTGAAGCTGGCGGAAGTTTGTAGATAGCGTTGGCGACATTTAGAAGTGCTTTGAGATAACTTTTAATGGCAGCTTCATTAGATGCCATGTAGCTTAAAACGATCGTTCCAACTTCAGCATTCGTTTCATAAAGAAGATTTTCTCCAACCAGTGGTGCAAATAGGCTATAGTTGTATCCTAAACCAACTCCTGTTGGAATTTCTGATATCTTAAGGGTAGGAGCTGCATTGGTTGGATCTCCACCTGTAGGAGGTCTTGTAAAATCTGGAATGAGATAATTAACAGCATCGTATTTTGTGACTCTTCTAGAAACAATGAGAGCTTTCAAAACTTCGGCTTGGGTCATATTTCTCCCTGTGAAATCACCACCCAGTGCTTCCTTTAATTTTTTAATTTGAAATGACTGATAAAGACCGCGGTCTTGTCTTGGAACTTCAGCTTCAAAAGCTCTCGGTCTAATAACTTGAATAGGCATTCTTCCGGAAGCATTTTGAGCAGCAAGTTCAGTGTCGGTATCGAAATCATAAATCATATTCGGTATCCCGTAAGCAATTGGTGTACCTGAACCAGGGACTCCACCAAGACTAGATACTGTAGATCTTGCCCAAAAATCAGGACTTGATGGAATAGGCATTCCCGGGCAAAATTCAACGGCGGGTCCAACTTGTCCTGGGCAAGCTGCTCCGACAGTAATATCTATTCCACTCACATAAGCGCTGGTTCTTGAATTATCATCATCTCTAGTGACAACAGCTCTGTTTCCTTCGCTAAAACTAAAAAGCCTTGGGCCAATTCTTCCACCAAAAGGTTTTGCAGCCGCATAGGCAGTCAGTTTAAAACTCCCCGGAGAGGCTGAATCTGATCTAGGGAAAAAGAGTCCTGTAAATTCTGCTTCACCTTTGACTGCATAGTAGGTTAAGACTTCCGGATTTTTTACAAATCCTAAAATATAACCAGGCACGGGCATGGCCGATTTGGAAACTTTGCAACCAGCATCGACATTTGTTTCTTCAGAATCATCAAGTTTATTTTGGCTTGTTACAAAAGTGGTAAACAATGTGGTGTAGTTCACAGGCATGGCCTGTAAATCTAGATAGTGCTTATTGAGTGCAGAAACTCCTGTCTCTCCTTGGTAATTAAACTTAGAAGGAATTAGGAAGCCTGAAACAGATTTTTCATCTGCCGGAAACGGCTGTGGAGCAATTTCGGTCATTGTAAATGAAGCCGCTAATTCATCCTTTGCACTATCACCGCCAGAACCATTTTCAATTGCATCTTTATATTTTCCTCCCCCTAAATTTCTAAAGGCAGACATAAAAGCTTTCATGGGTCTTTCATTGAGTCCAATATCTTGGCCTACACTGTAATATTGAGAGAGATTAGATGCATTTAAATCAGCCACAGGCGGTCGGTTGACAATCATCTCTAGATTTCTTATTCGCATCGCAAGCTCAAGAGCTTGAGGCCAAGCACCAACTCTGTTGGTTGCAATGAGAGGAGCGCCGGGAATTTCTTTGATTCCTGAACTATAGGCCCAGGCTAAAGAGGCTAGAAAATTTATCTTGGTTCTCGCTGAGCAGTTTTCACCTTTTTCTTGAACAAGTTTATTAACGAAAGCTTCATGGATTTCTGAAATTCCCGCCACACCTACTGCCGGGAAACGGGGAATACCGGGAAGAGCGTAGATAGGACAAATGTCAGTCGTTGAATTATTGTGAACACAGATAGAGGGGACATTGTATTTATCAAATCCAATAGTATCTGCAGTTCCAGCCACTGCAGGTCTCTGCAGATAAAAGTCTATGATTTGTTTTGAGTTAAGAACGTTTGTGGAGAGATTGTTGTTACCTTTATTAAAAGCCATGTGGCCTAAAATGTAATACTTAAACATCCACTCTTTAAAAGTGTTTCTCATTTCCCAATTTAAATTGGCTATGTTGGTAAGTTGTCTGGCTTGGGTAGCAGCACCTGAAAAAGCAGCGGCATCGACTGCATTTTGTAAATTTATTTTTGCTTTAACAAATAAACCCACATTGATAATAAAAGCCAGCATTCCCATCACTAGTATGAGGGTAATACCCATAAAAATACTTAATTGGCCGCGGTTACTTTTAATCACTCTTTTTATCACTATGAAATTTCTTACTAGTGTCTCAATGCTACCAAAGCGCGCTTGGCGTGGTCAATTAATACATTGAAAAGAGAGGCTCGTAGGACCAGGAGCTTGGTCCTACGACTTGGCATCAAGATTGTATTAATCAAGTTAAGTTCTAGAGACCGAGTCTAGATAGGTGGCACGTTTGCTGTATCTCGGAAATCATATCACTACCTTCTTCATACCGTGCATGGTGCACTCCAGACAAAAAAACTTCAATCACCAGGGTTCGCGGGGACCCTGGCTCGCCTTTTTTTATGCAAAAAAATCCATTGAACGTTACTATAGTCATATGAATAATCTGACGAGGACTGTGCTTGCTTATTTCATTTTAACCGCGTCTTTTAGTTTAAGAGCTGCAGAGGGTGGTCTTGTTTTGGGAAAAATTGGCAATTTTTTAAACTTTAAAAAAAATGAAGACCAAAGAACTTCAATTCCTGTTCACGTCAGAGTTCGTACGATTTTAAGTGAAACTCCGACAGTCTATGCCTCGTTTGGTGATTTTATCAAGACAAATACAATAGCTGGCGTTGAAATGCCCATAGGAAAAAAAGCAGAAAAGGGCACCTTTGAATTAATGGCCAATGAAACTGAGCGCTCAGTTAACGTCAATCGAGTGCCTGCTAATTTACAATTTAGTTTTAGCTTACCAGAGGAGAGCTCGACGAATTATATTGTCAATTTTCCAAGCTCAAAAATCGAAAACGTTGAGCTGACTGTTACCAAAAAAAGTCGTTCTCTCTATCCAGAATCCACTCACACAGCTCTTTTTAAATTTAGTGGCGAGAGTTTCTTAAGGCCTAAAACTTTAAAAAATTTCCTTCCACCAGAGCACCAATTGATGAACGATTATGTTCATCCTTGGCGGGTAAAAGTTGAATTTAAAAGTCCTAAGGAAAATGATCTACCAGAGTATTTTGTTGAGATTACTGAAATTGATCCCAGTGAATATCTCAAAGATGATGATCTTCTCTATTGGAATCTATTAAAACAAAATTCAACGGCGCCTTTAGCCAAATATCCTTCTTTTGATTTGAATAAGACAGCTTTAAATTCTTTTCATATTTCTATTTTGCATTTAGCGATTAGATTTAAAAATCTCCCAATGATAAAAGAATTACTCTCTAAAGAAGCTCAATTTCCTTGGAAATCTTTTGTCCCTACACAAGGAGTTCCTTTTTTAATGGCCCTAAAATTAAAAGAGACAGCAGTACCTTTTTTGGAAGCCTATGAAAAATTATCTACTGAAAACCAAACAGTTCAATCTGGTCTTGAAATTGGATTTCAAATTGAAAAAGCTGAATTGCTTGATCTCGTAGATGAAAAAATGGCAAATGAGATTTTTTTAAAAGAAGAATCCTATGGCAATTTAATTAAATATCTTACTTTGGTGACACTTGGTTCCACCAGCGAGAGGCTAAGAAATGTTTTAAAAAAATTGAGTTTGGAAAAAAGATCTACCCCTTTTTATCGAAGTGAAATTTTCTTTCAAGTGTTTTCAAAATTATCTAGTGAACAGAACTTATTAAGTCTTTATGAATCTAGTGCAACCTATGCTGATCGAATCACAGCTTCTAAAGCTAAAATACAAAATATCAAAAAGCTTGAAGAAGAATTATATGATCTTGGAATGACTCCGACTCCTGTTGAACTTTTTGAGTTGGCATTTTTTATGATTGAAAGAAAGAATGTGGAAAGCTTTGAAATAAAAAAAAGAGATTCGGTTATCAATTTATCTAAGTTAATTTTTTCAAATCCAGAGGACTTCGAACATTATTACAAGAAGGCCCAAGACAATCCAAAAGAGCTGTATCTCGACTTGCAAAAAAGATATCAGAGTATGAGAAAAAAAGACGGCACCATAAGAGCTGTATTAATAGAAGAACAAAAAAAATTCACCTCCAGAAAAGAGGGTGAAATTTTTAATATAGAGGGGATGAAATTTATTAAAAATGGGTCCAGACTTTTTTTAAAAGAAATTTAATATCATTTTATTTCTTCATATTGTCTTAAATAGTTTGGAACTGTGCTTGACAAAACTTGATCAGAAATAAGTTTTTTTGTATTTGGCATATAATGAACAAGATAGGAAAGACAGTTTGTGAAAGTGTTTAAAATAGTCTCTTCATCTTTTTGTTTTGAGAAGTAAGCCATTGATGTGACAATTCCCGAAGAGTAAAAAGATTCAGGTTCATCAGGAAGTTTCGTCCACGGAGGTGTTTTTTCTTTTAGCCACGTTAAGCGACAACTTTTTGCTTGAGTTAAAATAAGTTGTTTAAATTCTGTGAATTCCTGACCAAGAGATGAATCCATAAATAATGACCATATTACCCATTCATTTCCGGTTGCCTCTCTGATAGCTCCACACAAGCCAGTAATAAAAGAATTTTTTATAAACTGCTCTTTCATGATGGCCACATTCATTCCCATCATTGGGCGAACAAACTGATTTATCCCCCAATAAACTCTTCTCATTCGATTTTTTTCGGACAGTAAATCACTCCATTGGCCTAATTGTTCACTTAGATGTGGTCTCTTCTTAACGGCTTCTGAGGCAAGCCCAATGGTGGCGACAAAAACCATTTCGCCGACAAGAGTTTCAGTCGTAAGACTTAGTTCACCATAATGTAAAACATCCAAGATGGCCTCTTTATATTCCTCATCACTGTTGTCTTTATTTTTAATCAGATGAACGCGAGGAAAAGTCATTTCAATTTTTGGAAAAGGGCTTGTTGCAGAAAATCTGGCAAAGAGATCCATTGGACTTTTTTTATCGATATCCCAATAATCGTATTGACGAATTTCATTTAACCACTGAGTTTCAACCTCGTTAAAGTCTTCAGGATTTTTTTCAAAGAGTGAAACGTTAGAGTCATTTAAAATTTTGAGTGCTTTTTCGTTAATTTGAATTTTTTTAAAATTAGCCTCTTGAGCTTTCACTTGATCTAGATATTTTTTTTCCAATGCTTTATCTGACTCAGAAAAATCCCACTTAATTTTAGGATTTAAGTAGACTCCTGCATTTTGCGTTCTCTCTTTATTTAAAAACTGAAGTTTAGGTTCCAGAATTTTTATATCTTCATTGAAAAGAGGGAGATGTCTATAGAAATTTTTTGAGAGTTCTGATTTATTGGAATGTAAAAAATTTTCGAAATAATAGGGTGCGATGATGAAATCAAGAATTATCGGGGAAAAAAGTATGATTACAAAAACAAAAAATCCCGAGAAGAGTAAGAGTTTTTTTAAAGGTAATTTTTTTAGCCAATTCATAAGAATTTCCAGGTAAATTTAATGCATGAAAATTCTAAGTATATACAATCTTAAAAATTAATGAACTTTACTTGGCAATGCCCGAGTGCCACCGTCGGAATTAAGGTCATTTAAATGGAAGATTCCACCCATCTAAAATTCATAAAAAAAATAGGCTAGTATAAAGGGAGTATGGAAAGAAAAAAATTAACTCCTCTAGAATCTCGCGTTTATAAATACAAAAATAAAAATAGAAATTTTTTCTGTCCTTTGTGCCGAACAGAAAGAAACGTCACTGTTAATCCAAAATTGACTAAAAAAAATGTCATCCAGATAGCTTTAACTACTGCTATCGTTGGAAGTGCACTATTTCCCGTTTTTGGCGTAGAAAGCTATTTTGTTTTCTTTGCCATTTGGGGAGCTTTCGAGCTTGCCATTCGATCTGATTATAAAAAGCAAATCGCTTGTCCACACTGTGGGTTTGACGCTACTCTTTACAAGCGCAATGTTAAGGATGCTCGTCAAAAAGTGGCCGAATTTTGGGAACAAAAAAAATCTAATAATTCTCCTGCCTCTTAATTCCTTTAAGACATATGTCTAATATTTTCAATTTTAAATAATAATTTTCGAGACTTATTTTATAAGTCAAATGTCTTATTTTCATTTTCAAATTAAATATTTAATTTTCATGTACAAAGTTCATGTTAATGAACATTATTTTTTATGAGGAGAAATTTATGAAATCTTTCACGACGGCTTTATTTGCATTCGCTCTTTTTTGTACGTCTCAATTTAGTTACGCTCAAAGTTTAAAAAGTAACATGAAATCAACTGAGACACTTTTAAAGCAAGTGGCTTCAAAAATGAATGATGCTTCAAAAAATCAGGAAAATGCTGCACTTGTAGCAAAGATGATTGCAAATTTTGAAGTGGCGAAAAATCAAACTCCTGACGCAGGATCTTTTTCAGAGTATCAAGCTCTTATGAATCAATCCATGTTAATCATGAAAGAACTGCAAGACGCATTCAATAGAAATGATAATGCGGCAGTGCTTTCTATCATGCAAAAAATTAATACGAATAAAAAAGAAGGACACGATAAATTTAAATAGTCTTTAATATAATTTGCGGGATCCATTGACTCCCATTTTTAGTAACTTAGCTTTTGTCTTTTCAAAATTTTTTCCATTCGCACCATTCACTTATTTTTTAAGCATTGCGTAGCTTTTAAAAATCCAAGATTTAATAAATTGTTAGAATATTCTTCTTTTGCTCCTAGAAATTTTAACGTTTAATGACGTCCATTAAACAAAACACTGTAGCGACAAGTTTCAGACGTTGTACCTGTCGTGACAACAAATCTAAGGAGAGTTCCATGAGTGTCAACAAAGTTATTATTTTAGGCCGATTAGGGCAAGATCCGGAGCTTAAGTACACTCCAGGTGGAATGGCCGTGTGTAATTTTACACTAGCGACTAGCGAATCATGGGCCGATAAAGCAGGACAAAAACAAGAAAGAACTGAATGGCATAGAGTTGTCGTTTGGGGAAAATTGGCTGAGCTTTGTAACCAGTACCTTTCAAAAGGTAGACAAGCTTTTGTTGAAGGATCTCTTCAAACTCGTTCATGGGATGATAAGTCTGGGCAAAAACGTTACACAACTGAAATCAATGCTAAGACCGTTCAATTCATTGGTGGAGCGAGCGCAGAAGCAGGGCCAAGAGTGGCGAGAGAAGCAGGAGGAGCGAGTGCTCCATCATATGATGCAAGCATGATGAATCAAGAATACGACATCTCAACAGACACAAATTTCACATCTGATGACATTCCGTTTTAGTCCCTCCAAAAGACTAAATTATTCTTTAAAAAGAAAGGGCTCCAAGATGGAGCCCTTTTTTATTTTCTCACTGGAAACTTTTTAACTTCTTTTCGCTCTTTATCTAAGCTTTCAAAATAATCAGCAAAATATCCACGATAGTAATCTAAACTTCTTTCATAGTGGCTAGTATTTGAATTAAAGAGATTAATCCCAGTATAGTTTTGTGAACTTTCTGGTCCAAATCGATCTGCTCTAGTGATAAACACCATAATATCACTTGTTGCTTTTTTACTTTTATAAGGCTTGTAATAATCAATCCATTCTTCGGCTCTCACAACTCGACCTAAGTTCGTATCGAGCACATACCAGCCATCTACTCCTTTAATCATCGTAGCAACGTGATGTCCCCATTTTTCCATGTCACCAGCAATCCAAATTTTTCTAATGCTATCAGGGTTCATTCCTCGAATGAGTGCTTCCATATGAACGATGGTGGCTCTACCAAAGCAAAATCCAACGACACCTTTTGGATCATAGCAAGAATGATTCACATGAACTTTCTCGTTTGTGACGTCTTTGTAAATCAAATTAAGTTCTTCTTTAGTGGCGTAATTTGTGTAGCCCTCGGGAGTATCAGTTTTTAAAGGAGCAGAAAGAAGCTCTCTGGTTTTTTTATTAATTTCGAGAATCTTTGAATTGGCAAGTGATCGTTGGGTATCAATAAATGAAGCGTTTCCATAAAGCGATTCAAGTTCATCAAGGTCTTTTGCAGTTGAAAAAGTTAATCCTTCTTTGAGTGGCAAGGGGCTTTCAAAAAATGTTTCCATGGTTTTGAAACAATCTTGGAAATTTGCAATATTTCGCAACGGAGTTTGAACTCCCATTTCGAAATGAGTGGAAGCACAGGAGCTAAGAGATAATAAAATAAAAAATTTAATAGGTGTTCTTTTCATAGAGCCTGTGTCGGTTAAAAGCGACTAGCTCTTTAGTGAAATTCAACTCTTCT
>Ga0213919_1001109_pt1 | contig 10262 bp, 8 predicted proteins | sample McNCre317MG_FD_161056 | JGI IMG/M metagenome (GOLD analysis project Ga0213919, IMG submission 161056) | Freshwater microbial communities from McNutts Creek, Athens, Georgia, United States - 3-17 MG | ecosystem: Environmental > Aquatic > Freshwater > Creek | place: USA: Georgia | collected 2017-06-12 | reverse complement strand
GGTCGCATTAGACAGGCGACGATCCCTAGAACTGTGGAGAGAACGATCCATATTAATATAAGGGGTATTCTTATTAGTAAAAGCATAAGGGCACATTTTTGCACGAAATTCTTAAGCTTCCAAGACTATTTTATTGAAAACGTCGGGAGCTATTGGCCAATGTTTTTTTATCAATATAAGTTTGTGTGACTTTGGCATCTTTATGATTTAGATAGTCCCGTACATAAAGTAAATCTTTAGATTTTAAATAAAGCTCTGTTGCACAAGCCTTTCTGAAACTATGTGGGCTAATTTTATAGTTTATTTGATTATCAGGAATGGCCCTTTCAATCATCTTGATGATTTTGTTATACATGGCCTTCGTTCCAAGAGGTCCACCTTTTTTATTTTGAAATAAATAAACCTTGTGAAATTCATTTTCTCCTAGGGAACTTAAAAGATAATTTAAGTTTTTAAAAATAAGATCTGCTTTTAAGGGGGAATAGGTATGAATTGAGCCCCCTTTTCTTTTTATGGTCATGGTTTTTGTCTGGGGATCGAAATCATTAATTTTTAGTTCACAAACTTCACTTAATCTTAAGCCTCCGTAGTAAAGGAGATAGAGTATGAGTCTTTCGCTGGTTCGAAATGTTTTTTCTTCAATTTTTTTAAAATTTTCTCTTGAAACCATCGCTGTCGGTACGACATCAATGTCTTTAAGCGTGATGGCATGAATTTTACTTTTGACGGGATTTTTTAAAAATTTATTAGAATGATCTTCATGAGTTTCTTTTAAATACTCAAAGAAATTTTTTAAGCTTGATAAATGCCTTCGCTTTGATGAAACACTTAATGGATCTATTTTTACTAAGCCGTGATGGATTTTTTCTTTCTTTTTGAACATTCTCTTTAAGAAGCTCCAAGCGACTTTTATCCCCGAATCTTCTGAGTGATTGGAAGGGGAGACTTCCCCACTTAAATAGTTTTTATATTTTCCAATGACTTCACCATTAATTTTGGTAATTTTTATCTTTTGATGATGCTCAATCCAGTCAAAAAATTTATTTAAATCGGCCCTATAGTTTTTAACGGTATGATCCGACTTATTTAGGCGTTTTAGATTAAAGAGATAATTTGAAACATGCTTTTGATGTTCGTTTTGAGGGTGAACGCTCACTTCTTTCATTCTTTTTTAATCCTTTAAAAAAGGCGATTAATGCGCAACTATAGACAAAATAAAACTACCTATAATTTATATTATAGGTAGTTTTATAATTTTAAGTCAATGAAATAATTGAATTAATTCTAAATCGCCTGATCTAGACCCAAAAACTCTTCGTTGCTTAGGGTAGGCTGGGCTTCTTGTTGTTGATCCACATCTCTTTCTTCCATTTCATGGTCGCCATCAGTCACACGTAGGTCGAAAGATCGGTTTGAGATTCTTGATTGAACATTTTCTAATTCTTTATAAAGGGCCCTATAATTTAAAGTACCGTATTCAGCATTGATCGCCTTAAGCCCCATGGCGGTCATTTCTAATTTGAAGTACACCAGGTCTTTTAATTTTTCTTCAGGTAATAAAGAGATTAAAAATCCTGATCCAATTTTATCAAAAATCCCCGAATCATTTAGGTTAACTAGTCTTGATAGCATCTTTTCGGCATCGTTATCTTGATTAGCTAAAATATCTGAAATTTTAGCAGCAAGCTGAGAAAGTCTTTCACCTTTAACGAATCTGTTAACAAATAAAAAGTTTTGTAGTTTTTCCCAGGCATTGTCGTCTCCATTAAGAACTCTTAATTTCTCTCTTTGAGCAACGAAGGCAAAAAGTTTTTCTTTGATTACTTCGGCAGGGATATTTTTTAGGTGCTTAAATCCTTGTGACTTTAAAACAAGTTGGAAATAGATGCGAGTGTCTGTTTTATCCGAAATATCCTTCCATTCAGCAATATCATTTAAGAACAATTTTCCTATAGCACTTGGTATTTGATTAATCATAAATTTTTCAATTGATCGTTGTTCTCCCGCTCTTAGATATTTGTCTTTTCTTTCAAATGTTAATCCGTAATCCGGAGATTTATTTTTTCCATTTTCATCTTTCTTCCTTGAGATGAGTCCGTAATTGTTTTGAAAAGTTTGATCTTTATAATCAAAAATCCATTTTCCAATTTTTGTTTCAATGTATTTTGAATAAGTGGGATAGAAAAAATCCATCTTGTCTTCATTTTTGTCAATGAAAGAGACTTTGTTTTCAGAGTAAGTATTATCTTTGTTGTAGCTTGTGAATAAGAGCGAGAATTTTAAATTTTTAACATCATTTTTATAATCGTTAAAACCTTTAAAAATTCTCGAAACTCGACGATCTTTGATTTCTTTATTTTTATCAGCCTGAAAGAGTGCTTCAGCTTTATCAAAAGTAGAAATTAATTTATCTTTTAAATCACTAGCAGCATCGAGTTTATTAATAACCACGACATCTTTAAATTTCATTGTTGATTTTAAAATTTGATCATAAGCTTCTTTAGCGTCAGTGTCAGATAGATCAAAAATATAATCGACAATAAATTGAGCACCAGGCTTAATGGCATAACCCATTTTAACGAGTTCTGTGTCGTAGATTCTATTCACCATTTTATCGACAATTTTGATCCCAAAAAATTTAAATGAAAGACCAGCTCCCGTAGCAACTCCACGGTCATAACCTCTTCTCGAAATGATCTTTAGACGAACTTTAGTCTGATCAATTTTAAAAACTTGAACAATAAACTCTCCACTTAAAACATAATAAACACCAGCATTGGCCTCTAAGACAACTGGAAGGACAGTTGAGGTTGAAACTTTGGCATCAACTGCAACGTTTAGGTTGGCCGGGATAGAAACGAAATCTCCAACTTCAAGTTTACTTAAGGCGGCCTCCGCTGAAAGTGGCAATTTCGCCGGGGTATAAGGAATGGCTTTTAGCGCCTCACTTTTACTTTTAAATTGTCTAACAAAAAGAAAGCTTGTTTCTCTGTTGACCGAAAATCCGAATGGTGAATCCACCACATTTGAGACTAAGTCACCAACATTAATTTTCGAGTTAACATCCCATTTATCGACCCGTGTAAAATATTGGTCTTGATAAGATGATTCAACATTGTATCTAGCAGCAATGTTTACACCATCGATGAGATCTATATCACCTAGATTGGCATTGAAATGAATATCTAAGTTAGCGATTGAATCGCGAACTTTTTGTTCAACTTCTTTTCTCTCCAGATAATCGCTAATCGTTCCGGCATTTAGAGGGGAAGTCATGAGAGTGAGGGCACTCATGGCAATTAAAGTAGATTTAATTAGGCTCAATTTAGGCATTTTCATAATCTTTCTCTGCTGGTTAATGGTCTTGCCTAAATATTGTAGAGCCTAATGACGCTTAAAGTTGTGGAATGAGGTCGCTCTGTATTTTTTACTAGGGAGTGTCTAAAATTTTTGCTAAACTCGTGATCTAATGGAAACCCTAAGTCTTTATTTTGAACCGATTTCAAAGATCGCCACTGACCCTTTGGCCTTTTTCCAATTCTTTGGATATTGGGGGCTTGCCCTCATTTTATTTGCCGAAGTAGGTCTATTTGGATTTTTTTTACCAGGGGATTCTCTTCTTTTAACCCTAGGACTGATGTCGGCCAGTGGAGATATAGACCTAAAGATTCTTATTCCTTCATTACTTGCTGCCACCATTCTTGGAGATCATTTTAGCTATTTTTTAGGTCGAAAGTTTTCTGATTTCACTAAAAGAAATATGTCTAAAATTTTTTTAGAAGAAAAACATCTTAATATGGCCCATGCTTTTTACTTAAAACATGGAGGCAAGACGATCTTACTTTGTAAGTTCATTGCCTTTGTTCGAACCTTTGCTCCTTTTGTCGCTGGAACAAGCAAGATGAATTATCTTCGTTTTACCCTATTTGAAGTCTCGGGTGCGATCATCTGGGTTGGGGGAATCGTCGGTGCTGCCCATTACTTTGGTCAAACAGTCAACTTTGATATAGGCGAATACTTCCATTATTTCGTGATCTTACTTGTTTTTTTACTTGTGCTCCCTTTTCTTTTAAAATTCTTTAAGAAAGAACAATAATTTAAGAGGACCCCATGAAACAAGCTACGCCTTCTAAAGCAGATCTTATTTGCACCCTTCCAGACTTTGCTCATAGAGAGTTTCGGTCTGATGAGTTTTGGAGAGTCATCCCAGCTTGGAAAGATGTCAGTCTTGCTGAATTCTCCGATCACATGTGGCAGATGAAGCATTCAATTAAAAAAGTTGAACAAGTCAAAACGATCTTAGGTGATCTTTGTTCTGAGAAATTTTATCAAGACATGCTTGAAGGCCAAAAAATCACGCCGATGAACATAAGAATTACTCCTTATGTATTTGCTTTAATAGACTGGAAAAATCCTGAAGCCGATCCATTAAGAAAGCAGTTTCTTCCAATCGGGTCGCAATTTTTACCAGATCATCCTTATTATAAAGCGGATTCACTTCATGAAGATGTCGACTCTCCTGTGCCGACCATCACTCACCGTTATCATGACAAAGTCCTTTTTCTTCCCACAACGATTTGCCCAGTTTATTGCTCTTATTGTACGCGCTCACGGCTCATTGGTGGATCAACTGAGACCGTTGAAAAAGAAACCTATGGCGTGAATGCAGGAAAAATGGATGTCGCTTTTGACTACATAAGAAATCATCCACAAATTGAAGATGTCGTTATTTCAGGTGGTGACGCTTTCATGTTAACGGCTAAGCAGTTAACCTTTATTGGTGAAAATTTACTCAATATTCCTCATATTAAAAGATTAAGATTTGCGACAAAAGGTATTGCGATTTATCCTCAAAAAATCACTAGCGACCATGAATGGTTTCAAGCTCTGTGTGACGTTCATAAAAAAGGTCGTGAAATGGGTAAGGCAGTCGTGGTTCACACCCACTTTTCTTCTCCTAAAGAAGTGACTCTTTTTTCAAAACAAGCTTGTGATCGCTTATTTCAAGCGGGAATCATTGTGAGAAATCAAGCCGTGCTTCAAGAAGGTGTTAATGACAATATTAACGACATGATCTTACTTATCAGACAAATGGGGCAAATGAACGTGCAACCTTACTACGTCTATATTCATGACATGGTTCCTGGTTGTGAGCATTTTAGAACAACGATTGCTGAAAGTGTTGCTATTGAAAAAGCTGTGCGTGGAATGACCGCCGGATTTAATACACCGACATTCGTCTGTGACGCTCCTGGTGGTGGGGGAAAGCGCCATATAGCTTCTTATGAGTATTACGACGAAGAAAATGGAATTTCTGTATGGACTGCTCCCAATGTAAAGCCAGGTGAAGTCTTTTTTTATTTCGATCCCATTAGAAAATTATCCAAGGAAGCTCAAGCGAGATGGGCCATTCCTGAAATGCGAGAAAAGATGATTGCTGATGCTAGGAAAAAAGCAGGTTTTTAACATTGTTTAAAGAACTTATTGAACTAGAATCCATTTTGGAAATCATAGAAAAAAGTTCTTTGGAAGTGCAGTCTCTTATATCGACAAAAATTCAAAGCATTGTTGAATATAAAAATGAAAAGTTACCCATCTATTCATTTGTTATTGGAAATTCTGATCAATCAAAACCGACACTCGGGCTCTTTGCTGGTATCCATGGGCTTGAGCGTGTGGGTTCACAAGTCTTATTAGGTTTTTTAAAAAGTTTTATCATTCAGCTTAACTGGGATCAAAATTTAAGAGAGTCCTTAAAAGATTTTAGAATCGTTTCACTTCCAATCATAAATCCTGTTGGTATGAAGCACTTAAAGAGATCAAATGGCAATGGTATCGATTTAATGAGAAACTCTCCTGTTGAGGCCGTCTCAGGTTCTAAATTTAAAATCTATCGAGGTCATAGAATATCTCCCAAAATTCCTTGGTACAGAGGAGAGTCACCTGATCATGAGATGGAGATAGAATCCTTGACCTTGATAAAATTTGTAAAAGATGAAATGTTAAAAGCGAGCGTCTCTATGGGAATAGATTTTCATTCTGGCTTTGGCCTCAGAGATCGCTTATGGTTTCCCTATGCTTATTCGAGTGAGAAATTTCATTTTTTTTCAATTGTCGAAAAGGCCATCGAACTCTATGAAAAAACTCATCCACATCATATCTATAAAATTGAACCTCAATCTGATTCTTACACGACTCATGGAGATCTTTGGGATTTTTTATTTCTTGAATCGAGAAAAAATCATCCAGAGAATATTTTTATCCCTTGGACTTTAGAAATGGGGTCTTGGTCGTGGCTTAAAAAAAATCCGCTACAAATTTTTTCAATCGACGGGCTCTTTAATCCCAAAATTGAGCATCGTTTTGAACGGACGATGAGAAGACACTATATCCTCATTCATTTCATCACCAGACTTATGCAAAATCCTAAAGCATGGACTTAGGCCATTTTTTAAAATATCATTAATCCTGAAGGAATTTGGTATTTTAGTTCGATTTAAACGAACTAAAAATTCAGCTTTATTGAATATCTTTTTATAGAGATTTTGTTAAATTTATTATGGGGTTAGCTAAATCTTGACGAATAAAAAAAGCTCCCCATATTAACGAGAAAATGAACCATTTATTAATTCGGGAGAAATAATTATGATGATGAAACGGATTGCTTTATTTTTTGCAGTATCCTTATTGGTCTCAGTGACGGTGAGTTTGCTCATGTCTATGCTTGGTATCGGAAACTACATCGGAGCACAAGGACTTCAATACGGTTCCCTCATGGCCTTTTGTCTCGTTTGGGGTATTGCCGGCTCGATGGTCACCTTACTCATTTCCAAGCAGCTCGCAAAATGGACGATGGGAGTTCAGATCGTGACATTAGAGGGACCTCATAGAGACCTAGTGTCTACAGTTCATCGTCTTGCAAGACGAGCAGGCCTAACTGAGATGCCTGAAGTTGGTATTTACCAATCCGATGACCTCAATGCTTTTGCAACTGGAAGATCGAGAAATAGCTCTCTCGTTGCTGTTTCAACTGGACTTCTTTCAAGAATGAATGACAAAGAAATTGAAGGTGTTCTTGCTCACGAAGTGGCCCATATCGCCAACGGAGACATGGTAACCATGGCCTTAGTTCAAGGGGTCGTAAATGCCTTTGTTATGTTCTTTTCAAGAATCGCAGCTTACGCTGTCTCGCAGGCCTTAAGAAATAACGATGATGAAGATGCGCCAGTAAACCCTTGGGTCAATATGGGGTTAACATTTTTATTTGATATGCTTTTTGGTTTACTCGCTTTACCTATCGTTGCTTGGTTTTCTCGTTACAGAGAATATCGTGCTGATTCGGGGGGAGCGAGCTTAGCTGGTAAAGAAAAAATGATTGCGGCTTTAGAATCATTAAAAAGAGCTTACCCACAATTGGCAGAATCAAAAGAGGCGACACAAGGTAATTTTCAGGCCATGCAAATTTCATCTAAGTCTGGATTATTGAGAATTATTTCAACACATCCACCTTTAGAGGAGAGAATTGAAGCTCTAAGAGCTAGTACTTTATAATTTGCTTGAGAGTGTTTTATAAGTGTTCTCGTAATCTTGAATTAATTCATCCATGATTTCTTGAACACTTATAACACTCCTAATTTGACTAATGATTTGTCCAATTTCAAGTTCGCCCTGATTAATATCTCCTAAAAGCATGCCATCACGGGCCCGAAATTTTCCCAAATGATTTTGCAAACGATTTTTTAGTTCATCATTGGTGTAATTGGCTTCAATGGATTCTATTTCTTTTGAGAATTCATTTTCTAGGAGCCTCACAGGAACAGTTCTTTTCATTAAAAGTTTAGTTGAATCAGCTTTTGCATTAAGAGCATAATTTTTAAAATTTTCATGAGCACTGGATTCTTTAGACATTAAAAAACGCGTTCCCATTTGTACGCCATCAGCTCCTAGGGCCATGGCACTTAAAATGGATCGTCCAGTTGAAAATCCACCAGCTGCGATGAGTGGAATTTTAATTTGAGACCTCACTTGTGGAATGAGAACCATTGAGCTTATTTCATCTCGTCCGTTATGTCCTCCAGCTTCGAGGCCCTCGCAAACGACAGCATCAACTCCAGCGTTTTCACATTTTTGTGCCAACTGGGGAGTGCTTGTCACATGAACGACGATGGCATTATGATTTTTTAGAATGCCGGTCATTTTATTTGGACTTCCGGCCGAGGTGAAAAAAATTCTTACTCCTAAATCAAGAGCACATTGAATTTGATCTTCCGCACCTTGATAAAGAAGAGGCACATTGATTCCAAAAGGTTTATTTGTTAAATTTTTTGCTTTTAATATATGCTCTTTTAAAAGATCAGGTTTCATTGAGCCTGCACCAATAAGGCCTAGCCCACCAGCATTTGAGACGGCAGCAGCGAGTTTTGCTCCAGAAACCCAGACCATACCACCTTGGATGATGGGGTATTTAATTTGAAAAAGCTTACAAAGTGGATTTGATGTATTCATGGCCTTAAATGAAGCTTACCTAGATCTCTTTTTTAACGTTTTCTCAAGAGATTTTATAATAACAAGAGCATCGGCACTAGGGTATCTTTTGTAGAGTTCATCAGTGATTGGTTTAGGTTCGCTTGATCCATTTTCTTTATATTTTATTAATTCTAAAACGAAGTTGTGAGCAATGATAAAAATTTTTGATAGATCAGGGAGCTTTTCAATAATGTTTGAAAAACCTTTTCCATGCACACTTCCATGATGATGCCTAATGATATCATCTGAACCAATAGGTGCCTCGGGGTGATTGATAATGAGGTCAGCTGCTTCATGAGCGTGATTAAATACAAGCTCCCAGTCAGCTTCATTGAGTTCAGCTTTTTCTAATTCTTCAAACGAATTTATTTTTGAATACTCTTCATTTTCGGCTAAATAGATATCATGAAAAAATGCCGCAAAAGCAACTTTTTCATAGGCGCCAGGGGAATTTAGTTTAAGATTTTTTATCATTTCACAGGCAACGATAGAGGTCATGTGGCTTCTTTGAAATAATAATCCAGTTCGAGAATTTATGACTTTATGAAGTAGACCAGACATTTCAGGAGACTTTTCAAAATTTTTCACCATGTTGTTTATTATAGTATCTGTAAGTTGAACAGTTTCACTATTAAAGCCGAGTTTTAATATTTCTTTCGTGGCAATTTCGTAAGACTCTCCCATGAGTTGAATTTTTTTAGATTCACTTAAATCGGGAGAGTCTAGTTTTTCGACAAGTTTATTAGATAAAAAAATTGCAAAATTTCGATGATTCTCTTTTGGGATATAGAAAAAATCAAGACCCTGGATTTTATAACGATCGATTGATTCTTTAGAGAATGAATCTCCGTTATGAATTCTTTTCACGTATTGGTATTCAGTAGGAGATTTTTTGATACGAATAAAGACATCACAATTCACTGAATCGAGATTTAAGAAATAATCTACTGGGACAGGGACATAATCAGGAATAATTTTTTTTGACAAAACTTTTTCATTTATCCCAAGGGCCTTGGCAGACACTTGAATGACTTTTTCCCAGTCGAGGACATTTTCAATGATGATCGAATTTTTACTTCTTACACGTAAAGCCTGGCCCACGACAATGAGGCCAATTTCAAGTTGATTATCCATCAAATAATTATTGATAAGATTGGCAGTATCTTCTTCATCGACTTGTGATGTAGTAATGATGAGATCTATATTAGGGAGTATACTTAATAGATTGATAGTTTCTTGAGCATTATGGCGATGGATGAGATCAACTCCGAGATAGCTGGTCAAATTGACTGAGAGAAGATCATTCATCGTTTTATTGTTTTCGATTAAAATCACTTGAGACATTACACAACCTATTTTTATATTTCCAAGACAAATATTTGCCTCAGGTACTATTCTAGCCTAGCTGTCTCTTAATTCAAGCGTCGGCGACCTGGACAATTCTACCAGTAAAGCTTCATTTGTCTCTCCAATTAGTCTTGCTTTTGTCATTGTTCTCTTCATAGCAAAGCCTTTTTCATTTGAAATGAACCATCCTGAAGCAAGTAGTGACTTTCTGACACTAACAGATGAGCTATAAGTTGAGAGTAAGACCTTTGTTGATGACATTGTCTTACACTCATTAAACCATTCCGTTGTCCAGAGAGTTGGATTTTTTTTGGGAGAAAAGGCGTCTTGAAAGATGGCCGTAAATAAGGGAAGGATCTTTTTTTCAAAAGCGCTCTTTAATGTTTTTC
>Ga0213919_1001107_pt1 | contig 10266 bp, 6 predicted proteins | sample McNCre317MG_FD_161056 | JGI IMG/M metagenome (GOLD analysis project Ga0213919, IMG submission 161056) | Freshwater microbial communities from McNutts Creek, Athens, Georgia, United States - 3-17 MG | ecosystem: Environmental > Aquatic > Freshwater > Creek | place: USA: Georgia | collected 2017-06-12 | reverse complement strand
GTGCGCAAGTACAACACCAAGCCGGGTTACACGGACAGCTACCTGTTCGCCACGCGGCTGCAACTCGAAGAAGTCGCCGCGAACGCGACAACGCCCAGCGCGTGGTCCGATGGCGCGCGCCAGCACACCATCAACGCCGGCAACGTCAGCACCTACATCGCCAGCGCAGCCATCGGCATCGCGCACATCAACACCGCGACAATCGGCTCGCTGTCGGCGTTGTCGGCGAACATGGGCGCAGTCACCATCGACACGACGGGCCATGTGAAGGGCGGGCAAACCGCCTACGCCACGGGCACGGGGTTCTTCCTCGGCTACAGCGGCGCGGCCTACAAATTCAGCATCGGCAGCGGCGCAAGCATGCTGACCTGGGATGGCAGCACGTTGTCGGTGCCGGCGATTTCCGTCTCCGGTCAACTGGTCACATCGCAGTTTCAGACGGGTTCCGTCACGTTCTCCGATGTCTCTGTCTATTCATTGGCAACGGTGTACAGCGGCGCGGCGGTTTCGTACATCTCGACCTACTACGCAGACGGGCCGACGATCACGACCGGCAGTGGCAGTCGAGTGTTCGGCTCAGTTTCTGGTGGCGTCTACTGGAAGATCAACACGACCGCGGCGCGCTTCATCAACCCGGCATTCCGCCTGCAATTGGTGAGAGTCTCGGATAGCGTCGTCATGGACGAGTCGGGGATTTTCAGCGGCTTCTACCCCATGACCAAGGACACCAGCACCATCTACACCCCGACTCATACGTGTGCGTCCCTCATCTTCGGGGCGCAGGCAGCGGGCACGTACAAGGTGCGGCTCAAGGTCGATGGCTGGGTGACGGACGACGCCGGGAACTTCCAGACGAATCTCGTGGAAGCCAACTTCGCGGGCGAAGTAAGTGGCGTGGAATTCAAGGTATGAAGGTCTGCTATGTGTTGGCGCATCCTGACGGTGAAATCTGGAAGCGCGCGAGTTGCGAGGCTGATGAACTGCCTGACATAGAAGGCGCCGTCGAGTGTGCACCGATCGGCGTGACCAGCAGGACGCATTACGTTGCCGGCGACAGCGTGATCGCGTACAGCTCCGAACAGGCCGCCGCAAAGGCGACCAGTACGTCTCCGTGGATGAAGTGGAGCAACGCCACGATGGCATGGGTGGACCCGCGCCAGTTCAGCGACATCAAGGCCGCGCAGTGGGAGACGATCAAGGCCGTCCGCGAGTCCGCAGAATTCGGTGGCTTCACCTGGGATGAATCGACGTTCGACAGCGACCCGATGTCGCAATCGAGGATTCAGGGCGGCGCGATCCTGGCGATGCAGGCGCTGGCGGCCGAAGCGCCATTCGAGCTTGACTGGACGCTGTCCGACAACACGGTGCGCACGCTCGACGCTGCCGACATGATCGGCGTCGGGCAGGCCATGGCGATGCATGTCGCTACGCAGCACGCCATAGCGCGCACGCTGCGCGCGGCCATCCAATCCGCGACGACGCAGGCCGAAGTGGAGGCAATCACATGGCCCTGATCCAGTTCATCAAGCACGTCATGTGTGGATGGCCCGACGAATCGACGAGCAGCCGCGCCCATCGCCGCGCGGATCGGTCGGCACTTTGGGCGATGGTCAAGCGCACGATCAATCGGTGTTTTTTCTGGCAAGCCGACCATTGCCGCGCAGCCTACGAAGCCGAGGCCGGCCGCCGTCGATTCCCGCCAGAGGCGCGCTAGTTCGTTGACTTTGGCGGTTCCGGCCGGATAGTCGGGCAGCCGCGGCTAGTTTGCATGCCGCGAGATGGAGTCCCCGCATGGCGAGCTACAACACCTGGATGGATCGCCGCGCGCAGTGGGTGAAAGCGCACAACAGTCTTGTGTGGCCGGGCTGGGGTGGAGGCGACCCTGCGCCGCCTGACTCTGAATTCGCGAAGGCAACTTGGGCATATCAAGCCGAAGTTGACCGGCTCATCCAGGAGTACGAAAAGACGCTGACGCCCCAGCAGCTTCAGGAATATCAATCGGCGATCCAGAGCAACAGCAATAAGCTCGACAGCATCAACAAGATCGGCAAAACGGCCGCGATGGGCGTCATCGGCGCCGCTGGGCTTGGAGCTGCGGCGACGGGCGCCGGACTGTTGGGCGGGGCGCCGGCAGGCGGCACGGGAGCGGGAGCGGGAGCGATGGACGCAGCGGGGAGTATCGGTGGCAGCGGCACGATCGGCACCGGCGCATCAGGCTCGGGCCTCTACGGCCTGACCAGCCCATCCGTCTTGCCAGCCGCCGCATCTGCCGCGGGCGGTGGCAGCCTGTTTTCGCAATTGGGCGCTGCCGCCAGCGGCATGCCGTGGGGGCAGATTGCCGGTCTTGCCAGTTCCGTGGTCGGCGGCGTCGGCTCGGCCATTGCCGCCAAGGGCGCGAAGGATGCGGCAGACAACGCTACCGACGCGCAGGTGCGGATCGCCGATGCGCAGGCCCAACTCGGCCGCGACCAACTGGCCTTCACCAAGGAACAGTGGGCGCAGATGAAGCCCACGATGGATGCGATGTCGCAGCGCGCCATCCAGATTTCCGATGCGCAGCTCGCGCAGATGAAACAGCAGTCGGAAATCGCCGCCGATTACGACAACTACAACAAGACCACGTTCCGGCCGCTCGAGCATGGCATCGTGGCCGAAGCGCAGGGCTACGACACACCGGCGCGCCGTGCCGAAGCTGCAGCACGCGCCAGTGCCGATGTCGAGAAGACCGCCGGCATGGCGGTGGCCGACATGAACCGCGACATCCTGCGCCGTGGTGGCACGCTCGACGACGGCGGCGCCCGCGGCAACACGCTGGACCTGGCGCTGGGCAAGGCGCGCATGCGAGCCGGCGCCAGCGACAGCGCAGTGCGCAACATCGAGCAGCAGGGCTACGCGCGCAAGATGGATGCGGCCAGCCTGGGCCGCGGGTTGCCTGCCAATCAGGCCACGTCGGCGGCCATCGCCAACACTGCCGGCAACGGCTCGAACGCCAACATGCAGACGGCGCTGAACCCGCAGATGCAGGGCGTGCAGCAGGTGCAGAGCGGCTACAACAGCGCCGCGGCGACGAACGCCAACAGCGGCAACCTGTACGGGCAGGCCAGCCGCACCTACGCCGACATGATGGACTCGTACAACCGGATCGCCGGTGCAGCCGGGGTGGCCGCCGGCAATCTGGCGATGATGAAGTGGGGGACCTGAGATGTTCAGCTTCTTGGCCGGCATGGGCGCGGGTGTGCTGCGCGGCGAGCAGACGAACCGCGACCGCAAGCGCGAGGACGAACGCGACCAGATGGCGCGCATGCGCTTCGACCGCGAAGGCGAGCAGTACGAACGTGCCAAGCGGCAGCAGGACCGGGCCGATGCGGAGGCCGAAAAGCTGAGGGCGGCCGGCGCCCCAGTGGAGGCGACGAGCGGCGAGGTCTACCAGCCGGCAGTGGACGATGAAGGCATTCCGATGCTGCCGAACCCAACGGCAGGCACAGGCATGGTCGGAGGCCAGCGCTACGCCACGATGGCAGAGGCGCAGGCCAAGGCCGGAGGCATGAACAGCCCTGCGGCGCGCGTGCGGCGCCAGGCCGACGAGCTGGGCAATCAGGGCAAGGTCATGGAGATGGCGGCGGCGCAGGATCTGGCGACGCGCATGGAGCGCGACGGCCACCTGAAGCTGATCGAGTCCGTGGCCGCCAGCGCGCCGAGCGTGGCCGATGTCAAGGCCGGCAAGACGCACTTCCCGATCAATCCAGCGGTAGTGCAGCAGTTCAACTCGGCCGGCGGCGACCAACTGCAGCCGGGCGCCTATGCGGTAGCCAAGGTGGTCAAGTTGGACAACGGCCGCGAGGTCGTTGACTTCGGGCTGCACGGCGCGGACGGCAAGCCGATAGACGGTGCCGGCAGTGCCAAGGCCATCATCGACTGGTACGGCAAGACAGTGGCGCAGCGAGACAGCGAGGCGAATGCCATGTTCGAGTCGGGGCAGCGCCAAGCGAACAGCGAGCGCGACTTCGGGCTGCGCAGCAAGGCCGAGGACCGGCATGCCGCGACCGAGAATGCCAGGTTGGGCCTCGAACGCGAACGGCTCGGACTGGCGCGGATGACCGTGGAGAACAGAGCGGCATCCGGCGGCAAGGCCGATCACTTCGACGAGAAGCAATGGGATGCCGCCATGAAGGTGGAGCCCTCATTCGTGACGTTTGGCGGCGCCGATGGTGCCAAAGGAACGGAGTCGCCTGAATTGCGTCTGGTCTACCGTGCCGAGTTGAACGCGGGACGTTCGGCAGGAACCATGTCGCCTACCGAGGCGTCGGAGGCGGCGCGCACCACGACGCTGAAGCTCAAGAATGCGGCCGAGGATCGGGTGGCGGCAGCGCGCGCCGCCGATCCGAAATCGACGCTGACCGAATCGCAGGCGGTGCGGCTGATCCTCAAGGAGTTCGAGGCGGCGAGTCGCAAGCCGCAGACGGCTGCACCTGCCGCTGCGCCTGTTCCTCCAGCGCCACCGACTGACGCCAGACCCGGACTCGTCGAGCGCGCGACCAGCGCAGTCGGAAATGCCATGGCTTCGATGCGCGCGACCGGCGGGCAATACCAGGCCATCGAGAAGCGCGCACGGGAAGCCGGCGCTGGGGGACCGCCGCTGACGAATGAAGAACGGCTGCTGGCGCGGCAGTTCGGACTGATGGTGCGCTGACCATGGCCGACTATTCGCGGGAAGGCAACCTGCGCCAGATCGCCGCCCTATCGCCCAGCGAGGAAGCGGCAAGCCTCGCGCACGAGACAAGCCAGCGCGTGCGACTTGATCTAGAACAGGCTATCGCGGCCGAACGCGACCCGGCGAAGAAAGCGGTGCTGCTGGGCCTGCACGCGCGCGACTTCGGCGGCGCGGCGCCGGAAGCGGCTCCCAGCCGCCTCGGGGCGTTCCTGAGCGCGAAAGGCGCCACCGAGCAACCCGGCGGCAGCCGGGCATCGCTGTCCGACTTCTTGGACAACCTGCAGCCTGCCGCCATCGCGCCGGCACCGAAGTCGGCAGGGCTCCTGCGCACAGCCGGAGACATCGCGCTCAAGGGCGCGCAGGGCGTTGTCGGGCTGGGTGAATCAGTCGTTGGGTTGGCTGATCTGGCAACAGGCGGCTACGCTGGGCGCGGCATGGCCGCCATCGGCTAGGACCCAAAGGCCACCAAGCAATTCATCGGCGAAGGGTTGAGCGACGCGCAAAAACAGGCCGATCAGCGGGTCGCCGATGCGGATGGCATTGTGGACACGGTATCGACTGCGCTGCAGAACCCGCGCGCCATCATGGGCAGCGTCGCCGAGTCGGTGCCGGGTGTGCTGGGCATTGGCGGGGTGTCTTCGATGGTGGCGCGGCGAATCTTCGCCAGGGCCGCCGCCGCCGCAGGTGGTATCGGCACGGCTGCTGGTCAGGCTGCTGGTCAGGCTGCGGTAGAGGCCGCCGCTGGCAGGCTGATGTGGGCAGGGGCCGGTGCCGAGGGCGCGCAGACCGCGGGGTCAATCGCCGAGCAGGCCCGCCAGGCCGACCCGAGCGACCCGTCGAAGATGTACTACGGTGTTCCTGCCGGTATCGCCACGGCGCTGATCGGACGCGGCGCTGGCAAGTTGCTGGGCGACGCGGAAACCGCGATCTTCACCGGAGCGTAGTCGGCCGGGCTCAAGGGAGGCCTGCCGGCGCGCATCGGCAAGGGCATGCTCAGTGAAGGCGCGCTGGAGGAAATGCCGCAGTCGGCGCAGGAGCAGGTTTTCACGAACATGGCGACGGGCCGGCCTGCAGGCGAAGGCGTTGGCAATGCCGCCGGCATGGGGCTGGTCACGGGCGCCGCGATGGGCGGCGGCATGGCGATGATGCAGGGCCGCACGCCGGGAGATGCCGTGCGCGAGGCCAACCTGCTGCCAGAATCCGGGCCGCTGACGCGCAGCCTGAACGCAGGCACCGAGGCGGTGGCGCAGGGACTGGATGCCGCCGCGCCCATCGTCACCCCCGCTGCTGCGCCATTGACGCGCCGCCAGGAAGCCGCGCCGATGGCCGCCGCACTGGCGCAACTGACGCCAGACGCGCGCCAGGAAGCGCTGCAGATGCTGGCCGTGGCCGACAACATGCAGATCGCCGGATCGGTGCGCCGGCGGGCGCAGAACCGGCTGGACGTGCTGCTGGGCGGCGTGGTGCCGCAGACGGACGAGCCGGTGGCGGTGGACCCGGCCACGGGCGAGATAGCCCCCGAGCTAGCCCCTGTCTCGCCTGCTGGACAGCCCCCTAGCTACCCCACTAGCTACCCCCCTATCCAGGCCGCCGACGCCTACGCCCAGCGCGAAGCCGACCGGCCGCCGGAGCCGACCGGCGAAGTGCTGCCCGGCGACATCCTGAACCCGCTCGGACAGCCGTTCAAGAGCATGCGCGGCGCCATGAACGCCAAGCGGGACAACCCAGGTCATGAAATCGTGCGCGTGGCCGATGGGCTGGTGGTGCGCAGGACGACGGAGAACACCGATGGTCAGCCTGACGTGGCAGAGCCTGCCGGACTATCTGTTGGACCCACTGATGGATCAGGTGCTGACGTTGGCGCATCCGCAGCACCTGCTGGAAGCGGCGGCCCGGCTGTGGCTGTGGGCGCAGAAAGCCAGCCCGACGCGGCACTGAGCGACGACATCCCCACGCTCAAGAAGCAGTGGGCCGAGGCTGTGCGCGCGAACGACAACGCGCTGGCCAGTCGGATCAATGACAGAATCGTCGAACTGAAGTCGGCGCCGACATCCGAACCGAATAACCCCCCGAGGGTCGGGCCCAGCAATGGGCCAGAAGCTGGCATCGCGGATAAGCCCGGGTCTGCCCAGCCCGAAGCCGCGCAGAACATCGACGCCGCCGCCAACCAGGCGGCCACGTCGCCGGCCAACGACCTGCCGCAGCCGACCGAAGCGCAGAAGAAGGCCGGCAACTACGCCAAGGGCCATGCCGCCATCAACGGCCTGGACCTGTCGATCGAGAACCCCGCCGGCTCGACGCGCAGCGGCACCGACCGCGATGGCAAGGCGTGGACGAACACGCTGCAGCACCACTACGGCTACATCAAGGGCACGGTCGGCAACGACAAGGACCACATCGACGTGTTCGTGAAGCCGGGCACGCCGCAGGACCACGCGGGCCCGGTGTTCGTGGCCGACCAGATCCACCCCGACACCGGCAAGTTCGACGAGCACAAGGCGCTGATCGGCTTTTCCGACGAGGTCGAGGCCCGCGCCGCCTACGCCGCGAACTACGCGCCCGGCTGGAAGGGCCTGCAGTCCATCACGGCGATGCCGTTCGACGGGTTCAAGGCCTGGGTCATGGACGGCGCCAAGCGCAAGCCGGTGGCCACGCTGAAGGACCGCGTAGACGCCAAGCGCCAGCAGGCCGAGCCGGCGGCGCCGTCAGTAGACGCGCTGCGCGAAGAACTGCGCAAGGTAGAAGACGCGATTTTGCGCGCGGCCCCGGCGAAGTTCGCTGCCGGCGGCGGTGACATTGATGCGGCGATGAAGCGCCGCGAGGTGCCGACCGCGCTGAAGGATCGCCGCAAGGCGCTGCGCGACCAGATTCGCGCCGCCAGCCAGGATGCAGCGGCCCCGGCCGAGAAAGCCGCCGCTACCGCCGCGGTGCCGGAAGCCGCTGCGTCGGCCGACCCGATGAAGGACCGCGTCGATGCGATGCGGGCGAAGGATTCTGCGGCGCCTACAACGATGGGGCAGACAGAGGACCAGCGCCGCGCGAAGATCGACGCCGAGGTGATGGAGAGCAGGACAGACGCTCCGCAGGTAGCTCAACCAACTGCCGGCAAATCGGTCAAGGTCTTCGCGCGTACTCTCAACGGCATCAAGGAAGTGCGCGCCAAGCTCTATGAGTTGCCGGGATATACAGGCCCGCAGCTAGCGCTGGCGGAGTACAAGTCGCCGCGCGGCCAGGGATACCGCGTATACCTGCCAAAGAGCGGGTCCATGCTGCAAGACAGCAACGGCGTGAGCACGCTTGAGGACACGCTGAAGTTGGCCGTGCAGCGCGTGAAAAACGCGCGAGACGCCATCACAAAGCGCAATCCAGATGCAGCGGCCCCGGCCGATCAGACCGCCCCGGCGCAAGCCCGGGTGCCGGAAGCCGCTGCGCCGGAAGCGCCAGCCCAGCAGAACCTGCAGCAGCGGCTGGACGATGCGCGCCGGATCGGCCGCGAGGCAGCGCAGCGCGGCGACCCGCGCGACCCGCCTGCGGCGTTCACCAGCACCGAAAAGCAGGTGTGGCGCGCCGGCTGGGATCAGGGCAAGAGCACCGGCAAGCCGACGCCGCAGGTTCCGCCGCTGCAAGCGCCTGAAGTGTCGAAACAGACGCCAGAAATAGACACGTCGGCGGAACGTGTCGAAGCGCCGAAGGTCGCTGGCGACAAGCTGACCGAACTGAAGGCCGAGCGCGCGCGCATCGAGCAGGTGGTGGCCGAGGCCTACGCCAAGACGGCGGCCGGCAAGCCGGCGGCAGTGCCGGATGGCGCGCTGTCCTTCGAGGGCTACGCAGAGGCGATCAATGCCAGCCCGAGAGAATACGCCGTTGGTCTGCGCGGCGATGCCGTCCCCGTGTCATTCACGCAGCGGCAGATGGCGCAGGCCCGTCTTGACGACGCGCCGGCCGAACTCGCGCGGAAGTACCAAATCGTTGGTGTTGGAAAGGGCGCCAATCGGCGCTACTGGGTGACACCAACCTATGACGAATATCTGAGAAAAGCGCAGTCGGCAGAGCCAGAAGCCGCAACGCACAAAGACCCGGGTGAGCCCGCCGAAGCGGCAACGCCTGCCGTGGTGGCTGAGTCGATCAAGACCGCCGCGGCGCGCGTGGACCGCAAGCCCAGCGAGATGCGCGCCGAACTGCTGGCGAAGATCGACGCGGCGATGGAGACGGCCAACGATGACCCGGACAAGGTGCGCCTGCCGAAGATCGCCGGGCTGACGCCGACGACCGAGGCGACCGGCGAGGAAGCCGCAGCGACTCGGGAAGCGCCGCAGGAAGCCGCAGGCGAAGACATGCGCGGCTATGCGTGGGCGCTGGTGAAGGACGGAAAGGTGGTGCGCTCCGGGTCGCTGCCGAGCCCGCAGTTCGCCCCTGCGTCCGACCACGCCAAGCTGTCGTACTACAAGGCAATGGCCGACAAGGCTGGCGCCGACCTGTACATTGGCGGCTATCCGGGTGCGTCGGCATGGGCGCCGCAGGAAGGGCTGATCTTCGGCATGACGTGGGCCGAGTTGAGCGCCCGCCAGCAAAAGGGTGGCCGAGGGAGCATGCCTGAAGGAAAGATGCCGAAGGATGCTGTTCTGGCGTACTCGCCGGCAGCGCCCCAAGAGCCAGCCGCAGCCGAAGACGAAGCCCCGAAGCTCACCGAAGCCCAAGCCCGCAAGCAGTTCGAGTGGCGCGACATGGGCCAGTCTGGCGGCACCAAGACGCACCGGCTGTTCTTCTACTTCAAGCCCGAGGACAAGGGCACCGGCGCCGCGATGGGGCGCGGCTACGTCGAGTTGTACGAAGGATCATCTGGCTGGCGCGTGGATGGCGAGGGCGAGAGCTTCAAGGCGCTGGCAGATGCCAAGAAGGCCGCCGTCGAGGCCGCCATCCCGGTGCTGCGCGAACAGGGATGGATCGAGCCAGCCGCCCCAGCAGTCGAGCAGGGCGGGGAACCGTCGAGCCTGAACAAGCGCCACGGCATCTCCAAGAGCCAAGTGTTGACCCCGGCCGGCTCGATCAAGGCTGCCGCCACCGACAGCAAGGCGCCTTCCTCGCTGTGGTACTACCAGGGCGATATGGGCATGCTGCAGTTCCAGGCCAGCGTGACGGTCGAAGGCCATCCGGACCAACGCGCGGGATCGGCGAAGGCGCTGCTGGCGCAGATCAAGGCGGCGCAGGACGCCGGCTGGCGGCGGTCGAACTACCGCGCCGGCAGCCTGGGCACGGTATGGGTGTTCGAGCGTGAAGGCGAGTTCCTGACCCGCGCCGGCATGGAGAACACCGGTGCTGCCGAGTTCCAGCGCCCAGAGTTATCCGAGAACAAGCCGGGCTTCCTGTCCATGGCGACGCAGCAATTCGAGCTTGCCAAGGCGTTCAATGACTGGTTGCAGACCCTGCCGCCTGAGCAGCAGCAGAATCGCGGCGTGGTGGTGCGCAAGATGGGCGAAACGCCCGTTGGCGAGTGGGCGCGCGTCGAGGACGACCCCAATGGCAATGTGACGCTGGCCTACTACGACAAAGGGGCG
>Ga0213919_1001106_pt1 | contig 10266 bp, 6 predicted proteins | sample McNCre317MG_FD_161056 | JGI IMG/M metagenome (GOLD analysis project Ga0213919, IMG submission 161056) | Freshwater microbial communities from McNutts Creek, Athens, Georgia, United States - 3-17 MG | ecosystem: Environmental > Aquatic > Freshwater > Creek | place: USA: Georgia | collected 2017-06-12 | reverse complement strand
GGGCGCATGGTCAGCGATGACTTCGACGCACCCGGCGGCAGCACCCTCGCCACCCAGATCGAGAAATTCCGCCACTCCCCGGATGGCGTCACCCCGAACGCCAGCGAAAAGCTGCGTCAGATGATGTCGGCCAGCGTGCGCGCCTACCTGGACGGAGAGCAGACCCTGCCTGCCCGCCGCCGCCTGATCCTCGACTACCTCAACACCGTGCCACTGGCCGCCGCCCCGGGCCACGGTGAAGTGAATGGCGTCGGCGACGGCCTGTGGGTGTGGTTCGGCACCGACTTCGACACCGCCAATGCGCTGCTCTCCGCCCCCGACGCCAGCGGCGAACGGCTCGCCGCCCAGGGCCGCGCACTGCACCAGATCGTCGCGCTGATGATCGCCCACCGCCGGCCCACCTACTACCTTCCCCACGCCGGCCGCGAACGTCTCGCCGGCATCTCGTCCAGCTATCTGCGCCTGCTCGCCGACAACGGCCTGATCAGCCCCGCGCTGCGCGACGCCGCGCTGGCCCAGCCGCTGGTATTCCGCAACTTCGCCGCCAATCCGCCGCTGCTGCCGGCCGACGTCGGCAAGGGCACGACGGCGATCCGCAACCGCCTGGCCGTCACCCTGGACGCCTCCCTGTACGAGCTGGACCGTTTCGACCTCGCCGTGTCGACCACCCTGGACGGCGAACTGCAGCGCCAGGCCAGCGACTTCCTCGGCCGCCTCAACGACGCCAATTTCGCCCGCCAGCAGGGCCTGCTCGGCGAGCGCATGCTCAACCCCGCCAAACTCGACGCCGTCCACTACAGCTTCAACCTCGTCGAGCGCACCCCGGACGGCAACCGCGTGCGAGTGCAGACCGACACCACCGAGCAGCCCCTCGACATCAACGAAGGCAGCAAGCTCGAACTGGGCTCGACCGCCAAGCTGCGCGTGCTCACCACCTATCTGGAGATCATCGCCGAACTGCACCAGCAACTCGCCGGCCAGAGCCCGGCCGAACTGCGCAAACAGAAGGTCGAGCCCCGCGACCGCCTCACCCAGTGGGCCACCGACTACCTCGCCGGCGCCAGCGACCGCAGCCTGCCAACGATGCTCCAGGCCGCCCTCGAGCGGCGCTACTCCGCCAGCCCCGGCGAGAGCTTCTTCACCGGTGGCGGCGCCCACACCTTCCAGAACTTCCGGCCCGAGGACAACGGCCGCCAGCCCACGCTGCGCGAAGCCCTGCAGGGCTCGATCAACCTGCCCTTCGTGCGCCTGATGCGCGACATCGTGCGCCACACGATGTACCAGGGCCCGAGCCACACCGCGCGCCTGCTCGAGGACGAGAGCGATCCCCAGCGCCAGGACTATCTCGCCCGCTTCGCCGACCGGGAAGGCCAGGCCTTCCTGCGCCGCTTCTGGCACAAGTACCACGGCAAGACGCCCGCCGAGATCCGCGAGGACTTCATCGACGACCTGCGCCCCACTGCCGACCGGCTCGCCGCGGTGTTCCGCTACCTCGACCCGACGGCCACACCGGAAGCCCTCGGCAGCTTCCTGAACGAACGCCTGGACGGCAAGGATCTGTCCGCCGACGCGGTCGCGAAGATCTACACCCGCAATGCCCCGGAAGCCTACGACCTGACCGACCGGGGCTATGTGGCGCGCACCCACCCGCTCGAACTGTGGCTGGTCGGCCATCTGATCGCCCATCCGTCGGCGAGCTGGCGCGAGGTCGTCGAGGCCAGCGCCGACGAGCGCCAGCAGGTGTACCGCTGGCTGTTCCGTTCCCGCCACAAGGGCGCGCGGGATTCGCGCATCTACACGATGCTCGAGGTCGAGGCCTTCGTGGACATCCACCGCCGCTGGGCGCGGCTCGGCTATCCCTTCGGCCACCTGGTGCCGTCCTTCGCCACCGCGCTGGGCAGTTCGGGCGACCGGCCGGCGGCACTGGCCGACCTGATGGGCATCATCGTGAACGACGGGGTCCGTCTGCCCACGCTGCGCGTCGACCGCCTCGGCTTCGGCGCCGGCACGCCCTACGAAACCCGCCTCGTCCGTGCGGGCAGGGAGGGCGAACGGGTGATGGCGCCGGAGGTGGCGGCCGCCCTGCGCAGCGCGCTGTCCGAGGTGGTCGAGGGCGGCACCGCCCGACGCCTGTCCGGCGCCTTCAAGCGGGCCGACGGCACGCTGCTGACGGTGGGCGGCAAGACCGGCACCGGCGACAACCGCATCGTGATCGGCCGCGGCGGTGGCCGTGGCGTCGCGCAAAACCGCACCGCGACCTTCGTGTTCTACCTCGGTCCGACGCACTTCGGCACCCTCACCGCCTACGTGATCGGCCCCGAGGCCGCCAGCTACCGCTTCACCTCGGCCCTTCCGGTGCAGATCCTCAAGTCGATGGGGCCGGTGCTGATCCCCCATCTCGAGGCCGGCGCCGCGGGAGGATGCCAGCGCTAGCGCGGCCAGCCGGAGAGGGATGCCGACGATGAAGTTTCTCGAATGGCTGCTCGGTTCGCGGGAGGCCGTATGCGGCGGCAAGGACCGCCTGCAGAAGGCCGTCGCCCGGGTCATCGCCGGCACGGACCCGCGTCTCGGGCTGATCGACGACGCGCCCCGGCGCCTGTGCCCGGCCGTCACCCACGCCCTCGACTACGCCGACCGGGTGGCCGCCAGTCTGCCCGCCTGCATCGAGACGACGCCCGCCGCCTGGGGCGGCAGCCCGGTGCTGCGGGCGATGTTCGTCCGCCCGACCGAGGTCGGCGAGATGCTGACCCACAGCCTCGACCTCCACGATTTCCTCTCATCCCCCGCCGCCGCGGGGCTGGAGCGCCTGTACTGCGTGGTCGCGGCGACGCGGACCGAGCAGACCGTGCTGGGCCTCGCGCTGGAGGGCGAGCGGGTACGCCAGGACGTGCAGCAGACGACGGTGAGCTTCGAAAGCTTCCGGCTGTTCGGCTTTGCATCCTCAGAACAGGGCCTGCGCGGCCGCATCGCCGAGATCGTCCTCGAAGGCCTGGTGCTCGCCGCACTGAGGGAAGTCGCCGCCCGTCAGCAGCAGGGGGACCGCCTCGCCTTCGCGCGGCGCCTGCTGAGCGGACGGCTGGCACTGATGGAACGGAGTCGCGCCGGGCTGGACGCGATGGAGTGCGGCAGCTACCGGGGCCGGGACATCGCGCGCCTGCGCACCGAACTGGCCGCCAACGAGGCCGAACTGAACGCCCTGCAGCCGGCCGGCGGCAGCCTCGAAACGATACTGGCCGGGGTGATCGAGACCCTGCAAAGCGCGGAAACGGTGATTCGCGCCGAGATGCTGTCGCTGTGGCTGGACCGGATGAACATCCTCACCCGCCCGGGTCAGGCCGACGCGTCCCCGATACCCCTGCTCGAGTTCTCCGCCGCCACCTCCGGCCGCCGTCGCGTAGCCTTCCTGGCATCCTTTCCGCGGGAATCCGTGGTCGAGCGCAAGCTCGATCTGGAGGCGGGGCTGCGCATGCTGTAGGAAGGCTTCAGGTTTCCGCAACCTGCTCACAGAAAGCCTGCAGCGCCAAGCGGCCCCGCTCCCCGTCGAGTGTGAAGTCGGCAAGCGGGCACCCGAACACCCGCCGTGACAGCCAGCGGAACAGCACCTCCATCTCGCCGCGGAAAAAGTAGGGGTGGTAGGCGCTCGACACGGCCAGATGCGCCGCGGGCAGCGCCCCCTTCGCGCGCAGCCGGTCGTCCAGCGGCGCGAACAGCATCTCCAGTTCGAACACCGGCAGCGGCGGACCACAGAAGGTCGAGAAGACGGATACCCGCCGGCCCTCCAGCCCGCGCACCACCTTCAACCAGCGGGCCACTGGAAACGCGATGTACAACCACTTGGGCGTGCCGAGCAGCACCTGGTCGAAGTCGGCGAGATCCGGATGGCGCAGCGGGCGAATCGCCTGCTCCGGCTGAGGGTAGAGCGCATGCCACAGGCGCCGGAACCTGGCCGACAGGAGGTACAGGGGCAGGAAAGGCAGCAGCGGGAGCAGCGGCAGGGGCAGCAGCCACTTGTTCCAGTCGCGGACGACCCGGATCTCCTCCCGCGCCACCTCGAAGCCCCGGCGCTGCAGTTCCCGCGCCAGCGCATCGGCGAGCCTGGCCGTATGGCCGCTGCGCGAGTAATGGGCGATCAGGATCCGGGCCTTGCGCGGCCTGCCGATAGCGCCGGACGACTGCATCAGCCCGACGCAACCGGGAACAGACCTTTGCTCAGGCCGAGCAGCGCGATCTGCGCCGAGATGAACTCGGAAAACGCAACGATCAGACGCGAACGGAACTTGTCCCGCGGCAGGATCATCTGGATCGTCGCGTAGGCGGGTGGATCGAGGGGAATGGCGACCAGCCGCCCCTGCTCGACGTCGAGCAGGCTGGCCCGCCGGGAACTGATCGCAAAGCCCAGCCCGGACGCCGCGAACTCCTTCACCGCCGTCAGGCTGCCCAGCTCGGCGCAGTGCGGGAGCAGGTTCGCGTCGATACCCGCCGCCTTGAAGAACTCGTCGGCCGCCTGGCGCATGCCGCTGCCGGGATCGCGGTCGATGAAGGGGTGGCCGACCAGATCTCTGGCACTGAGGCGCGCGTGCCGGGCGAGCGGGTAGTCCGGGCTGCAGATCACCACCAGTTCCTCCCGCGCCACCGCCCGGTGCTCGATGACACTCTGCCCGCTGGCGAGTTCGATGAAACCGATATCCAGTTCGCGGGCGGCGATCCCGTCCTCGATCTGCTTGGCGTTGCCCATCACGACCCGGGGCTGCACGTGCGGATGGCGCCGCTTGAATTCCACCAGCATGGGCGGCAGCCAGTAACCCGCGATGGTCGGAATGCTGCCGATGTGGAGCTGCCCCGACAGTTCGTCGGTCAGTTCGGACATGCGCGCATCCAGCTCCTCGACCAGCACGAGCATCTTTTCAGCGTAGCCCAGCGCGAGATCGCCAGCGGAGGTCAAGGTGACCCGGCCGTGGCCACGCTCGAACAGCCGGACGTTGAGGTGGTCCTCCAGCTGCTTGATCTGGAAGGTGACGGCCGGCTGCGTCATGTGAAGGTATTCGGCCGCCCGGGTGAAGGACTCGAACTTCGCCACTGCCCGGAAAACCTGATATCTGCGGTTCGGCATGGACTGAACGATAAAAATGTGTGAATTGAGTTTAAGCACACTTTATCGTCAGCACAAATGTCCGCGGCACGCCTACCGTAAGAAACGGGAATTTGTCACATGCGGATACAAATCAATGTTGCACTGCACAATGAAATGAGTATATTCTTCGTCTGTCTCCTCCACTCCTCCTCCTTTGGTGTGGATTTAACCCGAGCAACCTCCCGGTTTCTCGGGTTTTTTCTTGTCCGCCGGCGGGTTGCGGTCAAGGGCCGGAGCGTTTCCCCTGCGTCGGCTTCCGGCGCAGGTAAGCGGCCTTGCGCCCTTCGTCGAGCATCGCCGACTCGTCTTTCCCGGCAAGCCGGCGGCTCATGCACATCGACGAGTAGTAGGCTTCCTTCGCAAAGCCCGCTTCATCCCTGCTCCCGGCCAGTTGGTCCATCGTCGCCAGCAGTTCCGCCAGCCAGGGATTGCCGTCGAAGCGGGCGCGCGCCTTGGCGATCAGCGCCACGACCTGCGTCCAGTCAGCGTTCAGCGCGGCCGCCCGCGCCTCCTTGAGCAGGGCTGCAGCCTCCAGCTCGTCCATGCGCCGCCGCACCAGTTCGTCCTCGGCGAGCGCCGCGTAGGCGGCGGCCGGCAGCACGGGCAGGGCAAGCGGGGCGGATTGCAGCACTACCTGCGCACCGTCGATGGCGGTGCCGGCAAACTCAAAGGCACCGAGCGTCACGGCAGCCGGCCCGGTACACAGACCCGCCGGCACCGTCAGCGCCAGCAGCGCCCAGGCCTCGGCGCCGAAGGCCAGATCAGGCAGGGACCAGGCGTTGCCGGTCCCCGCGACGGGAAGGTAATCATTGAGCAGCCGGGCAGACACCCCTTCGGCGAGCCGCAACCGCAGGCTGAGCCCCTTGACCCATAGATTGGCCAGCAACTCGAACTCGTCGGAAAAGGATTCGAGCAGGTCGTCGGCGCTCGCCGCGTAGTAGTGGCTGCCGCAGCCCGCCCTCGCCATGTCCACCATCAGCGCCTCGTTGAAATCACGGCCGAGCCCGTAAGTGGACGTCGATACCCCCTGCCCGGCCAGCCTCGCCACGTCGGCGCAGATCTGCAGCGGATCGACCACACCCTCGTTGGCCTGCCCGTCGGACAGCAGGATCACCCGCCTGAGCCCCAGGGCCGGTTCGCCGCGCGCCAGCTCCGCGGCGCCCGCGGCCCAGCCCCCATGCAGATTGGTCATGCCGCCCACCTGGGCCCGGCCCAGCGCCTGCCTGAGGGCCTGGCGCTCGCTCAGCGGGGTGAGCGGCTTCAGCACCTCGACGTCCTGGTCGAAAATCACCAGCGCGGCCTGGTCCCCGGCGTCCAGCCGGTCGATCATGAAGCCGGCGCAGCGCAACGCCTCGGCCAAGGGGGTGCCACGCATCGAACCGGAGCGGTCGATCACCAGTGAGGTGCCGTAGGGCGGCCGGGGCCGTCGCTGATCCGACGGCCAGTCGGGAGCCTGGATACGCACCAGCAGCTGGACGAGGTTGGCGTGCCCTGCGAGCAGCGCGGAACGGAGCGGGGTGGCGATCAGGGTCGCCTCGGCGGCGGCGGGACTTGCATTCATGGCGGATCTCCGGTGACAGGGAATGGCGGGATTGTCTCGGGCGCCGGGCTCATGGCATGAGCCTGGCTCTGCTAGACTCGAAATTCCTGTCGAGCGCCAGTCCATGCACATGGCCCAGACCGAACGCTTCTACAAAATCGACCAGTTGCTCGCCGAGCGCCGTGTCGTCAGCTTCGACACCCTTCAAAAGGCGCTCGAGGTATCGCGGGCGACGCTGAATCGGGATCTCCAGTACCTGCGCGACCGCTTGAACGCTCCGATCGTCTACGACCGGGATCTGGGCGGTTACCGCTACGACACCGCCAATCCGCAGATCGGCGGGCAGTTCGAGTTGCCCGGCCTGTGGTTTTCGCCGAACGAGATCCACGCCTTGCTGACGATGCAGCACCTGCTCGCCAACCTCGATCCGGGAGGTCTCCTCGCCCCCCATATCCAGCCACTGATGGCGCGCCTCAACGGGCTGCTGGGCACCGGCGACAACCAGGCCGAGGAGATCCGCCGGCGCGTGCTGATCGTCGGGGTGGGCAAGCGGCGCATGACACTCGCCCATTTCGAGAAGGTGGGCTCCGCGCTGCTGCGCCGCAAGCGCATTGAGATCGCCTACTTCGCCCGCGGCTCCGGCGAAAGCACCGTGCGCGTGGTGTCGCCCCAGCGCCTGGTCCACTACCGGGAGAACTGGTACCTCGACGCGTGGTGCCACCTGCGCAGGGAATTGCGCAATTTCAGCGTCGATTCCATCGAACGCTGCGAGATCCTCGAACAAACCGCCCGGGACATTTCCAGCCGCAGCGTCGAGGCCGTCCTCGGACCGGGCTATGGCATCTTCACGGGACGGGACAAGGATGTCGCCTGGGCGAAGCTGCGCTTCACCCCCCACCGGGCACGCTGGGTCGCCAGCGAATCCTGGCATCCCAGGCAGCGCGGCACCCTCGCCGCCGATGGCTATTACGAACTGGACCTTCCCTACACCGACGACCGGGAACTCGTGATGGACGTCCTCAAATACGGCCCGGACTGCGAAGTGCTCGCGCCGCCCGCCCTGCGCGAGCGGGTGGCCGCAATGCTCGAAGCCGCCCATGCGGTGTATGCCGCGTCCCGCGGAGCCGCGGGATGACTGCCGGAATCCACCCATGAGCCTCAGCGTTTCGCCGACCAGCGCTTCCTTACTGAACTGGAAGGCCGACCGTTGATCCTGCCCCGGGAAGCCCGGATGTACCCCCGGCGCGACGCGATCGAATGGCGCCTGGCGCAACTGCTGCGCTGACCGCGCGCCCCAGATCCGACCTCAGCCGGAAAATTGTTTGATTTTATAAAACAGTTTTTTCACATCAACGCCATTTATCTTCAATAAGCAAACAACCAGAATACGCGGCCATTCGCTATCAGGGAGGAGTCCCATGAAGCCCCGTCATCCCGTCCGCATCGCGCGACGAATTTTCCGCCCCACGCCGGGCCGGACCTGATTCGATGCGCCGCCTCCACTTCAATCCCTACCTCCTGCTCGCCCTCACCTCATTATTCTGGGCCGGCAACATGGTCATGAGCCGCGGCCTGCGCGCCGACCTGCCCCCGGTCGCGCTGGCCTTCTGGCGCTGGTTCACCGCCTTGTGCTGCGTGCTGCCACTGGCCCTGCCCCACCTCCGCGCCCAATGGCCGCTGCTGAGGGCGGCCTGGAAGAAGGTGGTCTTTCTCGGCGTGTTCGGCATCGGTTGCTACAACACCTTTTCCTACGTCGCCGTCCAGTACACGACGGCGACCAGCGCGACCCTGCTCAACTCCTTCATCCCGGTGGTGACCGGCGTGCTGGCCCTGGTGTTCTTCGGCAAGCGCCTGTCGCGGCCGGAGATCATCGGCGGCCTGCTGTCGCTGACCGGCGTGGTGGTGCTGATCAGCCGGGGCGACGTCGATACGCTGCTCGGCCTGACCCTCAACACCGGCGACCTGTGGATGCTGCTGGCGGTGCTGGCGTGGAGCCTCTACACGGCCTTCCTGCAATGGCGGCCGGCCGGCGTACATCCGATGCTGATGCTGGCGGCGCTGATCGTCGTCGGCCTCGCGGTGATGCTGCCGATGTATGCGTGGGAACTGGCCGGAGGTGCGTCGATCCGGCTGCACGCCGGCTCGGTGGCCGGCATCCTCTACGCCGGCGTCGTCGCCGCCTTCCTCGGCGTGCTGTGCTTCAACCTCGCCGTCGCGGCGGTAGGCCCGGCGGTGGCCTCACTGTTCATCCACCTGATGCCGGTGTTCGCGTCCATCCTCTCGGCGGTGGTACTCGCGGAACTGCCCGCCTGGTATCACTACGCCGGCATGGCGCTGGTGCTGGGCGGCATACTGCTGAGCACGCGCAAGCCCGTTGCTGCCCCTCCCCTCGCCCGACAAGTTTCCTGATCCTCAAGGAGTCTCCATGCTCACCCATCTTGAACGTCCCACCGTCCGGGCCCCCGGCCTGCGCCAGATCCTCGACGACTTCGGTCTGACCTATTTCGCCAACGGCCTGATCGGCTTCATCTTCGCGGCCACCGGCCCGGTGGCGATCATCCTGTCGGTCGGCACCCGGGGCGGCCTGTCCCAGGCCGAACTGGCGTCCTGGGTGTTCGGTGTGTTCTTCATCAACGGCCTGATCACCATCGCGATGAGCTGGCGCTACCGGACGCCCCTCGGTTTCGCATGGACCATCCCCGGCACCGTGCTGGTCGGCCCGGCGCTGCAGCACCTGAGCTTCGCCGAGGTGATCGGCGCCTTCTACGCGACCAGTCTGCTGATCCTCGTGATGGGCGCCAGCGGCGTGGTCAAGCGCCTGATGTCCTCGCTGCCGATGCCCATCGTGATGGGCATGGTGGCCGGCGTCTTCCTGCGCTTCGGCCTCGACCTGGTGCGCGCGCTGCACAGCGACCTGGCGATCGCCGGCCCGATGGTGGTCGCCTTCCTGCTGTTGTCGGCCAGTGCGGTATGGGGCAAGCGCATCCCGCCGGTGATCGGCGCGCTGCTGGTCGGCGCACTGGCGATCGCCGTGCTCGGCCGCTTCGACGCGTCGGGACTCGGCAGCTTCGGCCTCGTCCAGCCGGTGGTGCAGGCGCCGGTGTGGTCGGTCGGCGCGCTGATCGAGCTGGTCGTGCCGCTGGCGATCACCGTGCTGGTGGTGCAGAACGGCCAGGGCGTAGCGGTGCTCAAGTCGGTCAAGCATGAACCGCCGGTCAACACCGTGGCCTTCGTGTGCGGCATCGGCGCCGCGCTGAGCGCCGCCGTCGGTGCCGTGAGCACCTGCCTGACCGGCCCGACCAACGCACTGATGACTTCGTCCGGCGAGCATCACCGGCACTACACCGCCGCGCTGACTTTCGGCATCGTCGCCGTGCTGTTCGGCCTGATGGCGCCGACCTTCACCGGCCTGATGCTGGCCGCACCGAAGGAATACATCATGGTGCTCGGTGGCCTGGCCATGCTGCGCGTGCTGCAGGGCTCCTTCGTCGCCTCCTTCGGCGGCGGCAAGTTCACGCTGGGCGCGCTGATCAGCCTGCTGGTCACCGTCGCCGACATCGGCATCCTCAACATCGGCGCCGCGTTCTGGGGTCTG
>Ga0213919_1001104_pt1 | contig 10307 bp, 5 predicted proteins | sample McNCre317MG_FD_161056 | JGI IMG/M metagenome (GOLD analysis project Ga0213919, IMG submission 161056) | Freshwater microbial communities from McNutts Creek, Athens, Georgia, United States - 3-17 MG | ecosystem: Environmental > Aquatic > Freshwater > Creek | place: USA: Georgia | collected 2017-06-12 | reverse complement strand
CGACAACCCGCGCCTGCAGATCAACGCGCAGAACTGCGTGCACTGCAAGACCTGCGACATCAAGGATCCGACCCAGAACATCAACTGGGTCGTTCCCCAGGGCGGCGAAGGGCCGATCTACCAGGGGCTGTGATGCCAGCGCCCGGTCCTGCATCCGGCCACTGAAGAGTGGCCCGGGATTGCCGATAAACATTTTTATCGGCAATCCCTTTCCGGCGATCGCGCCACGCCGCGAGAGCCCCGTACCCATGAAAACTGCCCAGATCGTCCTGACGCGTCCCTGCGCCGAAAGCCATCTCGCCCCCCTGTCTGCCATCGCCCCCCAACTGATGCTGCTGGTCAGCTGTGTCGGGCGCAAGCTGGTGATGGGCGATCGGGTCGACGAGGAAATCGAGGTCGTCGCCGCCACGCTCGGTCCGACGACCTGCCTCGCCGGCTTTTATTCCTACGGCGAGATTGCCCCGGCCGGCCGCAGCCGGGACTGTCGGCTGCACAACCAGACCATGACCATCACCCGTCTGTCCGAGTGCGCCTGATGTCCCGCGACCTGCATCCGACCCTCCGTCGCCAGTTGCGCCGAATCGCCGGCGTCGACACGCCCGAAGCGCTCTCCGCAGCCATCGAGCAACTGCGCAAGCTCGCACCCGAGGGGCCCACCGCCAGCCTCGCCGCCGGTCTGGAAGCGCTCCTCGAACGGGTCGGCCAGACCTACGAACAGTACGACCGCGACCTCGAACTGCGCACCCGCAGCCTCGAACAAAGCTCCGCCGAACTCGTCGCCCTCAACCGCCGCCTCAACGACGACCTCGAAAGCCGCAGCCGGGCCCTCCAGGCGCTCCGCACGACACTGGCCGAACTCCAGGACGCGCCCGATGCCAACGGTCGCGACGACGACGACCTCGAAGGCACCAGCCGGCTGCTCGCCGCGCTGATCGAAAGCCGTCAGCGCAACGAACGCGAACTCGACTACCAGAAATTCGCCCTCAACCAGCATGCCGTGGTCAGCGTCACCGATCCGGACGGTACCATCCTCTACGCCAATGAACGCCTGTGCCGCCTGAGCGGCTTCACGCCGGACGAGCTGGTCGGCCGCAACCGCAAGATCCTCAAATCCGGCCGGCACAACGCCAGCTTCATCGCCGATCTGTGGGCAACCATCAAGCGCGGCGAGGTCTGGCGCGGTCACTTCTGCAACCGCAAGAAAAACGGCGAGGAGTACTGGATCGACTCGACCATCGTGCCCTTCCGCGATGCCGACGGCAGGATCACCCGCCATATCTCCATCGAAACCGACATCACCGCCACCAAGCAACTCGAAACCCGTCTGCGTGAACAGCTCGAACTGACTGACGCCCTCTTCGAAGCGATCCCGATCCCGATCTACATCAAGGACCGCCAGCGCCGCTATCTGCGCTTCAACCGCGCCTTCGAAGCCCTGTCGGGCATCGATCGCAACGCCTGGCTGGGCCGCAACGCCTACGAAGTGCTCCCCGACGAAGACGCCCGGATGCACGACACTCTGGACAAACAGCTGCTTGCCGAAGGCGGCGTCCAGGACTTCGAATGTACGCTGCCATACGGCGGCCAGGATATGGTTGCCCAGTTCCGCAAGGTCGCCCTGATCGACGCCAACGGCCAGACCATTGGCCTGATCGGTACGATTCACGACATCACGCCGCTCAGGCTCGCCGAGGAGGCCATGCGCCAGTCCAGGAACGCCGCCGAGGCGGCGAACCGCGCGAAAAGTGACTTCCTGGCCAACATGAGCCACGAAATCCGTACACCGATGAACGGCATCATCGGCATGACCGAACTGGCCCTCGACACCGAACTCAGCGACGAACAACGCGAATACCTGCAGCTGGTCCAGTCGTCGGCCGAATCGCTGCTCACCATCATCAACGACATCCTCGACTTTTCAAAGATCGAGGCGGGCAAGCTGCTCATCGAATCCATCGACTTCGACCTGCACCGGGCCATCACCGAAGCCCTCAAGTCGGTCGCCTTGCGCGCTCAGGAAAAGGGCCTGGAGCTGATCTGCGACATCGAACCGACGGTCCCCTGCCACGTCCGGGGCGACCCGGGCCGGCTCCGGCAGATCGTCCTCAACCTGGCCGGCAACGCGATCAAGTTCACCCAGAAAGGCGAAGTCGTCGTCAGGCTCGCCATGAACCCCGGGAGCAGCGGGCGGCGAACGCTCAAGCTCAGTGTCTCCGACACCGGCATCGGCATCCCTGCCGAAAAGCTGTCCCGCATCTTCGACGCCTTCGCCCAGGAGGACAGCTCGACCACCCGCCGCTTCGGCGGCACGGGGCTCGGCCTGACCATCTCCCGCCGGCTGGTCGAAGCCATGGGCGGCGAGATCGGCGTGAGCAGCACCGCCGGCGCCGGCAGCTGCTTCCACTTCACGCTGCCCCTCGAGACCATCGACGGCGACGCCGGCACGCCGGAGGCTTCGGCCGAACTGGCCGGCCGCCGTGCCCTGGTCGTCGACGACCACCCGGCCAACCGCCTGATCCTCGAACGCGCACTGCAGCAGGCAGGCCTGTCCAGCCTCGGCGCCGACGGTCCGACCGGCGCCATCGACGCGCTGCGTGAGGCCGCCGCCAGCCATCCGGTCGACGTCGTCCTGCTCGATGCCGGCATGCCCGGCGAGGACGGCTTCAACCTGGCCCGGCGCATCCTGCAGCAACACGACATTCCCCGGCCGGCATTGATCCTGCTGTCGCCGGTCGGCATGAAGGGCGACGCCAACCGCTGCCGCGAAATCGGCATCGACACCTTCCTGACCCGCCCGATCACTCAGGACGAACTCCACCAGACCCTCAGACGCCTCCTCGCGCACCGCCTCCCCGTCTCCCAGGCGCCCGCGGAAGCTCCCCGCGTGGTGACCGGTGACGCCCCGGTCGAGGATCGCCAGGGCCTTCGGGTCCTGCTCGCCGAGGACCAGTCGGTCAACCAGAAACTCGTCGTCGGCCTGCTCGCCCGCCAGGGCTTCGATTACGCCCGCGCGATCTTCGAGGCGGACCGCGAAATCCTCAGCCTGATCGGCAGCCAGTTGTGCGCCCAGTTGCCGGATGACTTCGCCCGCCTGCGCGCAGCCATCACCGCCCTCGACGCCGATGCAAGCCTGCGCCACACCCATGCGCTGCGCGGCCTGGTGGCAACGATGGGCGCCGAGCCGCTTGCCCGTCTGCTCGACGCCATCGAACAGAAAGCCCGCTACGCGGACCTGGGCCTCCTCGACCCGCTCCTCGATGAACTGGAAGTCGAACTGATCGCCTTCCGGAAGGCCCTCGCCGAGGCCTGCGCCTGAAAAAGCCGGAGGGGCCGCAGCCCCTCCCGGTCACGCGTCCGGCGATCGCCGATCCATAAGCCGATCCGTCAGCCGACCCACTTGCGCGCGTTGCGGAACATCCGCAGCCACGGCGAATCCTCGCCCAGATCGGCCGGATGCCAGCTCATCTGCACCGTGCGGGCGGTACGCTCCGGGTGCGGCATCATGATCGTGAAGCGGCCGTCCGGGGTGGTCAGACCGGTGATCCCGTCCGGAGAACCGTTCGGATTGAAGGGGTAGCGCGTCGCCACCGCCCCACGGTTGTCGACATAACGCAACGCGATCTTCGCATTGTCCTGGGCATCGATGCCCTGAAACACCGCGCGCCCTTCCCCGTGGGAGACGACGATGGGCATGCGGCTGCCCGCCATGCCGGCGAGCAGGATGGAGGGGCTGTCCTGCACCTCGACCATCACGAAGCGGGCTTCGAACTGCTCGCTGCGGTTGCGCTGGAAACGCGGCCAGCACTCGGCGCCGGGGATGATCTCGGCCAGGCTGGACATCATCTGGCAGCCGTTGCAGACGCCCAGCGCGAAGCTGTCGGCGCGGCTGAAGAAGGTCTCGAACTGTTCGCGCAAACCAGGGTTGAACAGGATGGACTTGGCCCAGCCCTGCCCGGCGCCGAGCACGTCGCCGTAGGAGAAGCCGCCGCAGGCGGCCAGCCCCTTGAAGTCGGACAGCTGCACGCGGCCGGCCTGGAGATCGGACATATGCACGTCGAAGGGCGCAAAGCCGGCCCGCGCGAAGGCCGCCGCCATCTCGGCCTGGGAATTGACGCCCTGCTCGCGCAGGATCGCCACCTTCGGGCGGACGCCTGTGGCGATGAAGGGCGCAGCGATGTCCTCGGCCGGATCATAGGTCAGCGCCACCGACAGGCCGGGATTGACCGCGTCGGCCAGTGCTTCGAATTCTTCCTTTGCGCAGTCCGCGTCGTCGCGCAGGCGGGCGATCTGGTAGCTGGTTTCCGACCAAGTCTGCAGCAACTCGGCGCGCGGGGCACTGAACACCAGCTTGGCGTTGCGCCAGAAACGCAGTTCGTCGCGGTCGTTCGGCTCGCCGACGAAGTGGTAGCTGAGGCCCGCGGCGCGCAGCGGCTCGGTGAAACGGCTGCGGTCCTCGCGGCGGATCTGGATCACCGCGCCGAGTTCCTCCGAGAACAGCGCCTTGAACAGCATGTCCTTGAAGCGGCCCTTGAGGGAATCCGGGCGCTTGTCGAGGCCGTCCACGTCGTTCATGTAGGGGTCGTAGGCGACGGTGTCGAGCATCACCGACAGGCCGCACTTCGACGCGAAGGCCATCTCGCACAGCGTTGCAAACAGGCCGCCGTCGGCGCGGTCGTGGTAGGCCAGGATCAGGCGCTCACGCCGCCACTGCTGGATCAGCCCGAAGAAGGCGGCCAGCTGGCCGGCATCCACGTCCGGTGCGTGCTCGGCCACCGAGTTGTAGGCCTGGGCGAGCACCGAACCACCGAGGCGGTTGGCGTTGTTGCCGAGATCGATGAGGAGAAGCTCGGTGTCGACGCCCTCAGGGAACTGCAGCTGCGGCGTGAGGGTGCGGCGCACGTCCTGCACCGGCGCAAAGGCCGTGACGATCAGCGACAGCGGCGAGACGACCTGCTTGCTCTCGCCCTCGTCGCTCCAGGCGGTGCGCATCGACAGCGAATCCTTGCCCACCGGAATCGCCAGGCCGGCCTGCTGGCAGAACTGCGACACGGCCTCGACGGTCTTGTAGAGCTTGACGTCCTCGCCGCGGTGGCCGGCGGCGGCCATCCAGTTGGCCGACAGCTTCACGTCGCCCAGGCTGCGGATGTCGGCCGCGGCGATGTTGGTGATCGCCTCGCCAACGGCCATGCGGCCGGAGGCCGGCGCGTCCAGCGTCGCCACCGGCGTGCGCTCCCCCATCGCGAAGGCCTCGCCCAGGTAGCCGTGGAAGCTCATCGTCGTGACGGCCACATCGGCCACCGGCACCTGCCACGGGCCGACCATCTGGTCGCGGGCGGTCATGCCGCCGACGGAGCGGTCACCGATGGTGATCAGGAAGTTCTTGCTGGCCACCGCCGGCATCGCCAGCACCCGCTTGCAGGCATCGGCCAGCTCGAGGTCGGTGACGTCGAAGGGCGGCACGAAAACCTGCCTGCTGGAGACGTTGCGGGTCATCTTCGGCGGCTTGCCGAGAAGCACCTGCATTTCCATATCCACCGGCTTGTTGTCGAAGTAGCGGTCGGAAACGACCAGATGACCATCGGCGGAGGCGGTGCCGACCACCGCGAACGGACAGCGCTCACGCTCGCAGATGGCCTGGAAGACCGCCAGGCTTTCCGGCGCGATGGCGAGCACATAGCGCTCCTGGGATTCGTTCGACCAGATTTCCCGCGGGCTCATGCCCGGCTCTTCAATGTGCACTTCACGCAGTTCGAAATGGGCGCCCAGTTCGGCGGAGTCGGCGAGTTCGGGGAAGGCGTTGGAGAGGCCGCCAGCCCCCACGTCGTGGATCGACAGGATGGGGTTGTCGGCCCCTTTCTGCCAGCAGGCGTCGATGACTTCCTGGCAGCGGCGCTGGATTTCAGGGTTGCCGCGCTGCACCGAGGCGAAGTCCAGGTCGGCGGTGTTGGTGCCGGTCGCCATCGACGAGGCGGCGCCGCCGCCCAGGCCGATCAGCATGCCGGGGCCGCCGAGCTGGATCAGCAGCGTGCCGGGACCGAACTTCACCTTGTGGGACTGCTCGGCCTGGATGCTGCCGAGGCCGCCGGCGATCATGATCGGCTTGTGGTAACCGCGCACCTCGTCCTGCACGCTCTGCTCGAAGCTGCGGAAGTAGCCGGCCAGATTGGGGCGGCCGAATTCGTTGTTGAAGGCGGCGGCGCCCAGCGGGCCTTCGATCATGATCTCCAGCGCCGAGGCAATGCGTTCCGGCTTGCCGTAATGCTGCTCCCAGGGCTGTTCAAAACCGGGGATTTCGAGGTTGGATACCGAGAAACCGGCGAGGCCCGCCTTGGGCCGGGAGCCGCGGCCGGTGGCGCCCTCGTCGCGGATCTCGCCGCCGGAGCCGGTGGAGGCACCCGGAAAGGGCGAGATCGCCGTCGGGTGGTTGTGGGTCTCGACCTTGGCGAGGATGTGGGTCAATTCGTTGCGGAACTGCCAGGCGCCGTCGGCGTCCGGGTAGAGCTTGTCCACCGCCGCGCCCTCGATCACCGAGGCGTTGTCGGAGTAGGCGACTACGGTGCCCTGCGGGTGCGCCTGGTGGGTTTCGCGGATCATCCCGAACAGGGTCTTGTCCATCGGCCGGCCGTCGATGACCCAGTCGGCGTTGAAGATCTTGTGGCGGCAGTGCTCGGAGTTCGCCTGCGCGAACATCATCAGCTCCACATCGGTCGGATTGCGGGCGATCCGGGTGAAGTTATCGACGAGGTAATCGATCTCGTCTTCGGACAAGGCCAGGCCCAGTTCGCCGTTGGCGACGACCAGCGCTTCGCGACCGCGGGCCAGGATGTCCACCGCGCTCAGCGGCTGCGGCGCGTAATGGTGGAACAGCGCGTGGGCGGCGTCCGGATTATCGAGCACCGATTCGGTCATGCGGTCGTGGATCGCCGGCAGCACCGCGTCGCGGGCGCGGGCGTCGAGACCACCGCGCAGTTCGAAGGAACAGGCCAGGCCGCGCTCGATCCGGACGATCGTGTCGAAGCCGCACTGGTGCGCGATGTCGGTCGCCTTCGACGACCAGGGCGAGATCGTGCCGAGACGCGGCGTGACCATCAGCAGGCTGCCCGCCGGCACCTCGCCTTCCGGGTGCGCGCCGAGCAGATCCACCAGGCGGGCCAGTTCGTCGGCACCGAGCGGCGCAGTGACCTCCACGAAATACCAGTGCTCGGCCGCCAGCCCCTTCAGACGGGGCAGGACGGACCTGACCGATTCGGTCAGCCGGGCAAGACGGGAACTGGAAAGGGCGGGCGCACCGCGCAGCTTGAGGATTTCGGACATGGCAAGGATGGGCGCGAAGTTGAAAGCGGCCCGGCGCGGATGCTTGACCCAGCAGGCACGGACACGCAGGAAGACCGCGCATTATACCCGAGCCCCACCCTTGCCTCCACGCGCCCGCCCACCATAGGGGAAATCCCAGATGGTGCCCTCCGCGAGGACGCCGTACTATTCGGCGCGATGTCCTGAGACCGGTTGGCGCCACCTCGCCAGCGGCCCTCCCCCGGCTTCCACCCGCATACTCATGCCACCGTCCAGCCGCCCCCGACTCCTGTCGTCCCGTGTCCTCTGCGTCACCACGCTGACGGTCTGCGCGATAGCGGTGGCGCTGCTGACCCTCGCCTACCGGCACCATCTCGAAGAGCGCCAGCTCGCCGACCAGATCGCGGTGGTACGGGAAGCCGCGACCATCGCGCGGCAGATCGCCGACCGGGGTAGCACCAGCGGCCACGCCCCCACCGACCGGCAGCAGACCTGGCTGTCGGCAAACCTGCACGGACTCGGCAGCGGGGGCGAACTGCGGACCCTCGACAACGCGCCGATCCGCCTCGCCCCGATCGGGGACGCCGAAGCCAGTCGGCGGCTGATGGAACTCACCGTCCGCTGGCAGCACTTCAGGCGGATCACCGTCGACGGCGCACGCTCCGGCCTGGCCGACGAGGAGCTCCGCCAGTTCGCCCCGGCCCTCGCGGCGCTGGGCACGCGTCTGGCCGAACGACGGGAGGAAGCCGCCCGTTCCGCCATGCTGCTGGTCGGACTCGCGCTGGGCATCAGCCTTGTCGCCTTCATCACCGTCGGTGCGCTGCTCCGGCACGAGAGCCGCCGCTTCGAACGTTCAGGCCAGTTGCTGCGATCGATGCTCAACCAGATCGGCGCGGGCGTCTGCATCCTCGGCGGCGGTGACAAGATCGTGGACGCCAACCGCGCGGCCTGCCGGATGCTCGGGCGACCACGGCGTGACCTGCGCGGCCGCTGCCTCAGCGAATTCCTGCATGAAGACGGTGATGAGGGCGTGTGGACCGGCGATCGACCCGACGGCATACCGCTCGCGGTCGAACGCATTCCGGGCACCATCGAGGGCGAGAAAGGCCCGCTGCGCATCGTGACCCTGCTCGACGTCACCGCGCGGCACCTGACCGCCGAGTGCCTCCAGCACCTCGCCAACCACGACGTGCTCACCGGCCTGCCCAACCGGGGCTTCCTCGAAAGCCACCTCAAGCGGGAACTGGCTCGCAGTGAAAAGGAAAGTCAGGTGCTCGGCGTCGCGGTCATCGACCTCGACGGCTTCAAGCCGGTCAACGACACCTACGGGCATGCGGTCGGTGACGAATTGCTGATTCAGGTCGCCCAGCGTTTCACCGCCGCCTTGCGCATCCGCGACCTGATCGCCCGCACCGGCGGCGACGAGTTCGTCGGCATCTTCCCGGACGTGGGCAACCGCGACAGCCTGGCCTTCCTCGCCGACCGCCTGCTCGGTGTGTTCCGCGAGCCCTTCCAGGTTCTCGGGCACAGCATCGTGCTTGGCGGAAGCATTGGCCTGGCGATCTCCCCCGACGACGGCCGGGATCAGGACAGCCTCCTGCACGCCGCCGATGCCGCCATGTATCGCGCCAAACGAAGCGGCAGGCACGGCGTTCAGCTGACCGCAGTCAGCGGGACAGGAAAGGCTGCCTGATCGCCGCAGCCCCGCTCGGGCCGGGCTGCATTCGGATAAACTCCGCGGTTTCATCGCGCGATCTCCGCCTTGCACCCGCCATCACGCTCCGCTCAGCCCGATGCATGCTCTCCCGACCTCCCGCTCGGCTGGGTGCTCGCGCCCGGCGCGGTACTCGCCGGCCTGGCGCTGGTCGTGGCGCTGGGCGGCTGGAACAAGCCCCTCTTCCTCGACCTCAACGCCGCCGCACGCAGCCTGCCTGCCGGCCTGTGGGCAAGCGTCACGCTGGGCGGCTCGGTCCTCGGGGCGATCGCCCTCCTCGCCCCAAGCCTGAAGACGCAACCCCGCTGGCTGGCCTCGGCACTGCTCGCCGCACCGCTGGCCACCCTGTTCAGCGTGGGCGGCAAGCGCTTCTTCGACGTCATGCGGCCCGCCGGGGTGCTCGATGAGGGCAGTTTCAACCTGATCGGACAGAAGCTTTACGTTCATGCCTTCCCGTCCGGCCATGCGGTCACCGCCTTCGCCGCCGCCGCCGTGGTGACACTCGCCTGGCCGCGCGGCGCGACGCGCTGGCGGGTGGGCCTGGCAGGCCTTGCGTTCGCCGGTCTGATCGCGCTGTCGCGGATCGCCGTTGGCGCCCACTGGCCCCTCGACGTGCTCGCCGGGGCGGCCGGCGGCTGGCTCTCCGGCGCAGCCGGCGTCTGGCTGTCGAGCCGGATCACCTTCCTCCACGGGCCGCGCGGTGCCCGCCTCCTCGCCTGTCTGGCCCTCCTCAGCGGTCTCGCGCTGCTGGTGCTGGATCTCGATCAGCCCGATGCGCGCCTCTACCGCATCGGGCTGGCCGCCTGGGGCATAGGCGGCGCCGCGGCGGCGCTGATGAACGATAGGGATGAGCGTCGATGAAACCCAAGCGCATTGTCGCCGTCGCCGTCTCGCTTGCCCTCCTCGCCTGGCTGATCGGGGACGGGCGCTGGCGCGACCTCGGAGAGGTCTTCCGCCGCCTCGACGGCCCGACCCTCGCGCTGTCGGCGGCCGGCTTCTTCCTGTCCTACCTGCTGCGCGCGCTGCGCATCTTCGACGAGTTCCGCGCCCAGGCCGGCCGGCGTTTCGGCACCTGCCTGCGCATCACGCTGATCCACAATGCGATGATCAACGTGGTCCCGTTCCGGGGCGGCGAAGCGGCGTTCCCGCTGCTGCTGCGCCAGCACTTTGGCGTGCCGCTGCCGCGGGCGATCGCGTCCCTGTTCTGGTTCCGCCTGCAGGACGCCTTCGTCGTGATGGCCCTCGCGGCGATCGTCTGGCCAGGGCTTCACCCGGCGCTGAAGGCGGTGGCGGTGGCCGG
>Ga0213919_1001103_pt1 | contig 10317 bp, 15 predicted proteins | sample McNCre317MG_FD_161056 | JGI IMG/M metagenome (GOLD analysis project Ga0213919, IMG submission 161056) | Freshwater microbial communities from McNutts Creek, Athens, Georgia, United States - 3-17 MG | ecosystem: Environmental > Aquatic > Freshwater > Creek | place: USA: Georgia | collected... | reverse complement strand
ATAGCCCAGCGCATAGCTAACGCGCGTAACTATCCTAACCACTTAGCTAAAGTTTGTTTGATACAAGGGGCTCTAGAGAGTGGCTACGGTACGGCTAGTATAATGATTAAGTATAACGCGCTTTTTGGTGTAAAGGCGACTAGTACGGACATAGCAAACGGTAATTATTATGAGTGTAAGACGGTTGAGTATGATAATACATTAAAAAAGTATGTAAGCGTCATGGCTAAATTTAGAGCCTTTAAGACTCTAGAAGAAAATATAAGTCACTACTACGACTTGATAAGTAATAAACGTTACGGCGCTAGTATCTATAGTAAAGACGTTAAAGAGGCTCTAACGATAATTTGGTCGTGTGGCTACGCTACAGCGCCCGACTATGTGAGTAAATGTTTAAGCGTCGAAAAGATACTTGATAAATATATTAACGTTGATAACTATAACTACTACGTAGCTACTGAACACGATAACTTAAATGTAAGAGACAAGCCAAACGGAAATATTATAGGCTCACTAGCTAAAGGTAGTAAGTTATACGCTTGTGATGAGTGGTATTACGTTCCCGAGCTTAACGGGTTTGTATCAAATAAATATCTAAAAAGAATAGAGGTAAATAAAAATGACTGATATATTAACGGCTATTAGTACGGTCGGTTTTCCTATTGTTTCATTCTTAATTTGTGCGTGGTTTATTAAGTATAGTTACGATAAAGCTATGGAGCAAAACAAAGACGCACTAGAGAAAATAGGAACTCTAGCCGACGCTATCAATAGAAATACTATCACATTAGCCGAACTAGTAGAGGAACTAAAGCGAGGTAACGAAAATGATAATTAAATGTTATGAGAGACCAATAAAAAATAGTTGGATAGTTAGAGCTTTTATAGTTGAGAGTGTAGACACTCTAGAGCTAGAAGACTACAATAACGACTTTTATAAACTTGGTATTTATTACGTGTTAAAGTCGGACATAGCGCCCGACTCAAAAATAGAAAAGAAAAGAGGTAAAAGAAAATGACTAATAAACAGTTAGCCACATTAATTAACAGCGCTCTTATTCCTAATAGAATGAACGAGAACGCGTCGGCTCTAGCCGAAGACTTAAGTAACTACGTTGATATCGGCAAAATTATGTCCAACATGGTAGGTACAGACTTACAGGATTTCCAGCGTATGCTCGCCGTTGGAATAAGAAACATGGCTGTATTTGACGACGTATACGCGCCCGACACTTTCGGTATTGCTAAAAGCGTTGAGAACTTTGGTAAAGCTATCCAGCGTGTAGCCATTAAGAACTTACCCGTAGTACAGGACTCACATGCGCTTAATCTTGTAAATGGTACTAACTATATCGACGGTACATACTACGGCGCTGAGTATGACTCACGTATCTATATTGATACGAAGACTTACAAAGTATCTTACTCATGGTCTGATGATAAGTGGGAGAAATGTGTAGCCGACGTTGATGAAATGAATAAGCTTTTAACTGAGTGGCTTAACGCCGTAGAGTCTCAGCTCAACAATATTGAAAAGGGACTCGTAGACATGACTATTAATAAACGTATTGTAGACTGTCTCAATAACTCAAAGACTATCGGACTCGTTACGGCTTATAATACAAAGTTTGGTACAAACGAGACATACGCGTCTATTATGGCTGATGAAGGTAAAGCTAGACGCTGGGCTGAGCTTTGTACTACTATTATTCGTATGGTAGCGCGTGGCTTTGCCGAGTATGGTAAAAAGTATAACGACGGTACTGTTAACGTATGGACTCCACAGTCTAGACTTAAGTCTATTTTTCTTACAGAGTTTGTACAGGATATCGAAAACTTTGGACTTACAACTATTTTTCATAATGAACAGCTCGGACTTGGCGAGGTCTACGATAAGTTGTCATGGCAGACCTCGGGAACGGCAATGCTCCCAGATTATAGCGTAACGGGTGTTATTAAAGACGGCGTAGAGGGTAATAGTCCTACAACTTATGGTGGTACTAACGCTATCGTAGGTATTATGTTTGACGACGATTCAATGAACGTGTGTACAAAATTCAACAAGATTACGGCTGAATATGTAGGTAGCGAGGGCTACACAACATATCATCATCATGTAGCACTCGATAACTATACTGACGGTAGAGGTAACGGTATTGTATTTACTCTCGGTTAGTAACTGGGGGTATGTATATTGAGAGCGTCTATAGTGGGCGCTCTCTCCAACTTAAAGAAATGAGGTAAATAAAATGATAGGTTATAAAGTAGTTGATTTTGGTGGGGTATCGCGTGACATTGCTACAGAACAGACAGGACGCGACGGACTGTATAAAGACTGTAAAGACGCGCTTGACTGTATGATACCAATTTACGATATTAATATGATGAGTGGCTCGGCGCTTTCACTCGTTCCCATAGGCTCTAACTTTAACAGAGTTAAAAAGGGTACGGGTACTAATGTAGATATAGAGCTTGGCGCTGGTTATTCATGCACTATCGCAAGTGACGACGATATCACATTTACACAGCCTTCCTAAATTGTACTAATAAGCCTACTTACCTTTATAGGTAGGTGGGCTTATTTTATGAGGTAATAAAAATGACAGTAAAATTATATACTTATTCAAAAGATAAAATGATAGCTAATAAGTCACCCTATCTTACAGAGTTAGCAACTTTAACGTGTACTATAGTAGGCGACTTTAACATATTAAGACCGACTATAAGAGTAGAGAGCGATAGTAATACTTTAACGGCTAACTATGTTTATATAGTTGAGCTTGGCATATACTTTTTTGTTACGGGGCGTAAAGGCTTAACAGCTAACCACGTAGAGTTAGAGCTAGAAAACGACGTAAGACATAGCTATTACAATAGTATTAACGCTAGTGACGTAACGGCCACGCGCTCTAATTTCTATAATAAAAACATACCCGACAATATGGCTATGTCGTGCGCTAGTGAGCGTGTAACATATCGTAAGTTATCACAAGCTCTAACTGGTGATAACTATATTTGTATAATAGGGGGGTAATAAAATGTTTAATGGTTTATATGTACAAAACGTACCTAGTACGCCATTCGGTCCTGTTACGTTACACGGTAACGTAAAAATAAACGATGGTTTATTTGAGGTAGGGAAAGACGTATATACACTAGTATTTACTGTTAAGTTTAAGGGCTTAACACGTGTATTTACATACAAATATACTACGGTAAATAATGGTATACCAGCTTGTTGTATTAGTGGTAATAGTAATGACTCGTATGTCGTTATGTTCCCGAAATTTAATTATCAAGTACAAATAGGCTTTAATATAGCGTTATCATCAAATGCACGTTATTACTCTATGACGGTTACGGGCGATAATATCGGCGCTATTAGTAATAATAATAGTAGTGTTTGGGGCTACCCACCCGATAGCGTAGAAGACGCAAATTTAGTAGTAGAAATAGACGCCGACTTCCCTATATTTTCAGAGGGTGGTAGTGATAGCTATAGTGATACACACAGTAGGACGGCTACGCGTATAACTTTATCGCCATTAGCTACGAACTATTTACCCGATATCGCAAACGGCGACTATACTAATATAGATAAAGCCATTAACTTTTACGATATTACTAATATGATACCAGCTAACAAAGTATGGCATATTAGCAACTATTTAAAAGTTGACGGTAATATTACTACAACTAAAAATTATGATTTTAGGATATTACCCGACGCTAAAATCTACTTTGTATTAACTAATCAAATAGAGGGTGACGCGTCGCCTAATATGATACTACATATAACAGAGTCACCGTGGTTACAAAAAATTGGACCAGCTCCCGATAGTTCATATACTAGCACTAGTATTTTGGACAATACATACTGGTGGGGTGACTGGACAGATTATAATAACGGCGTTAGCTATGTCGGTTATGGTAGTACAAATATACCGATATTTGATAGTGAAGAAAAGGGTACAGCTTACGCTAATGGAGAGATAGGCGAAGACGCTAGTATTAATGGTGGTAGTAGTTCTATTAGAACTAGTACAATAGGCGATAGTCTACAAAGTACCGATATACCTACTGTAAACTTGTCTACTAGTGGCGTAGGTTGTTATATTTACGCATTAAGCGAGACGCAAATTAAAAATTTAATGTCAAATTATTTATATGTAACTAACGCTACAGAAATACAAAATATTTCCGACGGTATATGGCTTTGGGGTAATAATCCTATAGACTTTTTTATCGACTGTTATTATATACCGTTTGACATTACCAATTTTTATACGACGGTTAATGCTGATATGAAATTTGGAACTTATCGCTTTGATAGTGGACAGGGGTGGGATACATTCCCAGTAGTTCAAGAAACAAATGGACAGCGTTTAACATTATTTAATACAACGTTTGAGGGTATATACGGAGACTGGAGAGACTATAGTCAATTCGAGTATGATTTATTCCTACCGTTTTTCGGATTTTTTAAACTTGATTTATACAAATATCTTAATCATACAGTACGTTGTGAAATGATGTTTGATGTAACTACTCATAACTTGCGTTATTATCTCTTTGTAGACGACGTAATAACAGATCGTATAGATAGTAGCGTCGGTATCAATTTACCTTTAATGTCTAGCGACATGGTAAATAAAGCTAAGAGCGATAGACAGGCTAGGCGAGAGAGTGACAGGACAGCTTATAAAGCTATCGGTAGCTTTTTAACGGGTGGTCTTGCCGTAGCTGGTGGTATTGCGTCGGGTAACGCAAGTTACGCTGTAAATGGTGGTACTAGTGCTATAACAAGTGTTATAGACGCTAAATATAATTTAGATGCTTTAGCCGATAAAGTACACGAGAACGCTACACAAAGCGTAGAGGGTGCTTTTAGTTCGTCTATGAATATTTATGACATACGTTATGCTTATTTACGCATAACTGAGAGAGAGCTAGTAATACCCGACAAAATACACGAATTGTATAATTATCCGTCGTACTATATGGGCCCGGCTAGTGCATTAAGTGGATATTGTGAAATTAGCGATATTAGAATAAAATCATTTACGGGAACGGTCGAAGAACTAAACGCGTTAAAAAATGCCTTAAGAGAGGGGGTAATATTATAATGATAAATTTTTATTCTACACTCAAAGAGAAATATAAAGGACTTATAACAAACTCCGACTATTGTAATATGTTACTAGAGTCTTTAATGGGTATGTTTGTTTATAGGTGTGATAGCGACAAAGAGCTAGAAAAGTACCTTAACCATAAGTTAGAGTTATGGTTAAGGGTATACGGTAAAGTTGGCTTTGCTAAAGACGAAAACGGTCTTTACTTTGGACAAGTTCAATTTGTTGGTGGTAAGTTAAATAAATACGGCTGGTTAGATAAAGTACAGATATATACTCTAGACGGTAAAGTCTCGCCCGAGTTTGATATCAATAGCGATAACGTAGTTATTATGTTTAATAACGGTCTCGGGCATGGCGAATGGAATTGTCTTAGATATGCCGATAAACTTACAGAAATCGATAAAAGTATGGACTGTGGTATCTTAAACAGTAGATATACTCAGCTCGTACTTGTTAAAAACGACAAAGTAAAGCGCAATATTGATAATGCCATAGAAAACATGAAGAACGGAGAGCCTTTAGTAGTTAGTGGTAAAGATTTACTAGCTAACGACTTAATCGGTAACAGTACAGATAGTAAAGGCGTAGAGGTCTTTAATATTACCGATGTTACTAACTCCGATAAACTCCAGTATTTAACTCATTTTCACGATGACTTAATGCGTACTTTTTATCAGATATACGGCATAGATACTAACAGTACGGGTAAAATGGCGCAACAGTCAACAGAAGAAATAGAGGGCAATGTAGGGCGATCGTTTATCATTCCGAACGATAACTATAACTGGCGTATTAAAGCTATTAACGAGATTAAAGAAAAGTTTGGTGTAGATATCTCTATAAGCTGGGGTGAGTCTTGGGGTATCGAATTAGATAAGTATAAAGCCGACGTAGAGGACAACGGCGACTTATCAGAGCCTTTAGAGAGTGAAGACGATAAAGAGGACACTAACGACGCTACAGAGCCTAAAAACGACGTTAACGACGATGACAAGGGGGTTAATGACAATGTTAAAGAGTAAAGATATCAAATTGAGCGACATTTACGAGAGTTATATAGTAACGCCGTCGGGCTTAAGCTCTATAGCTCTATCGCTCGGCGATAGTGATACTACCGTCACCGTCTCCAGCGCTGATATTATGAATGTATTTAGTAACTATCTCTCGTGGCTTATGCCCTATCATTATAGCGATAGTGGTACAGAGCCTACGGACTTACAGAGCTTTATTAGTAAGTGGTCGGCGTTTACCACTCGTAAAAAACGTAGTTATGATAGAGTAGCTATAGCTCTATATACTGACTATAGCCCTATAGATAACTACGATAAGCATAGCGACATAACAACTAAAAATCCTGAGATAACTACTACTAATGTAATAGCGTCTCGTACTGATAGCGACGTTATAGCGTCTCGTACTGATAGCGACGTAATCGCTACAAAGACAGTACATAACAAAGAGACAGCATATAATAACTTAACAGCTAACGAAGACAGTCAGACAGTAGCCGACGGCTTTACAGATAGCTATACTAGAGGTGGTGGCACTGATAGTCATACTAGAGGTGGTGGCACTGATACAAGTAGCGTAAACGCCCATAATGTAGAGGTAATAGAGTATACGCATGGTAACATAGGCGTCGAAAAAAGTTCTAATATCGCCCGTGAAGAAATAATATTTAGAATTGGCTACGACCTCGCTAATATCATAGTAAGCGACTTTATTACAGAATACTGTTATCTTGTATAAATAAAAGAGGGCTCTAAGCCCTCTTTTTTTATTCTTCCATATTATCTATTATCTTAAATAATGTATAAAACAAATAACCTATTAAGATACATATAATTGCTTTTATCATTCTTTTCTCCTATGTCGGTCTATTCATATTTTTTAAAGCTCTACTAGACAAGTGGTAGCCGTCACAGTTAGCGCAATAGTAGACTCTTAACCCTAGCTTTTTACCTTGTCTACTAGCGTCGTTATAACTACTCCAACGCCTTTTACTTTTACAGTCTCTATAATGACTTTTATTCTTACGACAATAGTTAATAGGTCGGTACTTGTCTTTTTTGTGGTGGGTATTGTCCTCTCTGTCTCCGTCTCTTTTCATATAAACATTACCTCGAGCTTTTTAGCTACATTATACGCCGTATAGCGTTTACCTCTCGTTTTAAACCATGTTACTATACAGCCCTCGTTAGTGTGGTGTTTGAACTTGATATATAACCTACCTTTATAGCTAAATACTTTACTAGATACGTCTAGAGACCACGACGCGCCCACCTTAAGCCCTTTATCACTATTAAAGGGGTATTTACTATAAATATCTCTATAAGGGCTCTCGGCGTACTCACAGAGCTTTATTAAGCTATCGCCGTTAGTTGCTACTAAAGTTAATACCTCGCTAGTCTTCCTCATTCTCGTTACCCTCGCTCATTATTTGCCATAAATAGTTACAAAATAACTTTATCTTCATAAAGGTATGATAATCATTATTCATACGCTCCAGCGTTCTATTAACAAATACCTCAAAGTCTTCTTTACTTTCTATCGTCATCGCTTAACTCCTCTCTAAATAGTCTAATAATATAACCAGCGTCTGTATCTATGTAGCTATACGGTAAACTCTCTTTATTAAGTATAAAGCGCTCTATGGCTTTATTCTCTCCGATTAACTCGGCTCTCTTTTGCATTAAGTCTATAGTATCGTCTAAATCTACAGACAAGTATATCTTTTCGTCTAGACGCTTTATAGCTCTCTTGTTGCGTCTATGCTCTTGGACGGCGTTAAGTATTACGCTAATCATCATGGCTTTTACTCCCTCAAAATTATAGTTAATCATTAGTTACCTCTTAAAAGGGCTAGGCTTTGCGCCTAGCCCAGCTCTTTAAATTTCTTCTATCTTGTCGGCGATAATATCGGTAGTATAGAACTTTTTACCGTTCTTCTCATAGCTACCACTTGCCATATGCCCCTCAATATGAATAAGTGTACCGACCTCGTACGGACTCTCATTGTTACAGAACTCTGTAAGATTAAGATAAGCGTATGATACGTTACCCTTTGTGGTCTCGCTGGGAACGGCGATAGAGTATTTATTTACTTTGTCGCTGTCAAGTAGTACTCTCTTTACCTCGGCGCGTAATACTACCGTATTACAAAAACCATTAAACTTGTTTTTAACGTCCTCGGCTGTTACCTTTGTTGTGTTGTTACTTGCTTTACCTCTTGCCATTTCTTTTACCTCGTTTCTTAAGTGTGGGGCTATGGCGTGGCATTGCTCATAGCCCATTAATAGATATATGTTAAAGCCTGTAGGCTGTTAACCTAATTAAATTTTACTTGATACTCTGGCGTATCTAAATAGTCTGTAATCTCGTCTAATGTATAAATAGTATTATTGTAGTAAAATAAACCGTATTTTGAGACGCTAAACTTTAATACTATGTCGTATGTATAATCAATAGCTACAACCTCAACCCACTCCTGTAACTGATTAATATAAGTGTGTTTAATGATTAAATCGTTAGTCCATACAAACTTGTTAATGTTTTCTAAAATTTCGTTGATAGTCTCTAAATTAAATTCTTTCATGTGCTTTACCTCGCTTTGTTTTGTTTTCGAACGCTTGTTTGCGTTGGGCTAACCACTCGGCTAACTTGTCTATTATATTATCAAAAACAAATATAATATAGTAGTCTGAATAATTAACAAAATATTATTATATATACTGTAAATTTTTAACAAAACTCTCCAAAGCTACGCCACAGTCATTACTTGCGTAAAATACTTTACCGTTAGCCATAGCTCGTAGTAACCAGCGTAAGTTAGTACGGTTACCTTTTAATATTGTGGGCTTATTACAGCGCATATCATCATCAGTATAGATAATGGCGTCTTCTTTTGGGTTAACTCGCTTTGTATATGGTCTTATATGTAGGCATGGTAGGTCGCCCGTCATACACTCCACTACTAACAAAGTACCTAATACCTCGATATAAACGTCTCTATTAACTACCTCGTTATCTATGTCTTTAGTAAGTCGTGGGAAATTTCTATATTCCCAGTCGCCACCGTAAATAGCTTTTAGTTTAGGGTTAGCAAAACCATAGTAATTCAAACTAGATCTATGGAATATACTGTTTTTGTGCATTTCTACGTCTAACCATTCTACGAAAACTTTAGCGCCTAGCTCAGCCGTTACTACGGCCTTTTGTCCTTTTTTCATATTTTGCAATGATTTAGAGATACCCAACTCAACAAGGTAATTATTACGGACATCTACGGTATTACTCAATAATACAAGACGTACGCTCTCGCGCTCTCTCCTAATGGTCGCTAATATGTTATTAAAGTCTATCCATTCGTCATTGCGATAAGTACCTCGGCTAAACTCATCGAATATTATCAAGTCTCCGAACGGACAGTTAAAGCCTGAGCAATAACGTTCTTTTTGGTCTACGCTTAACGCTGTTAAAAATGGCTCTGGGCTAGTATCTTCTATGATACCGTTCTCGTCGCGCTTTACGTAATAAACTTTTTTACTCTGTCTGTCTACATGTATACTGTTATATTTACTGTCTGTAATATAGTCGATATATTTATACTCGGATAGTGTTATAACCTTGAATAAATCCGTTACAAACTCCGTAGTAATTTGGTCTTTAGTCTTACGCACATAACAAACCATAGTACCATATAGAGCGTTTTGTATCATTCCATATAGTAAAAGCTGAGTTGTTTTAGAACTCGAACGCTCGGACATAAAGACAGACCATATATATTTATCTATTGGTCTCTCGTTAGGCATAAATAAGCCTTTAGGAGCTTTGCAAGTATTAAGCATTTTTTTAAATTCTTTGTTAATTAAATCGTAATCATACTTAATACCGTACTTTGCGTCATCATATATATAATTTACTTTTGCTCGTTGTAACATTTTCTAATACCTCTTTTAGTGTAAATTCTGATAGGGTTTTATCTACTTTACTAATTATAGCACAATTACCACATTTTATATTATGTCCGTCTATGTTGCGCCATTCTAACGGCTTTGGTATGTATGTTATAGACGTACCACCACACCTAGTAAACTTAAAGCCCTTAACCATGTTATTTAAGCTTTGTAGTTCGTCTTCTCTAGTAGTAAATATTGGCTCTCTATTATCTTCTGCTCCTACA